>ERZ1645185.543-NODE-543-length-15714-cov-4.341529_pt1 | contig 15714 bp, 14 predicted proteins | sample MGYA00575351_ERZ1645185 | MGnify/ENA primary metagenome ERZ1645185 (study PRJEB40838, sample SAMN11284767) | freshwater sediment metagenome | isolation source: river sediment | host: Sediment | place: India: Jana village, Kanpur | collected 2015-12-17 ...
AATGCCTGATCCGCGTGCCAACCCATGGCTTACCGGGCAGGCCACCACGCGGTATTGAGGCGGCCTCTGCTTAGCCTCGGCGCGGACGCAGCAGCCCGGACTCTGTGAGTACTGCGTCGAGGGGAATATCCCACCCGTCATGCGGTAGCTTCAGCGTGCCTTGGCAGGAAAATCCGAGCCCAATCACACGGGGCGAGGCCTGCCCGGCGCGCCAGCGACGGAACGCGAGACTCGCGTCGTAATAGCCCCCGCCCATGCCAAGGCGATAGCCTTCAGCGTCAAATCCCAGTAAGGGCACGAACACCTTCTGCAGGGCGTGCGCCCGCTGCCAGCGTCGTTGTGGCGGGTGATATTCCGAAATGCCGAATTGATTGCGACGCCAGAAACGGCCGCCGCGATCGAGGCTGGCGATCGGCCGGGTCAGCTTGACGAACCAGAGCCGGCGCTGCCCGCGCGGCGGCACGATAGGCAGATAGCACGCCACTTTCAGGGCTTGAGCACAGCGGATGAGGGGAATCACGTCGAGTTCGCTCTGGCTCGGGATGTAAAACGCGATCCGCTGTCCTGCTGCGAGCAGGCGATGCCGCAGGGCCTGTTTGACGACTTGGATTGCAGCGGATCGGCGTTGTGCGGGCGAAAGTTGCCGGCGTGCGTTGCGGAATGTGCGCCGCAGCGCAGCTTTATCCACTGAGGGGGTATCAGGCAAGGAAGGTACAGGCAAGGGAGTGAGGGGGTCTCCCCGCAGTCGCCGTCTGGGGCGCGATCTTGAACCCGGGGGTTCAAGGCGGTCAGGCGCATCTGCATCGGGTACATGGGACAAAGCCACGCGCGCACCAGCAGGATAGCCACCCAACCTTACGCAAGAGCGTATCGGTTCAAAGAATGTACGCCCCTCGCAAGCGGTGCGGGGAGATTGTTAGAACAAATTGTCCTGCTGGGCCAGGGCTTGATCAAGCAATTGCGTGATCTGCGCCAAACGTTCGCGTTGCACCGTGTCATCGGGCATCGCCGGGCGGGCGGCCAGAAAATCGTGGGTGATGTTCAGAGCGGCCATGATGGCAATCCGCTCCAAGCCGATGACTTTGCCGGTGTCGCGGATCTCGCGCATCTTGCGGTCGAGGTAGGACACGGCTTGCATCAGGCTATCGCGTTCGTCATCCGCACATGCGACGCGGAACTCGCGGCCCATGATGGTGACATCAAGACTGACATTGGGGGTGGGGGTGGCCATGTCAGTCCGGTAACTTGTTGAACAGGGTTTCCATCCGGCCGCGCGCCTCGTCGAGGCGTTCCTGCATGCGCTTGTTCGCGTCTTCCAAGCTCACGACCTGCTGCCGGAGCTTCAGGTTTTCAGCGCGCATGACTTGATAACGCTCCAACATCTGCGTCAGCTTGACTTCGAGGGCATCCAGTTCGGCCTGCATGACGGCACTATAATTGCCGGCAAATTCCCGCGTCAACAAAGGGTTGCGTTATTTTCCTGCGATGCTCAGTCAAGATTTGTGTCCACGGGACTTGCGCATGGGGGTTGAGCACAGCATGTCGGTTACGCCATACCGGGGCCGTTTTGCGCCGACTCCCTCCGGACCACTCCACTTTGGCTCTTTGCTGGCTGCCATGGCCAGTTATCTGGATGCTCGTTCGCATCAAGGCCAATGGTTGCTGCGCATTGAGGATGTGGATCCGCCCAGGGTCCTGCCCGGGGCTGCAGACGGGCAGATCCGTACCTTGTCCGCGTATGGGTTCGAGTGGGACGAAGCGATCATTTGGCAGCGCCAACGACAGGAAGCCTACCGCGCCGCACTGGATGAATTGCAGCGGCAGGGTCAGGTATACGCCTGCACGTGCAGCCGCAAGACCTTGGCCCAGCGGGCGCGCATGGGTGTCGATGGATGGGTTTACCCTGGCACGTGCAGGACTGGCGCGTTGTACAAAACGGTGAAGGAACCCGCGGCCTGGCGATTGCGGGTGCCGGATGATCGGGTGGTGTTCGACGATGCCTGGCAGGGCCGGGTTGCGTGTGATGTCGGCATGGAGTGCGGTGACTTTGTGTTGCGCCGGGCGGATCAGGTGTTTACCTATCAGCTCGCGGTGGTGGTGGATGATGCGGCGCAGGGCATTACGCATGTGGTGCGCGGCGCGGACTTGCTCCCCTCCACCCCGCGCCAGATTGTGCTGCAGGCTGCCCTCGGCTTAAGCCGGCCGAGATATATGCATGTGCCGGTAGCGTTGGATGGCGACGGTTGCAAGTTGTCCAAACAGACGCATGCCACACCGCTTTCTGCGCTTGAGCCTCTGGCTGCCCTGCGCCAGGCCGCAGACTTTCTTGGGCTGGAACTGGTGGCGGTGGATTCGGTTGCTGAATTCTGGCAGGCCGCCTTATTGGCATGGCCACGCGCGCGGCGGCAGCCGATTCGAGGAAAACGCAGTCCCTGGGCGAGATAGCGGGGGTTCATCCCCCGGTCATGTTCATGAATCGCACCAGCTTTTGCGGCTGCTCGCGAAACTCATGCCGCTCAGGTTTGAGATCAATCGCCTCACGAATGGCGACAATCAGGTCTGCATCTGAAGCGCCGGCACGCATCAGGCTGCGAAAATCGACCTGGGCCTCCTGTCCAAGACACAAGTGCAAGATGCCATCCACCGTGAGGCGAACGCGATTGCACGTGGCGCAGAAGTGCTGTGACAGCGGCGTGATGAAGCCGACCGTAAAGTGTCCGTCCGGCGTGCCAAGGTAACGAGCTGGGCCGCCACCGGCGAGCACCGTGTCGATGAGGCCAAAACGCTTCTGCAGGCGGGATTTGATCGGTTGCAGATCGACATAGCCCATGCGTCGGGCGGTTTCGCCCATCGGCATCAATTCGATCAGGCGCAAGACGTAGCCGTGCGTAATGCAGAACGCCACCATGTCGTCCACATCGGCCGCGTTCTCCTGCATCACTACCATGTTCAGCTTGATCGGTGCGAAGCCCGCGTCGCGAGCTGCTTCCAGGCCCGCAAGAATCTGCGGGAGGACAGCGCGGCCATTGAGGCGGGCAATGCGCTTGGCATCGAGAGAATCGAGGCTGATATTGAGACGGCTGACGCCCGCGGTCTTCAGGGCATGCGCCTGGCTGGCGAGCTGTGTGGCATTGCTGGAAAGTGAGAGATCTTCGATGCCAGGCAAGGCGGCGATCCGGCGACACAGGTCTTCCACATTACGCCGCAGGAGCGGCTCGCCGCCCGTGAGGCGAACGCGGCGCAGGCCCAAGCGTGCAAAGAGGCTGAGCAGCCGCTCGATCTCGTCAAAGGTGAGCCAGTGCGCTGGCTCTTCAAAGCCCTTGAACCCTTCTGGAATGCAATAGACGCAGCGCAGGTCGCAACGATCCGTGACCGACAGGCGCAGATATTCGATGCGACGGCCAAAGCGGTCGATCAAGTCGGCGGAAGCAGAGGAGCCTTGCAGGTTCATGGCCTGAACTATAGTCCGTGGCGTGCGCTAGAAAAATGTTGATGCAGATCATGGTTATCCCGGCTGTTCCGCGCCTTGACCTTGATCATGTGCCGTGTACACGCAGACTCACAGGATGCACCTCATGAAAACACTCGGATTCGCCGGTTACAGCGGCAGCGGCAAGACCACGCTCATCGAAGCCGTGCTGCCGCGTCTGGTGGCTGCCGGCCTGCGTGTCGCGGTCATCAAGCAAAGCCACCATGACGTCACCGTAGACGCTGTGGGCAAGGATTCCTGGCGGCATCGTCAGGCCGGCGCAAGCGAAGTCCTACTCACGTCGCCGCATCGCTGGATGCTCGTCGGCGAACTGCGCGGCGTACAAGAGCCGGATCTGCAGGCGCATCTGGCGCGTTTGAGTCCCTGCGACCTGGTGCTTGTGGAGGGTTTCCGTCACGCGCATCTGCCTAAGATTGAGGTTTGGCGTGCGGCCAATGCGCAGCCCTGGCTGCATCCGCACGACCCGCATGTCATCGCCCTCGCGGCAGATGCGCCGCCGCCCACCACTGCCCTGCCCTGCCTGGGGTTGGATGATGCGGATAGCGTTGCTGCATTCATCATCGACTGGCAGCGCCGCTGAGACTTTCCGATTCTTACGCCCCAAAGCAAACGGCCCGCGAAAGCGGGCCGTTTGCTTTGGACGGGACGCCCGGAGGCGCCCCCGTGCACCACGCTTAGGCAGCGTTGGTGTTGATATCGCCATCCAGGCTGGGGTAACGGCAGTGGTCAACCAGATCCTGGATCTCCTTGGACGGTGCCGGGGAGATCAGGGAGCCGAGGATCACGCCGAGGAAGCCTGCCGGCATGCCGAACACACCGGCTGCGATGGGCTTGATGGCGAACCACTCGTTGGCCGCAACACCGCCGAAGAAGTCGTAGGTGACGAACATGTAGTACATGCACACACCCAGACCTGCCAGCATGCCGATGACCGCGCCCAGGTAGTTGGCACGCTTCCAGAACACGCCCATGACCAGGGCGGGGAAGAACGCCGATGCGGCCAGCGAGAACGCCGCACCCACCAGGAACAGGATGTCACCCGGCTTCAGTGAGGCCACATACGCCGCCACTAGGGCGACCACCAGCAGCAGCATCTTGGAGATGGTCAGACGACGCATGGTCGACGCATTCGGGTCGATCATCTTGTAGTACACGTCGTGCGACAGCGCGTTGGCGATGGTCAGCAGCAGGCCGTCGGCGGTGGACAGCGCGGCGGCCAGACCGCCGGCAGCCACCAGACCGGAGACCACGTACGGCAGGCCGGCGATTTCCGGCGTGGCCAGCACGATGAGGTCGCCGCCGATGGTGATTTCGGCCAGCTGGATGATGCCGTCCTTGTTCATGTCGACGATCTTCATCAGGGTCGAATCCACCGCCTGCCAGTTGGAAACCCAAGCCGGCAGGGTTGCGAAGGACGAGCCCACCAAGTCGTGGTAGACCACGTACTTGGCCAGTACAGCCAGCGCCGGGGCGGTGAAGTAGAGCAGGAAGATGAAGAACAGCGACCAGAACACCGACTGACGGGCTTCACGCACCGAAGGGGTGGTGTAGTAGCGCATCAGGATGTGCGGCAGCGAAGCGGTACCCACCATCAGGCACAGCACCAGGGCGATGAAGTTGTTGCGCTTGTCGTTGGAGGCTTTCTCGTCCTCGGCCTTGGCCTTGGCGATGGCTTCTGCAGACGGGGTTTCACCCTTGGCTTCGGCTTCCTTCATCAGCTTCTTCTCGGCGCCCTTGCCGGCGAAGGCTGTGGCGTGGCCGGGGACGTTGCCCGATTTTGCCTTGGCGCCAGCTTCCGCCGCTTTCCACTTGGCCTTGAGCTTGTCGATGTTGGGCGGGAAGTCCTTGAGATCCTTCTCGGTGGCCTTCACAGCTTTCTCATCGACCGGCACGGCGGCTTTCAGCTCGGCCAGCTTGGCTTCGACCTTGCCTTTCTGCTCAGCATGGAACGCTGCGCCCTGGCCGGCGGCTACGGCCGCATCCAGCGCTTTCAGCTTCTCGCCCCACTCGGCGACCTTTTCCTTGTGGATGGCACGCACGGTCAGCTCGGCGGCACCCAGGGCGGAATTCGGATCATTGAACTCCTTTTCCTTGGCGGTCACGCCCTGCAGGGCCTGACCGTAGGCCAGCTGCGGGATGGGGTTGCCGGTGATCTGCACGGACAGCCACACCACCGGGATCATGTAGGCAATGATCAGGATGATGTACTGAGCCACCTGTGTCCACGTCACCGCGCGCATGCCGCCCAGGAAGGAGCAGACCAGGATGCCGGCCAGACCGGCATACACGCCGATGGCGAACTCCAGGCCGGTGAAGCGGCTGGTGATCAGACCGACACCATAGATCTGCGCCACCACGTAAACGAAGGAGCAGATGATGGCGGCGATGACGCCGATGGTGCGCGGCAGATGGCCGCCATAACGGGCGCCGAGGAAGTCCGGAATGGTGAACTGGCCGAACTTGCGCAGGTAAGGCGCCAGGAACAGCGCCACCAGCACATAGCCGCCGGTCCAACCCATCACGAAGGCCAGGCCGTCATAGCCGGACAAGTACAGCGTGCCGGCCATACCGATGAACGACGCGGCCGACATCCAGTCGGCGCCGGTCGCCATGCCGTTGAACAACGCGGGCACCTTGCGGCCGGCCACGTAGTACTCCGACACATCGGCGGTTTTCGACATGACGCCGATGCCGGCATACAGGGCGATGGTGGCAGCCAGGAAGATATAGCCGATCATGGTGGAGGACATGCCCATCTGTTCCAGAATGGCTAGAACGATGACGAAGGCGATGAAGCCACCGGTATAGAAGCTGTAGTACTTCTTCAGCTGATTAAAGAATGCTGCGTTGGCAGAGGTCGCACTCATCTCAGTCGTCTCCTTCGTGGACGCCATATTCCTTGTCCAGCGCGTTCATGCGGCGGGCATAGAACCAGATGACAAGGACATAGACGATCAATGCACCCTGAGCGCCCATGTAGAAAGCCAGCGGGAAGCCGGCGATGACGATTTCGTTGAGGGCCTTGGCGTTCCAGATGACTACGAACGTTACGGCGAACCAGATGGCAAGCAAGACCGCAGTGAGCCTGAGGTTCTTGCTCCAGTACTCACGGTGTTTCTCCGTCAGCTGCATGTCGTCCTCCTAGCAGGATGAAAGCAAGTTGAAATAAACGCCTGAACCGACCCCATGCTTTCTCCCCAAAGACACTGCGGCCAGCCTGATCAGACGCGGCGGAGTATAGCCCTAAAGTAATAGGCGGGGATGTGCAAAAGTGATGTAACCCATTGATTAGAAAGGGCTAATGTTGCGTTGCACAACAAGAAAGGCGGGGTTTTGTCAGGCGTTTGTAAGTTGTTGTCAGTTTGACCACGACACCCAGCGCTGGGCTTTTTCCAGATCCTGCAGCGCCTTGTAGGTGGTGATCTTGCGCTCGGCGGCGAGCTTGAGACCACATTGCATCAACTGTGCCGTAGCCAGGGCGTCGGCCAGGGCGCTGTGGCGGGCATAGTTGGCGATCTCGAAATGGCCGGACCAATGATCCAGGGCGCGGTAGCGACGTGCGTACTCGGGCAGCAGGCCGGGCATGACATAAGCCAAGTCGAGCCAGGGGTGGCGGAAATCCAGCCCCAAAAAGGTGCGCATGGCGCGCTTGATCATGGTTTCGTCGAAGGTGACGTGAAAGGCGACCAAAGGCGATTTACCCAGAAAGTCGAGAAATGCGAGCAGGGCTTCGACGGGTTCAACCCCCTCCCGCTGCGCCTCGCCGCCGATGCCGTGGATGAGGATGTTCGACTTGTCACTGCTTTGCGCCTGGCGCAGTACGATCTCGAAGCTATCCGCCAGCGCAATACGGTTGCCCTGCATTGCCACCGCGCCAATCGCGATCAGGCGGTCACGATTCAGGTCGAGCCCGGTGCTTTCGACATCCACGACGACATAGCGGGCGTCATCTTGAGGTTGGACAAGGTCGGCGTTGGGGAGGGTTTGCCATGCGCGTAGTTTTTCACGCTGGTCTCCCTCAAGGGATGCGCCGCGACGCAATAGACGATCAAACAGGCTGATCATGGCTATACCCGGTAATCGAGGGCAATGCGGCTCTGCACTTTGCGCGCCTGACGGAATGCTTCTTTAAGAATGCGCCTGTCCAGATCATTGAGGGTGTCCGGGTTGACACGATTGCTCATGGACAGCCCGGCCGCATCTTGCTCGTGCTGGGTGCGTAGACGGAGCATCTGGATGAAGAAAAACGAAGATAGCCAGCCTTCCACCTCGGCCTCTGCGATGCCGAGCTTGGCTGCCGCACCGCGCAAACGTGCCGCCGTGCCCGTGGCCGACACCCCCGCCGCCAGGGCGAATAGGCGGGCAGCGTCGACGAAGGGCGTGGTGCCGTTGAGCTTGAGATCAATCGTGTGCGCCTCATCGCCTTCGCCATCGACGACGAAATCCCGTACCAACCCGAGAGGCGGCCGGTTGCGCAAGGCATTGGCGGCCATCTGGTGCAGGAAACGTGGGTTGCCGGAGGCATGCGCAAGCAGCCATTGCCGCAGCGCGTCAGCCAGGGTGGCATTGCCGAGCAGGGGGCGAAAATCGAAAAAGATACTGGCATTGAGCAGCGCATCAGGGTCGCCTGTCTCAATCCAGCGCGAGAAGGTGGCCTGCCACTCGCCCAGCGAAAGACACCACTTCGGGTTCATGGCCATGATCTCGCCCTTGCACAGGGGAAAGCCGCAGGCATCAAGGGCGCGATTGATCCGCTCTGCCAGCGGCAGCAGGGCCGCGCGTACCTGATCGGGAGTTTCGCCTTCGGGGACGCTGAAAATCAGGCCATTGTCCTGATCCGTGGACAAGGTCTGCTCCAGACGGCCTTCCGAGCCGAAGGCCAGCCAGCACAGGTCATAGCGACACTCGCCGCCCTGCGCGCATTCGAGCTCGACGACACGCTGCGTCAGCAGATCGTTCAAGGTGGAAAGAATCTGTGTGAGCTGCTCTGCCGCGACGCCCTGCGCCATCATGTTGTGACCCAGCTGGCGGATGTCATGGGCCACGTGCACCAGTGTCTCCACTGCGGTTGCCCCACGGATGCTGGCGGAAATTTGCGTGACGCCCACGCGCTGCAGGGAAAAAAGATCTTTCTCCGAAATCACGCCGGTCAGCCGGCCATCATCCGCGACCAGCACATGGCGGAAGCCATGCTTGGCCATGAGCATGGCTGCTTCAAAGGCATGCGCGTTAGAGGGCAGCGTCATGGGGTTGGGCGTCATTACGTCGCGCATCGGTGTGGCGAGCGAAGTGCCGGGCAGGATGACGCGCCCGATCAGATCCCGCACCGTGAACACGCCCAGCGGCGCCAGATTTGCGTCGACCACCACGATGGATGAGATGGCGTGAGCGCGGAGCGTTTCCAGGGCCTCACCCAAGGGCGTTTCCGGGGTACAGGTCACCGGATTACGGCGAACGATGCTGGTCAGCTGGCTGCGCAGGGATTGTTGTTCGCTGGTACTGGTTGCATAGCGCGCCTGAATACCGCGCTGGGATTGTTCCAGCAGCGTGGCCAGCCGACGCGAGCAAAAATCCTGGAAGGCCGGGGAGAGGTGCAGCAGGTGGTGAAAATCGGCGGCCGGGAGTACATAAGCAAACACATCGGTCTGGGCGCGGAATACGCTGATTGAGGGACGGCGCGCCAGCAGCGCGCCAATCGGAAACGCCTCGCCTTCGTGCAACACCACCCAGGTTTCCTGGTCATCTTGCTCACCCTGCACGACACCTTGCTTGATGATCAGCAGACGATGCGCTTCACCGTGGTCCGGTGCCATGACTACTTCGCCCTTGGCAAAGTAATCCACGCTCAAGCGTGCGGCCAGCCAGTCCAGGTGGTCAGGCTGCATGACGTCGAAGGGCGCGAAGCGGTGCAGATGATCGATCGTGGCGGTAATCAAAGAGTTGGTCGGCGGCATGGGCGATCCCCTGAGAACGTGAACATTTTACGAGCCTGTCTGCGGTGCGGCGCAGCAAAAAAAAGCCCCCGGACGGGCCGGGGGCCTGGACACCCGGCTTTCTTGCGAAGGCCGGGGATCGCGATGCGGCAAAGCCTCAATGCGCGGTGGCGCCTTCCGCGTGGATGCCGGTGTTCTGGCGCACGTAAAGCTCGTCCCACATTTCTTCGGAACGTTTGTCGCGGAACAGCAGCGAGAACACGATTACGCAAAGGAAGCCCAAGGGGATCGAGATGAGGCCCGGGTTCTTCAGCAGGAAGAAGGGCTTCTCGAGGCCCACCATGCTGGTGGTCTGGCCTTCGAATTTCTTCAGGTCGTCCTCGGCCTTCTTCTTTGCCTTTTCGGTGGCGGCGATGTCCTTCTTCGCGGCGGCGATGTCCTCCTCGGCCTTCTTCAGGGCGACGGGGTCGGCCAGGGTCGCCTTGGCGGCTTCCAGGTTGGCAACCTTCTCAGCCAGCTTGGCCAGCTTCTCGGCGGCGCCAGGCTTGGCGGCCTTCTCCGGCGAGGCGGGCTTGGCGGGCTCGGACTTCACACAGCCTTCCATGGCGAACAGTTCGCACATGAAGCTGGAAGCCGCTACGGCGGGCTTGGCTTCCTTGGCGGGTTGGGCGGGTTCGCCTTCGAGCACCTTCTTGGCGTCCTTGATCACAGCCTGGGGGTAGGTCATGTTGGGGGAAATCATCACCAGCGCGATGGCGGTGATCGCGCCCACCAGCATGCCGGCGACGATGCCGTAGGTGTTGGCACGCTTCCAGTACAGGGTCAGGAACACGGCGGGCAGGTTGGAGGACGCAGCCACGGCGAAGGCCAGGGCCACCAGGTGGGCCACGTTCTGGCCTTCGGCGGCGATACCCACGTAGATGGCCATGATGCCGACGATGATGGAAGACACCCGGGCGGCGACCACCTGCTCTTGCGGAGAGGCATGGTCACCCTTGATGACGCCGACGTAGATGTCGTGGGCCATCGCGGAAGCCGCCGCCAGCACCAGGCCCGCTACCACCGCCACGATGGTGGCGAAGGCCACGGCCGCGACGAAGGCGAGGAACAGGTTGCCGAGCATGGAATCGGCGCCGCCGCCCACGAACTGAGCCAGCAGCGGCGCGGCCATGTTGCCGCCCTTGTCCAGCGCGCCGATGGGGCCAGCGCCGACGTTGATGGCCGCGCCCATGCCCAGGAACAGGGTCAGGACGTAGAAGCCGCCAATGATGCCCATGGCCCAGATCACGGACTTGCGCGCGTCCTGGGCGGTCGGCACGGTGAAGAAGCGCATCAGGATGTGGGGCATGCCGGCGGTACCCAGCACCAGCGCCATGCCCAGGGAGATCTGGTCGATGGGGTTCTTCAGGAACAGACCAGGCTCCAGGAAGCGCTGGCCGAGTTCCTCAGGCGTCATCGCGGTGGCGGCATCGCCCACTAGCTTGGCGACCTGGGCCTGAACCTTGGGATCGCTGATCACGGCGGTCAGGAAGCCGGGCAGGCTGAAGCCATACTGGCCCCAGGTGAACATCACCAGCAGGATGGAAGCCGTCACCAGGAGCACGGCCTTGATGATCTGCACCCAGGTGGTGGCCTTCATGCCGCCGAACACCACATAAGCCAGCATCAGGACACCCACGCCGATCACGGAGATGTGGTAATCGATGCCGATCAGGGTCTTGATCAGGACGCCGCCGCCGACCATCTGCGCGGTCAGGTAGAAGGTGGACACGGTGATGGTGGACAGGGCGGCCACGGTCTTGGAGGCCTTGGGGTTGTTGCGGAAGGCCAGGATGTCGCCCAGGGTGTATTTGCCGATGTTGCGGCAGGGCTCGGCGATCACCAGCAGCACGGTGATGTAGGCCACCAGCCAGCCCACCGAGTACATGAAGCCGTCGTAGCCGTACAGGGAGATCAGGCCGGCAATGCCGAGGAAGGAGGCGGCGGACAGGTAGTCGCCGGCGATGGCCCAGCCGTTCTGCACGCCGGTGACGGAACGTCCGGCGGCGTAGAACTCGGAAGTGGAGTGGGTTTGCCGGGCGGCCCAGTACGTGATGTACATGGTCACCGCGATGATCGCGCCGAAAACGGCGAAGGTCATCCACTTGAATTCGTCGGCCACCGCGCCCGAGCCGGCGAAGGCCAGACCGCTCACTGCGGCCAGGGCGGCTGTGCCGCCAATCAGTTTCAGGTTCATGGTGTCGTCCTTACTTGATGTTATGGGCGTCTTTGATGATTTCAGCCGCCATCGCGTCGAATTCCTTGTTGGCGCGCACGGCATAGATGCCGGCGATGGCCCAGGCGACGACGAACTCGGACAGGGCGAACAGGATGCCCACGTTGACCGGACCCCAGACCTTGATCTTGAACAGATCCTGGTAATAGGCCGCGCCGATGGGCAGCAGGAAGTAATAGATGACGGAGAAGATCATCAGGCTCCAAAGGAACGTGGTCTTCTTCTTGTGCAGCGCCTGGAAGCGCGGGTCGGCATCGATTGCCGCCCAGTTCATTTCGGCCTTGGCCATGACGGACTCCTCGCAAGACAAGCCGGACGCGAAATGCGTCACGATGCAGCCATGCTAGGCCGACTCGCTTACTGAGCTCTTACGCAGGTCTGGCGCGGCTTGTCGGGCGGGCATAAGCTTGGCGCATGCGATTGCTCATAGTGGAAGACGACGAGGTTCTGGCTGACAGCCTCCTGCGCGCCATGCGTGCGCTGGGCTACGCCACCGATCACGCTGCGGACGGCGAACTGGCGCTGGCCATGCTGCGCGATGGCGCGTTTGATCTCGCCATCCTCGATCTCGGCCTGCCGAAACTCGACGGTCTGGATGTACTGCGGCAACTGCGCGCCCTACGCGTGTGCACGCCGATCCTGCTGCTGACGGCGCGGGACGGCGTGGATGAGCGCGTGCGCGGCCTGGATCTCGGTGCGGACGATTACCTGACCAAACCGTTCTCCCTCGTCGAACTGGAGGCGCGCGTGCGCGCCCTGCTGCGTCGCGGCCAGGGCGGCCAGCCCGTTCTGCGCTGCGGCCGCCTCGCCTTCGATACCACCAGCCGCACGGCCCTGCTGGATGACAGCGTGCTCGACCTGTCGAGCCGAGAAGTGTCGGTGCTCGAAACCCTGCTGCAGCGCCAGGGCAAGGTGGTGAGCAAGGACTTCCTCATCGAGCGCCTGTGCGCCTACGGCGAGGAATTGAGCCCGAACGCGATCGAGGTGTATGTGCACCGCCTGCGCAAGAAAATCGAGCCGGCGGGCGTCACCGTACGCACCCTGCGCGGACTCGGCTATCTGGTGGACAAGCTCGACCCTGCCACGTCCCCCGCCTGATGCGCGTGCAAGACGACGCGCTTTCACTGCGCACGCATCTCGTCAACTGGCTGTTCACGCCGCTCTACCTGCTGTTCCTTTTTTCACTGGTGGCCGGCTATATCGCGGCGGTGGGCCTGGCCAACCGGCCGTTCGACCTGCTTCTGATCGAACGGGGCCAGCAGGTGGCGACACGGTTGCAACGGCTGGATAGTCCCTCTGCCGCGCAGGCCCTGGCGCACGCCACGCCGCAGGATCTGCGTGTCGCCCTCTATGATGAGAGCGGGCGTCACCTCGGCGGCGACCCTGCCTTGCCCAAACCAAGGCCCATTGACCTGGAGCAGGATGGGCCGCGTCTGCACGACATCCGGCTGGCGGACGAACGCATCCGTCTATTGACCTTGATCCTCATTGCGCCGGATGGCGTGCGTCTGGCGCTGCAGGTCGGCGAGCCAATCGGCGAGCGGCTCAGCCTGAGCCGCCGAATCCTGGGCTATATCGTCATCCCTCAGGTGCTGGTGATTGCGGTCGCGGCGCTGGCTGTCTGGATCGGCCTGAAAAAAGGTCTGGCCCCGCTTGAGCGCCTGCGCCGCGCGCTTTCAGACCGCATGCAGGACGATCTGGATCCGCTCGATGCGACGCAAACCCCCAGCGAAGTGCGCCCGTTCATCCTGGAAATCAATGCCCTGCTTGATCGGCTCAGGCACAACCTCGACATCCAGCGCCGCTTTGTTGCCGATGCCGCGCACCAGTTGCGCACGCCGTTCGCCGGGCTCAAGGCGCAGGCCGAGCTGGCGCGACGCAACACGCCGGAAGGCGAGATGCAGGATACCCTGGGGCGAATCTGCGACGGCGCGCAACGTTGCACTCGCCTGGTCAACCAGCTGCTCGCCCTGGCGCGCAATGAGCCGCAGGCGCTGGTGGCCAAGCCGGACGCGTTACTCGACCTGCGTCGTCTGGCGCGCGAGGCGGCGATGCGCTGGGCGCCTGAGGCGCTGCATCGGGGTATTGATCTGGGCTTTGACGCGGACGCCCGCCAACTTCCCGTGCGTGGGAGTGAATCCGGCCTGAATGACCTGCTCGACAACCTGCTCGACAACGCCGTGCGTTATACCCGGGCGCCGGGCCATGTCACCGTGCGGCTGGGCTACGACGAGGGCGCTTGGCTGAGGGTGGAAGATGACGGCCCCGGCATTCCAGTATCACAGCGCGAAAAGGTTTTTGAACGCTTCTGGCGACCGCCGGACAGCGCCCAGGCTGGCAGCGGGCTGGGGCTATCGATCGTGGCCGAGGTGGCCATCAGCCACGGTGCGCATGTGCGCGTGGATGCTGGCCCAGGCGGGCGCGGCACGGTATTTGAAGTGCGTTTTCCGCATCATGGCGGCGAGTTGTCGGTGCATGCCGAGCTGACATCTCAGAACTGAAAATACCGCTCCATGCGGCCCTGCAGCTTGCGCGCCTGGCGAAAGGCTTCCTTGAGCGCCTGCCGCTGCACGCTGCTGAGTTGATCCGGCGAGATCCGGTTGCCTAACGGTTTGCCGGCGGCGAGCTGGGAATGGTGCAGATGCAGGCGCAACTGCTGGATGTACAAAAAGCCCCCTACCCAGGTTTCCACTTCGCTATCGTCGATCTTCCAGGCCTTGCCGGCGGCCCGCAGACGAGCCACGGTGTTGGTTTCCGAGGCGCCGATGGCCAGCGAGAAGATGCGCGCGGCATCCACGAACGGGGTTGCACCGTGCACCTTGAGCTCAAGCGTATCGGCATCTTCGCCCTCGCCATCCAGCACAAAATCGCGCACCAGACCAAGCGGCGGCCGGTTGCCCAGGGCGTTTTCCACCATCAGGCGCAAGAACCGGCGATGCTCACGAATGCTGGCGTTGAGCCAGTCACGCAGCTTTTCCGCAAGCAGGCGCTCACCATAAAGCGGACGGAAGTCAAAGAAAATGCTGGCATTGAGCAGTACAGGGGCATCGCCGCGAAAAAGCCAGTCTGAGAAGGTGTGCTGCCATTCATCCAGTGACAGGCACCACTTCGGATTGCTGGCCATGATCTCCCCCTTGCAGAGCGGGAAGCCACAGGCGGCCAAGGCTTCATTGACTGCGCGTGCGAAAGGCAAGAGTGCTGCGCGGGCGGCCTCCGCTTCGGTTTCGCCGGCCCCGTCGGGCAGGGCGAACAACAGGCCGTTGTCCTGATCCGTGTGCAGGGTCTGTTCCAGACGGCCCTCTGAGCCGAGCGCCAGCCAGCAGAACGAGAGCGACCGTACGGCAGGAAACTGGGCCAGGTGCAGGTCAAGGATGCGCGTGGTGAGTTGGTCGCTGAGCTTGCTGAGGAGCAGGGTCAACTGCTCCGCGCGCACTCCTTGCGCCATCATGTTCTGGCCCAGACGACGCATGTCGGTGGCGGCGCCTTGCAGCGCCTCGATGTCCCCGGCCTTGCGAATCCGCCCGGCGATGCTTGCCACGCCGATGCGCTGCAGCGAAAACAGGTCGCGTTCCGAGATCACGCCGCGCAGACGCCCGTCCTCGGTGACGAGGACATGCTGGAAGCCGTATTGCGCCATGGTGAGGGCCGCTTCGAACGCCGGGTCGCTAGCGTTGAGCGCGACCGGATTGGGTGTCATGACCTGGCGCATGGGGGTGTCCAGCGGGATATCCGGCAGCACGACGCGGCCGATCAGGTCGCGTACGGTAAAAATGCCAAGGGGCGCTTCCGTTGGCCCGGTGACGACGATGGAGCCTGTACCCTCGGCATGCAGTGTGGCCAGGGCCTGGCCCAGGGGCGTCTCTGGCGCGCAACATACCGGCGGCCGCCGGATCAGCGCGGAAAGCGGCGTTTCCAGGGCATCTGAGGTGCACACCGCGCTGGTTTGCTGCGCCTGCACGCCTTGCTGGGAGCGGGTCAGCAAGTCGGCGACGCGGCGCGTGCAGAAATCGCGGAAC
>ERZ1645185.544-NODE-544-length-15700-cov-4.900607_pt1 | contig 15700 bp, 17 predicted proteins | sample MGYA00575351_ERZ1645185 | MGnify/ENA primary metagenome ERZ1645185 (study PRJEB40838, sample SAMN11284767) | freshwater sediment metagenome | isolation source: river sediment | host: Sediment | place: India: Jana village, Kanpur | collected 2015-12-17 ...
GGATTCTCGCATAAAGCCCCGGCTTGGCGGAGTCCGGAATGCTGAAGGAGAGTCCCCGCCGGAACGCGAAAAAGTCTTTCACGTTCACCAGACCGATCCCTATCGCCAGGGCTCCCAATATCAACTGGACGGCATGGGACAGGCCGATCAGTAGAAACAGGTTCAGCCAGGCCGCCATAAAGGCAAAATAGATGAGTCCGCTCACCAGCACGAAGGTGCCGGAGATGAGCACCATGGCGACGCGGTCGCGCAGGGTTGCCAGCAGCGACAGGAGGAACAGGAGGACCCACATCGCACAGGGATTGAAGCCGTCGAGCAGGCCGATGGCGAGCGTGAAAAGTGGAAGGCCCAACTCAGCGACGCTGACGCGGCCCACCCACGGTAACACGATGCTCTCCGCCTCAGCCGTGCTCTGGGCTTTGGCCTGGCACTCCGGCTGGGCGGGGCGGCAGGCGGCAAACGGTTCGACGGCGGGCATGCCGGGGGGACGATTGAGCATGGCGAGCAGGCGGGCGCCGGTGGTCTGATCATCCTGGTACCCGACAATCAGTTCCCCGTTCAGGTAGAACGCCGGCACGCCGACCACTGGGAGGGCCTGGTCCTGCGCGAGCCTGTCCAGTCGTGCCAGAGCGTCGCGGTCGAGCGCGATGTCGTGAAACAGGATGCGGAGGTCGGGATGAGCCCGTCGAAGCTGTTCGAGAAACTCTTTGGCCGCCTCGCAATGCGGGCAGCCGGTGCGTACGAACACTTCCAGGTCTGGCGCCGGTTCGGATGTCAGGCCGAGTCCCTGACTGATGAACAGACAGAAGAGTAGCACGAGCAGGCCGGTGCCCGAGCGTCCATACCGAACCATGCGGCCTCCGGCCCGTCGGCTAACTCACAAATTCGGGTGCCGCGACGGAACGGATATAGGACAACACGTCCAGCATTTGTTGATCCGTCAATTTGCCTCGATAGCCGTGCATGGGGCTGAACAGGGCCCCGTTCGCAATCGTGATCAGCAATTCCCAATCAGTTTTCGCCCGTGAGTTGACCGACTGAAAATTCGCCGGCCGCACGATCAGATACTGCCCATCCGGTCCGTTCCCGTCCAGTTTGTCACCATGGCATCGCAGGCAGTTTTTTTCATAGATGGCCTGGCCGTCGCGAGGATTGCCGCGATTGGTTTGTCCGGCGGCCCAGGTGCTTCCCAAGATCACGAGGCAGAGGGCACAGAGAATGCTGAAGGTTTTCATGCGGGGGCTCCTTTATGATTCGACTATGATTCGATGTCCTCCGAAAGACTGCCAGTCACCTCATCGTACCATCAACACGGGACAGGGGACCTGGTGAAGCAGCGCGTGAGAAATACTTCCCAGAAGAAACCGCTCCAGTCCTTTCCGTCCGTGTGAGCCGATGATCAACAGGTCTGCCGACTTGGCGCGTTCCGTCAGAATATCCGTGGGATCGCCCACGCTCACCTGCGTCCCGACCGTATATCGGTTGTTCATCACCGAGGCGGCGAGATGTTTGACCAAATCCTCCGCCGAACGTACGGCGATGCCGGTCCAGTCTTGAAGCGGAAACAGGCTGAAGGGGTCGGTGGCGGGAATGGGCCGCACCACGCTGATAATGGTGAGATCCACCGGGTTTCTAAACGGGTGTGCGAGCAGCCAGGATTTGATGCGCTCAGCGTCCTCATGTCCTTCGACCGCCACCGTGACTCGCTTGACCGGTCCCTCCCGTTCCTTCACGATCAACGTCGTACAATCCGCGTGCAGCGCGACGCGATGGGAGACACTGCCCAGGACGAATTCGCCGACGCGCCCGCGTCCGCGCGCGCCGAGCACGATCAGCTCGGGCCGAAGATCCCGCGCCTTGTCCAATATCAGCGATGCCGGTTTGGCGAATTCACAGACGCGCGTGATCGAGACCCCTTCCGTGGGCAACAGGGTGGTGGTGTGATCCAGCAGCTGCTCGCCCGCCTTCTTCATGGCATCGCGGAATTCGTCGTAGCCCTGCATGCTGCTCACTTCCGCGACGATGGGATATTGAAACATCCCGAGGTCGATCCCATGCACCAGAATGACCTCATGCAGATCGTAGAGATACGAGGCTTCTCGAACGGCCGCAAACGCCTGCTCCGACCAGTCCAGTGCGATCAGAACGCGCATAGGCCTCCTTTCAAAACAACGGATGCGGTGACGTGCCGAAGGGCATCAACCGCGGGGAATCGCCGACGTTGCCTCGAATGCGCCACTGTCCCTCTTCGAACGTCATGTAGTGAACTTCCTCATACCAACTGTCGATCGGGACGCGTAAGCCGCCGGTCTTGGAGAGTCCGGACAAGCTGCCCGTGCAGGTGACTTCGATGATGGTCTTGGAGCCGCTGCCGACCTTGGTCAGCCGGGAAAAGTGATGGGTATCGGTGAGGTCCTGGAATTCATCGAACAGATTGGCCCACACCTTCCGCATGTCGGGCTTCTTGAGTCCGTGATAGTCGTACTGCTCGGAATAGAGGGCCATCACGCCATTGAGGTCACGTGCGCGGATCGCCTCATCTGCTGCTCGAAAGGTGCGCATGACCGCCTCTGTCGTCGCCTGATCCAGTTCAGCCGCGGCTTCCGGCAGTATCCGTACCTCGGCCCTTGCTGCCGGCAGTATGGCGAGTAGAACCAGGATTCCCCCAGTCAGTAACGCGCTCCATTGCATTCCTCTCCGTCGCCGTTCCCCCATGACCACCTCGCCTCGACCGGTCCAATCGCTGTGTGCACCCGATGCGTCCTCTTTACGCCGAGGGCCTAACCGGTCCACGTGATCCGGACAAAATCTTCGTCCTGGTCGTACTGAATGTCCAATTCGCCATGGTGTGCATGTTTGAGCGCTTCGCCGATGCGCCGCGGCAAATGGGCATCCGTGGTGAGGACGACCAGCCCCTCGGCCCGGTCCTCGATCGTCATGATGCGAGCCATGGGGTAGGCTTTCTTTTCCTGCGCTTCGGTATTGTGAATCAGCCCCAACACCTGATCGCGATGCTGGGTCTTATATGGGCCTTTCAGGGTCACGAATCCCTTCGGATTTTTGTCCTGGATGCGCAGGCATGCGGGACAGGTGATCTGCTCGGCGCCTGCCGGTTTGGCCTCCCAAGTCCAGCGCCCCTTCTGGTAGAGGGCGCCGCACGTCGTGCAGACCGTCGGCTCCTTCAACTTGCCCGGCATCTTGTACGAATCGTGTTTGTATTCCTCAACATATCGATCGCGGCGCGCGCTGTGGCCGCCTTCTGTCTGTTTGTTCATCGCAATAGGTCCCTTTCCTGGCCGGCGCGCCGATTGATGGCGCAGTTCCGGCTCTTATGACTTGCTCACAAATGCTTCTTCCGCGAGGTTGAGATACTGCAAGACTTCGCGGTCTTCGATCTGTTCGAAATCCCGGTAAAAATTCCCCACGGCATAAAACGGGTCCGGTGTTCGGAGAATCACCAACTGATCCACGATCGCCCGCGCCTGTTCCACGGTGCTGTGCGGGCCGACCGGAACGGCCCCGATGACGCGGCGAGGATGCGCCTGGCGCACCGTCGCGACCGACGCAAAGAAGGTAGCGCCGGTTGCCAGTCCGTCATCCACGAGAATCACTGTCCGGTCCTTGAGTGAGGGGAATGGCCGCCCCTGCCGGTAGAGGGCCACACGCCGGGCGACTTCCTTTTGTTGCGCCTGCACGGCGGCGGCAAGGTCTCGATCTGTCAATGATAGGCCGGAGAGCGCCTCCCGATTCCAGTAGACCGCTCCCGTCTCGCTGACCGCCCCCAGCGCATATTCCGGATTACCGGGCGCGCCGATTTTGCGCGTGATCAGCACATCCAGAGGCAGATGCAGGGCCAGGCTCAATTGATAGGCTACTGCCACCCCTCCGCGCGGAAGCGCGAGCAGGATCGCCGCCGGATCATTCCGGTATGCGGCCAGTTCCTGTGCGAGCAGTTCGCCGGCTTCTTCACGGTTCTTGAACATGTCGCGTGCCCATTCTTCGCCTGTGTTGCACGTCCGCGTCAGCCATGGGCTGTCTACCAGAGTCCACTGGTCACTCCCACGCCGATCAAAAAGAGAGCCGCAAGGATCACGAGGAGCACCAACCATCGGTGATGATGAGATGTCCCCTCCGGATGCCAATGCATTTCCCAGGGAATATCCAGATACCGAGGATGTTTGAACATGGCCTGCTCCTTCCGTTCAGGAGACCTTGACCTCGATGGATTTGGGTTTGGCTTTTTCCGATTTCGGCAGATGAACCTTCAGCACGCCGTCTTTGTACTCCGCCGCGACCTTGCTGCCATCGGCATCTTCCGGCAGCGTGAAGCTTCGCAGAAAACTGCCGTAGGCGCGTTCCACCCGGTGGTACTTCTTGTCCTTTTCTTCCTTCTCGTATTTTCGTTCACCGGAAATGGCGAGCACATTGTCCTGCACGGTCAGCTTCACGTCTTCCTTTTTGATCTCCGGCAGCTCGGCTTTGATCAGATATTCCTTGTCGTCCTCCGTGATGTCGACCAGCGGAGCCCATTCTGCCACCGAGATGGCTTCCTTTTGTCCTTCGACCTTGCCCTGGGGGCGGCCCCAGAGCGCCGACAGACGCTTCTCCACATCCTCCAGTTCCTTCCAAGGGTTCCACTGTGCGCGAAACGGTTCCCAGCGTGTGAGTCCACTCATGATGCCGTCTCCTTTGTGCAAGCCTGTGGGTTGTGCATCTGCGCCTGACGATCATAGATTCGCTCGTCACGCGCAACTGCTTCCAGGCTATTGCAGGCCCGATGCCAGGGAGAAATCCTGCGATGGCCGCATCAGGGAGTGGCGAAAGTTCACTCGCTTAGGGCAAACGGCGAGGCGGGCTCTTGGTCGTCGGCGCCTGAGGGTGGGGCGATACGGGACAGCAGCGGGGAGCGGCAATGGTGCCAATTACCTCATTGATTCCAGGCCGACCGTGCTTAGATGGATAGGTGAAGGGAGGTGGAGCCAGGATAAGGTCGACATCCCCGCTTCCGTGCAGCGAAGAGTTGGTTCGGGGGTTGCGCCTGTGCCGGTTTCGGGGTCAGTTCTGAAGGGACGCGCTTCCATCTCGGTGCCAGTATGAGGCACGGCTCCAGTGGGAGCCCGATGAACGGGAGGCGCGGGACATCCGGCGTGAGCGTTGTGCCGGGGTGTTCGGATGGATCTCGCTCGGTCGGCAGGCCTGATCTCCACACGGAAGCGGGTTTTGTATTGTCATGCCGCCGGTCGTGTGGTCGCTAACGCAGAAACGCCTTCCGTAGTTTGAGCAGAAATGCATCGGCGAGATCAGGGCGCGCCTGTTGAGTGCAGGTGCGCAGACGGCGGGCGGCTTCTTCGCTCCAATATTCCCCCAGATCAATGACTTCACCGGGCCGGTACTGTCCCGACTTGATCCGACGGACGACTTCGCCGACCGGAGTTTCTGAAATCCTGATGCTGAAGCTACCGCGTTCCAGTAATTCGCAGAGATTAAACAGCACGCGCACGTAGGCCGCGGCGTATTTCGCCGGCCGGCCGTCTTTTTTCTCCAACATTTTCTTGCGCTGGTTCTCGCAGTAGTTGAGAAAGGAGTCATAAGCGGTTTGTGCGGACCAGAGACGAGGGAAGAGTTGCCGTAGCTCCGTGCCCCAGTCGTCCATCGTGACGACCGGGGCGACCAGCGTTTCCAGCACCAAGGGGTGACCCTGCAGTGCGAGCTGGAGAAAGTGCCCGATCTCCCAGGCGGTCTCGTCGTCCTCCTCCTTCATCATCCTCGTGCCTTGGTATTTGAAACCCACACGAAACAATTCGGCGGTGGGCAGCACGAAGACGCTGCGAAAATCCTTGTCGCTGTCCGGTCCGGCCAGGCCGTGCGCATGCGACCCGACGACGACTTTCAAGATGCAGGTGTCGGTCGGTGGCGAGTGAGGATTGGTCATGTTCGCGATGCGGCAACCTGGGCGATGCAACCGTTTAAGGTCATGTATTTGGGATAGTCGGTTTCAGGGATCTCGATGTGGAATGCCTTGTGGAGCGCCACGACGAAGTTGAGGAAGTCCATCGAGTCGAGGTCGAGCTGGTCTCGAAAACTGACATCGGGGTTGAGGCAGGCCAGGTCTGCCTCGGGGGCAATCTCGCCGAGGAGACGGAGGATTTGCGCGCGGGCGTCGGCGTCGGATGGTGTGGTCGTCATAGCGATTGAGGTGTTTGTAACAGACGATCAATTTCAGCCAGAAACAATCCGCCGCGATGGCCGTCGCTGACACGGTGATCCGCCGACAACGACACGGTCACGACCGGTCGTGGGACGACCTGCCCCTCGGCCACCCAGGGCCGTTCGACCACCTTGCCGAATCCCACCAACGCCACTTGCGGAGGATAAATGACTCCGAAGACGGTTTCCACCCCTTGTTCGCCAAGGCTGGTGACGGTCATGGTGGGGTCCGACAGTTCCGAACTGCGCAGCGAACCGGCGCGGGCCCGTTTGACCAGGTCCTGGAAGCGTTGCATCAAGTCGCCGAGGCCGGCCCGGTCGGCATCATGCAGCGCCGGCGCCACGAGGCCTCCCTGGCGCAGGGAAATGGCCGTGCCGATGTGAATCCGTTCGCTTCTGACCGCCTCACCCTCTTTCCACAGGGCATTGAGTTCGGGTACGTGTCTCAGTGCGAGGGCGACCGCCTTGATGAACAGGACACTCACTAACAGCCGTTCCGTCACCGGGCGGCGCCCATTCTCCGTTGTGAGCCATGCCAACGCGCGGCTCATGTCGATGGTGGTGCTCAGATAATAGTGCGGGATCTCGCGTTTGGAACGAGCCATGGCTGCGGCGATGGTTTGCCGCATGCGCGCCTGACGCTCAGCCGCGGTGGCTGCGGTGCCGACGCCCGCGGCGATTGTGGCAGCGCGGGTGACATCGTCCAGCGTGATGGCCCCTTCCGGCCCTGTTCCCTGAAGGCCTGTCGGGTCAATCCCTCGCTCGGCGGCCAGCTTTCTGGCTGCGGGAGAAATGCGGAGGCGGCTGCCTGGCGACGGTGCGGGGGCAGTCTTGGCAACGGGCAGGGTTCTGGGAGGAGTGACCGGCTGCGGAGCGATGTTCTGTGGCTGGGCCGAAGTGGTCGCCGGTTGCCCTTCTTCGCGAATGATCGCCATCACGGTGCCGACGGGTACCTTGTCTCCGGGTTTGCTCAGCAACTGTTCGATGATCCCGCTGGCATGGCATTCGACCTCGATGGCCGCTTTTTCCGTATCGACCTCCGCGATGATCTCGCCCTTGGCAATCCGGTCGCCGATCCGCTTTTTCCATTGCACCAAGGTTCCCTCGGTCATGTCTGCGCCGAGGGTGGGCATGACAAATTCAGCCATGAGAGAGACTCCGTGAAGCGTGAAGCGCGAAAGGTGAAGCGTACAATGGCCCCGGCGATGAGTGACGGAGAAACAGCCGAGCCATTGCCTATCCCAGCAATCTACGAACCGTCTGCACGATTTTGTCTGCTGACGGCAACGCTGCCTCTTCCAGATGTTTCGGATAGGGAATCGGGACCTCCTCGCTGCATACGCGCGCGACCGGGGCATCCAAATCGTAAAACGCCTGTTCCATGATCACGGCGGAGACTTCCGCGGCGAAACTGCCGGTGCGCCAGGCTTCGTCGATCACGACCGCCCGATGAGTCTTTCTCACAGATGTCAGAAGGGTGTCGCGATCAAGCGGGCGCAGGACCCGCAGATCCACGACTTCAGCCTCGATGCCTTCCTGCGCCAGTTGTGTGGCGGCGGCCAACGTCTTCCAGAGGCTGCCACCGAAGGTGAGTAGGCTGACATCCCTGCCGAGTCGACGGACGGCTGCATGTGAGATCTCGACCGCAACCGGGCCCTCTTCCAGAGGACCTTCCATGGAATAGAGATAGGCATGTTCGAAGATAAAGACCGGGTCCGGTTGTTCGAGGGCGGTGAGCAGCATGCCACGCGCATCCATGACGGTCGCGGGCGTCAGGACCGTGATCCCGGGAATATGTGCGTACCAGCCCTCCAGACTGTGGGAATGTTGCGCGGCGACCTGCCGACCGGCTCCGGTGGCCATACGGACGACGAGCGGCACGCTGAATTGTCCGCCCGACATGTGCCGGAGCGTGGCGGCATTGTTCATGATTTGATCCAGTGCCAGCAGGCTGAAGTTGACGGTCATGACTTCCACGATCGGGCGCATGCCCCCGAGCGCCGCGCCGATGCCCGCGCCCACGAACGTGCTTTCGGACAGCGGCGTATCCCGAATCCGTTCAGGGCCGAACTCGTCGAGAAACCCTTTGCTGCACGCATAGGTGCCGCCGTACTTGCCGACGTCCTCTCCCATGAGGAATACGCGAGGATCGCGCTGCAAGGCCTCCCGCATGCCGCTTCGCACCGCTTCTCTGTAGGTGATGTTCATGAATCCAATTATACCTACATAGCATTCAGCGATTGGCGTTCAGCTTCTAGTTGATGCTGACTGCTGATCGCCGACCGTTCAGCTGTACACATCCTTGGTGAGATCTTCGACCGGCTCCCAAGTCCCAGCCTCCGCAAAGGCCACTGCGTCGGCGACCTCGGCCGCAATCGATGTCTCCAGTTGCTCCCCATCCTCATCGTGCAAGAGGCCGGCGGCGCGCAGCGTCTGTTGAAACACAGCAATCGGGTCTCGCTGTTTCCATTCGTTCACTTCATCCTTGGTGCGATAGAGTTCGGCGTCATACATGGAGTGGGCACGGAAGCGGTAGGTTCGGTACTCCAGAAAACAGGGCCCGTTGCCCTGTCGCACGAACTCGACCGCGCGCCCCGTGGTGTCCTCGACTGCTAGGACATCCATGCCGTCGACCGTGTGGGCGGTCATCGCGTAGGCTCTCGCTTTTCCCGCAATGTCCGGTTGCGATTGGTGTCGGGCCAACGCGGTGCCCATGGCATAGAGGTTATTCTCGCAGAGAAACAGCACCGGCAGTTTCCACAGGGCGGCAAGGTTCAAGGATTCGTGAAATTCGCCTTCGGCCACGGCGCCATCGCCGAAATAGCAGGCGGTGACGCGCGCACGGCCTTGCAGCTTGTCGGCGAGCGCCAACCCCACCGCCACGGGCAAGCCGCCGCCGACGATCGCCAGCCCGCCGTAGAAGCGGCGTGACGCGTCAAAGAAGTGCATGGAGCCTCCGCGTCCGCGCGCGCAGCCGGTGGCCTTGCCGAACAACTCGGCCATCAATGATCGCATGGAGGTACCACGGACGAGCGCGTGGCCGTGTTCGCGATAGGTGGCGACGATGGCATCGTCATTCGTCAGAGTGGGAATGGAGCCGGCGGCCACGGCTTCTTCTCCGATATACAAGTGGAGAAACCCGTGGATCTTTCCGAGTTGGTAGAGCTCCGCCGCCCGTTCCTCGAACCGGCGGATCCGCAACATCTGCCGCAGCAACTCCACGCCCCGCTCGCGTGTCATCGACGCCGTCATGCGCCACTCTCCAATGTCGAGGTATCGCCCTCGGGCAAGCCGAGTTCACGCGCCTTCAACAGACGCCGCATGATCTTGCCGCTTCTCGTCTTCGGCAGGGTCGGCAAGAACGCGATCTCCTTCGGGGCCACCACGGCACCGAGGCGGGCCCGCGCAAAGCCGAGCAGTTCGCGCTTGAGGGCATCGTCGGGCTGGTAGCCGTCTTTCAGTGAGACAAAGGCCTTCACGAGTTCCATGGCGACGGGGTCCGGTTTACCGATCACCGCGGCTTCGGCCACGGCCTTGTGCTCGATCAGGACACTTTCGACTTCAAACGGACCAATGAGATGTCCCGAGGTCTTGATGACGTCATCCGCCCGGCCCACGAACCAGAAATACCCGTCCTTGTCCTGCTTGGCCACGTCGCCGGTGAGATACCAGCCGCCTGCAAAACATTTCTTGTACCGTTCCGGTTCATGCCAATAGCCACGGAACATCGACGGCCAACCAGGCCGTAGTGCCAGTTCCCCCTGTTGACCAGGCTCGGTGATCGGCTCCACCTCTCCTGAATCGCTTCTTCTCACGATGGCGGCTTCGATGCCGGGCAGGGGACGTCCCATGGAACCGGGGCGAACATCCATGGCCGCATAATTGGCGATCATGATGCCGCCGGTTTCGGTCTGCCACCAGTTGTCGTGAAACGGGCGGCCAAAGGCCTGTTCACCCCACACGACCGCTTCGGGATTCAGCGGTTCTCCCACACTGGCCAGAAAGCGCAGTTTCCCCAAGCGATACTGTCTGACGAGGGGCAGGCCGACTTTCATCATCATCCGGATGGCGGTCGGTGCGGTGTACCAGACCGTGACACCCTGGTTTTGCAGGATGCCATACCATCGTTCGGCATCGAACTCAGCTTCGTCCACGATGCTGGTCAAGCCGTTGGTGAGCGGGGCGATGATGCCGTAGGAGGTGCCGGTCACCCAGCCGGGATCAGCGGTACACCAGAAGATGTCGTCGGGATGAAAGTCGAGCGCCAGTTTGCCGGTGATGTGATGGGCCACCACGGCTCCATGCACATGGAGCGCACCCTTCGGTGTGCCGGTCGTCCCGCTGGTGAAATGCAGGAGCGCCGGATCTTCGGAATCGGTCGCGCCGATCCGATAGTGGCCTGAGGCCTGCTCAAGGAGCTGATGGAAGTTGGCTGTGCCCGTTCGTGGCGGCGTCGGCTGCTCGTCGCCGATCAGCAGCACCTGTTCCAGGTGGGGCAGGGCCTCTCGAATGGCGGCCACCTTTCGTTGATAGAGGGAGGCCGTGGTCACGAGTACCTTCGCCTGGCCGATGGCCAGCCTGGCGCGGATCGGTTCCGGCCCGAAGGCGGAGAACAACGGACAGAAGATCGCGCGGTGTTTGAGCGTGCCCAGTGCCGTGATGTACAGCTCCGGGATGCGCCCGGTGAGTGCATAGACCCGGTCGCCCTTGGCGACGCCGAGCGCCTGTAGCACGTTCGCAAAGCGGTTCGTCAGCTCATCCAGCCGGCGATAGGAGTAGTCGTCGACGGTGCCGCTTTTACCCAACCATCTGATGGCTGTCCGTTGCGCCAGCGGTCCGGCCGCATGACGCGTGACGGCTTCATGCGCGATATTCAGGCCCTGTCCGGCCGGGAGCCCATCTAGCTCGGCGCGTGCCCGGTCCCATGAAAAGCCTCTGCGCACAGTGTCATAGTCGTGGAGGTTCGGGATGACGTCCCAGTCGCGTCTCGATTTGATGATAGGGTTCCAAGGCATGCTGTTCTGGATGCTCCGAGCACGGGTTCTGCAAGGCGTAGACCATCAATGAGCGTCCGTGCGGCACAACCAAACGCGGGAATTCGCGCCGATTATGCTGAGCGAGCCCCGATGGTGGCTGCGGTAGCTGTAGCATTATTCATCAGAGGTGGAGAATGGCCGTGGACAATCGCGCCAAGCATGAAGGGACCCGGGTGCTCATCATGGGGGCTGCCGGGCGAGATTTCCATAATTTCAATGTGCGGTTCCGTGACAATCCCGACTATCGAGTGATGGCCTTTACCGCGGCGCAGATCCCGAATATCGCCGATCGGTTGTATCCGGCATCGTTGGCCGGGAGCCTGTATCCCAGCGGCATTCCGATTTATCCCGAGCAGGAACTCGACCGGTTGATTCGCCTGCATCATATCGAGCTGGTGGTTTTTGCCTACAGCGACATTGCTCATGAGTCTCTGATGCGGCAGGCTTCCGTTGTGCTGGCGGCCGGCGCCGATTTTTCGCTGTTGGGGCCACGTTCGACCATGTTGTCCGGAAAAAAGCCGGTGGTGTCGGTCTGCGCGACCAGGACCGGTGCCGGCAAGAGTCCCGTGGCGCGCCGGGTTGTCGCGATTCTCCAACGGGCGGGATTGCGGGTTGCCACGGTGCGGCACCCGATGCCCTATGGCGATCTGGTGAAGCAGGCGGTGCAACGATTCGACTCATTGGCCGATCTGGACGCGGCAGGCTGCACCATCGAGGAGCGTGAGGAGTATGAGCCGCATGTGGCGCAGGGTTGTCCGGTCTATGCCGGGGTCGACTATGGGAGAATTTTGCACGAGGCAGAAGGCTGGGCGGACATCATTGTCTGGGACGGGGGCAACAATGATTGGTCGTTCTTCGTGCCCGATCTGGAGATCGTGTTGCTCGATCCGCATCGAGCCGATGAACAGGACTTTTTCCCGGGCGAGGTCAATCTGCTTCGCGCGGATGTGGTCGTGCTCACCAAGCTGGATACCGCCACGTCGACGCAGGTGGCCGCAGCCCGTCGATTGATCGAGCGCTTGAATCCGCGGGCAACCCTGGTGGAGACGGTCATGCCCTTGAGCGGGGATGAGTCCGGCCTGATTGCGGGGAAGCGTGTGCTGGTGATCGAGGACGGGCCCACGCTGACCCATGGCGGCATGGCATTCGGTGCCGGCTACCTGATGGCTGAACGGCATCGGGCCCGTGCCATCGTCGATCCCAGACCCTCTGCCGTCGGGAGCCTCAACGGGACGTTTCAGCAATATCCGCATATCGGACCCGTCCTCCCGGCGATGGGCTACGGGCCGCAGCAGATTCGGGACCTGGAGGAGACCATTCGATCAGTGGACTGCGACCTCGTGGTGATTGCCACGCCGGTGGATTTGCGGCGGCTGATCCGGATCGCGCAGCCGACGGTGCGGGTGCGGTATGACGTAGAGGATCATGGGCGGCCGACGCTGGCCGACGTGTTGCAAGGGGTGATCAGGAAGGCGAAGGGGGCCTGAATCCTTTTTGTCCGTTCATGCTCAAATGAGCAGTGAAACACTTCATCACGACCAACAGAAAGGCGAGACCCTCTATGGTGACTCATTCCACATATATCGCGCAGGATCGGTGCCTTCGGTGCGGCGGGTTCATGGTGCCGGAGGAGATTCGCGAGGTCAATCAGCTGGGATGGCGTTGCGTGATGTGCGGCGAGCACATCGATCCCCTCATTCTTGAACATCGACGGCAGATGGCCACTCCCGAAGGCGCGAGGCAACTGATTGCGAAACGTGAGAAGGCCAAACTGAACTAGGCGGTCCGCACGATCATGGCGCAGAGGCCTTTCGCCGCCGGTGGCGGTTCGTCGCCGAGACGAGCAGTTGCTTGATGCGATAGGCGGGCTCCACCAGTCCGAGCCCGAGAAAACTCGGTGTCAGGAGCGGTTCTGACGTCTTCTTGCCTTGTACGTAGAGATCCACCTGTTTGCCGCCGGCCAGCAGTGGCAAGCTTTGAATCCTGGCTTGGGTGACGATGCCGAGGAGGGCGACGTTGCCCTCTTCGGCTCGATGGCCCTCCCGATCCATGTTGTCCGGAAGCCGAAACACCGGGCCCCCGCTGTTTCCGGGAAAGACGTGACTGTCGATCAGAAACACTTCGGAGCCGGGGCGGGTCGGCGAGACCCAGGAGACGATGCCCTGCCTCACAATCGCTCGCGGGGAGTCGGGTATATCGAATGCAGCGGGATAGCCCAGCACCATCACCGGCGCGCCTTCATACAAAGCTGCGGTTGTGGCAATATCCATCCAGGCGATGGCGGAGGAGCTGCCCGATGGTGGTGTCCGCAGGTGCAATGGCAGCGGGAGGCAGGCGAGATCCACTGATCGATCCGGATGCGGAAACCAGCAACGTCGGCCCGCCTTGATGAGTTGAAGCGGGATTTCGACGACCGGCGCTGCGCCCCGCGGATGCCTGTCCGGGAAGACCATACCCAGCGTGGACGGTCTCCACTCCTCATGGGGATCGGCGAAGACGTGTTTAGCGGTGACCAGCCACGTGACAGGACTGCGCCTCGAGTGAAGGGAAAATAGCACGCCGGTACCGACCACGGCGAAGAACGATTTTCGCGACACCCGTCCCCCACGTGAGCGGATCTCTGCCTCCTGTACACAACCCAGTGCGACTGTCGCTGCCCGCCAACGGTCGATCCAGCCAGCCATCCTGTCCCGCCTCCATGATCTGTTTCGGTCGATAGGCACCGCTTCGACCAGCAAAGGCAGTGCCTGGCATGGAGCGCTTCTCTGTCGGTCCCGGTCTAGGGGCAGCTGAATCTTCGCTCTCAGGGGAACCTGGGAGGCGTCGGCTCATGGAGGCGTTCTGCGACAGCCGCATGCCGCCGACTGGGGAAGAAGGCAACTGTTGCCCTCGCGAAGTCCTACTACCCAGACGCATGGCTATGCCCTAGCCACTCGATCGCGTTCCTGGCCTGTTGGCCTATGCATTGCTTTCTCTCATCCTCATAAAGAATTTCCTGCTTTCCCGATGTCCCCCCGTAAGGTGCCGGCTGTCCCATGTATTGACAGGCCCCGGATATGCTTCTGGGCGGGGAAGGAATCAGATCGCCGGGTGGAAGAGATGCGGAAGACAGCGTTCAAGAATTTACCCAAGCTTGAGCTGAGACGCTACCGGAAGTTCACGCTGAAGAAGGCGCAGGATCAGGCCATGGAGATGGTTGCCCGGCGGCGAAGATTCTATGGGCAGGATGGCGTCTGGCATTGGTTTCAATCGTGGCGGAGCAAGCATGGCGGTGCATAACGCCGATGTCGCGGCGATCTTTGAGGAGATGGCCGACCTGCTCGAAATCGAAGGCGCAAACCCGTTCCGGGTCAGGGCCTACCGTTTTGCCGCGAGGACGATCCGTGATCTTCCCGGCGAGGTGGCCGAGATGGTCGCGCGGGGAGAAGATCTCACGAGCCTGCCTGGTATCGGCGACGATTTAGCCGGGAAAATCCTGGAAATCATCCGAACCGGTACCGTTGCCGCCTTGGAAGCCCAACGCAGCAAGACGCCGGCCACACTCACAGAGTTGCTGCGTATTCCCGGGCTTGGCCCCAAGCGCGTCCAAGCCCTTGTTCGCGAGTTGAACCTCCGCGGCCTGTCCGATTTGCAGCAGGCGGCGCTGGAGGGGCGTATACGCACCCTTCCCGGATTCGGGGAAAAAACCGAACAGCATATCCTCGAAGCGTTGGCCGCACGGACCGGGAAAGAGTCTCGCATGCAGCTGGCCGTCGCCATGCCCTCTGCCGAGGCATTGGTGGCCTATCTCAACCAGTGCCCAGGGGTCGGCCGCGTTGTGGTGGCCGGAAGTTATCGGCGCGCAAGGGAGACCATCGGTGATCTCGATATTCTCGTGACGGCCAATACGGGGCGGGCCATCACGGACCGATTTATCCGGTACCCCGAAGTGCGGGAGGTGTTGGCTCACGGCGAGACGAAGGCCAGTGTTCGCCTTCAGAACCACCTGCAAGTGGATGTGCGGGTGGTTCCTGACGAGAGTTATGGGGCCGCGCTGCTCTATTTCACCGGCAGCAAGCATCACAACGTTGTGCTGCGGCAGTTGGCCCAGGAACGAGGGTTCAAGCTCAATGAGTATGGGGTATTTCGTGGAGCGGTCCGCGTCGCCGGTGACACGGAAGAGTCGGTCTATGCCGCAGTCGGCCTGCCGTGGATTCCCCCGGAACTCCGAGAAAACCGTGGTGAGTTCGACGCGGCGAAAGCAGGCCGGCTTCCGACGCTCGTGGAACTGCAAGATCTGGTGGGGGATCTACACGCCCATACGACTGCCACGGACGGTCGGCATGGTCTGAAAGAGATGGCGGACGCGGCTCGGCGTCGAGGACTCCGGTATCTCGCGATTACGGACCATTCCCGCCGCTTGACGATGGCCAGGGGCCTCAATCCCGCCAGGCTCTCCGCGCAAATGGATGAGATCG
>ERZ1645185.545-NODE-545-length-15673-cov-4.804969_pt1 | contig 15673 bp, 13 predicted proteins | sample MGYA00575351_ERZ1645185 | MGnify/ENA primary metagenome ERZ1645185 (study PRJEB40838, sample SAMN11284767) | freshwater sediment metagenome | isolation source: river sediment | host: Sediment | place: India: Jana village, Kanpur | collected 2015-12-17 ...
GCAGGATCGCGAGCACGATCCCGGTGACCACGTACACCACGCCCACGGGGAAGAAGAACTCCCGCGGCAGGAAGAACAGCGCGAAGACCGACGAGAAGAGCACGATGATGCCGAGGACCCCGTGCAGCGTGCGGAAGCTGAACTTGGGCCAGGCGGGGTACGGCACGTCCGAGATCATCAGGGCGCTCAGGGTGAGCATCAGGAACCGCATGATGGTCTCCCAGGGCCAGTCGATGAAGAACTCGTTGTAGAGCGGGGTCTGGCTGAACCAGTAGTAGGTCGCGAGCGTGCCGCCGGCGGCGGGGCTGGGCAGCCCCTTGAAGTAGGCCGCCTTCTTCGCCTCGCCCGCCGACTCGATGTTGAAGCGCGCGAGGCGCATCACCGCGCACGCCGCGAAGATGAAGACGAGGATCCAGTCCCACCCCGAGTGGCGCAGCACCGCGAAGTACATCATCAGGGCCGGCGCGAGGCCGAACGAGATGGCGTCGACGAGGGAGTCGAGCTCCTCGCCGAAGGCGCTCCCCGTGTTCGTCGCGCGCGCGATGCGGCCGTCGAGCGCGTCGCAGAAGGCGCCGAGCACGATGTACCAGCCCGCCTGCACGTGCTGGCCGCGCGAGGCCGACACGATCGCGAAGATGCCGAAGAACAGGTTCGCGAGCGTGAACCCGTTGGGGAGCATCACCAGCGACGGCCGCGGGAAGCGGCGACGCCGCGCGGCGTTCACTGCGGCAGCTCCGCGAGCACCGTCGTCCCGGCGACCGGCTTCTCGCCGAGCTTGACCTTCACGGTGCTGCCGACGGGCACGAACACGTCCACGCGCGAGCCGAACCGGATGAGTCCCATGCGCTCCCCCTGGACCGCGTCGTCGCCCTCGCGGCTGTAGGTGACGATGCGCCGCGCGATGAGGCCGGCGATCTGCCGGAACAGCACGCGGTGCTTCGCCGTCTGCACGCCCACGGAGCTCTGCTCGTTCTCCAGTGACGCCTTGTCGGCGGCCGCGTTGAGGAACTTGCCCGGGTTGTAGTGGACGTAGGCGACCTTGCCCGTGACCGGGTAGCGGTTCACGTGCACGTTGAAGACGTTCATGAAGACCGAGATGCGGATCGCCTTGCCCTGCAGGAAGGCGGGCTCGTCGACCTCGCGGATGTCGATCACGCGGCCGTCGGCCGGCGAGATCACGAGGTCCTCGCCGCGGGGGCCGGTGCGCTCGGGGTCGCGGAAGAAGTAGGCCACCCACAGCACGAGCAGGGTGAGGACGAACGCCAGGAGCCAAAGCGGCCAGGAGCGCTTGGCGAGCGCGCCGGCGTACGCGGCGGCGGCGAGCGCCATCGCGATGAGGATGAACGGGATGCCTTCGCGCGCGAAGTTCACGGGAGTCGGGTCAGGTCGAGGGGGGCGCCGGTGAGGCGCTCGTAGGCCTCGAGGTAGCGCGCGCTCGTCGCGGCGACCACCTCGGGCGGCAGGGTCGGGGGCGGGGCGTTGCCGTCCCAGCGGCCGGCGCGGCGCTCGGCGTCCAGCCAGTCGCGCAGCGGCTGCTTGTCGAAGCTCGGCTGGCCGCGGCCCGGCGCGTACCGGTCGGCGGGCCAGAAGCGCGAGCTGTCGGGCGTCATCACCTCGTCGATGAGCAGGATGCGGCCGTCGGCGGCGCGCCCGAACTCGAACTTCGTGTCGGCGATGATGATCCCGCGCGCGGCGGCGAGCTCGCGCCCGCGGCCGTACACCAGCCGCGCGAGCCGCTCGAGCTCGGCGGCGACGTCACGGCCGACGACCTCGCCCATCCGCGCGATGGTGATGTTCTCGTCGTGGCCGGTCTCGGCCTTGGTGGCCGGGCTGAAGATCGGCGGGTCGAGCCGGTCGCTCTCGCGCAGGCCGGCGGGGAGGCGCTCGCCGGCGAGCGTGCCGCTCGCCTGGTACTCCTTCCACGCCGAGCCCGAGAGGTAGCCGCGCACCACGCACTCCACCGGGAAGACCTCGGTGCGGCGGCAGAGCATCGCGCGCCCCGCGAGCTCGTCGCGGTGCATCGCGATGGCGGGCACCGCCGCGACGATCTCCTCGACGTCGCAGGTGAGGAGGTGGTTCTCCACCTGCTGCGCGAACTGCCCGAGCCACCAGGCCGTCACCTGCGTGAGCACCGCGCCCTTGTACGGCACGAGCTCGCGCATCACCACGTCGAAGGCGCTCACGCGGTCGCTCGCCACCAGCAGGAGGCGCGCGTCATCCACCACGTAGACGTCGCGCACCTTGCCGCGGCGGAGCAGCGGCAGAGGCAGGCGCGTCTCGCCGACGAGGAGCGGGCTCATACGCGCACCTCCTCGGTCGCCGGGCCCGCCTCGGGGTTGGCCACCATGATCGGCTCGATCACCTCGGCGAGGAAGTCGTCCACCTGCGCCGCCGCGCGGCCGATGAAGCGCGCCGGGTCGAGCGAGGCGCGCAGGTCGTCGCTCGGCACCGGCCAGGCCGGGTCGGCGGCGAGCCGCTCGAGCATGTCGTTGGGACGCCCCTCGTCCTTCATCGCGCGCGCCGCGGCGATGCTGTGCACGCGGATCACCTCGTGCGCATCCTGCCGGCTCATCCCCGCCTGCACGGCGCGAACGATCAGCGACTCGGTCGCCATGAACGGCAGCTCCTCGTTGATCCGCTGCCGGATGCGCGCCGGGTGCACCTCGAGCCCGCGGCAGACGTTCTCCATCAGGATCAGGATCGCGTCGGTCGCGAGGAACGCCTCGGGGATCACCAGCCGGCGGATCGCCGAGTCGTCGAGGGTGCGCTCGAAGTACTGCACCGCGTGCGTCTGGTTGGCGGTGCCCGCCACCTGCTGCACGAAGCGCGCGAGGCTGTTGATGCGCTCCGAGCGCATCGGGTTGCGCTTGTAGGCCATCGCCGACGAGCCGATCTGGTCCTTCTCGAACGGCTCCTCGATCTCGCCGAAGCTCTGCAGCAGCCGCAGGTCGCTGGCGAACTTCGCCGCGCTCGTCGCGAGGCCGGCGACGACGTCGAGCACGTGGGCGTCGAGCTTGCGCGAGTAGGTCTGGCCGCTCACCGGGATCGAGCCGGGGAAGCCCATCGCGTGGCAGACGCGGCGGTCGAGCTCGCGGACCTTGGCGTGGTCGCCGCCGAAGAGCTCGAGGAAGCTCGCCTGCGTGCCGGTGGTGCCCTTCACGCCGCGCATCGGCAGCGTGGCGATGCGGTGGTCGAGGTCGGCGAGGTCGAGGACGAGGTCCTGCATCCAGAGCGTGGCGCGCTTGCCCACGGTGGTGAGCTGCGCCGCCTGGATGTGGGTGTAGCCGAGCGTCGGGACGTCGCGCCACTCGCGCGCGAAGGCCGCGAGCGCGCGCAGCAGCGAGACGACGCGGCCGCGGAGCAGCTCGAGGCCGCGCCGCATCTGGATGAGGTCGCCGTTGTCGGTGACGTAGCAGCTGGTGGCGCCGAGGTGGATCACGCCCTTGGCCGCCGGGGCGACGTCGCCGAAGGCGTGCACGTGCGCCATCACGTCGTGCCGGAAGCGCTTCTCGTACTCCGCCACCTTCGCGAAGTCGATGTCGTCGAGGTGCTCGCGCATCTGCGCGACCGCGGCCTCGGGGATGTCGATCCCCAGCGCCCGCTCGTGCTCGGCGAGCGCCAGCCACAGGCGGCGCCACAGCCCGTGCCGGGTCTGCGGGCTGAACAGCTCGAGCATCGCCTTGCTGGCGTAGCGCTCGGCGAGCGGGGACTTGTACTGCGCGTGCGTCATGAGATGCGGAAGTCGGTGGAGTAGACGGTCCCGCCGCGCTCGAAGAACATGCGGATGGGACCGCGTCCGCTGTAGTACTCGAGCACGCGCGCCGCCTGCTGCGCGTCGGTGACCGGGGTGCGGTTGACCTGGATGATGACGTCGCCGGGCTGGATGCCCAGCGCCTGGCGCACGCGGTCGGTGACCTGGTAGACCACCGCCCCCTGCGAGGCGCGCACGCCGCGCTCGGCGCGGATCGCCGCCGTGAGCGAGATCAGCTCGAGCTCGCGCATCACCGCGACCTTCTCGGCGCCGACCTCGGGCAGGTCCTTCACGCGCACCTCGATGCGCTGCTCGCGCGCGCCGCGGCGCACCTGCAGCGGCGCCACCTCGCCCACGCGCAGGTCGAGCAGCTCCGCCTCCCAGTCGTAGGCGTTGCGGATGGCACGGTCGCGCGAGCGCACGATCACGTCGCCTGGGCGCAGCCCGGCCTCGGCGGCGGGGCTCCCCGGCACGATCGTCTCGATCGCCGCGCCGGCGTTGAGGTTGCCGCGCGCTGCCGTGGCGCCCGTCTGCTGCACCTTCACGCCGATCCACGGCCGCCGCACCGCGCCGTGCGCGAGCAGGTCCTCTGCCACGCGCCGCGCGCGGTCGATCGGGATCGCGAAGCCGAGCCCGATCGAGCCGCCGGTGGGCGTGTAGATCGAGCTGTTGACGCCCACCACCTCGCCCGTCGCGGTGATCAGCGGCCCGCCGGAGTTGCCGGGGTTGATCGACGCGTCGGTCTGGATCATGTCGACGTAGACGCCCGGCCCGTCGCCGCGGCCGGTGAGATTGCGGCCCACGCCGCTCACCACGCCCGCCGTGACGCTCGGCTCGGAGTTGCCGAGCAGGAAGCCGTACGGGTTGCCGATCGCCACCACCCACTCGCCGATGAGCAGCCCGCGCGAGGTGCCGAGCGGCGCGGTGGGGAGCCCCTTGGCGTCGATGCGCAGCACGGCGAGGTCGTTGAGCTCGTCCTCGCCGACGACGGTCGCGGGGTAGGTGGTGCCGTCGCGCAGCGCGACCGAGACCTTGCTGGCGTCGGCGATGACGTGCGCATTGGTGACGATCACGCCGTCCTCGCGCACGATGAAGCCCGAGCCGATGCCCGAGGCGACCTGCTCGCCGGAACGCGTGCCGAAGAAGAGGTCGAATGGCGAGGCGGCGGTGCGCTGCACGCGCTCGGTCTGCACGGTGACCACCGCGGGCGCGACGCGCGCGACGGCCTCGGTGATCGCCGTGCGGCGCGAGGCGTTGAGTCCCTGCGCCGACGGGTCGAGCGCGGGGAGCTGCGCGGGCGGCGGGGTGGCCGGCGCGGACGACTGCGCCACCGAGGGACTCGGGTTGGCGCCCTCGCAGGCGGCGAGGGCGAGGAAGAGCAGGGAGCCGAGGCGACGCATGGCGCGGCGGACGGTCGGGGTCACTTGGTGCGGCGCGGACGGGCGCGCCGGCTGATGTCACCGAGGAAGCGGTCGATGCCGCGATCGGTGAGCGGGTGCTGGAGGAACGAACGCAGGGCCGCCGGCGTGACCACGGCGGCGTCGGCGCCGGCGGCGGCCAGCGCGTCGAACCGCGCGGCGCTCGGCGCGCCCGCCGCGACGACGTCGCACTCGAGGGCCGAGCGGTCGAACCGGTCGCGGAGGCCGCGAATCACCGAGTCGGCATCGTGGCCCACCGCGTCGAGCGCGTCGACGGGGATCACGACGTGCGTCGCGCCGGCCTTGGCGGCGAGGAGCCCCTGGGCGACCGAGTGCACGAGCGTCGCGGCGACGCGGAAGCCGTCGGTGGCGAGGCGGCGCATCGCCGGGAGCGCGTCCTCGACGAACGGCACGGCGACGATGAGCGGGTCGACGAGCTTGGCGATCGCCTTGGCGCCGCGGACGACCTCGTCGGGGTCGAGGGAAGGAGCGCTGGCGAAGATCGGCAGCGCGGTGCGGTCGGCGAGCTCGGCGAGCACCTCGCGCGGGTCGGCGTGCGGCACCTCGGCGGCGAGGACCGCGGGGGTCGCGACGAGGCCGTCGAGCAGCCCGGCCTCGGTGGCCCAGCGGATCTCGTCGGCGGCGACGGTGGCGAGGTAGAGACGCATCAGGCGGTCAGGTACAGGTCGGCGGGATAGGTGACCTCCTCGAGGACGAGCCCCACGGGGGGAACCGGGGGCGAGACCTCGTCGTTCCGGTCGGCCGCGAGCAGGGCGGTGAAGTCCTCCTTCGGCCGCTGGCCGCTCGCTGCCTCGAGCATCGTGCCCACCAGGAACCGCACCATATGGTGCAGGAACCGGTTGGCCGCGACGTCGAACACCAGCCCTTCCGGGAGGCCCGCTGCTGCCGGGCGCCACCGGGCGAGACGCACCTCGCACCTGTGATCGTCGTCCGCCGGCGCCGTGCCGCGCACGGCGAACCCACGGAACGTGTGCGTCCCCACCAACCGCGCTGCGCACCACTCGAGCACCTCGCGGTCGAGGGCCCGGGACCAAGGGAGCGTCCAGCGGCGCCGGAACGGCGACGCGGCTCCCTCGTCGAGCCCCACCGCGTAACTGTAGCGGCGAGCGGTCGCGCTGAATCGCGCGTGGAATCGCGGCTGCATCTCGAATGCCGCCGAGACCCACAGGTCGTGCGGGAGCTTCTCGTTCAGGACGCGCCGCAGCTTCTCCGCCGTCCAGTGCTCCGCGACGGTGATCCCTGCGGCCTGGCCCCGGGCGTGCACCCCGGCGTCGGTGCGGCCGGCCCCGGTCACCCGCACCGGCCCGCCCGTCATCTTCGCCAGCGTGTGCTCGAGGACCCCCTGCACGGTGCGCCGTCCGGGTTGGACCTGCCAGCCGGCGAAGTCGGTGCCGTCATAGTGCAGGACCAGCTGGAGGGTGCGCTCCGCCATCGCGGGAAACCTACCCTCCGCGGTGGGCGAGTTCAAGCAACGCGGTCCCGTGCGCGGGGGCGAGAAGAGGCAGCGCGCGTTCATTGACATCGCGCGCCGCACGGAGCGACCTTTCGCCCTCGATGACCGTCCGCACGATCCCCTCGCTCGCGCAGGCCCTCGGCGCCGCCACCGACCTCGACGCCGCCTTCGTCGCCCTCGCCGGCGCCCTCGCGGAGAGCGACCGCGACGCCGCCCTCGCGCTGCTCCGCTTCGATCCCCGCCAGGGACTCCTCCGCGAGCGCGCCGTCGTCACCACCGGGCGCGTCGAGCGCGTGCCGCTCGAGACGTCCATCGAGCAGCTCCCGCGCCTCACGCTCCGCGCCGTGCAGGACGGCGGCACCTTCGCCGACCTCACCGAGGAGCCCGCCGCCTACGCGCGGCTCCTCAAGCTGCCGCCCGCCGAGGACGGCGCGACCGTCTCGCTCCGCGGCTTCAAGGTCGACGGCCACCTCGTCGCGGTGCTCGCCCTCGTCGAGCCCAAGCGCGTCTTCGGCACGCGGGCGCTCGAGCGGGTCGCGCCGCTCGCCGCGCTCTTCGAGCTCGCCCTCGCGCGCTTCCACGAGCGCGAGGTGCGCGACGAGGCCACGCGCACGCTCGAGGAGGTCACGCAGCGCGTCCACGGCGAGTACCTCACGCGCCTCGCCGACCTCGAGCGCCAGGTGCAGCGCGCGCGCGAGACGGCCTCGATCCCGCTCGTCGATCCCGCCGAGGCGCTCGCCAAGGAGCGCGAGGAGGCCCGCCGCGCCGAGGAGGCGCGCCGCACCCTGCGCAAGCTCGCCGCGCTCGAGCACCAGCTCACCGCCTCGGTCGGCCAGCTCGAGCAGGCGCACATCGAGCTGCACCGCCGCAGCGAGGCGCTGCGCCAGCGCACGCGCACGCTCTACCTGCTCGACCGCGTGATGACGCTCGCCGCGGAGACGACCGACCCGCACCGCCTCGCCGAGGGGCTCCTCTCGCTCGTCGGCGACGACATGCAGGCGCTGCGCTGCTCGCTCTTCCTCGTGGGCACCGAGCCGGGCACGATGTACCTCGCGGCCGCGCGCGGCCTCGCGCCGCACGTCCAGCTCGGCAAGGTGGTCCCCATCGGCTACGGCGTGGCCGGCAAGGTGGCCGAGCGCCGCGAGCCGATGCTCGTCGTCGATGCCGTCGACGCCAAGCAGCAGCCGCTGCTCGGCGACGACTACCTCACGACGGGCTCGTTCATCTCGTTCCCCCTCGTGCTGCACGACGAGCTGGTGGGCGTGGTGAACCTCACCAACCGCGCGCAGCGCGGGCTGTTCGTGGAGGAGGACGTGGAGCGCGTGCGCATGCTGGGGCTCGTCATCTCGCTCATCGCGAGCGAGGCCCAGCTGGCGGCGCGCCTCCACGGCCAGGTCCGTGAGCGGTAGCGTCCTCCCGCCGATCCTCCGCCGGATCGCGGCGGGCGAACGGCTCGATGCGGACACGGCGGCGGGGGCCTTCCGCGCGGTGATGGCCGGCGAGGGCACGCCCGCGCAGATGGCGGCCCTGCTGATGGGCCTCCGCGTGCGCGGCGAGACCGCCACCGAGGTCGCCGGCGCCGCCCGCGCCCTGCGCGAGGCGATGACGCGCCTCGACGTGCCCGACGGCAGCGCGCTCGTCGACACCTGCGGCACCGGCGGCGGATCGCTCACCACGTTCAACATCTCCACCGCCGCCGCGCTGCTCGCCGCCGGCGCCGGCGCGCGCATCGCGAAGCACGGCAACCGCTCCTTCACCTCCAGGTCCGGCAGCGCCGACGTGCTCGAGGCGCTCGGCGTCCCGATCGACGTCCCGGTGCCGCGGATGCAGGAGGTGCTCGACGAGGCAGGGCTCGTCTTCATGTTCGCGCCCACGATGCATCCCGCGATGCGGCACGTCGGCCCGGTGCGGCGCGAGATGGCGATCCAGACGGTGATGAACCTCGTCGGCCCACTGGCGAATCCCGCCGGCGCGGGGCGTCAGGTGATCGGCGTCGCCGATCCCGCCCGCCTGGAGCTGATCGCGGGGGCGCTGGCCGAGCTCGGCACGGTGCACTCGCTCGTGGTGCACGGCGAGCCGGGCCTCGACGAGATCTCGCCGCTCGGCCCGACCTCGGTGATCGAGCTGCGTGATGGCGAGGTGCGCCGGTGGACGATCGATCCGGCGGCGCTGGGCTTCGGCGGCATCGAGGTCGCCGACCTCGCAGGCGGCGAGCCCGCGCAGAACGCGACCGTGATCGAACGGGTGCTGCTGGGGAAGGGGCCGCGCGGGGCGGAGGCGGCGGTGCTGCTGAATGCCGCCGCGGCCCTTTATGTGGCGGGGCAGGCCCCCTCGCTGCCCGAGGCGCTCGTGCTGGCGCAGGACGCGCTGCGTGCCGGCCGCGGGTGGGACGCACTCGGGCGGCTGCGTTCGGCGGCCGCCGCCCGGCGTTGACGGCGCGCCAGGGCGCGCCGTGGTGGCGCTAGTAGCGCCGCATCACGCCGACGACGATGCCCTGCACGCGCACCTGGTCCTCCTGCACGTAGATCGGCGCCATCGTGGCATTGGCGGGCTGCAGGCGGATCCGGCCGTCACGCTCGCGGTAGTAGCGCTTGACCGTCGCGCCCGAGTCCTCGAGCATCGCGATCACCGTCTCGCCGTTGTCGGCGGCGGGGCGGTCGTGCACGACGACGTAGTCGCCGTCCGCGATGTGGTCCTCGATCATCGAGTTGCCGCGGACCTTGAGCACGTAGTGGTTGCCCGCGCGGCGGACGAAGTCGTCCGGGACCGCGAGCGTCTCCTGCGTCTCGAAGGCCTCGATCGGCAGGCCCGCGGCGACGGCGCCGAGCACCGGCAGCTCCACCGACTTGGGGAAGATGTCGGAGGGGAGGATCTCGATCGCGCGGCTCTCGTTGTACGAGCGCTTGATGTAGCCCTTCCGCTCGAGGTTGGACAGATGCTCGTGAACCGTGGCGAGCGAGTTATAGTTGAACTGCTCGGCGATCTCCTCGAAGCTGGGAGCGTAGCCGTGCTCGCCCGCATAGCTCGTGAGGAAGTCCAGGATCTGTCGCTGGCGCTTGGTGAGCGGCATCTCGTCGGTCCCTGCAGAAGGGGAAATGGTCGTGGCGGCCCGATTGGCTGGCGCCGACACGTGATGGACTCCCGAACAGTACCCGAAGTAACGGTATCCGAACATTGACCGAAGCACAAGGCACCCGGTGGACCCCGCCTGAGGGTCCGCTCGGCGAACTGACGCGTGGCTCGGAGGTCCGGGCGGCGGCCGCCCTGGCCGATGCCGGCCGGCTGGAGCGGCTCGAGCGATGGGCGCGGGAGCGGCCCGCGCCCCCGGCCTTCGCCACGGCCCTGCGCGGGCCCACGGTGCGGGTGATCGCCGAGCTCAAGCGCCGGTCGCCCAGCAAGGGCGTCATCAATGAAGGGCTCGCGGCGGGCGCGCGGGCCGCGGAGTACGCGCGGGGCGGGGCGGCGGCGCTCTCGGTGCTCACCGAGCCGACCCGGTTCGGCGGCGCGCTCGAGGACCTCGCCGAGGTGCGGGCGGCGGTCACCATCCCGCTGCTGCGCAAGGACTTCATCACGCACGAGGTGCAGCTGCTCGAGGCGCGCGCGCTCGGCGCATCGGCCGTGTTGCTCATCGCCAGGGCGCTGCCTGCGGCGCGCCTGCGCGAACTGGCGGCTGCCGCGCGCGAGCGCGGGCTGGAGTGCCTCGTCGAGGTGCGCAGCGAGGCCGAGCTCGCCACGGCGGTCTCGGTGTCGGACGCGGTGATCGGCGTGAACAACCGCAACCTCGAGACGCTCGTGATCGACGACGCGGTGGGGCGCCACCTGCTGCCCCTCGTGCCGCCCGACCGGGTGGCCGTGTACGAGAGCGGCGTGCAGGGCGCGGCCGAGGTGGAGCGGGCCGCCGCGGCGGGGGCCGACGCGGTGCTGGTGGGCTCGGTGCTCTCGGGCGCGGTGGACGGCGCGGCCGCGGTGGCGGCCCTCACGCACGTGACGCGTCATGGCCGCGCCTGAGCTCAAGTTCTGCGGGCTCACGCGCGCGGAGGACGCCGCCGTCGCCGCGGAACTGGGCGCGGGGTACGCGGGCGCGATCTTCGCGGGCGGGCCGCGGCTGCTCGACGTGCCGCGCGCGCGGGCGATGTTCGCGCCGCTCGAGGGGACGCCGGTCCGGCGCGTCGGCGTGTTCGGCGCGGCCGTGGTGGACGAGATCACGCGGATCGCGGACGCCCTGCAGCTCGATGTGCTACAATTGCACGATGGCGGAACGCTGGACCGCATTCTAACGTTGCGGGAGCGGAGTCGCGCCGCGATCTGGACGGTCGCGCGCGTGTCCGGCGGCGTGGTGGAGTCGATGGAGGAGGCGGTGCTCGCCGCCTCCGACGCGGTGGTGCTCGACACGGCGGTCGGTGGCCGGTCGGGGGGCACCGGTGTGGCGTTCGATTGGGCGCTGGCGGCCGGGGCGGTGCGCTCGGTCGCCGCGCGGTGCGCGGTGGTGCTGGCCGGCGGGCTGCGGCCGGCGAACGTGGCGGAGGCGGTGCGCCTGCTGACGCCGCGCGTGGTGGATGTGTCGTCCGGCGTCGAGTCGGCGCCGGGGATCAAGGACCCTGCAGCGATGCGAGCGTTCGCCCTGGCGGCGCGCTCGCGCGAGGTGTGATGTCGCCGGTCGCGACCGACAGATTCGGGACGTTCGGGGGACGCTACGTCCCCGAGACGCTGGTGCCTGCGCTGGATGAACTGGAGGTGGCGCTCGCGGGAGCGCTCGCCGACCCGGCCTTCGTGCGCGAGCTCGACGACCTGCTGACGCACTACGTCGGCCGTCCGTCGCCGCTCACCGAGGCCCCCAACCTCTCGGCGCGCGTGGGCGCGCCGGTGTGGCTCAAGCGCGAGGACCTCAACCACACGGGCGCGCACAAGATCAACAACGCGCTCGCGCAGGCGCTGCTCGCCAAGCGGATGGGCAAGCGCCGCATCATCGCCGAGACGGGGGCGGGGCAGCACGGCGTGGCGACCGCCACGGTGTGCGCGCGCCTCGGCCTCGAGTGCGTGGTGTACATGGGCGAGGAGGACATGCGCCGCCAGCAGCTCAACGTCTTCCGCATGCGGCTGATGGGCGCGACCGTGGTGCCGGTGACGGCGGGCACGCGCACGCTCAAGGACGCGACGAGCGAGGCGATCCGCGACTGGGTGAGCACCTGCACGCACTCGCACTACATCATCGGCTCGGTCGTGGGCCCCGCGCCCTACCCGCGCATGGTGCGCGACTTCCAGGCGATCATCGGGCGCGAGGCGCGCGCGCAGATGCTCGAGCGCGCGGGCCGGCTGCCCACGACGGTCGTGGCCTGCGTCGGCGGCGGCTCCAACGCGATGGGCATCTTCCACGCCTTCGTCGACGACGCGCAGGTGGAGCTCGTCGGCGTGGAAGCGGCCGGCGAGGGACTCGACACCGAGCGCCACTCGGCCTCGCTCACCAAGGGCGTGCCCGGCGTACTGCACGGCACGCTGAGCTACCTGCTGCAGGACGCGCACGGGCAGGTGCATCCCGCGCACTCGGTGTCGGCCGGCCTCGACTACCCGGGCGTCGGTCCCGAGCACGCGTACCTCAAGGATTCGGGCCGCGCGACGTACGTCGCGGTGACCGACGGCGCGGCGCTCTGCGGCTTCGAGCTGCTCAGCCGCCTCGAGGGAATCATCCCCGCGCTCGAGACGTCGCACGCCGTGGCGTGGATCGCCGAGCAGGCGGGGCGCTGGGGGAAGGACGACGCGGTGCTGCTCTGCGTGAGCGGCCGCGGCGACAAGGACGTCTCGCAGGTCGCCGAGCTGCTCGCGGCGAGGGACCGCGCGTGACGGCACCGGTGCCGCCCACCGAGGAGCGCGAGGCACCGCCGTGCCCGCCCTCCGTCGTCGAGGACATGTTCAAGCTCCTCGACAAGGCCGTGCGCGCGCACCAGCTGTACATGCACAACAACCCCACGTACCTCAAGGCGCTCGAGAACGTCAAGCGGTCGTTCGGCCCGGTGTGGGACCACATCGGGAGCCTCGAGGTCACGGTCACCGACACCCAGTTCAAGTGGTGGGGCGCGGTCGTGCACGAGCAGCCGGACAAGGGCGGCGACTCGATGCCCTGGCTGCTGTTCAAGGACGGGTTGCGCGAGTTCACCTGGTTCCCGGGCTTCGAGGACGAGGAGCTCGAGAAGCTGATGGCGATCTTCCCGCGGGTGCGCCGCGCGCAGCCGCACGAGGACGACCTGCTCACGATGCTGTGGGAGCAGGACTTCCAGCTGATGCGCTACCGGTACGTCGAGATCAACGACCCGGCGGCACCCCTCGACTCCTCGGCTGAGCCGGGACGCTGGCCGGCACCGCTCGGCAAGTCGCACGAGCCGCCGGCCCGGGCGATCGAGGAGGCGCGGGAGGAGCAGGAGGCGCAGGGCGACACGGCCGGCGACGGTGCGCCGCCGCCGCGACCCTCGGGCGTCGTGCGGATGGAGGATTTCGACTCCACGCTCTACTTCCTCGACGGCAACGAGATCGAGTACCTGCGGCAGGAGACCGAGCGCGAGTACGGGCTCGACCTGCGCCGCCTCGTGCTCTGCGCGCTGCTCGACATCTTCGAGCTGCAGGTCGACCCGCTCGTGCGCACCGAGGTGGCCAACGACCTCGACGCGCTCGTGCTGCACCTTCTCTCGGCCGGCCAGTTCTCGACCGTCGCGTTCCTGCTCCGCGAGGTCGAGGCCACGATGCAGCGCGCCCGCGAGGTGTCGCCGCAGGACCGCGAGCGGCTCGGCAAGCTCGCCGACCGCCTCAGCCATCCCGACGCGCTCGCGCAGATGCTGCAGGCGCTCGAGGAGTCGGCGGTGCTGCCGGCCAAGGACGACCTCGCGCAGCTCTTCGCGCAGCTCAAGCCGGCGGTGCTCGCCGTGCTGCTCGACTTCATCGACCGCACGCAGAACCCGGGGCTCCGTCCGCTGCTCGAGGCCGCGACCGAGCGCCTCGCGCAGTCGAACACGAGCGAGCTCGTGCGGCTGGTGAAGGACGCCAAGCCGGCGGTCGCGCGCGAGGCGATCCGCCGCGCGGGCGCGATGCGCACGGCGGCCGCCGTGCCCTCGCTCGGCGAGGTGCTCGCGAGCGGCGCCGAGCGTCCGCTGCGCGCGGCGGCGGTCACCGCGCTCACCGACATCGGCACGCCCGGCGCGCTCTCGGCGCTCGAGACCGCGCTCAACGACGAGGACCGCGACATCCGCCTCGCGACGATCCGCGCGCTCACGGCGCGCACCCACCGGCCGGCGCTCTCCAAGGTGGACGCGCTGGTGAAGGGGAAGGGGGCGCGCGAGGCGGACCGCACCGAGCGCATCGCATTGTTCGAGCTCTACGGCGCGATCTGCGGTGACGGCGGCATCCCGTTCCTCGACGGGCTGCTCAACGCCAAGGGCGGGCTCTTCTCGCGCAAGGAGGACCCCGAGCTGCGCGCCTGCGCGGCGATCGCGCTCGGGCGCATCGGCACGGCGGCGGCGCGCAGCACGCTGGAGAAGGCGGTGGGGGAGAAGGAGGTCATCGTGAAGAGCGCGGTCTCGCGCGCCCTGCGCGGCGGAGCGGCCTGATGAGCGACGGCACCCCGACGCCCCCGACCGGCCGGCCCTCGGTCGCGCGCACCAGCATGCCGACCACCACCGGCCTCGGCGAGGGCACGGTGCGCACCATCGGGCGCACCTGGACCATCAGCCTGTACGTCGCGCTCCGCAACCTGAAGATGTACCCGGTCGAGAACGCCGTCGTGCAGAAGGCGCTCGACGAGCTCGCGAACCTCAGCGGCGAGCTCATCGCCGGCGACGGGGAGTGCGAGTTCCGCCTCGCGGGGGAGTTCCTCTTCCTCAACGCGACGCGGATGAAGCTCGACCTCGACAACTACACGAGCTTCTCGTACATCCTGGGCCGCTGCCGCGAGGCGGGCGTGGGCCTCATCCGCTTCCACGAGCGGCCGACGGTCCGCGACTGGACGATCCTCCTCTCGTTCCTCGCCAACCCGCAGGGGCGCGCCCCGGCCGAGCGGTTCGAGCTGCTGCAGCGCCGTCTCGGCGAGACCGGCGTCGGCGTCTTCGACATCACGCCGCCGGTCGAGAGCGCCGACGACCCCGCCGACGCCGGCGAGGCCAAGGAGCGCGCCAAGCGCACCTACCAGCAGTCGGTGACCACCACCAAGGAGGTCATCAACTCGGTGCGGATGGGCGCGAGCCCCAACATCAAGAAGATCAAGCGCGTGGTGCAGGGCATCGTCGACCAGATCCTCTCGGAGGAGACGTCGCTGATCGGCCTCACCACGATCCGCGACTACGACGACTACACGTTCACGCACTGCGTGAACGTCTGCATCTTCTCGGTCGCGCTCGGCCGCCGCCTCGGGCTCACGCGCCTGCAGCTCTACGACCTCGGCTTCGCCGGCCTCTTCCACGACATCGGCAAGTCGCGCGTCCCGATCGACATCATCCAGAAGCCGGAGATGCTGACCGAGGACGAGTGGCGGCTCGTCTCCGCGCACCCGTGGCTCGGCGTCCTCGCCCTCTTCCAGCTGCGCGAGCAGTCGGAGTTCCCGTACCGGTCGATGCTGGTGGCCTACCAGCACCACATGAAGCGCGACCTCACGGGCTACCCGCGCTCGCTGCGGATGAGCGAGATGACGTTCTACAGCAAGATCGTCGCGGTGGCCGACGCGTTCGACGCGGCGACGACGCGGCGCATCTACATGACCGAGGCGCTCGACCCGTCCGAGGTGCTCCGCGAGATGCGCGACAACCCGCGCCGCGGCATGGACCCGGTCATCGTGAAGGGCTTCATCAACCTGCTGGGCGTAATCCCGGTGGGGACCCTGGTCGTGCTGGACACGTTTGAACTCGCGATCGTCCATGCGACGTCGCCGCGCCCGGATGCGCTCTCCCGCCCGATCACGCAGATGGTCTGGGCGCAGGCCGAGCCGGGGGCGCGCGTCGAGACCGGCGTGGAGCTGCCGGGCGGCCTGTACATCGTGACGGTCTCGGGCGCGAC
>ERZ1645185.546-NODE-546-length-15664-cov-4.799154_pt1 | contig 15664 bp, 14 predicted proteins | sample MGYA00575351_ERZ1645185 | MGnify/ENA primary metagenome ERZ1645185 (study PRJEB40838, sample SAMN11284767) | freshwater sediment metagenome | isolation source: river sediment | host: Sediment | place: India: Jana village, Kanpur | collected 2015-12-17 ...
TGAAGCTCAATCCGAAGGCCCCGGATGCGATCGAGGTGGACTTCGAGCGGAAGATTGAAATGACCATGCCGGAAGGCAAGATCTTCGCGCTGGAGGAAGAAGCCGCGACCGTGGCGGGCAACGTGATGCCGAATCCGCTCACGCTGCGCGCGAATCTGGGTGACTGCATCAAGGTGAATCTGAAGAACAAGATGAAGGCGAGCCGGGCATCCTTCTTTGCGCCGGGCCTGGCCTTCGATCCGCGCGACAGCCAGGGCTTGAACGTCGGTAACAATGCCGGCGACCAGACCGTGGCTCCGGGCGAGAGCCGCACCTATACCTACTACGCGCATCCTTTGAACAAGGAAACGACGTCGTTGGTCTGGGACGGCGGCAACATCGTGGTCAATCCGCGTAACGGGTTGTACGGTGCGATCATCATCGGACCGAAGGGATCGCAGTATCGTGATCCAGTGACCGGCGCCGATGTGTCTCAGAAGAACACGTGGCGGGCGGATGTCATTGTCGACACCACGCTCACCGAAAACGCCGGCAAGCGGAACTATCGTGACGTCGCCCTCTTCTTCCAAGATGAGGACAACATCATCGGAACCGCGTTCATGCCGTACGTGCAGAACGTGGCCGGTTTGACGTCGGTGAATTACCGCGCTGAACCGTACAAGTTCCGCGAAGAGCAAGGGTGCTCGTTGGGCAAGATCTTCCAGCCTTGCGCGGTCGATAAGCCCGAAGATCCCGTCACGCCTTTGATCGAGGCGCATGCGGGAGATGCCGTCCGGATCCACGTGATCGGGGCGAACAGCGAGCAGAACGGAATGTTCGGTGTCGAGGGCCACGAGTGGCCGATCGAACCGTACATGCCTGGTGCGGATATGATCAGCGTGGTGGAATATGCCGGGTCTGAAGTCCTCGACGTCTTCATCCGTGGCGGTGCGGGCGGACCGTATCGTCAGGTTGGAGACTTCGTCTGGTCCAATGCTCGGCTGCCTTACACGCAGTCCGGACAATGGGGCTATATGCGCGTGTTGCCGGTTGGCGACTCGCGGATTCAGCCTCTCAGCGCAAGCGGTTCAGGTGCACGTCAAGCCGAGGTGCAGCCTGAGGCGCAGGCGATTCCGACGGCCATGAAGTAAGTAGGGACGTCATGGTGTAACACCGGATGGGGGAGCTGCCTGTACCACGCAGCTCCCCCATCTGTGTTTTGAGTTTCAGGGGAGGAATTCAGTGATCGGTTCCCTGTATGATCGAGAGCGGACATCGATCACTACATGAACCCATCACAGAGGAGGCCGGACGTGACACGGGGAATGACAATGACGTGTGAAGAACAGCAGAAGCAGGTGCATGCATCCCGGTGGGTCTTTGGTCTGGCGACGGCGGCTCTCGGAGCGTTTCTCGCGAGCGGGTCGGCGTCAGCCTACGAAGAAGTCACCGTGTCGGACGGAGGGACACTGACGGGAGTCGTCAAATTAGAGGGGGCCGTTCCAAAACCAAAGGGCTACAACCTCACCACGCTGCCCGATCCGTTCTATTGCGGGCGCATTTCCGATGGGGAAGGGTGGCGTATCCTGCAACCGTTCAACGTCGGACCGAAGGGCGAGTTTCGTGAAGTGGTGGTGTATCTCGAAGGGATCGAGAAGGGCAAGCCCTTCGCTGAAAAAGAGGTGCCGCAGATTGAAGCAAAGGACTGCCTGTTCCTGCCGTTTACGACGGTCGTACGGGACGATCAGTCGGTGACGGTCGTCAACATGGACCCTGTGATGCACGACATTCAAGCGTACGAAACGTCGAATTTAGGGGCACGCGTCCTCTTCAATGTGCCGCTGCCGATGAATCCACAGCATCCGCGGAATTTCAAGGATCGCACCGAAGCCGGCATGTATCACAAACACATGGCCGGTCCTCCGATGAAGGAACTGGTCAAGCTGAGCAAGGGGCGCCGAATCTTCGTCATGCAATGCGGGTTCCATGCCTATATGGAGAGCTGGGGCGTGGCGATCACGAATCCCTACTTTGCGAAGACGGACGAACAAGGCCGATTCACTATGACCGATGTGCCCCCTGGGACCTATAAGTTGGTTGTCTGGCATCCCTATATCAGGACGACTACCGAACAAACTGTCACCATCGGTCCCAAGGGCGCCCTTGAGACAACCATCGGAGTGCCGGCGCCGATCGGGCGGCTGTATGCCAATGAAGTCCTGGACCATGCGTACACCCGGTACAACGTGACTGAGGAAACGAAGAAGGAAATCGATCCCCTGCTTCAAAAGCAAGAGCACTGAGCTGAAGCATGTCACGCAGAAGGGACCATCGTCATGTCGGCGAAGCGGTCTCCTTCTGCGGGCGAATGACGAGTGGCGCACGATGCGTGTAGATCGCACGATTGGCAGGATTGTGTTGGCAACGGTCATGAGTGTGACGGGCTGGTGGGCGCCTGCCGACTGGGCCTCGGCCGACCATGAATTGCCGAAGCCTCCGCCTTTGTGGTCGCCCCTCGATGAGGCAGAGCGGCTCGCATTGATCGAGGTGCCGAACGGCATGGCGCACGTGCCGGCCGGTCCGTTTCTTATGGGGAGCGACCCAAAGTTCGATCGGGCGGCCGGTCCGCAAGAGCAGCCGCAGCGCCGGGTCTATGTCGATGCATTCAGCATAGACCGGTATGAAGTCAGCAATGTGAATTATCTGCGGTATGTGTTGGCCACCGGGGCGGCCTGGCCGCATTACTGGCGGGGGCAGCCCTTTCCCGAAAAGATGGCCAAACATCCGGTGATCGGCGTGACCTGGCGGGAAGCCGATGCCTATTGCCGCTGGCGTGGCACCCGTCTCCCGACGGAAGCGGAATGGGAGAAGGCCGCACGGGGCGAAGACGGGCGTATGTTTCCCTGGGGCAACGAACCGGCTGGGTGGATCAAGAGTAACATCGCGCATTCCGGGTCCAAACGTGGGGCGAAGTATCCACCGCTGGCGAACGTGGATCGGTACGAGAACGGCGTGAGCCCCTATGGGGTGTATCAACTCGCCGGCAATGTCAGCGAGTGGGTCTCGGATTGGTTCGATCCGGAATACTATCGACAAGAGCAGAACCGAAACCCACTGGGCCCTGAGTCTGGGCAGGATAAAGTGTTTCGCGGAGGGTCATGGAATGAGGATCCCGAAGTCGCCCGTTCCGCGGGGCGGAATTCCGGTGGCCTGGATCACTGGAGTTACTTGACGGGATTTCGTTGCGCACAATCGGGTGACACAAGCCAGCAACTGTCGGCGATTGATCCGGAACTTCTACGGAAGGCCGATCGCTGAGGGAGTGGCGGGAATATCAGAGGGAGGCCGAACATGAGGAAGCAGAGAAAAGGCGTGACACGGGCACTCAAGCGTGCCGGGCAGGCGCTGGTGATCGGAGCGGCATTGTGTGCGGTGATTCCTGTCGCACGCGCGTTGGACACACAGGACATCATCGTCGAGTGGACGCCGGAAGGAAAAGCGCTTGCCGAGCAGCGTGTCGCGACGATGAAGTTCAAGGAAGAGATGGTGTTGGTCCCGGCAGGCGAGTTCATTATGGGCAGCGACAAAAAGGTCGATCGCGTAGCCTATCGGTCTGAGCTGCCGCAGCGCCGCGTGTATCTGGATGCCTATGAGATCGACAAGTACGAGGTCACGAATCTGCACTACTTGAAGTACATCCTGGCGACCGGAAAATTGCCGCAACTGGATTGGCGCTACGACGGCGGGAATTTCCAGGAATCGATGGCGAACCATCCGATCATGCATGTCTCCTGGTACGACGCCGACAATTATTGCCGCTGGGCCGGCAAACGATTGCCGACTGAAGCGGAATGGGAAAAGGCGGCTCGCGGAGACGACGGGCGGTTGAATCCTTGGGGAAATCAATCAGCAGGTTTGAGCCGTGCCAATTTCGGCCGCACCGGTCTCTCCGGTCCGGTCCGCGATCGACCTGAACGGCTGCTGATGTATCCGCCGCTCATTTCGGTCGATAAGTACGACAATGCCGTAAGCCCCTATGGGCTGTATCAAACGCTGGGGAACGTGTCCGAATGGGTCAATGATTGGTACGACCAGGACTATTACAAGACGGCGCCGAACCGGAATCCTCAAGGCCCGGAAACCGGCACGCAAAAGGCGTTTCGTGGCGGCGGCTGGATGGACAGCACCACCACCATGCGAGTGGCGATGCGCAACGGGACCGATCCCACGACCAAGATCAATTGGATGGGCTTCCGTTGTGCGCGTGATGTCAAGGAGAACGTGGAAACGAAGGTGTCACTGGTGAAGGAGTAATCGGGGAGAGGGAGCCGGCCCGTCTTCGGATGGATCGGGAGGCGACCGGCTCCCCGTATCCCGTTTGCGCGTTTGATGTCGCGTCGGTCAATTGCTTCAGCCGTGCGTTGACGGAAGGCGTTGGAGCGCACCAAGCACGTAACCCGCCCTCCTTCACGGCATCACCCCGTGAGCACGCTCACCGGGTGACGACGGAGCACATGAAAATTTTCCCCCATCACCCACGGCGGTCAGTGCAGCAGAGGATCGCATTGCGATTCGTCGTCGATCGCTCGGTGTTGGATTAGCGTCAGGAATCGGCCAGTGGTGAAACGTAAGCCCTGCCTTGTTGAGAATTGCAGCACCTGCGGGCTTCGCGCGAAGGTCGTGTTGTGCGATATTGCAGGAAGCGATCTCGCCGAATTTGAGAAAATCAAACGCACACTCGAGTACGCACCGCACCAAACCGTGTTCTACGAAGGTCATCTGTGCTTGGGCCTCTACGTGTTATGCTCGGGCAAGGTCAAGCTCACGCGCTCTTCGACACGCGGCCAGCGGCAGATCGTCCGCATCTTGGGTCCTGGTGAGTTGATCGAGAAACATGTTTTCGGCGAGAGAGCCCTTCATGAAGTCACGTGCGAAACCTTGGAACCTTCTCAGGTCTGCGTCATCGACAAGGAACGCTACCTCGCTGTCATCCGCGGAAATCCTCAACTGGCGATCAAGCTGATCCAGCTCCTCAGTAACGAAGTGGGGGTCAATATGGATCATCTCGATCAATTCACGTTCAAAACCGCCCGCGAGCGATTAGCCGGCCTGCTGCTCGAACTCGGCGATCGATTCGGAAAAAAACATGACGATCATGTCCGGGTTGGACTCACCCTCAAACGGGAAGAAGTGGCCGAGATGGCCGGAATTACGGTTGAAACCGCCATCCGCCTGCTCGGCGTTTTTCGCGATGAGGGGGTCCTCACCCTCGACGGACGAACCATTACCTTGCTGAATTCAGACCGCCTCTCCAGAATCGCCCAGCGCTGAGCGAATTCCTCACATGTGAACAGTGATGCGTCGTGCGTGACGCGCGACAGGCGCAACATGGCGTTCACGAATCCAGGTTCGACATTCCGCGCCCCACAAGCCTTCTCCATTTTGTCTCTCATGTGCGTTCCGCCCATCCCGACGCATGCCGCATCTCTGCAAGCATAGGTCTAAGGGCCTATCAAAAACCTTGAGATACATCATACGCCAGACCGGCCGATCCTAGTGCGGGCCACTGTCCTGTTCGGTACAGTGCGCACGCCATCACGCTGTCGCGTTGTTCGTCCGTTGGAGCTTCTGGACATGGGATCCTGGAATGATGGTGTCTCAAGGTAGCAGGCCAACGAGGATCGCCGTCGATCCGGTGGCGCTGCTCAAACGGGAGCACCAGGTGATTTTGGAACGGCTGGCTATGGTCGAAACGGCGATGAGCTCCTGCACTGTCGGGAGTGGTGCGGTGAAGCGAACGAACCGGGATACGCTACGAGAATTGCTCCAATTCTTTACCGGCCCCGTGGGCGTGCATTTCACACGGGAAGCCATGCTGGTGGGCGGTCTGCGGCGAGTCCTCGGCCGGAAGCAAGAAGAGCAGGAGCAGTTCCAGAGCTTCTTGGACGAACACCGGGCGTTGAAAGCTGATGCGACTGCGGTGCTGAAACAATTGGCTGGAAAGGACGGTCACGATGCAGCGGCGTCAACGGGAGGTGGCGGATTGCGGTCGCTGACCGAAGAACTGTACGCGCTGATTCGTCGCTATCAGGAATTGATCGCCTGCGAGGAGCGGCTGCTGTTCGCCTTAGCCGAGATGCGGTTGACGGCCGAACAACGACGGCGAATCAGCCGGCGCATGCTGCAAGTGTGAATGTACGCATGAGTGGCAACGGGCGCGGGATCGATGAGGCGCGCACCCGATGTTGTGGGGCCGACACGGGCAGCGCCGATGCATTCCATGATCGAAGCAGGCCTAAGACGAGGAGTATCCACGATGATCAGAAGCGTCCACCACAGGCTCGCGCTGTTGTTACGTCAAGCCGGTGAGGACAAGGCGGGAGGGCAACCCGGACGCCAGTCAGGCGTTTCGGTGACACATCAAGGAGGGGACTATGATGCGGGTTCGGAGAATCGTGCGGAACATTGGAATGTGGGGTGTAGGGGTTGCGATCGCCGCGGTGCTCGGTGTTTCTTATGCGCAGCCGGCATCGGCTGAAGAAGGCACCGGAAATATGGTGTTCTTCAAGGGCGGGTTCATGAATCTCAACCAGGACCGGAGCGGGCAGATTTTTACGGATACGGCAGGGATTGGCGGCCAGAATGGTGGAAATACCGGATGGTATGCCGGCGCGGGCTTGGATCTGGTCATGTCAAAGGATGTCTGGGGAGGAATGGACAAGACTTGGGTGGTCGGTGAAATCGGGCTGCAGTTCAACAGCATCAATTCAAACCGCGTGAACAATGCCGCCGGGAGCATCGCGACCAGAACCTTGACCGACACGCTGGCCACAGATCCCCAGAAGGTCCAGCTCACGATGGTCACGATCGATGTCGCGCCGAAAATCAAATTTATGGATGGAAATGCATTCCGGCCCTGGATCATTCCGATCGGTCTGGATATCCATGTGATCAGTCCGCCGTCCAATCGCACGCAGTACCTCGATCTGGGTGTGCAGTTCGGCGGCGGGTTCGAGTATGCCGTCTGGAAGGCGTTCAAAGTGGGTGTGGATGCCCGCTATCACCTGACTGCGCGTCTGACCAACACGAACAACGACTATTTTCAGGTGGGACCCTACGTCGGCATTTCGTTCTAGGGCGATGGAGGCGATGGGGCACCGGCCTGGGATATACGCCGGCGTTCGTGTGTGATACAAGTAGTCCTACGCGGCCACGCCGGTTTGAGCCATGGGGCCTGATCGGCGTGGCCGCGGTCTCGCGCAGCAGACGCGGAGGGCGGACCGTGGTGAACGTCGCGCTGTATGTTCCGAGTGATACGGCCTTGCCGCGCAAAGTCCATGAGGCTGCCCATGGGGCGGCCTGCACCCACCGCATTGACGAGACCGGCTGCGGCCCCCATCATGTGCTCACCTTCGCTGATGTGCCTGACGCGCTCGATCTCATGCTTCGCGTGATCGGCGAGTTGGTCCGGATTCCAGGAGCCTGGGCCACAGTCGGGGGGCAGCGTATGTCGAGCCTGGTCGCCCTTTGGAATCGGCTGGACTGTTATCGGCAAAGTCTCTCCCATCCCGATCGACAGGCCTACTGCAGGGGGAAGGCAAGGAATCTGCAGGCGTTGCTGGGATGTGCCGTGCCGTCCTGCGAGAGTCCCTGTCAATTTGTCTGTCCCCAGTGCACGGCGAAGGGGGATTCCCCCGCATCCCTCGTTCATCCGGAAACGCAGATGTTGCTCGTATTCGGAGAGGTCGAGTGGTGCCCGAATTTGGTTCGTCCCACCCAGTCGTAACGTCACCGCTCCTTGCGCCCTCCGTGGCGCTCTGTCATGGTAACCGTTTCCATACAGCCGAAAGGATACGCTCGTGTTTGCATTGGTGTGGATTCACCTGCTGGCCGCCGTGGTGTGGGTCGGAGGAATGGTGTTCTTGTCGGTCGTGCTTGTGCCGGTCCTGAAACAGGATGGAGGCTTTGCCAAGCATGTCGTGCTGTTTCGGACCATTGCCTATCGGTTCAGGGCCTTGGTCTGGGGAGCGATGGGAATTCTGATCGTCACCGGGTCGGTGATGGCCGTGGGCCGATCGATTCCATTGCTGGAGCCATGGCAGTGGCCGACGATTTTTCTCGCCAAAATTTCTGTCGTTGCCTTCCTCTTCACCCTGACATTAGCGCACGATCTCGTGGTGGGACCGCAAGTCCGCAGAATTCTGGGGACGGCTGAAGCGGAACGCAGTGCGAGGGATCGGGTGTTGGTGCGGTACTCAGCGCTGGTGCCTCGCCTGTCGCTGCTCGTGGCACTGCTGGTCTTGCTCCTCGCCGTGGTGCTCGCCCGCACCTGACAGGATGCGAAAAAAGTCCGCCAGCGGCGTTCTCGCAAGACACGGCCGCCTCACCGGCTCGGCGGCGTTCACAAACGTGCCGCGCGTTATTCCGCGCGACGTGAACCTCAGAGGCTCACCGTACAGCGCGAGTACGATTCGCCTCTTCGCTTGCTGCGGCCTTGCTGGACGGCCTTCTTGCGCATCCTGCGGGCTACGAGTATCCGAATCATGCCATGTGCTGCTGCGGTAAACGAGCTGCTGGCCTCTACGTCGGTCTTCAACAGTTCGTGACCGCATGCATGATTCATCCGGGCGAGCGGTCTGGCGACAGGTGTCGTCGGCATGCACCACGGTGTGTCCGTTGTCGCCACGCGATTATCGCGCGGCAGAGACCGTCGATGGACGCAGGCTTTGGAGTAGGCGTTCGGCCTGCGACTGGCTGCTTAACGCCAGTTTCATCACCAGGCCACACAAGGTGAACACGACCGCGTTCAGCAGGAAAAACGCGACGGCGAACGAGCCGGTCGTAAAGGCCCAGGCTTCGGAGTCTGCGCGGTGTCGGGCGAGGGCTCGATTTTCCTCATCCCGGATCTGGTCGGTGATTTCCTGTATGGTCGCCATGGTCCGGTTCTGGTGATTAACCGAGACCACTGACTTGGCAAAAGGCAGTCCTTTGGTGCGTCGGGTCGCGATGGCCTGGTCCATTTCGTCCCCCCGCTGCTCGACCTGTGTGGCAAGAAAGGCCACTCGATCCTGCTGGAGACTGTTGCTCCTCGTCAGGCTTCCGATCCGTCGGAGCTGCGTTTCCAGGGTGTCGATCGCCTCCCGATAGGGGGGCAGATACTCGTCGGACCCGGTAATCAGGTATCCCCGCTGTTGGGTTTCGGCTCCTGCCACGGTGCCGCTCATCCGTTCCAACTCGATAAGGACCTGCTCGCTTTTGGTGGCCCAGTTGGCCGAGGTCTTGAAATGGACAAAGCTGAGAAAGCCGGCGGCGATGATAGCCTCGACCGCTACAAATCCTACAACCAACGTGATGACGAGGCCTTTGCCGGTATATATACGATTGAGTGCCATGGATTCCCTCCTCGATACGAGCATACCTTTATAGGACTACCGACCCCTGGGGCTCCAAGTCAACCCGACAAATCCCCCGCAGACTCCGGGCGATCTGTCCAGATGTCTTATCGAGATACAATCTGACGGCCAGACCCCAGGTCAGCTCACTGTGCATCACAACCTGACGGAGCTGCCGAATTCGGTTGTTACAACGACGGCGTGAATCCAAACCGACCCTTCATGCCTCTCAACAAGTGAGCAGAGGGCATGGGCCCTGCATGTCTGATTCGGGTGCGGCTGTCATGCACCCAGGTCATGAGGGAGCACGCGCAAGGAGATGTCTTCGACTGTGTTGATGGGAGGTGAACCATGGCAAGGGTAGTCATCATCGGGGCGTCCATCGGAGGGTTGCCGGCGGCCTATGAAGCTCGGGAGCTGCTGGCCAAGAAACATAAGGTCACCGTGATTTCCAACGTGGAATCGTTTCACTTCGTGCCCTCCAACCCCTGGGTGGCCGTCGGATGGCGAACGAGGAAAGACATCAGTTTCGCCTTGGGCCCGGTGTTGGAGAAGAAAGGCGTGGAATACATCCATGCGACGGCGGACCGGATCGAGCCGGAGCAGAATCGTGTCATCACTTCGAAGGGCGAGGTTCCCTACGACTATCTCATCATCGCCACCGGACCGAAACTCAATTTCGGCGCGGTTCCAGGGCTTGGTCCCAGCGGGTACACCCAATCGGTCTGTAATGTGGACCATGCCGAGCAGGCCTGGGGTACCTATCAGGCGTTTCTCAAGGACCCGGGCCCGATCGTGGTGGGGGCGGCGCAGGGCGCGTCCTGTTTCGGTCCTGCCTACGAAATGGCGTTCATCTTGGATGCCGATTTGCGGAAGAAAAAACTGCGGAAGAAGGTGCCGATCTATTTCGTCACGCCGGAACCGTTCATCGGGCATATGGGTCTCGCCGGTGTGGGCGCCTCGCGCCGTTTGATGGAGGACGAGTTCGCCGAACATTCCATCAAGCCGATCTGCAACACGGCGATCAAGGAAGTACAGCCGGGGAAGTTCCTGTTGGACGGGGGCCAAGAAGTACCGTTCCGGTATTCGATGATCATCCCGCCTTTTGCAGGCGTCGATGCGGTGGCGGGAACGCCGGGGCTCTGCAATCCGAAGGGTTTTGTGAATATCGATGCCTATCAAGCCAATCCCAAGTATAAAAATATCTATTCGGTCGGGGTGTGCGTCGCCATCCCGCCGGTGGAACAGACGCCGATCCCGACCGGCGCGCCCAAGACCGGGTACATGATCGAGTCGATGGTGTCGGCGGCCGTGCACAACATCAAGGCCGATATCGACGACGATCCGAAACGAGAGACGGCAACCTGGAACGCGATCTGCCTGGCCGACATGGGCGACACCGGGGTGGCGTTCGTGGCCCTGCCGCAAATGGCCCCGCGCAATGTGACCTGGGCGAAGAAGGGCAAATGGGTGCATCTTGCCAAAATTGCGCTGGAGAAGTATTTCTTGCGCAAGATGAAGAAGGGCGTCAGCGAACCCTACTACGAGAAGGTAATTTTAAAAGCCATGGGGATCGCCAAGCTGGAGGGGCCGGCCTAAACGGCGTGAAAATAAGGTATCGCGTGACGACGATGGGGCAGGCTCTCGCATGATCGACCAGGCGGTCCGTGCCGTGTTGGCTGGTGTGCCCATGGGCCTGCAACTGGGGGCGACCGGGACAGGCGGTGCCATCCTGGGCGTGCCCATGATGGTCTATATTGCAGGCATCCCCGTGCGGCAGGCGGCGGCCATGTCCTTAATGATCGTGGCGACCTCCTCGCTGCTGGGCGCCTGGGAATACGGGCGTCACGGATTGGTCAAGCCCAAAGCGGCCGCTGCGTTCAGCTGGACGGGCATGGCAGGAGCCTGGGCCGGCGCGTTCGGCCACCATCTCGTGCCTGATGAGATCTTGCTGATCTGTTTCGGCCTCCTGTTGCTCCTCACTCGCACCCTCATCTCTCGTCAGCGCGCGCTCATGAACCAGACCGAACAGCAGGACGGTTGTGCGACGCATTTCCCCCGGACCTGCTGGCTCAAAGTCGGGGCCATCGGGTTGGTGGTGGGGACGTTGAATGGTGTGTTCGGAGTCGGCGGGGGCTTCCTGGTTGTGCCTGCGTTGAGCGTCGTGCTGGGATTCCCGGCCCGGGTCGCCATCGGGACCTCACTCACCATCATCTCACTCATTTCCCTCAGCGGCGTGATCGGCCACCTGCAATTCGGCCGGATCGATTGGCCGTTGACCGGTTTGGTGCTGCTGGGCAGTCTTTCGGGCATGCTTGTGGGGGTGCGGGTGGGAGCATGGCTCTCGCCGACGACAATGAGCAGAATCACCGCCATCGTGACGGTCACGATCGCGATGATCCTCATCGTGGTCAATGTGGCCAAGCTGGCCGGATTCCAGATCGTTCGATGAGACCAGGGCGTCACTCTCTCCTACACCTCCTGTTGCGCACCCTGTGCTCGTTGGGGGGCGGGTCTCTACTTGCAGCCTGGGATGGGCCGGCGCAGGCCGAATGGTCGGCAGTGGCCGAACAGAAGACCAGTTATACGACTGACGCCTTTCAGTTTTCCTCCGCCCGGCGACTTCGTTTGACGGAAGATCCCTCGCAGCCGACCGTGGTGTCGGCTGAGAAGCCGGAGGATGTGATTTGGGAACCGGCATTGGAGGTGATTCACTCCACGCCGACAGCGCAGGGGAAAAATGAACTGTCGGTGAAGGCGCAGGGAGCCGTTTACACGAACAATCCCATTTTCAATCATGCCGATTACCGCATTCAGGACCGCTTCTCGCTCGATCGCGCCACGTCGGTCCTGATGCGCTATCGCTATGTGCCCAACCTCTTTCTCGGCCCCAATTTCGAGCGGCGCACCGGCACCCGATCCATCCAGGAAGAACGTGTCAGTTCGCACCATTGGCGAGCTGAACTCGAACGGCACCTCACCGAGAGCCTGACCGGCACGTTCATCGGTCGCTTCGGCCTCCGGCGGTACAACGAATCGTTCGCGGAGCGGAATACGAAGTTTTGGACGATCGGCCCGCGCTTCGATTATCAGGCGACGGACTGGTTGAGCTTAATGCTGACCTATCTCTATGAACGTGGCTTGGCCGACGGTCATGAGCAAACGCAGTTTGCGGATGATGTGTCCTATTATTTGCATATGGTGTCGGCTGGGGCGGAGTTTCGCTTCAATCGAGCATGGGATCTCGGATTGACCTACGTGCATCGACGAAAAACCTTCACCAGCGGCATCACCGGCGACACCCATGTGGATCGCTTCGATGCTACGCACCAGGGCATCGCCGAATTGCGGTATCACCTGTCTACGGCGGCAACGGCCATGCTGTCCTTTCAGTACGGGAAGCGGACGTCCACGAATGTCCTCAGGGATTTTCAGGACACCATTGTCTCCATCGGTGGGCAATATCGGTTTTGACGCTCACGGGAGAAGGTGATAAGTCTTTGATCCGCCAGACAATCCCTGGTTCCGGCGAATCCTTTCCCCCCGGGGGGACTCCTACGGGGTGAGGAAGGAGGTGCACAGATGAAACTCAATGATTGGTTGCGGTTGATCGCTGGGGTGTTCGTGTTGGCCTCGGTGGTGCTGGGGGCGACGGTCCATCCCGCATACAATTATTTTGCGGCGTTTGTTGCCGCGAATCTGATCCAGTCGTCGTTTACCGGCTGGTGTCCCATGATGGCGCTGTTACGGAGGCTTGGTGTCCAGGAGTAACGAGAGCAGCAGGACAGTCTGGTGGATGGCGCTGATCGTCCTGGCCTTTGGGGGGTGCGGACAGGGGGAGGAATCGTCCAAGCCCGGGGCAGGGTCGCCGACGATGGCGGTCCGTCCCACCATCCATGCGCCGGTGGTCGAGGTGAAGGTCGGGGAGGTGCCCGTCAGCGTCGAGGTGACGGGACAGGTGACGGCCTTGTATCAAGCCACCCTGGCGAGCCGCATTCAGGGCACCATCAATGAGTTGTTGGTTCGGGAAGGCAGTCCCGTGCGCAAGGGGCAGACGTTGCTGGTGTTGGACAATCGGGATCTGCAGGCCGAGCTGGCGCGCATGGTGGCAGAGCTCGACAATGCCGATGCGCAACGCAAGCGCATGGAAGACTTGTATCAGAAAGATGCCGTCTCCAAGCAGGAGCTGGAAAATGCCACGCGCGCGTTTCGAGTGGCGGAGGCAGGGCGGAAAGCCGTGCTGGCCCAATTGAGTTACACCGTCGTGAAAGCGCCCTTCGACGGCGTGATCACGGAGAAGAAAGTCGAAGTGGGTGAATTGGCATCCCCCGGGCAGCCGTTACTCAGGATGGAAGACCCCACGCGGCTTCGGCTGGAAGCCATGGTCGCCGAGGGTGATGTGGGCCTGGTCACGGTCGGCGCGTCTATCCCAGTCGTCATTGATGCGCTGGGACCAGAACCGCTCCAGGCAATGGTGTCGCAGATCCTGCCGGCCGGAGACCCCCAGACCCATACCTTTACGATGAAGGTGGAGTTGCCGAAGCAGCCGAAGGTGAAGTCCGGGATGTTCGGCCGGCTGCGGCTGGAGCGGGGCGTGAGCCGCACCTTGATGGTTCCCAAAGCGGCGCTCATCGAACGAGGCGAGCTGGCCGGTCTGTTCGTCGTCGAGCAGGATCAGGTCGCGCGCTTGCGGTGGGTCAAACTGGGACGTCCGTTGGAGCATGGGATTGAAGTATTGTCGGGCGTGACTGCCGGCGAACGGATCATCGCCGACGCGACAAAGGGTGAGGACGGGGCTTTGGTGCAGGACGTGACAGCGGCGGCCCTGCCGACACCGCGAGCGGAATGAGGGACCGATGACGATTCCCCGCCTCGGACCAAGCGGCCGCCTCGCCGCGCTCTTCGTCGGCAGTAAACTGACCCCCCTCATCATCATCGGCGTGCTCCTGCTGGGGCTCCTCGCCATTCTGCTGACGCCGCGCGAGGAGGAGCCGCAGATCGTCGTTCCCATGGCGGATGTCTGGTTGCCGTTTCCCGGCGCCTCCGCGAAGGTGGTCGAGGAGCAAGTCACCAAGCCGATCGAGCGCAAACTCTCCGAGATCAAAACCGTCGAATACGTCTATTCCATGTCCCGCCCAGGCGGCGCCTTGATCATCGTGCGGTTCTACGTGGGCGAGCCGATGGAGCAGAGCCTGGTGGATCTCTACGACAAGTTGATGTCGAACCAGGACCTGTTGCCGCCGGGTGCCCTCCCGTTTCAAGTGAAGCCGCGCGACGTCAACGATGTGCCGATCGTGACGCTGACCTTGTCGAGCGCCAGGTACGACGATGTCCAACTCCGGCAACTGGCCGATCAGGTATTGGAAGATGCGAAGAAGGTTCCGGGCACGGCGGCAGGGTTCATCGTCGGCGGGCGCAGTCGCGAGCTGCGGGTTCAGATCGATCCCACGCGCCTCAAGGCCTATGGCCTCACGCCCTTGCGTGTAGCAGGCGTCATTCAGGGCGAGAATCTTGCGCTGCCCACGGGACGGTTCGAAAGCCGGAACGAAAGTTTCCTGGTTGAAACCGGGCGATTCATTCGGTCCAAGGATGATCTCGAGACCCTGGTCGTCGGGGTGAACGAGCAACGCCCCGTCTATCTGCGGCAGGTGGCCGACGTCACCGATGGGCCGACCGAGACGACGAGTTATGTGTGGCATGGTGAGCGACCAGGGGAGAGTCGCTCACCACTTGTGACACGTGAATTGCAGGAGGGATTGCGAGAGACGCCTCACGAGGAACGCCTCACGCAAGAATCCCCCGCGGTCACCGTGGCCATCGCGAAACAGGCCGGTACCAATGCCGTGACCGTCGCCCGCGGCGTGATTCAAAAAGTCGAAGAGCTGAAGGGGACGGTGATTCCCGCCGACGTGCAGGTCACGATCACGCGCAATTACGGAGAGACCGCCGACGAGAAGGCCAACGAACTGCTCTGGCATCTGCTGATCGCCGTCGTTGCGGTGGTGGTGTTTCTCGGATTGACACTGGGGCTGCGCCCGGCCTTCGTCGTGTCGATTGCGATCCCGCTGACCCTTGCGTTGACGTTGTTCGTCTCCATGCTCATCGGCTACAGCATCAACCGGGTCACGCTGTTCGCCCTGATCTTTTCCATCGGCATCCTGGTGGACGATGCCATTGTCGTGGTGGAGAACACCTATCGGCACCTGACGCTCAGGCGGCATCCGCATCGCGAGGCCTCACTGGTCGCCGTCGATGAGGTCGGCAATCCGACCATCCTGGCGACCCTGACCGTG
>ERZ1645185.547-NODE-547-length-15655-cov-16.013910_pt1 | contig 15655 bp, 17 predicted proteins | sample MGYA00575351_ERZ1645185 | MGnify/ENA primary metagenome ERZ1645185 (study PRJEB40838, sample SAMN11284767) | freshwater sediment metagenome | isolation source: river sediment | host: Sediment | place: India: Jana village, Kanpur | collected 2015-12-17 ...
GCCAGGTTCGCCAGCGCCTCGAAGCCGGCGATGAATTCGGGCCGGCAGTCCGGGTAGCCCGAGTAGTCGACCGCGTTGACGCCGCAGAACAGGTCGGTGCCGCCCAGGACCTCGGCCCAGCCCAGCGCCACCGAGAGCATGATCGTGTTGCGCGCGGGCACGTAGGTGGACGGGATGCCGACGCCGATCTCGTGGCCGTCGGCATCGGTGGGGACGTCGATGTCGTCGGTGAGCGCGGAGCCGCCGATGCTGCGCAGGTCGACGTGCACGGTCTTGTGCGCGACCGCGCCCAGCGCCGAGGCGACGCGTGCGGCGGCATCCAGTTCCGAGGTATGCCGCTGGCCGTAGCGCACGCTCAGCGCATGCACGGCGAAGCCGGCTTCGCGGGCGATCGCCAGCACCACCGCCGAGTCCATGCCGCCGGACACCAGCACCACTGCAGGCCGGATCGCGCTCACTTGCCCTGCTCCTCGCCCCACAGGGCCTTGTGCAACTGCATCTGGAACCGGACCGGCAGGCGCTCGGCGACGATCCAGTCGGCGAGCTGGCGCGGCGCCAGTTGCGCATAGCTGGGCGAGAACAGGACGTCGCAGGCGTCGGCGAGGCGATGCTCGGCGACGACGTCGCGCGCCCACTCGAAATCGGCGCGCGAGCACAGCACGAACTTGACCTGGTCGCGCGCGGTCAGCAGCGGCAGGTTGGACCACAGGTTGCGATGGGATTCGCCGGAATCCGGGGTCTTCAGGTCGAGCACGCGCGAGACCCGCGGGTCCACGCCGGCGATGTCGAGCGCGCCCGAGGTCTCCAGCGACACCACGTGGCCGGCATCGCACAGGCGCGCCAGCAGGGCCAGGCAACGCTTCTGCGCCAGCGGCTCGCCGCCGGTCACGCAGACGTGGCGGGCACCGAGCCGCGCGACTTCGGCCAGGATCGCGTCGATGTCCCACCACTGGCCGCCATGGAAGGCATACGCGGTGTCGCAGTAGGTGCAGCGCAGCGGGCAACCGGTCAGGCGCACGAACACGGTGGGCCAGCCCGCATCGCGGGCCTCGCCCTGCAGGGACAGGAAGATCTCGGTGAGTTTCAGCCGGTCGGGCTGGAGGGCGGCCGCCGATGCGGCGGCCGCATCGGCGACTGCGTCCATGCGGCTAGTTTAACGGGCGCCCGCCAGTTGCATGGCCCGCAGCCGGTCATCGGCGGTGCGCGCCACGTCCGAGCCCGGGTAGCGCTTCACCACCTGGCGCAGGGTCGCCTCGGCCTGCGCCGACTGCTTCAGCCCCAACTGCGCCAGCCCCAGCTTGAGCAGCGCGCCCGGGGCCTTGTCGTGGGTCGGGTAGCGGTCCATCAGCAGCTGGAACTGCTCGCCGGCGAGGGCGTAGTTCTGGGTCACGTAATAGCTCTCGCCCAGCCAGTACAGCGCGTTCGGTGCGAGCTGGCCGGCCGGGAACGCGGCGAGGAAATCGCGGAAACGCCGCGAGGACTCCACGTAGTCGCCGCCCTTGAGCGCTTCGAAGGCGTGGTCGTAGGCGCCGCGCTCGCCCTTGCCGGCCACCGCCGTGGGGGCTGGTGCAGGAGACGCCGACGCAACCGGCGCCGCCAACGCGGGCGGCTCCGTCGTCGCTGCCGGCGTGGCGGGCGTCGCGCCCTCCACGCGGTTCAGGCGACTGTCCAGGTCCAGGTACTGGGTGCGCTGGGCTTGCTTGGCCTGCTCGAGCTGCTGCTGCAGCACCTCGATCTGGCCGCGCAGCTCCTGGGTTTCCGCGCGCAGCTGGCCGATCTGGTTGACCAGCTCGGTGGCGCCCTGGTCCGCCGCGGCGCGCGCCTCGAGGGCGGCGACGCGGTCGGCCAGGCTGGCGCGCTGGGCGAAGGCCGCCGGCGACGCGGCGAGCGTCGCCAGGGCCAGCACGGCCGCGATCCGGGTGCGCATCACTTGGCGCTGTAGACCAGTTCGACGCGGCGGTTCTGCGACCAGCAGGATTCGCCCGAGTCGTCGCAGACCGGGCGTTCCTCGCCGTAGCTGACCACGGTCAGCTGGCTCCCGCTGCCACCGCTGGCCTGCAGCGCGGACGACACCGCGTTGGCGCGGCGCTCGCCCAGGCCGAGGTTGTACTCGCGGCTGCCGCGCTCGTCGGCATTGCCTTCCAGGCGCAGGCGCGCGGACGGACGGTCGCGCAGGTACTTCGCGTGGCAGGCCATGGCGGCCTGGAACTCCGGCTTCAGGGCGTCCTGGTCGAGGTCGAAGTACACCACGCGGTTGCGCAGGCAGGCGTCGGTGTCGAGGTCGGCCGGCGAATAGGCGCCCGGGCGCGGGGTCTCGGCGATCGGGGTGGTGGTGGCGCCACTGTCGACCGGCGCGGTGTCGGTCGGCGGGGTTTCCTTGACCTTCTTGCTGCAGCCGACGGCAACCGCGCTGGCCAGGACGGCCAGGGCGAGGATGCGGGCGATGCGGGGAGTCTGGGCGTTCATGCGGATGTCCTCGTCGTGGAAGTGATGGCGCGTGTCCGTTGGGGCTCAACGCTTGCGGTAGGGCGACCACGCCGGCTCGCGGACGTCGCCCTCGGCCAGCACCAGGCGCTGGCGGACGCGACCGTCGGCGGAGACGGCGTACAGCACGCCGCGCCGGCCTTCGCGCGCCGCGTACAGGACCATCGCGCCGTTCGGGGCGAAGCTCGGCGATTCGTCGAGCGACCCCGGCGACAGCATGCTCCAGCGCGGGCTGCCCAGGCTGTTGTCGAGCAGCGCGATGCGGTAGACGTTGCCCGCGCCCTGCGCGGTGGCGATCTTCTTGCCGTCGAAGGAGACGCTGGGGCTGGCGTTGTAGCTGCCCTCGAAGCTGATCCGGGTGGCGCTGCCGCCGCTGGCGGCGACCTGGTAGACCTGCGGCCGGCCGCCGCGGTCCGAGGTGAAGTACAGGCTGCTGCCGTCCGGGCTCCAGCTCGGCTCGGTGTCGATGCCGAAGTGATTGGTGACCTGCGTCAGCTGCTTGCTGCCCAGGTCCATCACGTAGACGTCCGGGTTGCCGCCCTTGGACAGGGTGAGCGCGAGGCGCCCGCCGTCCGGCGAGAAGCTGGGCGCGCCGTTGATGCCGCGGAAGCTGGTGAGCTTCTCGCGCGAGCCGCTGGCGATGTCCTGGATCCAGACCGCGGAATTGCCGCCCTCGAAGCTGACATAGGCCAGCCGGCGCCCGTCCGGGCTCCACGACGGCGACATCAGCGGCTCCGTGGAATTGACCACCGTGCGCGGGTTCCAGCCGTCGGCATCGGCCACCATCAGCGCGTAGCGCGCGCCGCGGCCAAGGCCGCTCGAGGTGACGTAGGCGATGCGGGTCCAGAACGCGCCGGGAATGCCGAGGATCTTCTCGTACACCGCGTCGCTGATCTGGTGGGCGACGTCGCGCATCGACCCCGCCGGCGCGGTCAGCGCGAAGCCGAGCAGGCGCTCCTGCTTGGCGACGTCGAACAATTCGTATTCGGTGCGGTAGCCGCCGCCTTCCGCCATGCAACGGCCGACCAGCAGGAAGTCCTGCTTGAGCATGCGCCAGGCCGGGTACGCGACTTCGCTGCCGCGGGTCGGGCGTTCGGCGATCTGCGACACGTCCAGCGCGCGGAACTGACCCGAGCGGCCGAGGTCGGCGCGCACCACGCCGCCCACGTCGGTCTGCCCGCAGTCGCCGCCGAACGGCACCACGGCGATCGGCAACGCCGCCGCGCGCCCGCCGATGACGTCGAGTTCGAGCATGCCCTTCTGCTGCGCGCCAGCGAGCGGCGCGGCGGCCAGGAGGACGGCGGTGACCAGCGTGCGGATGTTCGGAGCCATGCATTCCCTCGCGTCAGGACCGCCGGCTACTGTGGCCCAAGCGGCGTACGTTCAGGTGAATCGTGCCATACCGGCGTCAGTCGGCGGGCTCGAACCACAACACCAGCCGGCGCTGGAACACGTCCTCGAAACCGGCATACGGAAGGGGCGAGGCCTTGAGGATCGCCGCCTCCAGCGAACGGCGACCCAAGTCGTCGAATGGGCACCCCCGTTCGATCTGCACGTCCACGACCTCGCCGCCCGGCACCTGGATGATCAGGACCTGGCAGCGCTGCCCCGGGCGGATGCTATCGGGGCGCAACCACTGGCGTTCCACGGCGGTGGTGATCGCGACGCCGTAGCTGGCGGTGGCCATGGCGTTGCTGTCGGGGTTGCCCGGGGGCGGACGCACCACCGGACCTGGTTGCGCGCGCGCATCGGCGAGCTGGCGCGCCTTCTGGTCGGCCAGTTCGCGCGCGCGCTGCGCCTTCTCCAGTTCGCGCCGGATATCCTCGAGCTGCTTTTGCTTCTGTCGCTCCTGGGGGGTCTGCGCCTTGGAATCGAGCTCCGCCTGCGGCGGTGGCTTGCGCTCCTCCTCCTGCTCGCGCGGCTGGGGGGACGGGTCCGGACGCAGGCCGTCGCGTTGCACCTTCTCCTGCTCCACCGGCGCCGGCTCGGGGACCGGCGGGGGCAGTTCGGCAGGCAGTTCGGGCGGCGGCGGTTCGACCACGGGCTCCGGCACCGGTTCCGGGCGCGGCTCGGGCGGCGGCTCGGGATCGCGCCGCAGGGCGCGCTGCATCGACGCGCTCAGGTCGGTCGCCGCCACCAGGTCGGCCTCGATCACGTCGCCCAGCGCCGCTTCCGCGACCGGCGGTCGCGACCAGTGCAGGCCGGCGAACATGAACGCGAACAGCACGGCGTGCAGGCCGAGGGCCTGCCACATCGCGGTCCGCGTGTCGTCGCGCGTTTCCCTCATCGCGCCGGGCTCACTTGCCCTTGGCGCTGTCGGCCGGCGCGCCCATCAGGCCGGCGCGGCTGACCTTGGCATCGCGCTGCAGCAGGGTCAGCACTTCGTACACCGTCTGGTAGCTGGCATCGCGGTCGCCGGCCACGTACACCGCCAGCTGCGGATCGGCCTGCACGAACCCGCGCACCTTGGCCACCAGCGCGGCGCGATCCACCGCCTGCGGCCGGTCGATGCCTTCGTAGGTCAGCGAGAGGGCACCATCGCGCCGCACCTGCACGACCACCGGCTGCTTCTTGCTCTGCTCCAGCGGCTTGGCGTCGGACTGCGGCAGGTTGACGTCGACCCCGACGTTGAGCAGCGGCGCGGTGACCATGAAGATGATCAGCAGCACCAGCATCACGTCGATGTAGGGCACGACGTTGATGTCGGCCTTGAGCTTGCGCTTGCGGTGCCGGCGGGAGGTGGTGGCCATGCGCGCCTCAGTCGTCCACGTGCGCCTGGCGCTGCAGGATCGACGCGAACTCCTCGCCGAAGGTGTCGTAGCGCACCGCGATGCGCTCGGCGCGGGTGGCGTAGCGGTTGTAGGCCCACACCGCCGGGATTGCCGCAAACAGGCCCATCGCGGTGGCGACCAGCGCCTCCGAAATGCCGGGGGCGACGGTGGCGATGGTGGCTTCCTTGACGTTGGCCAGCCCCTGGAACGAGATCATGATCCCCCACACCGTGCCGAACAGGCCGACGTAGGGGCTGATCGAACCGACGTTGGCGAGGAACTCGAGGTTGCGCTCCAGCCCGTCCAGCTCGCGCGAGGTGGTCGCGCGCATGGCGCGCTGCGCGCCCTCCAACTGCATGCGGGCATCCACCCCGCGGCGCTGGCGGATGCGGTTGAACTCGCGCATGCCGGCTTCGAAGATCGCCTCCAGGCCCTCGGCCTGGTGGTTGCGCTCCGACGCCGCGGCATACAGCTTGGGCAGCTCGATGCCGGACCAGAAGGTTTCCTCGAAGCGGTCGGCCTCGCGTTCGGCGCGGTCCAGCACGCGCTTCTTGCGCAGGATGATGATCCACGAGGCCAGCGAGGCCAGTAGCAGCAGGGCCATCACCAGCTGCACCGGCAGGCTGGCGTGCAGCACCAGCTGCAGGATGTCCAGCCCCTGGTCGCCTTGCACCGCGGCCGTCCGCGCGCCCTCGGCGGCGAGTTCCACCGTGTTCGCGGCGCCGGCTTCCGGCAGGGCCTGCGGCATGGATTGCAGCATGGTGGACATGGACATCAAGCAGTCTCCACGAGGGTGGCAAGGCGGGCCGCGAGGGCCGGCGGGATCGGGCATGGGCGGAACGAATCGGCACGCAATGCGGCGATGCGCACCGAGGCTTCGACCAGCAATTGGCCGTGGCGTTCCACACGTTGCGCCAGCACGAGGCTGGCGCCGCGGCATTCAAGCAGGCGCACGCTGACCTGCAGCTGATCGTCCAGCCGGGCCGGCGCGCGGAAGTCGGTGGTCATCGCACGCACCGCGAACACCAGGTCGTCGCGGCTGCGCAACAGGTCCTGGCCCAGGCCGAGCCCGCGCATCCATTCGCTGCGGGCGCGCTCCATGAAGGCGAGGTACTGCGCGTGGTAGACCACGCCGCCGGCGTCGGTGTCCTCCCAGTACACGCGGACCGGCCAGGCGAAGGGCTCAGCCATCGCCGGCCTCGAACAGCCCCGGCTCGCCGGCCTTGGGCTTGAACCCCAGGTGGCGGTAAGCCTTGGGCGTGGCCATGCGGCCGCGCGCGGTGCGCACCAGGAAGCCCTGCTGGATCAGGTAGGGCTCGATCACGTCCTCCAGCGTGCCGCGTTCCTCGCTGAGCGCGGCGGCCAGCGACTCCACGCCCACGGGGCCGCCGTCGAAGGCGTCGATGATCGTGCCCAGCATGCGCCGGTCGAGCTCGTCGAAGCCCTCGGGGTCGACCTTCAGCATGTCCATCGCCGCGCGCGCGATGGCGCTGTCGATGCCGCCGCCGGCGCGCACCTGCGCATAGTCGCGCACGCGCCGCAGCAGGCGGTTGGCGATGCGCGGGGTGCCGCGCGAGCGGCGCGCGACTTCGCCCGCGCCCTCGGCGTCGCAGTCGATGCCGAGGATGCGCGCGGAGCGGCGCACGATCCGGGTCAGCTCCTCGGGCGAGTAGAACTCCAGCCGCTGGACGATGCCGAAGCGGTCGCGCAGCGGCGCGGTCAGCAGGCCGGCGCGGGTGGTGGCGCCGATCAGGGTGAACGGCGGCAGGTCGAGCTTGATCGAACGCGCGGCGGGGCCTTCGCCGATCATGATGTCGATCTGGTAGTCCTCCATCGCCGGATAGAGGATCTCCTCGACCACCGGCGACAGGCGGTGGATCTCGTCCACGAACAGCACGTCGTGCGGCTGCAGGTTGGTCAGCAGCGCGGCGAGGTCGCCGGCCTTCTCGATGACCGGCCCCGAGGTGACCCGCAGGCTGACCCCGAGTTCGTTGGCGATGACGTGGCTGAGGGTGGTCTTGCCGAGCCCCGGCGGCCCGAAGATCAGCACGTGGTCCAGCGCCTCGCCGCGGCCCTTGGCCGCCTCGATGTAGATCTGCAGCTGCTCGCGCACCGGCTGCTGGCCGAGGTATTCGTCCAGGCGGCGCGGGCGGATGCTGGCCTCGAGTGCCTCGTCCTCGCGGGTGGCGCCGGTGCCGATGATGCGGTCGCTGGTCATGCCGGGATTATCGCCGCTTTTTGCTCCCTCCCTTTCGCCAAGGGCGAAGGGGAGGGTTGGGGTGGGGTGCCTTCCGCGACGGAGCAAACCCCTCCCCTTGCGCTGCGCGCAAAGGGAGGGGACACAGCGTCAGATCTGGACCTGGGTCCCCAGCTCCACGATCCGGTTGCCCGGGATGTGGAAGAACCCGGTCGCGGGGGCGGCGTTGCGGTGCATCAGCGCGTACAGCTTGTCGCGCCAGGCCGGCATGTTGCGGTGCGGGCTGGCGACGATGGTTTCGCGACTGGTGAAGTAGGTCGTGTCCATCGGGTCCAGCACCAGGTCGCACTGGTCGCAGGTCTGCATCAGCGCCTGCGGGACGTCCGGCGTCTCCATGAAGCCGAAACGGATCAGCACGCGGTAGAAGTCGTCGCCGATCGAGGTGACTTTGAGCCGCTCGCCCTTGGCCGCGTAGGGCACGGACAGGGTCTCCACGGTCAGGAAGATGTTGCGCTCGTGCAGGACCTTGTTGTGCTTGAGGTTGTGCAGCAGCGCATGCGGCACCACGCCCTTGTCCGCGGTCATGAAGATCGCGGTGCCCGGCACCCGCACCGGTGGCGACAGCATCAGCCCGGGCAGGAAGCTGTCCAGCTGGATGCCTTCCTTGCGGATCTCGGCATGGAGCAATTCGCGGCCGCGGCGCCAGGTGCGCATCATGGTGAAGGCGGTGATGCCGATGAACAGCGGCACCCACGCGCCGATGCCGCTCATCAGCTTGGCGCCGTTGGCGAACAGGAAGGCGACGTCGATCAGCAGGAACATCGCGCACAGCGGCAGCACCCATTTGCGGGTGTCCGGCCAGCGCGTGTAGGCGACGATCGCCAGCAGCAGGGTGTCGATCAGCATGGTGCCGGTCACCGACAGGCCGTAGGCCGTGGCCAGCGCCCCCGAGCTGCGGAACGACAGCACCAGCACCACCACCGCCGCGAACAGCATCCAGTTGATCGACGGCACGTAGATCTGGCCGATGGTGTCGCGCGAGGTGTACTTGATGGCGAGGCGCGGCAGGTAGCCCAGCTGGATCGCCTGGCGGGTGACCGAGAACGCGCCGGTGATCACCGCCTGCGAGGCGACCATCGCCGCAGTGGTCGCCAGCACCAGCATCGGCACCTGCGCCCAGCCGGGGATCGACATGTAGAACGGGTTGGCGACCGCGTCCGGGTGGCGCAGCAGCACCGCGCCCTGGCCGTAGTAGTTCAGCACCAGCGCCGGCAGCACGAAGCCGAACCAGCCCCAGCGGATCGGCTGCTTGCCGAAGTGGCCCATGTCCGCGTACAGCGCCTCGCCGCCGGTCACCGTCAGCACCACCGCGCCGAGGATCAGCACCGCGTGCCAGTCGTGGGTGGTGAAGAACAGCCAGGCCCAGTACGGGTTCAGCGCGCGCAGCACGATCGGATGCTGGGCGATGTTCCAGACGCCGAACCCGGCGATCACCACGAACCAGGTGATCATGATCGGGCCGAACGCCTTGCCGACGCTGGCGGTGCCGAAGCGCTGGAACGCGAACAACGCGGTCAGCATCACCAGGCTGATCGGCAGCACCCATTGCTTGAACAGCGGCGACACCACCTCCAGGCCCTCCACCGCGCCGAGCACGGTGATCGGCGGGGTGATCATGCCGTCGCCGAAGAACAGCGCCGCGCCGAAGATGCCCAGGATCCCCACCGTGTAGGCCAGCCGCGAACCCTGCTTCAGGCTGCGCTGGGCCAGCGCGGTGAGCGCCATGATCCCGCCCTCGCCGTCGTTGTCGGCGCGCATGATCACCACCACGTACTTCAGGGTCACCACCAGCACCAGCGACCAGAAGCCCAGCGAGAGCAGGCCCTTGACCGTCGCCGGATCCGGGGTCAGCCCGAAATGCGGGTGGAACATCTCCTTGATGGTGTACAGCGGGCTGGTGCCGATGTCGCCGAACACCACGCCGACGGCGCCTGCCACCAGCGCCGCCAAGCCCGCGCCGCCATGCGACTGTCCGTGGGAAGTCTGTGTGCTCATCGGACGCCTGTGGGCTCTCGGGAAGGATGCCGGCTCAGCGGAGCGCCGACTGTAGCGCCTTGCGGATGATGGCCTCGGCGACGTCGCCGTCGGCGGCCACCTTGCGCGCCATGCGGTCGGCCTCGGCCGGCTTGTAGCCCAGCGCCTGCAGGGCGGTGATCGCCTCGGCCAGCGGATCGCCGGGCAGGCCGGGCGACGAGGACGCGGGTCCGCCGGCGAAGTCCGCGGCGCGGTCGCGCAGCTCCACCACCATCCGCTCGGCGGTCTTCTTGCCGATGCCGGGGATGCGGGTGAGCGCGGTCACGTCCGAGGCCTGCACCAGCCGCGCGAACTCGTCGACGCTGGCGCCGGACAGCACCGCCAGCGCGATCTTCGCGCCGATCCCGCTGACCTTCTGCACGTCGCGGAACAGGCGGCGCTCGGACTCGCGCAGGAAGCCGTACAGCGAGACGCTGTCTTCCTTCTGCGCGTAGTGGGTGAACAGGAACACCTCGCGGCCGACCTCGGGCAGGTCGTAGAAGGTGCTCATCGGCGCCTCCAGTTCGTAGCCCACGCCACTGACGTCGACCACGAGCCACGGCGGCGCCTTGTGGATCAGGATGCCCTTCAGCCGACCGATCATCGCGTCCCCCTGCCCTTGCGGCCCCACGCAGTACGCGCATCCGTCCCCAGCCGGTTGGCGCTGGCGCGCACGTGGGCGTGGGTGATCGCCACCGCGAGCGCGTCCGCGGCGTCGGCCTGCAGCTTGCCCTGCAGCCCGAGCATGATCCCCACCATGTGCTGGACCTGGGCCTTGTCGGCGTTGCCGCTGCCCACCAGGCCCAGCTTGATCTCCTTGGCGGCGTATTCGCTGACCGGCAGGTCGCGGGCCACGCAGGCGGCGACCGCGGCGCCCCGCGCCTGCCCAAGCTTCAGCGCGGACATCGCGTTGTTCGACAGGAACACCTGTTCCACCGCGACCTCGTCCGGCGCGTACTGCTCGATCAAGGCCCACAGGCCATCCAGCAGCTTGCGCAGGCGCAGCGGGAAGGATTCGGCATCCAGCAGGTTCAAGGGCTGGTGGTGCACATGCGACACCTTGCCGTCGGCGGCGACGTCGATGATGCCCACGCCGGTGCGCTGCGAGCCGGGGTCGATGCCGAGAATGCGCGTCACGTCGCGGGATCGCGTCGGCGAGCGAGGCTTACGCGGCCGCGCCGAAATCGGCGTTGGAGTAGACGTTCTGCACGTCGTCCATGTCCTCGAGCCAGCGCAGCAGCTTCTGCACCTGCTCCGCGGTCTCGCCATCCACCGGGGAATCGTTGTCGGCGCGCAGGGTGACCTCGGCGAAGCCCGGCGCCAGCCCCGCGGCCTCCATCGCCGCCTTCACCCCGGCGAAGGCCTCGGGCGTGGTCAGCACGTCGATCGCGCCGTCCTCGGGATACACCACCACGTCGTCCGCGCCGGCTTCGATCGCGGCCTCGGTCACCGCGTCCTCGTCCGCGCCGCCGTCGTAGCTGAGCACGCCCAGCTTGCGGAACATGAAGCTGACCGAGCCGTCGGTGCCGAGGTTGCCGCCGAACTTGCCGAAGGCATGGCGGACGTCGGCGACGGTGCGCACCTTGTTGTCGGTCAGGCAATCCACGATCACCGCGACGCCGCCGGCGCCGTAGCCCTCGTAGCGCACTTCCTCGTAGGTCACGCCTTCCAGTTCACCGGTGGCCTTCTTGATCGCGCGCTCGATCACGTCCTTGGACATGTTCACGGCCAGGCCCTTGTCGACCGCCGCGCGCAGGCGCGGGTTGCCGTTGGGATCGCCGCCGCCGGCGCGCGCCGCCACCGAGATCTCGCGGATCACCTTGGTGAAGATCTTGCCGCGCTGCGCGTCGACCGCGTTCTTGCGCGCCTCGATGGAAGGGCCACGTCCCATGCACTGTCCAGACTGTCTTGCGGAGGGCGCGGATTATACGGCGGGCGGTTCGACCGCGTGCTCGAACCCGTCGCCGCGCAGGAACCCCGCCACCTGCCGCACCACCTCGTCGGAGAACAGCAGGCCGCTGTGGCTGGCCCGCACCACCACGTGGTCGGCCAGGCCCGGGACCCGGGTCTCGGCGACGGACACGGTGCCATCGTGCGGGCCGTCGAAGCGCGCGACCAACCCGCCCAGGCCGCGCGGCACGCAGCCGGCGACCATCCCGGCCTCGATCCCGTCGGGGATCCGGCCGATGCCCGCCTGCAGCAGGGCGCGGTTGTGGCCGACCAGCTGGGCGCCCGCCGGGATCCGCGCGGTGATCGCCGCCGCGGCCCCGCTGCCGGCCAGCGGCGAGCCCAGGCAGACGATGCGGCCGATCGCGGCGTCGCCGAGGCGCTCGACCGCGCGCAGGGTCAGCAGCCCGCCCAGGCTGTGCGCGACCACGTGGATGCCCGGATGCGCGGCCAGTACCGCGGCCAGCCGCGCGACCACGGCGTCGGTGTCCTGCAGCAGGCTGTAATAGCCGAAGGTGGTCGGCGCAAAGCCCTGGCTGCGCAACCGGGTCGCCAGCCAGCGCATGGCGATGCTGCGCATCCACAGCCCGTGCACCAGCAGCACGCCGGGCGCGGCCTCAGGCGGCATCGGGCGGGCGCCGGTACATGAACTCGCGGTCGCGCTGGGCGCCGACGATGAATGCGTATTCGCCGGCGAAACCGAAGCCATAGCGTGCGTAGAAGCGCTGCGCGCCGAGGTTCTCGGACCACACGCTCAGCCACAGGGTGCGTGGCCCGTCGCGCAGCAGCCAGGCCATCGCCGTATCCATCAGCGCGCGCCCCACGCCGCCGTTCTGGGCATCCGCGCGCAGGTACAGGCGCTTGACCTCGCCATCGCCGGGGCGCACGTCGGCATGCGGCAGGCCGCAGGGACCCGCCTGCACGTAGCCGATCGCACGCCCGTCGGCCTCGGCGATCCACAGCGCATAGTCGGGCCGGTCGAGGACGGCGGCATACGCCTGCCGCGAATGGTTTTCGTCGAGGAAGGCCTGCAGGTCCTCCGGCGCGTACAAATGGCCGAAGGTCTCGACGAAGGTGCCTGCGCCGAGCGCGGCGAGCAGGTCCGCATCGGCGGTGGTGGCGCGGCGGATCGATGCAGTCATCGCGCGCCGCCTGACGGGGACCGGGGATGGGCGGCTGCGGACAGCGGGCCAGGGACGGCCCGCGGCGACGCGTCGGACAGGACGTCCGCACGCGTCGGGCAGCAGTCCCCGGCGCCGGTCACCGGTCGGCGGCCCGCACCTGCACATGCACCTCGGCCAGCTGCGCGTCCGGGATCGGGCTGGGCGCATCGGTCATCAGGCACTGCGCGGACGTGGTCTTGGGGAAGGCGATCACGTCGCGGATCGACTCGCTGCCGGCCATCAGCGCGGCGATGCGGTCGATGCCGAAGGCGATGCCGCCGTGCGGCGGCGCGCCGTACTTCAGCGCGTCCAGCAGGAAGCCGAACTTGGCGCGCTGTTCCTCGGCACCGATGCCGAGCAGGTCGAACACCGCCGCCTGCATCTGCGGGCGGTGGATGCGGATCGAGCCGCCGCCGATCTCGTTGCCGTTCAACACCATGTCGTAGCCGCGGCTCACCGCGGTCTTCGCATTCGCGCGCAGGTCCTCGATCGAATCCACCGCCGGTGCGGTGAACGGATGGTGCAGGGCCACGTAGCGCTGCTCCTCCGCATCCCATTCGAACATCGGGAAATCGGTGACCCACAGCGGCTTCCAGCCGTCCTGGACCAGGCCGAAGTCCTTGCCGGCCTTCAGCCGCACCGCGCCCATGAAATCGCTGACCTTGCCATAGGCGCCGGCACCGAAGAACACGAGGTCGCCGTTGCCGGCGCCAACATGCGCCAACAACGCCTCGAACGCGCCTTCTGCGAAGAACTTGGCGACCGGCGAATTGATCGCGCCGGACTCGTCGATCTTGGCGTAGGCCAGGCCCTTGGCGCCGAACTTGGCGGCGTGGGCGGCGTACTCGTCGATTTGCTTGCGCGACAGCGACGCGCCGCCGGGGATGCGCAGCGCGGCAACCCGGCCCTCGGGGTCGTTGGCGGCGCCGGTGAACACCGCGAAGTCGCAACCCTTCACCCGGTCGGCCACGTCGACGAGCTCCAGGTCGATGCGCAGGTCGGGTTTGTCCGAGCCGTAGCGGCGCATCGCCTCGGCATAGGTCATGCGCGGGAACTCCGCCGCCAGTTCGACGCCCGCGACCTCGCGGAACACGTCGCGGACCATCGCCTCGACGGTGTCCTGCACGTCGCGCTCGGACACCCACGCGAACTCCATGTCGAGCTGGGTGAATTCCAGCTGGCGGTCGGCGCGCAGGGCTTCGTCGCGGAAGCAGCGCGCGACCTGGTAGTAGCGGTCGAAGCCCGCCATCATCAGGATCTGCTTGAACAGCTGCGGGCTCTGCGGCAGGGCGTAGAACTCGCCAGGATGCATGCGCGCCGGGACCAGGAAGTCGCGCGCGCCCTCGGGCGTGGCCTTGGTCAGGATCGGCGTCTCGATGTCCTGGAAGCCGCGCGCGTCCAGCCAGTGGCGCAGCGCCGAGACCAGCTTCGTCCGCGTGCGCATCTTGCGCTGCATGTCGGGGCTGCGCAGGTCGAGGTAGCGGTACTTCAGGCGGATGTCCTCGCCCGGGTTCTCGTGGTGGTGGAACGGCAGCGGCTCGGCCTTGTTCAGCAGCTCGATCGTGTCGGCCACCACTTCCACCTGGCCGGTCCTGATCCTGTCGTTGACCGACTGGCGCTTGCGCACCGTGCCGGTGATGCGCAGGCAATCCTCGTAGCCCACCTTGCCGGCAGCCTCGAGCACCGCGGCGTTGCCGGCGGCATCCGCAGGTTCGGCGACGACCTGCACGATGCCTTCGTGGTCGCGCAGGTCGATGAAGACGATCTGGCCCATGTTGCGGGCGACGTCCGCCCAACCGCACAGGGTCACGGTCTGGCCGATCAACGCTTCGTCGACCAGGCCACAGAAATGGGTACGCATGGACACTCCGGGAAATCGGCCGGCACCGGGAACCGGGCGACCTGAAACGCCATTTTAACGGGCCAAGGCGCTACTGTGCCGGTGCCCCGGGCCCGGCGCCCCGGCGAACGCCCACCGACCCACCTGTTCCGGGGATCCGCCATGTCCAGCCTGACACCGCATCGCCTGTTGCTCGCGTCCCTGCTGTCCCTCGGCTTCGCCACCGGCCTGTCCGCCCTGCCAGCCCCCGCCCACGCCCAGTCCCAGCGCGCCTACGCGCCGGAGGACCTGTGGACCCTGAGCACCTCGGAGCAGACCCGGGTGATCTCGCTGGAATACCGCGAGCAGTCCAACGGCCGCCAGATCCCCAACGACCAGCTGCGCTTCTACCTCGACCAGGTCCGCCTGTCGCGCTGGACCTTCAGCAAGGTCAAGGCCGACATCGCCAAGTCGCTCGGCAATACCGGCGGCGGCTGGAACCCTGGCCCGGGCCAGGGCGGGCAGACCATCCGCTGCGAGAGCACCGACGGGCGCTCGCGCACCTGCAACACCCCATGGAACGGCCAGTCGCGCCTGGTCCGCCAGCTGTCGAACACCAGCTGCACCGAGGGGCGCACCTGGTATGCCAACAACGGGCGGGTCACGGTGACCAGCGGTTGCCGTGCCGAATTCGGCCCCGGCCGCGCCGGTGGCGGCAACACCACGACCCTGCAATGCGAAAGCACCGACGGGCGTTTCCGCACCTGCGGCAACGACATCAGCGGCCGGGCGACCCTCGTTCGCCAGCTGTCCGATGCCCGCTGCACCGAAAACGTCAACTTCGGCGTCCGCAACCGCCAGCTGTGGGTCGACCGCGGCTGCCGCGGCGTGTTCCAGGTGCGCATGGGCAACTGGGGCGGGAACGGCGGCAGCGATTATTCGGTGACCTGCTCCAGCACCAACAACCGCTATACCACCTGCGCCTGGGATGCCCGCCATGGCAATCCGCGCCTGATCTCCCAGCTGTCCAACGACAGCTGCCGCGAAGGCTATTCGTGGGGCTACAACCAGCGGACCGGCCTGTGGGTCGACAAGGGCTGCCGCGCGCGCTTCGGCGTGCGCTGACGTCGCTTCAGCCGGCCGGGGCGTTGCCCCCGGCCGGTGTCGCCGGCACGGCCGGCTTGGCCTCCGGCTTCGCCTC
>ERZ1645185.548-NODE-548-length-15644-cov-5.412534_pt1 | contig 15644 bp, 13 predicted proteins | sample MGYA00575351_ERZ1645185 | MGnify/ENA primary metagenome ERZ1645185 (study PRJEB40838, sample SAMN11284767) | freshwater sediment metagenome | isolation source: river sediment | host: Sediment | place: India: Jana village, Kanpur | collected 2015-12-17 ...
CTTCATCGCCCACCAGCACGCGGATGCGGTTCTTGCGCATCTTGCCGGCGGTGTGCCCCAGGATCTCGTGATCGTTTTCCAGGCGGACGCGGAACATGGCGTTGGGCAGCAGTTCAACCACCGTCCCCCGCATTTCGAGCAGTTCTTCCTTCGCCATCCGCGCTCAGTTTCCGTCGTAAGTGTGCAACATTGCGGCGCCCCATAGCGGCGGATGGGGCAAAAGGGAAGCCTTTGGCGCGTTCACGCGTTGCAGCGTGATGTAACCGCCCGGTGACAATTTGTTACCCGTACGTGCCTTGCCGCGCTGCAGCATGGATGCCACCAGCAATCGCTCGCCACGTCGGTTGACCAGTTGCATCGGCGCTTTGTCGATAGGTCACAGACAGTTCAGGTCCAACTCCGCACAGGGCAGCCATGTTTCGCTTTACCACTTCGACCTTCGCGCTGGGTGCCGCTTTGGCGGCCGTTCCGGCATCTGCCCAGAATGCCCCCGATCCGGCCACCGTGGCCGCCGCCGGAGCCGCGCAGAGCGTGGGCAGCCAGCAGACAGTCCTGGACGCCGAACAGGAAGAGACCGTTGAACCGGGGCAGATCGTTGTTGTGGCCACGCGCCTGCGCGGCCAGGTCGACGCGGCCCAGCCTCCGGTTGCGACCTACGATGAAAGCGACATCGCAGCGCTGGGTGCGGGTTCGATCACCGAACTGCTGGGGCGGGTCAGTCCGCAGACCGGATCTGGTCGCGGGCGCGGCGGGCAGCCTGTGATCCTGGTCAACGGCCAGCGCATCACCAACTTCCGCGAAATGCGCAACTTCCCGCCGGAAGCAATCAAGCGGATGGAAGTGCTGCCCGAAGAAGTCGCGCTGCAATACGGCTATCCGGCCGATGCGCGGGTGATCAACTTCATCCTCAAGGACAATTTCCGCAGCCGCTCGGTTGAAACCAGGGTGGGCTTGCCGACGGCGGGCGGGTTTTCGACCTGGTCGCTGGAAGGGACCCTGCTCAAGATCCAGGGGCCGACGCGGCTCAGCGTGACGGTCAACACCGATGACACCAGCCCGCTGACCGAGGCGGAACGTGACATCATCCAGACCACGCCGCCGGCGCCGGGCGGCCCCGATCCCGCCGCCTACCGCACGCTGATCGCGGATTCGCGCAACTTCGGCGGCAATGTCAGCTGGTCGCGCGGGCTGGGCAAGGATGGCAAGGGCGGGCAGGTCAGCCTCAACGGCAACGTCACCCGGTCGGAAAGTCGCAGCGGTTCCGGGCTCGACGCGCTGCTTGCGCCGCTGGAACGCTACAGCAAGACCACCGAGGTTTCGGGCGGGACGGGGCTCAACACCAACATCGGCAAATGGCAGTTCTCGGCCACGGCCGACGCGACGTTCGGCATGGTCGATACGGTTATCGACAAGTTCGCCGGCAGCGGGTTCGACACCGCGACCAGCGACACCAAGCGCCTGACCAGCCTTGTCACCATGACCGGGCGCCCGCTGCGCCTGCCGGCGGGCGAGGTCACCGCGACCTTCCGCACCGGCTACAACTGGGGCAACATCCAGAGCAGCGACACCCGCAGCGCGACCTCGGCCGACTTGACGCGCGGGACACTGTTCGGCGGAATCAATCTGGCCCTGCCACTGACCAGCCGGCGCGAGAATGTGCTGGGCGCGGTGGGCGATGTGACGCTCAACGTCAGCGCGGGGTATGACCATGTCTCCGACTTTGGCGGGGTGACCGACTGGAGCACCGGGCTGACCTGGAACCCGACCGACCGGCTGGGTCTTCAGGCCAGCTACATCGTCAACGAAGTGGCGCCCTCGCTGTCTCAGCTGGGGCTGCCGCTGACCCAGACCTTCAACGTACCGGTCTACGATTTCACCACCGGGCAGACGGTGCTGGCCACGGTGATCGGCGGGGGCAATCCCGACCTGGTCAAGGAGCAGCAGCGCGATCTCAAACTGTCCGCGAATTGGCAGATCCCCGGCCTCACCAATTCCAATCTGCTGGTCGAGTATTTCCGCAACACGTCGACCGATGTGACCGCCAGCTTCCCCTTGCTGACCCCGGCGATCGAAGCGGCATTTCCCGGCCGGGTGGTCCGTGACCTTGCGGGGAATATCGTTTCGGTCGACCAGCGCCCGGTGACGCTGGCCCGGCAGGAAAGCTCGCGGCTGCGCTGGGGGCTCAACGTCGGCGGCGGCATCGGCAAGGCCGAGGGCGGCGGTGGAATGATGGGCATGATGGTCGGCGGAGGAGGACGTCCGCCCGGCGGCGGACCGCGCGCGGGTGGCGGTGGCCGCGGAGGCGGCGGCGGCGGGATGATGGGTGCCATGTTCGGCGGCCAGGGGCGCTGGAACTTGGGCCTCTACCACACGGTCCAGTTCGACAGCACGGTGCTGGTCGCGCCCGGCGGGCCCGTGCTCGACCTGCTCGACGGCGACGCGCTGAGCGGCGGGGGCACCCCGCGCCACAGCCTTGAGTTCAACGGCGGCGCTTTTCACAAGGGCTTCGGCACCTTCATCCAGGGCACCTGGTCGGCGCCGACGCGGGTGCGGGCCAGCGGCGTTCCGGGCACCAGCGATCTGCGCTTCGGCGCGCTTGCCAAGGTCAACGTCAACCTGTTCGCCGATCTGGGCCGCATGCCCAAGCTGACCAAGCAGGTGCCGTTCCTGAAAGGTGCCCGGCTGAGCCTGGGGATCGAGAACGTGTTCGACGCGCGGCAGAGCGTGACCGACGCCAGCGGTGCGGTGCCGCTGTCCTACCAGCCGGACTATCTCGACCCGCGCGGGCGGGTCATCTCGATCAATTTCCGCAAGATATTCTGAGTATAACCGGCCGGGCGCGCGCCGGGGCGGCCGCTACCGCTTACATCGATACGGCGCGGAACACGGCCAGGATCAGGTGCAGCGTCAGGCCCATCAGGCACAGCGACGACAGCGCAAAGATCAGGAACCGGATCATGACCCGGTTGCTGATCGCCTGCACCAGCGAATGGGCGACGCGCAGCGCAACATAGGCCCAGGCCAAGGTTGCGTTGAAACCGTCTCCCTGGCCGATCAGCGCAAGGGCGAGGGCCACGGCATAGAACACCGTCGGCGCTTCGTGCAGGTGGTTGTAGTTGTGGGCGATCCACTGGGTCTTGGCGGGCAGCACCTCGTCGAGGTTCTTGCCGGTACCACCGACCAATCCCTTGCTGTCGATCCCCGCCTTGCCCATCGCCGGGATGCGCGTGACGTACATCCAGATCCACATGATCATCGTCCAGCCGGCCAGCACCGCCAGCGGCTTCAGGATTTCCATTCCGATCATTGTCTATTCTCCCCCTTCAGACTGCAAACATCGTGCGCTGCGCGGCGTGCAGCGCCAGTACCAGCAGGCACGCGGTCGACAGCAGGAACAGTGTGAAGCGCACCGGGATGCGGTTGACGGTGGCCTGCCACACCGAATGAACCACGCGCAGCGCGACATAGGCCCAGGCCAGCGTCACATCGAGCGCGCTGGCGCCCATCAGCGCCAGGATCACCAGCGTCGGATAGAAGATCGTCGGCTGTTCCATCAGGTGCGCGTAGTTGTGCGATTTCCACTGCACCGCATCGGGCAGCACGCCTTCAAGGTTCTGCCCGCGGCCGCCCGGCGGTGCGGTCTTAACGTCGACCCCCAGCTTGGCCATTGCCGGAAAGCGGGTTCCCGCGGTCCACAGCAACATGATCAGCGACCACAGGATCAGCGCCGCTCCCGGCGCCAGGATTTGTGCCTGCATGATTGTTCTCCCCTCGGTGCGACCCGATGGGCCGAGGGTGTGCCACAGTGGTTGCCGATTGCAACTAATCCGTTGCGGACAGCACCTTGGCAAAGGCTTCGGCATCGGTGTTTCCACCGGACAGGACGATGACCGTACGCCCGTCCAGGGGGACCTGGCCAGCCAGGCACGCGGCCAGCGCTGCCGCGCCGCCGGGTTCGACCACCAGGTGAAGGTTGGCGAATGCCCAGCGCTGCGCCGCGCGGACTTCGGCCGGCGAAACGGCAAGTCCTTCGGGTACACGGCCCTTCAGCACGGCGAAGTTGATCGGCCGGGTGGACGGCGTCTGCAGCGCGTCGCAGGCGGTGGGCGGCGCGTCCTTGCCTACAGGCACGATCTCTCCCGCGGCCAGGCTCAGGCGGACGTCGTCCCAGCCTTCGGGTTCGACCGGAACGATCGCCGCCTCGGAGCAGGCCAGCGACAGGCCCGCGGTCATGCCGCCGCCGCCGCAGGGGCAGACGATCCGGGTCGGGCCATCGAGGCCACGCTCCGTCATTTGTGCCGCAATTTCCAGCCCCATGCTGCCCTGGCCCTCGATCACCCAGGGATCGGCAAAGGCGTGGACCAGGGTGGCGCCGCTCTGGTCGACCAGCCGCTGCGCTACCGCGTCGCGGTCTTCGCCGCCCGGCCGGTCATAGAGCACGACCCGCGCGCCATAGCTTTCGGTTGCGGCGATCTTCACGCGCGGCGCGTCTATCGGCATGACGATGGTCGCGTCGATCCCCAGCCGCTGCGCCGCCCAGGCCACGCCTTGCGCGTGGTTGCCGCTGGATACGCCGACCACGCCGCGGGCACGTTCTTCCGCCGTCAGGTCGCTGAGCCGGTGCCAGGCGCCGCGAATCTTGAACGATCCGATCGGCTGCAGGCTTTCCGCCTTGAGCCACACCCGCTGCCCGAGAATTTCGGATTCCAGCAGTGGCGTTTGCGGCAACAGTTCGGCTATCTTGGCCGCAGCACGGGCGACACCCGCAGTTTCGGGCGCCCTCATCGGTTGTGAAGTCATGGGCGCAGCCTATATGGCGCGCTTCGCTTCGGCAAAGGAGTTTCGGGTAGTGAGCAAGGTTCTGGTGATCGGCGCGGGAGGCGTCTCTTCGGTCTGTGTCCACAAGATGGCGATGAATCCGTCGATTTTCAGTGACATTCACCTTGCCAGCCGCACCAAGGCAAAGTGCGACGCCATCGCCAAGTCGGTCAAGGAACGCACCGGTCAGGCGGTCTCGACCTACGAGATCGACGCCGAGGAAGTGCCCGCGCTGACCCGCCTGATCCAGCAGATCGGGCCCAAGCTGGTCGTCAACCTGGCGCTGCCGTACCAGGACCTGCCGATCATGGATGCGTGCCTGGCCGCGGGCGTCGATTACCTCGACACCGCGAACTACGAGCCCAAGGACGAGGCCAAGTTCGAATACAAGTGGCAGTGGGCCTATCACGACCGGTTCAAGGAAGCGGGGCTGATGGCGCTGCTCGGCTCGGGCTTCGATCCGGGCGTGACCAGCGTCTTCGCGATGTGGCTCAAGAAGCACAAGCTCAAGACCATCCGCCAGCTCGACATCCTCGATTGCAACGGCGGCGATCACGGCCAGGCCTTTGCCACCAACTTCAACCCGGAAATCAACATCCGCGAAGTGACCGCCCCGGCGCGCCACTGGGAGAACGGCCAGTTCGTCGAAACCCCCGCCATGTCGAAGAAGGTTGCCTTCGACTTCGACCAGGTTGGCCCCAAGAACATGTACATGATGTACCACGAGGAGCTGGAAAGCCTCGCGAAGTTCCTACCCGAGCTGGAACGCGCGCGATTCTGGATGACCTTCGGCGATGCCTACATCACGCACCTGACCGTGCTCCAGAACGTCGGCATGACCCGGATCGACCCGGTGATGTACCAGGGCAAGGAAATCGTGCCGCTGCAGTTCCTCGCCGCCGTGCTGCCCAAGCCCGAAACGCTGGGCCCGACCACCAAGGGCAAGACCAACATCGGCGATATCGCCACCGGCGAGGCGCTCGACGGGTCGGGTGAGAAGACCTTCTACATCTACAATGTGTGCGACCACGAAGACGCCTATGCCGAAACCGGCAACCAGGCGATCAGCTACACCACCGGCGTGCCCGCAATGATCGGCGCAGCAATGATGCTGACCGGCGCCTGGACGGGCGACGGCGTGTTCAACATGGAAGAGATGGACCCCGATCCGTTCATGGACATGCTGAACACGCAGGGGCTGCCGTGGCAGGTCAAGGAACTCGACGGGCCTGTCGGCTTCTGATGGAAACCAGAGCCGGCGATCCGGGGGCTTTTGCCCACTTCGACCTCTCGCGCGTCGACAGCCCCAGCTTCGTGGTGGATGCCGCGCGGCTGCGGCAGAACCTTTCGATCCTCGCCGATGTCCGTGACCGGGCGGGGATCAAGTTGCTGTCGGCGCTCAAGGCGTTCTCGATGTGGTCGACCGCGCCGATCGTCGGTGAATACCTCGACGGGGTCTGCACCTCCGGCCTGTGGGAAGCGCGGCTGGCGAGCGAGTTCTACGACGGCGAGATCGCGACCTATTGCGCGGCCTACAAGCCCGAGGACCTCGACGAGATCCTGCGCCTGTCAGACCACGTCATCTTCAACTCCCCGCAGCAGATCGTGCGTTGCAGCGCGATCATCGAGGCGGCGCGGGCGCGGGGTGAGCATTTCGATATCGGGTTGCGGATCAATCCCTTGCATCCCGAAGGTGAAGTGCCGCGTTACGATCCCTGCGCACCGCATTCGCGCTTGGGCTTTCCGATCGACCAGCTGACCGACGAGCATATGGCCCTGGTCGACGGGTTCCACATGCACACCTTGTGCGAGCAGGACCTGGAACCGCTCAAGCGCACCTGGGACAAGGCGTTCGACTACCTCGAACCCTATTTCGGCCAGTTCAAGTGGATCAACCTGGGCGGCGGGCATCACATCACCCGCGCCGATTACCAGCGCGACGAACTGGTCGAATTCCTCAAGGATCTGAAGGACGATACCGAGGCCGAGGTCTACCTCGAACCCGGCGAGGCGGTGGCGCTCGACGCCGGGATCCTGGTCGGCACCGTGCTCGACATCGGCGAGAACGGGATGCCGGTGGCGATCGTCGACATTTCCGCCACCTGCCACATGCCCGACGTGATCGAGGCGCCTTATCGCCCAGCCATGCTGGGCGAACTGCCGCAAATCGACACCGAAGTCGACGAGACCGCGGGCGGCGCCGTGCGGCTGGGCGGGCCGTCGTGCCTGGCCGGCGACGTGATCGGCGACTACCGCTTCGCCCACGGCCCGCAGGTCGGTCAGCGTTTCGCTTTCCTGGATCAGGCGCATTATTCGATGGTCAAGACCACCACCTTCAACGGGGTGCCATTGCCGTCGATCTGGCTGTGGGACAGCGAAACCGACAGCCTCGAGCAGGTGCGCAAGTTCGGCTACGAGGACTTCCGCGACCGGCTTAGTTGAAGCCGGCTCGGGCCCGTTCGTTCAGCGTCGTCGCCAGGTCGGCAAGGGCGCCGTACTGGGCGATGACCTGGTCGACCATGGCCCTGTCTCGCCCGGCGTCCAGCGTGCCGCTTTCGAACAGGTCGCCGGTCTTGAGCGTGATCAGCAGGTCACCCTGGTGGAACAGTGCACGGATATCCTCACCCGCAAAGGCGCTTTCGACCGCCAGCAGCCGTTCAACGTATTCGGGGTGGACGATGTAGCGCGCCTCGACCTGGTCGTTCGACCACACGGTGAAACGCTCTTCGAAGCCCGGATGGGTGATATCGACCCGCGCTAGTTCGATCCCGCCGATCGTGCAGACCTCCTTCTCGGCGCCGACCAGGAACTTGCGCCGCGCGCCGTCCGCTTCGATCAGGGTGGTCGAATGGAAGCGGCGGTTGAAGCCGATCGACAGGATCTGCCCTTCGAACACGGTTACCGTGCGGCGGCTCTTGCCCGCGCCGCGTTGCTCGGTCAGCCTGGCCTCGTGCATGGTGAAGGGCTGCCCGGCGACCAGGCCCCACCACAGGTCGTGAAAGCTCGAATTGTCATGCCCGGGCACCATGTCGAACTGCTCGGCACGGGCGAAGGTGCTGCCTGGTTCGCAATCGACCGCGTAGTCCATGCCGATCGCCTTGGCGATCGCGCCGTTGATGCCGCCCTTGATCCGCTTCAGCAGCGGACGCTTGGCCCATTCGGACAGGCCGAACCCCGCGAGGCCGGCAAAGAACCCGACTTTGAGCGCCGTGTCGATCCGGCCGCCGGTCAGCACGATCAGGAAGACAAGGCCGGCCGCGGCGGCCAGTCCGATTTGCCAGATCCGCGCCGCCTTGGCCTTGATCGCCTGCCGTTCCCCTTCCTGGGCGGCCAGCCACTGGCCAAGTTCGCCCGCCATCAGGGCGGCGGCATCGGGCCGTTCGATCATCGCGCTTGCCGTTCCGCGCCAAGCTGGTAGCCATCGCAGACAGCCAAACGTGGGGATATCGAAACCATGAAGACCCTGATTTTCATCGCACTGCTGGTCCTGATCGTGCTGTTCGTCATCGGCATCTATAACCGGCTGGTGTCGCTGCGCCAGAACTGCCGCCAGGGACTTGCGGATATCGACGCGCAGCTGCGCCAGCGGCACGATCTGGTGCCCAATCTGGTGGCGACGGTGAAGGGCTATGCCGCGCACGAGCAGGCGACCTTCGACCAGGTGATTTCGGCCCGCAACCGGGCGACCACGGAAGGCTCGCCCGAGGCGGAGCGCGACCTGAGCAAGGCGATCGGCGGCCTGCTCGCCCTGGGCGAGGCATATCCCGAGCTCAAGGCTAGCGCCAATTTCCAGGCCTTGCAGGGCGAACTCAGCGACGTCGAAGACAAGCTTGCCGCCGCCCGCCGCGCGCTGAACGCCGCTGCCGCGCGCTACAACGCCGCCCGCGAGAGCTTCCCTGCCGTGCTGTTTGCCGGCGCGATGGGCTTCCAGCCGGCCGACTTCCACCAGCTTGCCGCCGATGAGCGTGCCACTGTCGGCGCCGCTCCCTCGGTCCAGTTCTGAGCCGCACCGCCATGCCCGAAACGATCCTTGACGCCGATTCCAGCAACCCCGTGTCGATGGGCTGGATGGAAGGCTTGCCGCCGCCGCCCGATAAGCGGTTGGCCTGGGCGCGCGCCGATCACATGCGCTTTCCGACGCATCGCTACGCCTATTCGCATATGCGCGAGTTTCTGCCGACGGCACGGGTCGGGCGGGGCAGGTCGGTCTGGGACCTGCCGGTTGCCCTGCGCGACGATCTGGACGGTGTGGCCTTCAACGCGCTCGACGACGGGCGGCCGCTGACCTGGGAACAGGCGCACAAGGTCAACTTCACCGATGCCGTTCTGGTCCTGCATCGCGGCACGATCGTTTACGAACGCTACATGGGCGTAACCCGACAGGACACGCCGCACATCGCCTTTTCGGTGACCAAGAGCTTCGTCGGCACGCTGGCGGAAATGCTGGTTGCCGAAGGCCGGATCGATCCGGCGGCGCCGGTCGGCGAGGTGATCCCCGAACTGGCCGGCTCCGGCTTCGCCGATGCCACGGTGCGCCAGGTCATGGACATGACCACCGCGCTCGACTTCAGCGAGGAATACACCGATCCCTCGTCCGGCATCGGCGCGATGAGCAACGCGCTGGGCCTCACTCCGCGCCCGCCGGGCTATGCCGGGGCAGGGGATGTCTTCGCCTTCCTGCCCACCGTGCGCAAGAACGGCGAACACGGGCAGCGCTTCACCTACCGCACCTGCAACACCGAAGTGCTGGGCTGGATCGTCGCCCGGGCCGAGGGCAAGCGGCTCGACCACGTCCTTTCGGAACGAATCTGGCAGCCGTTGGGGATGGAGCAGGACGCCGATTTCCTGACCGACACCAGCGGCATGCCGTTTGCCGGCGGCGGCCTCAATCCGGTGCTGCGCGACATGGCCCGTTTTGGCGAGGCGATGCGGCTGGGCGGCGTTGCGCCGGATGGCGGGCAGGCGATCCACGCCGCCGCGATCGAAGCGATCCGGGTCGGCGGCAGCAAGGACGCGTTCGTTCCCGCGGGCTATGCCTGGCTTCCGGGCGGATCGTACCGCAGCCAGTGGTGGTTCGTCGGCGGCAACCACGGCGCCTATTCCGCGCGCGGGATCCACGGCCAGGCGATCTATGTCGACCCGGTGGCGGAGATGGTGATCGCCCGATTCGGCTCGCATCCGGTTGCGGCCAATTCGGCCTTCGATCCGACTTCGCTTCCGGCCTACAAAGCGGTGGCTGAGCACCTGATTTCGCACGGTTAATCGCAGACAGTCGGCCTGTCGCGAAACGGTCGCAAAAATTCAGTTGCGCTTAAGCGAGGGACCCCTATATCCGCCCTCCGCTGCCCCAAGGGGACTTCCAATAACCGCAAGGCAGCTTCGTCTTCGTGTTACCTGGCCGCAAGGCCTATTGGGGGTCCCTTGAGTTGCACACTTTCCAAGACGCATCGGCAGTAGTTCGCGCCCTCGCTCCGGACGAGCCCGTCATTCTCAACCGCCCGCACGCCGCTGCGCGCGCCGCCCGCTTCTTTGCCGAGAAGTTTCCGGGCAAGTCGCTCTATGCGGTGAAGGCCAACCCGTCGCCCGACCTTCTCAAGGTGCTGTGGGACGCGGGCGTGACACACTACGACGTCGCCTCGATCGCCGAAGTGCGGCTGGTCCGTGCGACGCTGCCCGAGGCTGTCCTGTGCTTCATGCACCCGGTCAAGGCGCGCGGCGCCATTGCCGAAGCCTACCACCAGCACGGCGTGCGCACCTTCAGCCTCGATAGCCATGACGAACTGGCCAAGATCGTCGAGGCGACCGATGGCGCGCCCGACCTGTCGCTGTGCGTGCGCCTGCGCGTTTCGTCCGAGTTTTCGGAGCTGAGCCTGGCCAGCAAGTTCGGGATCGACCTGGTCGATGCCGCGCCGCTGCTGCAGGCGACCCGCCAGGTGGCTGATGCGCTTGGCATCTGTTTCCACGTTGGTTCGCAGGCGATGACTCCCTTCGCCTATGTCCAGGCGCTGGAACGCGTCCGCGCGGCCGTAGTCGACGCTTCGGTCACGGTCGACATCGTCGACGTCGGCGGGGGCTTCCCGTCGATCTATCCGGGCATGGAGCCGCCGCCGCTCGAAGACTATTTCGCCGCGATCCACCGCGCCGCGGAATCGCTGCCGGTGTCCTATTCGTCGGAACTGTGGTGCGAGCCCGGCCGTGCACTGTGCGCCGAATACAACTCGCTGATCGTCAAGGTCGAAAAGACCCGCGGCGACGAGCTCTACATCAACGACGGCGCCTATGGCGCGCTCTACGATGCGGCGCACGTCGGCTGGCGCTTCCCGGTCCGCTGTCTCAGCGAAGGCCGCAGCGAAACGCTGACCGGCTATTCGTTCTACGGGCCGACCTGCGACGATGCCGACTACATGGAAGGGCCCTTCCTGCTGCCGGCGGACATCGCGGCGGGCGATTACATCGAAATCGGCATGCTGGGCGCTTACGGTGCGGCGATGAAGACCGCGTTCAACGGCTTTGGCCAGTCCGCAGTTGTCACGGCCACCGATGAACCGATGGCCAGCCAGTACATGGGGGGCCGCAAGGATCCCCGCGCCAGCGACAACGTCGTCTCGCTGCGCTGATCGCCGGGAACGCACGCAAGAAGGGGCGCGAAGGCGATGGCCTTCGCGCCCCTTTGCTTGTCCGGTGAAGGCGCTCAGAACGAGACGGTGAACGAGCCGACCACGCGCGCGTCGCCCAGATCGCCGAACAGCACGCCGTTGCTGTCATCGGTATCGTGATAGCGCACGTCGACGCTGGCTCCGGGCAGCACCTTGTACGATGCGCCGACGTTCCAGGTGTTGTAGTCGGGCAGCGCCTCGATATCCTGGTGGCCGAAGGCGCCCGACAGCGACAGCTTGTCGGTGACCGCATAGCTTGCCTTGGCCTCGACATAGGTCGCATCGTTGCCCGTGCCGAAGTAATCCCAGGTGTGATAGCCGGTCAGGCCCAGGCCGACCTTGCCGACATTGCCCGAAACGCCGGCCTTGACCTCCAGCGTGTCGATGTTGGCCGGAGCATCGACATAGCCATAGCGGACGGCGCCCAGATCCAGCTTCACCCCGCCGAGGTCGAACACATAGCCGCCCCACAGGTCGTATTCCTGGTTGATCCCGGCGAAGTCGACGTTCTCCGTTCCGGCACCGGCGTAGAACCCGCCGTAGTTGACGTTGACCGCGGCAAAGACGGCGGGCTTTTCATTGCTCTGGCTGACGCCGCGCCAGACATAATCGGTGGCTCCGGTCAGCGATGCGCTGATGTCCACCTTGGTTTCGCCGTCGTCGGCCTGGGCCGCGGTCGGCAGGGCAAGCGCGGCGGCGCAAAGCAGCGTGGTGATGGTCTTCATGGCAGTTCCCTCATGGTTTGGGGCAAGCCGGTCCCGCTCGCCGGGGCGCATGGCTCCGGCGCCGGGCACAGGCCCGCACCTGGTAAGTTTGCGTGATGGTCCGGCGGGCGGGATTCGGGAGAGGCGCGGTGCCCGCCCGCCGGATCGGGTGCGACCCCTACGGGATCAGAAGAAGCCCAGTTTCTTCGGGCTGTAGCTGACCAGCAGGTTCTTGGTCTGCTGGTAGTGGTCGAGCATCATCTTGTGGGTCTCGCGCCCGATGCCCGACTGCTTGTACCCGCCGAAGGCCGCATGGGCCGGGTAGGCGTGATAGCAGTTGGTCCACACGCGGCCCGCTTCGATCGCGCGGCCGAAGCGGTAGCAGGTGTTGATGTTGCGGCTCCACACCCCGGCACCCAGGCCGAACATGGTGTCGTTGGCGATCGCCAGCGCCTCTTCCTCGGTCTTGAAGGTGGTGGTGGAGACCACCGGGCCGAAGATCTCTTCCTGGAAGATGCGCATCTTATTGTGGCCCTTGAACACGGTCGGCTGGATGTAGAAACCGCCCGACAGGTCGCCGTCGAGCGCCGCCGCCGCGCCGCCGATCAGCACCTCGGCGCCTTCGTCCTTGCCGATCTGCAGGTACTTCAGGATCTTTTCCTGCTGTTCCTGGCTGGCCTGCGCACCGATCATCGTGGCCGGATCAAGCGGGCTGCCCTGGACGATTTCGCCCACCCGCTTGAGCGCGCGTTCCATGAACCGGTCATAGATCGATTCCTGGATCAGAGCGCGGCTGGGGCAAGTGCAGACCTCGCCCTGGTTGAGGGCGAACATGACGAAGCCTTCGATCGCCTTGTCGAAGAAGTCGTCGTCGGCGTCGGCCACGTCGGCGAAGAAGATATTGGGGCTCTTGCCGCCCAGTTCCAGCGTTACCGGGATCAGGTTTTCGCTAGCGTAGCCGGCGATCAGGCGGCCCGTGCCGGTTTCGCCGGTAAAGGCGATCTTGGCGATCCGCTTCGAACTGGCGAGCGGCTTTCCGGCTTCGAGGCCGAAGCCGTTGACCACGTTGAGCACGCCCGGCGGCAGCAGATCGCCGACCAGATCCATCAGCACCATGATCGAGGCCGGGGTCTGTTCGGCGGGCTTCAGCACCACGCAGTTGCCTGCGGCGATTGCCGGGGCGACTTTCCACGCCGCCATCAGGATCGGGAAGTTCCACGGAATGATCTGTCCAACCACGCCCAGCGGTTCGTGGATGTGATAGGCCATGGTGTCGTGATCGATCTCGCCGATCGAGCCTTCCTGCGCGCGCACGCAGCCGGCGAAATAGCGGAAGTGGTCGATCGCCAGCGGGATGTCGGCGGCCATCGTCTCGCGGATCGGCTTGCCGTTGTCCCAGGTTTCGACCGTGGCCAGCTTTTCGAGGTTCGCCTCCATCCGGTCGGCGATCTTGAAGAGGATCAGCGAGCGTTCGGCTGGGCTGGTGCGGCCCCAGGCCACCTTGGCGGCGTGTGCGGCGTCGAGCGCCAGTTCGATGTCGGCTTCGTCGCTGCGGGCGACCTGGCACACAGCCTTGCCGGTAATCGGGCTGACGTTGTCGAAATAGCGACCGTTGACCGGCGGCGTCCATTTGCCGCCGATGAAGTTGTCATAGGTCTTGGCGAAGGGCGAGACGAGGGCCTTGGCCTCGTCGGCAACCATCATGTTCATGGCAATCCGTCCTCTCGGGTGCGGACCGGTCTGGATGGCCGGTCTCGGATCCTGCCTGGGCCGGGATCGGGACGGAAGATAGGGGGCGGGGCAAGCGGAACGGGGCGGTGTGTATCAGGGGCGAGACACGCGCCCTCAGTGCATCCCGCCCATGCCGGCGCGTTCCATGCGGCGGTACATCGTCGCGCGGCCGATGCCGAGCAGACGCGCGGCGGCGGCCACGTTGCCGCCCGACCGGGCCAGCGCCTGGCGCAGCACGGCGCGATCGCTGTCCTCGAAACCGGTGTGCTCGCCGGTGCCGAGAACGTCGGCCAGCGGGCGCGCGGCCACCAGCTTGCCCGCCCCCAGATTGAACTGGCGGCGCGCGGCGCGGGTGGCGCCGATCACCAGGTCGTCGCGGTCAACCGCGAGCAGGGCGGTGCCGCGTCCCGGCGCTTCGGCGGCGTAAACGATCCGCGCGTCGGCAAAGCGGCGGCAGAAGAAGTCGCGTTCGATCTGGCGGGCGGCGTCCTGCACCAGGGCGGAAATCATGGTCGCCATTGCCTCGCCATGATCGGCCCGCGCGCTGGAGACATCGAGCGCGGCAACCAGGTGGCCATCGGGATCGAATACAGGTGCATCCATGCACGACACGCCGATGTTGCGGCTGGCGAAGTGTTCGCCGCGAAGGATCGTGACCGGCCGCTGCTCGACAAGGCAGGTGCCGATCCCGTTGGTACCTTCGGCCGCCTCGCTCCATTCCGCGCCAGCGGTCAGCCCGATTGCGTCGAACAGTGCAGCGTCGCCCGCGCCCGAACGCGCTTCGAGCACCACGCCGTCGGTGTCGGACAGGATCACGCAGCAGCCCGTCCGTCCGACCGAGCCGAACAGCGTATCGAGCACAGGAGACGCGGCGGCGAGCAGTTCGCCGTTGGCCTCGCGCAGTTGCGACAGGGTGGAGCCGTCCAGCCGGTCGCCACGGCGTCCCGCGCTGGGGTCAAGGCCGTGGTGGATCGCCGAGCGGCACCACGACATCGCTACCGAAGAAGTCGCCGCGGCGCTGGAATGCACCGTCGCCAGAACGCGGTCGCTGTGCTTGCCCGATTGGCCCGCCATGGCTCACTCCTCTCGCCCTTGCGCGGCCTCTTTGGGTCGGGTCGCACCGGACGCTATCCTTGCCGTCTGCGCCCGGCGATCAAGCCGGCGGCCGCCAAATCAAAGCGGAGTGTCTCATATCCGAGACACTCCGCCAAGCAGGGACCGATCTGGCAGCTCCGCGTTACTTCACGGTCACCTCGACGCGCCGCGCCGCTTCCTTCGAAACGGCCGCATCGGTGGTCGCTTCCGGCTTGACCAGCGCGACCGCGGTTTCCGGAATGCCGGCCTTGACCAGTTCGGCGGCAACGGCCTGGGCACGGTTCTTCGACAGTTCCGCGTTCTGGGCGGCGTTGCCGCTCGGATCGTTGTAGCCCGACACCTGCAGGGTCGAACCGGCGTGGCCGTCAAGCCAGGTCTTCAGCGCGCCGGCGGCACCGGTGAAGGCCGGGGCAACGTCGGTCTTGCCGCTGTCGAAGTACACCTTGACCACCGGCTTGCTGTCGCGGGTTTCGGCGGTGACACCGGCTCCGGTCGGGATGGTGACGCTGCCTTCCGCAGGGGCGGCAGCCAGGTCGGTAACGGCAGCTTCGCCTGCGCCCGCGGCATCGGTGCTGGCGGGGGCGGCCGCTTCGGTCGCGATTGCGGCGGCGCTGCCGTCATCGGGCTTGCCGCGGCCGAA
>ERZ1645185.549-NODE-549-length-15618-cov-6.046392_pt1 | contig 15618 bp, 13 predicted proteins | sample MGYA00575351_ERZ1645185 | MGnify/ENA primary metagenome ERZ1645185 (study PRJEB40838, sample SAMN11284767) | freshwater sediment metagenome | isolation source: river sediment | host: Sediment | place: India: Jana village, Kanpur | collected 2015-12-17 ...
CAGCGCGCGCTCGCGGCCGGCCCCGTCACCGTGGAGGCCACGCCCGACGGCGGCTACGTGCGGAGCTTCGTCCCGGTGGGCGACGTGTTCGGCGGACTCGTGATCCCGGTCGTCGAGTCGGCGGTGGACTCGCTCGTCACCGGCGAGCTGGTGCGCGTCGCCAAGTGCGCCGACCGCCGCTGCCCGCGGCATTTCGTCGACGCCACGCGCTCCCACACGCGCCGCTGGTGCGACATGCGCACCTGCGGCAACCGCGCCAAGGCGCAGCGGTTCAGGGCGTCGACGTCGCGGGCTTGATGTAGCCCATCGTCTCCGCGTAGTCGCGGAGCTGCGTCTGGAGCAGCCGGCGCCCGCGGAACAGGCGCGACTTGATCGTCCCCTCCGGCACGCCCAGCACCTGCGCGATCTCGGCGTACTTGAGGCCGTGCAGGTCGCTCATCACCACCGCGTCGCGGTACTCGTCGGGCAGGCGCTGGATGGCGGCGACGATCTCCTCGTCGAGGAACGAGTCGTAGAACGCCCCCTCGGGGTCGAGCTCGCCGACCGGCTCGAAGATCTCGCGGCCATCCTCGTCCTCGAGGGGCTGCACCTCGCGCGCGTCGATGCGGCGCTTCCGGCTGACGAACGCGTGGTAGAGGATCGTGAAGAGCCAGGCGCGGATGTTGGTGCCGAGCCGGTACTGCTCCCAGCGCTGGAAGGCGCGCAGCATCGTGTCCGACACGAGGTCGTCCGCGTCGTCGCGCGCCCGCGTGAGCTTGAGCGCGAAGGAGTAGAGCGCGTCGAGATGCCGCACCGCCTCCTCGTCGAAGCGCGCCCGGCGCTCGGCGCGGTCGAGCTCCGCCGACCGCTCCAGTGCCACCGCGTTCATCCCTGCCGCCATCGACGCCATGCGTTCCTCTCCGGTCCGGTCAGTGCGAGACGGGGCGGCGCACCTGCGCCGACACGAATCGCTTGAGGTCCATCGCCACGCCGTGCATCACGCCCACGTCGCGCTTCATCCGCGCCATCGTCGTCGCCCCTTCGAGCGTCGCGACGATGAACCGCGCCAGGCGCGTCGGGTCCGTGTCCGCCTCGAGCTGGTCCTTGGCCTGCGACAGCAGCCCCGAGATCTCCTGCGTCCAGTTGCGGAACACCCGCGCGATCCGCACGCGGAAGCCTTCGTCCTTCTCCGCCATCTCCGTCGCCAGCGCGCCGAACGGCGACCCGCCCTTCAGGCCGCGCTCCGCCTGGATCGCGACGACCGAGTCGATGAAGACGTTGAGACGCTCGATCGGGTCGAGCGTCGGCTCGCGCAGGATCGCGAGCCCGCGCTCACCGAGCACGTCGAACTGGCGGGCGAGGACCTCGTGGCCGAGCTCTTCCTTCGACTTGAAGTAGTGATAGAAGTGGCTCTTCCCGCTGAGGCCCGCGCGCGCGATGACATCGTCCACGGAGGTCTGGACGAATCCCTTCTCGGCGATGAGGTCCGAGGCGGCGTCGAGGATCTGAATGCGGCGCTGGTTCACGGCGGGGATTATAGGACCACAGGGTCCTACGAACAAGCGCGACCTGCTTTTGCACGTTAAGTGCTTGCCATTCAACATCTTAGATGTTGGACAGCAATTAGGACCGATGCTTGTGAAAATTCCCGCTTGGACCCGATTGGTCCGAGGGTACTAGTCGCGCGAGCGGCCTAGCGGCCGCGACGGCCCCGCCGGCCGCCGAACGGCGGACGCCCTCGGTCTCCACGACCGCCTCCGCCGCGCCCGTCGCGGCCGCGGTCATCGCGATCGCCACGGCCGCGTCGGCCGTCGCGCGCGCCCCGACCGCCCCGCGCGTCGGACTCGTCGCTCGACCAGGGCCGCGACAGCAGCTCCTGCACCTCCTCCAGCGTCTCGCCGCGCACCGTGCCGCGCTGCCCGCGCGTCACCACGAACCGCAGCGGGCGGTCGAGCGCGGGGACCTCCTCGGCGACCAGCGTGCGCGCGAGCTTCTCCGGCATCTGCAGCCGCGCCACGCCGCGCGTGGTCCCGTCGGCGAGCTCCTCCACCTCGTAGTGCACCGGCACCGTGCGGTCGCGGATCTCCACGGCGCCGGGCAGCGTCATCCAGCGCGCGCGCTCGGCCGCCGGAACGAGCGCGTCGGGGTCGAACCGCAGCGCCGCCGCGCGGAACGCGTGCAGGTCCTCCACGCCCGTGAGCTGCGCCTCGTACCACGCGGTGAGTTCCGCGAGGCCGAGCTTCGGCGTGCGCCCGCCCGATCGGCGCCACGTCTCGCGCACCTCCTCGATCGCCGCGCGGTTGCGCATCACCGCCGGGTGCCGCGCCTCCATCCGCGCCAGCGACTCCGCGATCGCGCGCCGCGCCTCCGCCGCGTGCGCCGCCGGAAAACCGTCGAGCGGCTCGCGGTCGCGCTCGAGCTCGAACCCGAAGTAGGTGACGCGGTGCTCGAGCGCGAGCGGGCGCTGCCCCTTCGACGGGTCGTACACCACGCGCGGCGCGTGCCGCGTCGCGTAGCGCCGCACCAGGTCCGTCGGCAGCTGCGTCCCCTCGATCGCCGCGCGCGGCACGCCGAACTTGTCGGCGAAGTAGCGCAGCGTCCCCGCCACGGCGCCCCAGCTGCCGCAGACGCTCGTCTTCGAGACCCGCGCCTCGTCCCCCGTCACCGTCTCCTCGTCGATCACCAGCTGGAACGGCATGATGCGCGCCACCAGGTCGATGAACCGCCGCTCGATCGCCGGGGTCGTGCGCGGCATCCGCTCCGGCAGCGGCAGGCGCACGGCGCGGTAGATGCTCGCCATCGCGAGCGCCGCGTCCTCCACCGCCTTCACCAGCACGCCGCGCCCCTCGGCCCAGCGCTCGATGCTCGCGTCGAACAGCTGCCGCGGCAGCCCGTAGACCTCGCCCAGGTAGCCGCACTTCTCGTACGCCTCGGCGTACACGTTGTACGTCGACAGGTGGTCGCTCCCGGGCACCACGAGCCCGCCCAGGTCGCGCTCCTCGCGCGTCATCCGGTGCAGGCTCTCCACGCTCGCCATCACCGCCACGTACGGCAGCAGTTCGTCGTCGCAGTGCACCAGCAGCTCCGCCCAGGCGCGGTCCACCGGCATCGCCTCGACCTTGCGCCCGTACTCCGTGAGCCGGCCCACCTCCACGATCCCCCGCGACTCGAGGAACGCGAGCGCCGCGCGGTAGCTCTGCCTGTCGAGCGGCACCGGCAGGTCGAGCTCGTCCGCGCGCACGCCGAGCGCCGCGCAGGTGAGCGCCACACGCTCCGAGTCGCCCGCCAGCTGGAACTCCGGCGCCGTCGGCTCGAGCGCCTCGAACCGGATGTCGCGGTCGCTCAGGATGAACACGCGCCCGCCCGCCACGCGGCCGTGCACGCGCCCCGCCATCTGCAGGATCTCGTTGGCGCCCAGGTGCAGCCGCGTGAGCACGTTGCGCCCCTGCTCCACCACGTTCGCGAACCGCGTGTCGTCGATCACCACCGTGTCGAGGCCGCGCACGTTGAGCGCGCTCTGCCCTGCCGCCGTCATCGCGAGCAGGAACGGCTTCTCCACCTCGCCCTCGAGGAACGGGCGGATCACGCGGATCGGCTCGCCGCCGTGGTAGAACGCCACCTGCATCCGCGGATAGCGCGCGCCGGCGTCGGCCGCGACCTCCTCCACGCCCGCCCGCGTCGGCAGGAAGACCCCGATGCCGCGCTTCTCCTTGATCGCCCGCTGCAGGAACCGGTCGTCGAGGAAGCCCACCGGCTTCTTGCGGACCACCTCCACGTGCGCCGCGCGCGCCGGGTCGAACGCGCTCGACTCGATCACGTCGGCGGCATCGAGGTAACGCGCGTAGAACGACGGGTCCACCGTCGCCGAGAGCCAGATGAACCGGCAGCCGGTCCGCTTGCCGAGCGCGAGGCACAGCTCCAGCTCGGCGCTCGTCTGGTGGATCTCGTCCACGACCAGCGTGTCGTGCGGCCGGATGTCCCCGTCCTGGAACCACCGCCGCGCGATGCCCGTGGTCACGATCACGACGTTCCAGCTCGGCGTCTCGGGCGTCGCCTCGCGCTCGCGGTTCACCACGCCCACGCGCAGCGTGTCGGTCCCCAGCAGCGCCTTGGCGATCGGCTTCACCGCGAGCGTCTTGCCCGTGCCCGTGCCCGCGACGATGCCGAACCCCTGCCGCGGCCGCACCGACGACCCGGCCAGCCGCTCGGCGAGCGAGCGCAGCTCGTCGCCGCGCGTGCGCCACAGCAGCGTCTCGATGTCGAGGCCGAAGCCGAGCTCGATCGTCTCGCAGGCCGCGCGCGTGGGCGCGATGACGATGATGCGACCGCGCGGGTCCCCCGACCGCACGAAGGCCTCGCGATCCGGCGGAAGGTAGGGATCGCGGACCGCGCGCAACGGGTCGTGGTGCGGAGGGACGGCTACTCCGGCTTCTTCGGCGGCGGCTCGGCCGGCTTGCCGCGCGACTCCGCGGGCGCCGACTTCGCGGGCGTCACGCCCCCGCCGCGCTCAGTCGCCGTCCGCGGCGACGCGGTCGACCCGCCGGACGACGAGCCGGCGGCGCCCCGCGCCGCCGTGCCGCCGCGATTGATGGCGGCCCGCTCCGCCATCTCGCGCCGCGTGCGCTCCTCGCGCTCCCGCATCTCGGTGTAGCGGCGCATCCGCTCCTCGCGCGCGCGGCGCTCCGCCAGCTCGCGCTCCGCGGGCGATCCGCCCCGCTCGAGCGAGTCCGCCTTCCGGCCGTCACGGGCCGCGCGCCCCTCCGCGTCCTTGCCCACTCGCGGGTCGAAGCGCCCCTCGTCCTCCTCCTTCCGGGACGGGCCGTACAGCACCACGCCGTTCGTCGGCCGCTGGCGCAGCGCCGTGGCGCAGTCCGTCGGCGCCGGCTGCTGCGCGGCCGGCACGCCCGTCATCCAGATGCGGCACATCCCGGCCGGCGGCAGCATGTCGAGCGGCACGCGGTCCACCCCGCCGCGCGACTGCGCCCCCGCCGCGAGCGGCAGGGCGAGCGACAGCAGGGCGGATCGGGTCAGCGGCAGGCGCACGGGTGGCATCGGTGGGAGGACGATGGAAGATACCCCGGAGCCACGCCGGGGTTCGGTCACGGCTGGTCGCCGAAGCTGATCCCCACCGCGCGCGCGGTCCGCACGACGTCGTGCAGCGGGTCCACGCGCTTGGACTCCTTGAGCGCCTCCTTGATCGGCACCGTCACGATGTTCGGCGTCTGCAGCGCCACCATGTGGCCCCACTTCCCGTCGGCCACCGCCTGCGTCGCCGCCCCGCCGAAGCGGGTCGCGAGCAGGCGGTCGTAGCCCGTCGGCATCCCGCCACGCTGCAGGTGCCCCAGCACCATCGAGCGGCACTCCTTGCCCGTCCGCTCCTGGATCGCGTGCGCCAGCCGCTGCGCGATGCCGCCCACGCGGCGCGCCTGCCCCGGCATGGACTCGCCCATGATCGACACCTGCCCGCTCTCGTCGTGCGCCCCCTCGGCGACCACCACGATCGCGAACTTCCGTCCGTGCTTGTCGCGCTCCATGATCGCGTTGCACACGTGGTCGAGCTTCCACGGGATCTCGGGGATCAGCACCACGTCCGCGGTGCCCGACACGCCCGAGTGCAGCGCGATGAACCCCGCGTCGCGCCCCATCACCTCGAGCACCATCACGCGGTCGTGGCTCTCGGCCGTGGTGTGCAGCTTGTCGATCGCCTCGATCGCCGTGCTCACCGCCGTGTCGAAGCCGAACGTCGTCACGGTCCCCGAGACGTCGTTGTCGATCGTCTTCGGCACGCAGACGATCCGCATCCCCTTGTCGACGAGCTTCTGCGCGATCGCCAGCGAGCCGTCGCCGCCGATCGAGATCATCGCCTGGATCCCCAGGTTGCGCGCGTTGTCGATGAGCTCGTCCGACCGGTCGAAGTTCTTCCACGTGCCGTCGGGCTGCAGCCGCGGGAACTCGAACGGGTTGCCGCGGTTCGTCGTCCGCAGGATCGTGCCGCCGAGGTGCGCGATGCCGCGCACGGAGTCGGCGGTGAGCGGCACCACCTCGTCGTCGCCGAGCAGCCCCGCATAGCCGCGCTTGATGCCGAGGACGGTCCAGCCGCGCGAGATGGCCGAGAGCGTGGCGGCGCGGATCACCGCATTGAGGCCGGGCGCGTCACCGCCGCCGGTGGAGATCGCAAGACGCATCGGGACTACGGGAAGGGGGAGGATGGGAAGGAGGGGACGTCAGCGGGAATCGAGGGCCGCGCGCACCAGGGCGAGGATCTCGCCGGGTTGCGCGTGCCGCCCGAGCCGCTTCTTGGAGAACAGGAGCGTGTCGTCGAGGGAGACCTCGAACACCCCGCCGCCGGAGGGGATCATCCCCACCTCGGCGTCGGGCCACGTCTCACGGAGCGCGGCCGCCAGACCGACGGCCCTCGGCTCGTAGTTTCAGACGGTGCAGTATTCGATGGTGAGGCGCACGGGAGCGTGATGGTTTCGGTGGGGGACCGCGGTCGCGCGAATGGAAACTACCGCGCGACCCCCTCCCTCCGCACCCCTCTCCCTCAGGGGTACGCGACGCCCGCCAGGTTCGCGAGCCGCGCGATCGTCGTGTCCTGCCGCGCCACCACCCCCCGCAGCGAGTCGAGCGCGAACTGCAGCTCCGTCGTCCGGTTCGCGAGGTCCTCGAGCGTGGCGGTCAGGTCGAGCTGCCCCTGCAGCTGGTCGAGCTGCGCGTTGGGGTCCTGGTAGCAGGCGGCGGTGACCGCGGCCCCGAGGCTCAGGAGGACGAGGGCGAGACGCCGGCGAGCGCGTGACATGCGGGGGTCCGGTTGGCGTGGGGATGATGCGGGACGTCCGGGCGAATCTACGCATCATCGGCGCACCCTGTTCGGAGCCGACGATGCGCCCTGGCCTCACCCTCGCCGAGCTGCTGCTCACCTGTACGCTCATCGGACTCGCGGCCGGCATCGCCGTGCCGCGCGCCGGCGCCGCGCTCGATGCGCTGCGCCTGGAGCAGGCGGCGCACGAGGTGGCCGGCGCGGTCACGCTCGCGCGGGCCGCGGCCATCCGGCGCGGCGCCTACGCCGACCTCATCATCGACGACGCGCGCGGCGCGCTCCGGGTCGTCTCCGGCGGCGACACGCTCCTCGCGCGCGACCTCCACGCGATGCACCGCGTCGCGCTCCACGCCTCGCGCGACACGATCACGTACGCCCCCAACGGGCTCGGCTGGGGCATCGCCAACAGCACGATCGTCGTCGCCATCGGCGCGCGGGCCGAGACGGTGACCGTCAGCCGGCTCGGCCGCCTGCGGCGGTCGTGGTGACCGCCGCGCCGCGCTCAGGTGCCGAAATCGTACCCGGCGACCGAGATGCGCGGGATCTCCTGCCCGATCACGCGCTCGACCGTGCGCACCATGCCGATCTCGTCGGCCGACATGAAGGTGAACGCGTCCCCTTCCTTCGCGGCGCGGCCGGTGCGGCCGATGCGGTGCACGTAGTCCTCCGCCTGCTGCGGCACGTCGTAGTTCACGACGTGCGTGATGCCGGAGATGTCGAGCCCGCGCTGCGCGATGTCGGTCGCCACGAGGATCTTCGTCGCCCCCGCCTTGAAGCGCGCCAGCGCCTGCTCGCGCTGCGCCTGCGTCTTGTCGGCGTGCATCGCGTCGGCCGTGAAGCCCGCCTCCTCGAGGTCGCGCACCACGCGGTCGGCGCCCTGCTTCGTGCGCGTGAAGACGAGGATCGAGTCGTCCGCCGCCATCTCGTGCAGCAGGTGCCGCAGCAGCTCGGTCTTCTTGTGCTTCGGCACCGGGTAGACGTAGTGGCGCACCGTCGTCGCCGCCTGCGACCGGCGCCCCACCTGCACCACCGTCGGCTTGCGCAGGTACTTCCGCGCGAGCGCCTCCACCTCGGGCGGCATCGTCGCCGAGAAGAGCAGCGTCTGCCTGTAGGGGTGGATCTGCGCGACGATCCGGTTGATCTGCGGGGCGAAGCCCATGTCGAGCATCCGGTCCGCCTCGTCGAGCACCAGCACCTCGAGCTCGTCGAAGACGACGTTCTGCTTCTCGAGGTGGTCGATCAGCCGTCCCGGCGTCGCCACGATCACGTCCACGCCGCCGTGAAGCGCCTTCACCTGCGTGTCGTAGCCGACGCCGCCGTACACCGAGACCACCTCGAGCCCGGTGCCGGTGCCGTACTTGCGGAAGCTCTCCTCCACCTGCACGCACAGCTCGCGCGTGGGCGTGAGGATGAGCGCGCGCGTGCGCTTGGGTCCGCCGATGAGCCGCTCGATGATGGGAATCGTGAAGGCGGCCGTCTTGCCGGTGCCCGTCTGCGCGAGCCCCATGATGTCGCGCCCCTTGAGCGCGAGCGGCACCGCCTGCGCCTGGATCGGCGTCGGGCGCGTGTAGCCGGCCGCCGCGAGCGAGGCGAGCATCGGCGCGCCCAGCCCGAGGTCGGCGAACGTGATGTCGGAGGTGCTCGCCTCCGCCTGCGCGAGCGTGAGGCCGACCGTCGACTCGACGGACGCCGGCGGCGCCGACGGCGCCGACGGCTCGGGGGACGGCGACGGCGCCTTCGCGGTCTTCGGGGTGGCGGGGCGCTTCGAGCGGGTCGCCGTCTTCGTGGTCTTCGCGGTCGGGGTCGACGTCGCGGCCGGCGGGGTCTTGGTCGTCTTGGTCATCGCCCGCAATCTAACCGGACCGACGGCGCGGCGACGGTCAGATCAGCTCGACCGGCCGCCCGCTCAGCCGCGCGATGAGCCCGACCCGGAACGTCACGTCGCACCAGCGCTCGTCCCCGCCGTGCGTCACCTCGAGCGGGAACATCGGCCACACGTAGGGATTCGCGCTCTTCGGCATCGCCAACCCCTTGTGCGGATGCCATACGCCGTCGCGACCGCAGTCGTCCACGAACCGCTCGTACATCTTGGACCAGTTCTCGTTGCGGCGCAGGAAGCCGAGGCGCGCCATCAGCTCCAGCCAGGCGAGCGCGGCCGGCACGTCGTCCTCCACCGCGTTCCGATGCGGCAGGTGGTCGCCCAGCACCAGGTGCGGCATCCCCACCAGCTGCGAGCCCACCTGCTGCACCGACTCCTGCCGCGGCAGCGGGCGCGTGAGGTAATCGTACAGCAGCTCCATCGACTCGTAGTGCTCGCTCTGGAAGAGCGGCATGTGCGCGATGAGGTGCAGCGCGTGGATCGAGGGCGGGAACGCCTCGGGATGGAGGACCTGCTTGTTGCCGACGCGGATCCACGGCTTCTCGGCCAGCGGCGACCGCAGGAAATCAGCGATGCGGTCGAGCGTGCGGCGCGCGAGGCCGCGCAGGCGCGGGTCGGACTCGAAGCCCGCCCCCGCGAGCGCGGCGCCGGCCGCCTCGCGCAGCGTCTGCCGGAGCAGGAGCAGCGATTCCTCCTCGACCTTCCCCTTCACCGGCGTGAACTCGTAGAGCTGCGACCGGTCGTTGTCCTCCGCCAGCAGGCGGAAGAGCGCGCGGCGCGTGTGCAGCAGCGGCGGCGCGTCCTTGTCCCATCCGTACTCCGTCAGGCGCCGGAAGGCCGGCACCGTTCCGATCCCCTCGAACTGCTCGGCGCGCTGCGACGGGAGTCCGAGAATCGACCCGTTCCAGATGCCGTCCACCGAAGCCTGGACCGCCAGCGTGAGCGCCGGCCGGTACGAGTACGGCAGGTTGTGCACCTCAGTCCCGAGCTGTCCACCGAGCTTTGCAACCTCGATGATGCTCCGATACTGCAGCGGTGCTGACGCATGATCGAGCATCCAGCCAAGCGGGAACCGCACCGGCGAGAGCGGGGGCGGAGGCGGTGCGAAGATCGAGACCGGCGTGACGACGGGGATGGTCAACGGATTTTCCGTGGCTTAAGGCGTTGCCAATCAACGGGATGGGGTGCCCGTGGCGTTCCACCTGACCTGCGACGCGCTAAGGATACCATTTTGCGCTCAAAGCGCCAGATTCCCCATCCATGCGAGGAGAATTCGTCGAGGTCGGGGGGCGCCGCATCTACTATTACGCCGCCGGATCGCGAGGTCCCGGCGTCCCGATCGTCCTCCTCCACGGCTTCCCGACCTCCTCGCGCCTCTGGCACGCCGTCGTCAGGGACTTCCCGGAGGGCCACCGGCTCGTCATCGTCGACCTCCCCGGCTACGGCCGGTCCGAGCTCGGCGACCTCGACGCCGACTGCACCACCCAGGCGAAGGCTCTTGTCCGGCTGCTCGACGACCTGCGCATCCCCGCGGCCTGCCTCGTCGGGCATGGCGCGGGCGGCGGCGTCGCCCAGCGGCTCGCGGTCGAGCACCCCGCGCGCGTCTCGCACCTCGCCCTGCTCGACTCCGCGGCCTTCGGGGTCGCGCCCCGCCGGATGGCAGGGCTCGCGCGCCGGCTCGCCGGCATCGCCGGGTGGGGCCCGTCGGCCCTGCTCGCCGGGCTCGTGCATGGCTCGGTGCTCGCCGGGTTCGCCGTGCCCGAGCGGAGCCGGCTCACCCTCGACACCTGCCTCCAGCCCTTCACCACGCCCGCGGGTCGCGACGTGCTGCGGCGGCACCTGCGCGCCCTCGGGCGCTGCGACACCGTCGACGCCACCGCGCGCCTCGGCGCGCTCGGCATTCCCACCGCCATCCTCTGGGGCGCCGACGACCCGTTCTATCCGGTCGCGCTCGCGCACCGGTTGCAGGCCGCGGTCCCGCACGCCACGCTCGACATCCTCGAGGGGGCGCGGCACTTCGTCCCGGAAGACGCGCCGGACCGGGTGATCGCGCGGCTCGTGGAGCTGGTGGGGCGCCCGCGCTGAGCGGCCGCGGACGCGTCGGGCCTCACCGCGCCCGCCGGTCCGTCAGCTCCGCGGCTTCGACGCCTCGTCCACGGCCTCGGCCACCCGCTGCACGTCGCGCGCGAGCGCGCGCATCTCCTGCGTCAGCGGCCCCTGGTCGTCCAGGCGGCTCTCCAGCCCCGAGCTGCGCAGGCGCGTGAGGTCGAGCCGCATCGACTCGAGCACGAGCAACGCGCTCTCCAGCTGGTCCGCGAGGGTCGTGCGCCGTTCCGCGAGGTCGGTGAGCGTCCGCAGCTGGCGCTGCAGCAGCTCGAGACGCCGGGCGCGCTCGGGAGCGTCCTCCGGCAGCCGCTCCGCCTCGCCGATGCGCGCCTGCAGCCGCACGAGCGCGTCGGGCGACGCATCGGTGTCGAGCGCGTGCAGCGCCGCCGCGAGCGTGCGCACGCGCTCCACGAGCGACTCGACGGTCGGCTGGATCTCGGGCAGCATCGCGCGCTCCTGCTCGCCCAGCCGCGCGAGCAGCGAGCGGATCTGCGCGCGCGCCGAGAAGGCCTCGCGGACCTTCGGCCCGTGGCGCCCCTCCAGCACCTCGCGCGGCACGCTCTCGAGCACCGCCTCGGTGGCGGTGGCGGCCGCGGGCGCCGGGAGCGCGGGCTCGAGCCGTCGGAGCGGCTGCTCGGTGCCGCGCACCACCGGGCGCGCCGGGCGGCGGAAGACGTCGCGCAGCGGGATGCCGTCGGCCCAGAGGTTCGAGAGCCCCTTCACGACGCCGAATCCCATCCCGATGGCGGGGAAGAGCACCCACGGGAAGCCCGGCGTGAACACCGCGTTGATCACCGCGAGCATGCCGAGCGTGACGGCGGTGCCGGCGAGGCGGCGCCGCATCCCCGCGATCCGCTCCTCGGGCGAGCGGCGCATTAGCTCGTACTGCTGCAGCTCGAGCGCGGCGACGCGCATCGACGAGCGGGCGGCCCCCTTGCCGCGCACCTCCTCGCGCCAACGCCGCTGTTCCTCGCGCCAGCGCCGCAGGATCTCGCGCCCCTCCTCGCGGGTGTTGGCGTCGAACATCCAGTCGCGCGGCAGCGGCGGGAACGGCGGCGCCGGCAGCGGCGTGCGCTGGCGCAGCTGTTCGATGGGGTCGGCGGCCGCCTCCTCGACGTGCCCCGGGACCGTGCCGACCGTCGGCGGATGGCTCGGGCGCGGCGCCGGCGCGGCCGGCATCGGCGTCGGACGCGACGCCCGCGCGGCGCGCGGCGCGTCCGCCGGCGCCTCGGCCATGACCGCGGCCGCGAAGGCCGCGGCATCGGGCCACCGCTCGCCGCGCCCCTTCGCGAGCGCGCGGTCGATCGCGTGCACGAGGTTCACGGGCAGGTCGGGCCGCAGCTGCGCGAGCGGGCGCGGACGCTCGCTCAGGTGCTTCATCAGCATCGCCGGCGTGTTCGTCGCCTGGAACGGCAGTTCCCCCGCCAGCATCTGGTAGCCGACGATGCCGAGCGCGTACTGGTCCGCGCGCCCGTCCACCTCGCGCTCGCCCATCGCCTGCTCGGGGCTCATGTACGCCGGCGTGCCGACCGCGATCCCCGTGACGGTGAGCCGCTGGTCGCCCTCGGCGGCGCGCGCGATGCCGAAGTCGGTGACGAGCGCGCGGCCCGAGTCGCGCTCGAGCAGGATGTTGTCGGGCTTGATGTCCCGGTGCACCACGCCGTGCTGGTGCGCGTAGTGCAGCGCCTCGGCCACCTCGCCGAGGATGCGCCGGACGGCGTCCACCGGCGGGCGCGGCTCGCGCGCGAGCCGCGCGGCGAGCGACTCGCCCTCGACGAGGCCCATCGCGAAGTAGACGATGCCGTCCGCCTCGTCCACGGAGTAGATGGGCACGATGTGCGCGTGCGAGAGGCGCGCGGCCATCTCCGCCTCGCGCAGGAAGCGCGACTTGACCTCGGGCCGGAAGGCGAGCTCGGGCGGGAGGACCTTCAGCGCGACACGGCGGCGCAGCCGCAGGTCGAGCGCGCGGTACACCACGGCCATCCCGCCGCGCCCGATCTCCGCCTCGATCTCGTACAGGCCGGCGACGGCCGCCGCGCACCGCTCCAGGAGGAGGGCGTCCTCACCCACGGGGCGCCGACCGGAGACGGGCCATCTCGTCGCCGACGTAGACGACGCTGTCCACCTCGCGCGCGAGCGCCATCGCCTGCTCGGCCACCGACGTCACGTGCTGCCAGCTCTGGTTGCCGGTCTTCAGGCGGAGCACGTCGAACTTCATGTTCTGCAGCGCGAGTGCGCAGCTCTCGAGCCGGGCCTGCAGCTCCACGCGGCGCTTCTGCCCCTCGGCGACGGTGCGCCGCGTCCGCTTGAGCGTCGCGAGCCGGCGGACGCGCGACTCGCTCGCGGCGTGGTCGAGCGGGTTCGCCTGCGCCTCGAGCGCCGTGATCTCCTTCTCGATCGCGTCGAGCGTGGTGCCGCCGAGCTCGCGGTCGGTCGCGGTGAGCGCGGAGGCGAGCCCCACCACCTTCTCGGCGAGGCTGCGCGCGCTCGGCTCCACCTCGGGGAGCCGGTCGCGGTCGGCCTTCGGGATGTCGTGCATCAGGCGCAGGATCTCGTCGCGGTCGAGCAGCGCCTGCCGCGCCGCCGCCGCGTGCGGGCCGCTGCCGAGCGCCGCCACCTCGGCGGCGCCGGGGCCCGGCAGCGCGCCCACGGGCGTCGTCCCCATGCTGAGCCGGCGGCGGCGGTCACGCTCGCGCACCTCGGCCCGCTTCGCGGGGTTGAAGATCGCCTTCGCATCGTCGAGCGTCTCGGCCGCCACGTCCACGATCATCCGGTCGCGCGGCTGCTTGAAGACGTCGCGCCAGTCGTAGCCGTCGCTCCAGAGGCGCGCGTACTTGTACGCGATGCTGATCGCCCAGAAGGCGGAGATGATGAGCAGGTTCGGGCCGAACGTGCTGACCACGAAGAGCGCCGCCGTCACGAACAGGAAGGGCGCGATCCGCCGGCGGAAGTCGACGACCTCCGGCGCGCTCCAGCGCACCAGTTCCTCGGGCGTCGGCGCGCCGGCTTCCATGGGCGCGGGCGCGCTCCAGGACGGCGCCGGCGGCGCCGGATACGCGGCCCCCGGCCGTGCGGGGGCCGAGGGCACCACGCCCGTCTCGAGCGCGCGCACGAACGCGCGGGCGTCGGGGAAGCGGTCGTCGGGACTCTTCTCGAGGCACAGCATCACCGCGCGCGCGAGGTCGGGCGGCACGCTCGCGCGCTGGTCGATCGGCACCGGCCGCTCGCTGAGGTGCTTCACCAGCAGCGCCGGCGTGCTCGTCGCATTGAACGGCAGGTCGCCGCAGAGCATCTGGTAGGCGACGATGCCGAGCGAGTAGAGGTCCGTGCGGCCGTCGATGTCGCGGTCGCCCGCCGACTGCTCCGGGCTCATGAACGCCGGCGTGCCGATGGCGATGCCGGTGCCCGTGAGCTTCTGCTCCGCCCCCTCGGTGACCGCGCGCGCGATGCCGAAGTCGGTCACCATCGTGCGGCCGGTCGCGCCGTCGATGAGGATGTTGTCCGGCTTGATGTCGCGGTGCACGGTGTTCTGCGCGTGCGCGTAGGCCAACGCGTCGCCGACCTCGCGCAGGATGCGCCGCGCCTCGTCGGGCGGCACCGGCCCGCGCGTCGCGATGCGCGTGGCGAGGTTCTCCCCCTCCACGAGCGCCATCACGAAGTACACGAGCCCCTCGCGCTCGTCCACCGAGTAGATCGGGACGATGTGCGGGTGCGAGAGCTGCGCGGCCATCTCCGCCTCGCGCAGGAACCGCGACCGGATCTCCGAGCGGAAGGCGAGCTCGGGCGGCAGCAGCTTGATGGCGACCGGCCGCTTGAGGCGCTTGTCGCGCCCCTTGTACACGATCCCCATCCCGCCGCGGCCGATCTCCTTCTCGACCTCGTACTGGGATTCGAGCACGCGCACCACGTGCGAGCGCAGCTCGGCGTCGGACTGGCTGATGCGGGGTTCGCTCACGGCGGGGAGAGGGGGGAGACGGGAATGGACAACGTTATCACCGCGCGCGCCCGCGCACCACACGCGGCGGCACCGGCGCGCAGCCTCGTTCGCCGTCCTGGCAGGCCCTACGTCACGACGGCGGAGGAAAGTTGCAATCCCCGCCAACATGTCGTAAGTCAGGCGGAACGGGGCTTGCCCCTCTGGAGGCGATGATGCTTTCCCATATGACCCGAGCGGAATCCCCACGATGAGCACGCGCCAGACCCTCCCGGTCCTTCCCCTGCGCGGGACCGTCATCTTCCCCGGCCTGACCGCGCCCATCGCGGCCGGCCGCCCGGGGACGCTCCGCGCCATCGAGGCCGCGCTCAAGGGCGACCGCCTCGTCTTCGCCGTCGCCCAGCGCGACAACGCCGAGGAGCCCAATCCCGAGATCCTCTACTCGATGGGCGTCATCGCGCGCATCGGGCAGGTGCAGCGCGGCCTCGGCGGCGTCCAGCTCCTCCTCCACGGCGAGCAGCGCGCCACCTCGCTGCAGTACACCACCACCGAGGGCTACCTCTCCGCCGTCGTGATGCCGGTCGAGGAGATGTCGCCGCTCGACGAGCAGGACCCTGCCTTCACGGCCCTCCACAAGGAGATCCGCGAGCGCGCCGCCGAGCTCGGCGAGCGCCGCGGCCTCCCCGAGGAGGTCGTGCACCAGGTGCTCGACTCCGTGACCGAGCCCGGCAAGTTCTCCGACCTCGTCGCCGGCTACATCGAGCTCTCCGTCCCCGAGAAGCAGGGCCTCCTCGAGACCCTCTCCGTCGAGGAGCGGCTCCGCAAGGTGCTCGTCCACGTCCAGCGCCAGATCTCCCTCCTCGAGGCGCAGGAGGAGATCAAGTCGCAGGTGCAGGAGGA
>ERZ1645185.550-NODE-550-length-15613-cov-7.292647_pt1 | contig 15613 bp, 10 predicted proteins | sample MGYA00575351_ERZ1645185 | MGnify/ENA primary metagenome ERZ1645185 (study PRJEB40838, sample SAMN11284767) | freshwater sediment metagenome | isolation source: river sediment | host: Sediment | place: India: Jana village, Kanpur | collected 2015-12-17 ...
CCCCCAATCTTGGTCTGATGCTGCATATAGGGTCCGTGCTCCAGATCAGAAGTTGAGGTTCAGCGCGAGCGACACACGACGCGGGATCGGGAGGCCGAAGCCGTCCGTCGCGTTCTGGAAGTTGTCCGCCAGCGAGCCCGTGGAACCGCGGCCGTTTTCGTTCGACTCCGGATCCTGACCGGGGTACTTGGTCCACATCAGGATGTTGCGTCCGGCCGCCGTGATGCTGGCGTTGCGGAAGCCGATCTTCTTGGCCAGGTCGGCGCCGAAGTCGTACGTCACCGCCAGTTCGCGCCACCGCAGGAAGTTGCCGTTCTGCCCCTGATACAGACCGGGCTCCAGCAGGCGACGGTAGCCGCGGATGTACGTCTCGGCCGCCTGCACACGCTGTTCCGGTGTGCTGGCCGGGTTCTGCATGACCGCCTGCAGTTCCGAGAACTCGCGACGGTTGGAGCCAATCGACGGGTGCTGCGAGAGGCGGAAGCCGTCGGTGAGGTTGGACACCAGGTAGCCCGTGCGATACTCGAGCGTGCTCTGCACCTTCCAGTGGCTTGCAAAGCTCCAGGTACCACCGAAGGCGCCAGTCCACGTGGGAATGCTCTTGCCGACGCGCTGTTCGAACAGAATGCCGTTGCCGTCGTAATCGGCGAGCAGCGGCTGCAACGCCGACTGCACGGCCGACTGCTGGATGTCACGCGGCTGCGCGAAGTACGCAAGCAGTTCGGCCCGCGTGGCCGCCGTGCCCCGCCCGTTGAAGTTGATCGGGAGCTGGTCGGCCGCGTTGTAGCACGTAATGGGCTTGTTGGCCGAGTTGGTGGCCGGCACCGATCCGCAGGCGCCAGCGAGACGCGGCTCGTAGATGGAACCGAGCGGTGCCCCTTCCTTGAGGTAGATGCGATAGCGCGCGTAGCCGCCCGATACGCGAATGGCCGGGGCTCCACCAAGGCTCGACAGCGTCTGGTTGAGGTAGGCCGCGTTGGCGAAGAGCTCGAGCTTGTTGGTGTTCTTGTTGATCACCTGCGAGCGCAAGCCGATTTCCATGCCGTTCGCATCGATGGTGCCGATGTTGGTCAGCTGGGAATTGCGGAAGCCGCCCGACGTGGGGAAGGTGCGCGGCACGAGCGCGTCGTTGACCGTGCGCTTCCAGGCCGTGAACTCGAGTGCCACCTTGTTGTTGAACAGGCCGGCTTCGAATCCACCTTCCATTTCGGTGGAGATTTCCGGCTTGAGGCCCGGGTTACCGAGCTGCGACGGAATGAGGCCAGAGCCGACCGCGGTGACCTGCGGGGCGAACGTGGTGAACTGATCGAAGGCGCCAGGCTGACGGCCCGACTGACCAATGGCGGCACGCAGGCGGAGCGTCGACACGACGTTGTTGGTCCAACCGCCACGATCCGACGGCACCACCGACAGCGACACCTTCGGGTAGAACACACCGCCGGCGTCCTTGCCGAAGGCCGACGAGAAGTCGTAACGGCCGCCGACCGTGCCGAACACCCAATCCTTCCAGCCGATCTGCGACTGCGCGAAGTAGCCGCCGTTCACCGTGGTGAGGAACGACTCACCAGCCGAAATGTTCTGACCGCCGGCGCCCACGACTTCGATGCCAGGGCCCGGGAAGAAGTTCGACGAACCGGAGTTGGTTTCGGTGCGGTTGTTGAACACCTGCAAACCGGCCACGTTGCTCGTGGTGAACGGGCCGAAGTCGCGATTGTACGCCAGCTTGCCGTCGAGCGTCAGCACGCGCGTACCGCCCGAGAACACGGCACGCGAGCCATCCGGGTTGTTCGACGTGAAGAGGTCGACGTTGTAACCGAACGGCGAGAAGCCGAAGTCGCGCTGGGCGGCGTAGTCGAAGCCGAACGTGCTCGACAGCGTGAGTCGCTCGGTGGCCGTGTAGGAGGCGTCGAACGTGCCGACGTAGCGCTGCGTGCTGGTCTTGTTGGTGACCTGCATGGCCTCGCGCACCGTCATGAATGCCTGGTTGCCGAAGGCATTGCCGGCGCCCGAGCAGCGACCCGGCGACAGGTAGGTGGAGGCGTTGCAGTTGGCGAGCTCGGGGCGCGCCATGTACGACAGCGAGTTGACGCCGTAAATGTTGTTGTTGTTTTCCGGCGCTTCGTTCGCGGTGTTGTAGTACGCGTTGTTGAAGCGGAGACGGAGATTCTTGGTCGGCACCAGCGAGAGGTTGGCCGACGTCTGAATGCGGCGCACCACGTCGCGGGCCGGGCCGTAGTCGTTGCCACCGAACGGACCATCTTCACGATAGTAGCGGCCCGACGCGAAGTACGTCACGCTCTGGCTGCCACCCTGCACGCTGGTGGAGAACGTGTTGCCGAGGCCCGTTTCGGTGAGGTAGTCGTTGAACACGGGCACTTCGAACACTTCGAAGGCCTTGAGGCCGGGCTTGTTCCAGTAGGTTGCCAGCGAGTCGGCGCGGGCCTGCGTACGCGCATAACCCGAATTGGGGGCCACGCGATTGCCGAAGTCCACGGCGTCCTGCTGCAGCTGCATCGTCCAGCGCGGCGCGCTCGACGTGCCGCTCTTGGTGAAGAACTGGATTACACCGTTGGAGGCTTCCGTGCCGTACAGCGTGGCCGCGGCCGCGCCCTTCAGCACTTCCACGCGCTCGATGGTGCTGGGGTCGATGTCGTCGATACGCGACGGCGAACCACCACCGCCCGTGCCGATGCCGAAACCGCCACCCGAGTTGATACGCACACCGTCAACGAAGATGATGGGCTCGTTCGACTGCGAAAGCGACGCGTTGCCGCGGATGCGGATCTTGGCGCCTTCGCCCGAGAGACCGCCCGACACGAGGCCGCTCACACCAGGCTCACGGGCCGTGAGCAGGTTCGAGATGTCGTTGATGGGCGCGTTGGCCGGCGGCTGAATGACGGCCACCGTGTTGCCGAGGCGCTTCACTTCGGTCTTCTGGCCGGAACCAGTCACGACGACCTGATTGAGCTGAATGGCCGATACCGTGACCGCGAAGTCGCGCTTGACCGTCTGGCCCGCCGACACCGTAACCGTGCGCGTTTCGCGCGAGTAGCCGATGGCGCGCACGCGCACTACGACGTCTGCCGTGCCACCCGGAACCGGGATGCCCGTAATGCGGTAGTTGCCTTGCGCGTTGGTCATGGCGCCAAGCTGCGTACCGTCGATCGTGACCTGCACGTTCTCGAGCGGCCGTTGGTTGGACGCATCGGTGACACGACCTTCGACGATCGCGGTGTTGCCTTGCGCCTGGCCGCGTGCCAACGGCACCGCCAAAGCGAGCAGCAACGCGGCGACGAAGCGTGAGCTTCGTGCGAGAAGAGCTCCGGGCATTCCTTAAGCCTCCTACTGGGACGAGATGGACCCGGTTGGTACCGGGTTGTGACGAACGCGGCCTAACGTAAGACGTCGAACCACCCTCGGCAACAATTCGTCACAGCATTCGTCCCTCTTCGCGCCGTCTTAACAACCCCCAGCGGCGACTGGTGGCAAACCCAAGCGTTCTGTCACCGGGAACGGGAGGTCGAGCTGCTGGGATATGCCCTATGCCAGGCGGATTATCCCGGACTGCTACCGGCCGCCGCGAGCTTCCCGCAGCGCCTCCAGCAGCTTCACGGCCTCGCCGTTGGCGGGATCGAGCGCCAAGGCCCGCTTCACCGATCGTTCCGCACGGTCGAGCTCGCCAGTTTGCACGAACACCAGGGCGAGTTGGAAATGCCCCGTCGCCAACCCGGGGTCGCGTGCCAGCGCCTTCTCCAGCCACGGGCGCGCCTCGGCCCCCCGCTCGCTGCGCAGCAGCATGGTGCCGATGTTGAGGTAGGGAAGGGCTCCGGTAGGGTCGGCGGCGATGGCGCGATCGTAGGCGGCACGGGCACCGTCGAGGTCGCCACCCTGCTCGAGCGCCACCGCGAGGTTCACCTCCGCCAACGGCTGGCGCGGGTCGGCCTGCACCGCGCGCCGGTACGCACTCACGGCGCTGCTCATGTCGCCCCTGGCAGCGTAGGCCAGCCCGAGATTGAGCAGCAGCGGTGCCGCGTTTGGCGTCACCTGCAGCGCCGCCAGATACGCGGCCACGGCCTGCTCGTTGCGCCCACCTTCACGCGCCGCGTCGCCCACGCCGCCAAGCACGGTGGACCACCGCCGCCGCAGGGCATCGCGCGCCGCCGGGGTAGGTGCCCCCTCCAAGCGTGCGGTAAGCTCGCGGCGCACCGCCTTCTCGTGGCCACGTGTGTAGTGCAGCGTGGCCAAGGCCAAGGCCTGCACGTCGGGGTCCTTGCTGCTTGCCAACTGCAACAGCCGCGACTCGGCGTCGTTTGGCACGCTCGTCATGCGCGGCGTCGCAAACTTCTCCAGCCATTCGCTGAGGCCAGCCACCTGCGCCATGGCGTTCCGCGACTGCGGCTGCAGCAACAGCGGCGTAGCCTTGGCAATTTCGGCCGCATCGCGCGCGGCAAGCACACCGGCCACGGCCGTTTCGTGTGGTTTGATGGTGCCCCACCACGCGGTGGCTTGCTGCGTGAGCTGCGCCACGCTGAGGTTGGCGTGACACGACTTGCACGAGCCCACCAGCCCCAGTGCCGAGTCGACCGATGGCCGTGGAATGGCAATGGTGTGGTCGCTGCGCCCGTACTTGATGGCGCGCCCGAGTTCGTGCTGCTGCTCGTACGGCATGTGGCACGACACGCAGTTGCTCCCTTTACTGCCAGGGGGGTGCTTGGTGTGCTTCGCCACCTCGTCGCGCTTGCTGGCGTGGCAGCTCGTGCACTGCCGGTCGTCTACACGCCCAGGAATGGGGGCGCCATCTACGGTGCGATAACCCTGCGTGTGCGGGTCGTGACAGCTGGCACAGGTCATGCCGCCATTGCGATAGCAGTCGCTGGCGTAGTGCCCCTCCTGATACGCAAACGTGCGCGTGCGCCCGTCGGCGGTGAAGGGTTTGTCGCCGAGTTGCGAAAGCGCTACCGAATAGAACTGCGTGAGCTCCGCGCCAGGCACGTAGCCGGAAGCGAGGCGCGTTTTCAGCGCGTGACAGCCCATGCAGGTGGCCACACTGCGGTCCTTGTCGAGCGTGCCAAGCGCTTCGAGCCCAATGTCGGCACTCGTGCTGCCCTGTTGCATGAGCTTCACGTGACGTGCAGCCGGCCCGTGACAGCTTTCGCAATTCACCGCATACGTGGCCACGTTCGTACGCCACTGTTTGCGCGTATCGTCGAACTGCACGGTGATGTTGCTGCCGTGACAACTCTGACAGTTGCTGAAGCGCGGTTCGTCGCCCAGTACGCGCATGGGCGGCCAGTCACCGCAGTCGGCGAGGCGCATGCTGCTGGTGATGGGCAGCCACCCCTTGTTGGTGCGCGTGCCCGTGTTGCAGAACCACGTGCGGCTGTCCTTGCTCCAATCGAAGGGCAGAAAGCGCACGGTGCCGTCGCCCCAATTGGTGACGAAGCCCTGCGTGCCGCCGCCGGCCATGTGTCCGCCACCAATCACGCCCGTGACTGCGTAGGCGGTGTCGGCCTCACCGGCACGCTGCACCACGAACTCGTACGTGCTGCCGCGCTGTCGCGGTACCACGGTCGCATCGGCGAACCGAATGGGCGCGCCGTTGAACGGGGCAATAACCTTCACGCCATTGGTGGCGCTGCCGGGTACACCGCCGGCGGTGCCGTGCGTGGACTGACTCCACTGCGCCATCTGCTCGGCGTGACACGACGCGCAGCTGGCGTTGCCCGCGAAATCGGCAGGCTGCGGAGCCGTGGGCGTGGTGAGGGCGGCGGTTGTCAGGGGGAGACCATCCTCACTCTCAGCAGCAGGCTTGGTACACGCAGCGAGTCCGACAACGGCCAAGATCACAACCGAGGCAGCCAAGACATCCAAGGCAGCCGAGAGGGAGGAACGGGCATGGACTCGGGTGCCTTGCTTGCCTCGAGTGCCTCGGATGTACTCTTGGAAGTTCTCTCCGAAGTGCTTCTGGAGGTTCCCGTAGACACTCACGACTCGCCTCCATCACGCGACCACGCGGGCCCCTGGCACTGGCAGAGTGTGCGGATATACGCCACGAGCGCGCGTATCTGCACGGTGTTGAGTGACCCACCGAAGGCCGGCATGCGGTGGTGCCTGTTCATGATTGCGCCGCCGGCTTCGATGGTATCGAAGAGCGCATCGTCGCTGCGCGCGCTCATGGCCCTGGCGTCGCTGTGTTTGGCGGGAGCCACGGGCAGCGCCTTCGCGTTGGGGCCGTCGCCCTTGCCGGTCATGCCATGGCAGCCGGCGCACCACTGCGTGTAGAGCTGTTTGCCGTCGGCGCCAGCAGCGGGAGTTGGTACGGGGTTCACCACGATCCTCGCCGGATCGCCGCCGAGATAGCGCACGATGAGTGTCAACTCACTCGCTGGCATCCGGGTGCGCGGCATGCTGGCTCCCGGCTTGGTGTGCTGCGGGTCGCTCACCATGGCGGCGATGTACGCGGCGTCGCGTCGCGTACGCACGTCGTGCAGTGACGGCGCCAACTGGCCGCCTTCGCCCTTGAGCGCATGGCATCCAAGACAACTGTGCTTGTCGCGCAGCAGTCGCTCGGCCTTCTGGGCGCTGAACGCGCTGACGGGTTGTGCTACGAGTTCGGTGGTTAGCGCCGAGGCACTGAGAAACAGCAAGGCACGGAGGGGGTGCACGACAGTGCTCTACTTCTTCACCGGCGGATCGTCCATGCGCGCGCCGGTCCAGATGACGGCACTGCCGCAGCCGTTGCGCGTCTGGAACTGCAGCGGAATGCTGGCCGTGCGCGAGTACAGTTCGATGGCGCGCACATCCTTGGGGTTGATGATGTTGTCGAGGTCACCGTCCTCGATGTTCACATACAGGCCGTTGAGGAAAATCGCGGGCGCGCAATCGCCGGTCATGCCGGTGCTGCGAATGAGCACGCGGTCGCGACCGAACTGCCCGGGCATGGTGACTACGCCGGGAAGTCCGCGGAAGATGTCACCCATGTACGTGGGGCCCTTCTTCTTGATGTCGTCTTCGGTGAGGAAGTGGCCGAAGCCCAGCTTGCGGCGCCGTTCGAACTCTTCGAGCGGTACGGCGCGATTGGCGCGCACACGCAACGTGTCGATGTTGGTGACGAGCGCGGAAAGCGCGAGATCCACCACGGCTTCGCGCGTGGCCAGCAAGTCGGCAGGTGCGCGGTGCGGTTGAAAGCCGAGCGCACGTGCTTCAACGGTGTATGTGCCCTCGGGCAGATTGCTGAACTGGTACTGCCCGGCGGCGTTCGAGATGACTTCGACACCCGTGCCCCACAACGTAATGCGGGCGCCATTCACCGGCTGACCACTCTGGTTGCGTGCCACACCGCGCAGCGCAGCCTTGCCGGTGAGCACACTGGTGACACGGGCACCGGTGCCCGTACCGCGTACCTGCTGTCGCGTGCCGCTGCCGATAACCAGGTCGCGCAGCAGCAGGCCGTTACCAGGTACCGGCAGTTCCACGAAGCCGCTGCTGTCGGCGCCCGAAAACCCGCGCACCGTAATGGCCGTGTTGGCCGGTACGCCACACACGGCAAAGGTGCCCTCGGCGGTGCTAGTGGCAATGCGCACGTTGGGTACACGTTCGAGGCCACGCTCGGTAACCCGATTGCTGCTGTACTGTGCCCGCACGCGTGCGGGCACAGCCGGTGGCGCGCCGTTCGCCAAACGCACGGTGCCGAAGTACATACCGCGCGGCAGTTCGGGGGGTGGCGGCCCGCAGCGTGCGTCGATGAGTGTGGCCGCCGACGGCGTGGCGAGGTTGAGCGTGATGGGGTCGTCGGTACTCACCTCGACGCGCAGCAGATTGCTTTCTACGCCGAGCGAATCGAGAAACGGATGCAGGTAGCCGGCGAGATATACGCCTGCAGGGACGTCATTGAATTGGAAAACGCCCTGCAGGTTGGTCGTGGTCGAAAGAATACGACCGCTGTTGTCGGTCGCCGCCAACTGCACCGTGGCCCCGGTGAGCATGCGCGAGCGTACGCTATCCACGATTTCGCCGCGAATACGGGCGCGCGGCGGCGACGCGGGGCTGGTTTGCGCCTCGGCGCTGGCCGCGGCGAGGGCGAGGAGTGCGGCAACGACCTTGTGGCTCATATCGCGATCATACCCCAAGGGTGGTGCAGCGGCTAGCGGTGGCCATACGAAGCGGCAAGCAGTTCCACGGGGTGCACGACCTTCACCTCGGAGCCGCTGAGCAGCAGGCCCGCGCCGATCTGCATGTGACAGCCGGGATTGCCGGTGGCCAGCAGCTCGGCATGCGATTCGGCAATGCGGGCGAGTTTGGGCGTGAGCACGGCGTCGGACGTATCGGGTTCCACGAGGTTGTAGATGCCCGCCGACCCGCAGCACTGATCGGCGTCCTCGAGCGGGGTAACGCTGAGCCCCGGCACGGCACCGAGCAGTTGCAGCGGCGGCGTCACAATGCACTGCGCGTGCATCTGGTGGCACGGTGGGTCGTGTGTGACGCGACGCGCGACCTCTACGTGACCCGGTGTCGGCCCGGCGGTGACCAGCAATTCACTCACGTCGCGAGTGCGAGCCGACAGCGCTTGGGCGCGAGCCGCCCACGCCGGATCGTCGTGCAGCAGATGCCCATACTGCTTGAGCATGGCCCCGCAACCGGCTGCGTTGACTACTATCAACTGTGCCTCGCTGCGTTCGAATGCTGCGATGTTTTCGCGGGCCAACGCTCGTGCACTGTCGAGATCGCCCGCGTGCGCGTGCAGCGCGCCGCAGCAGCGCTGCCCTTGGGTTTCGCACACCCGGAACCCGTTGTGCGCCAGTGCCCCCGTGGTGGCGCTGTTCACATGCGCGAACAACCCCGACATCACGCATCCCTCGAGGAGTGTCACGGTTTCCCGTGGCTCGCGCCGCCCCCCGTCCCGTAGTTCCAACTCCCGTAGCTCCAGCTCCCGTGTCTCCAACTTCCGTTCGCCCGATGCAGCGCCCCCCAAGCTCACCGGCTCACTCGCCGCCAACATCCCCATCGGGAACGCCAATCGCCGCGGCAAAAGTCTCGCGAGGACACGCGGCAGTCCCGTTGCTCGAAACAGTCGTGCACCCAACAGTGCCGCTCGCAGCGGCAGATGATGGCGGAACACCGCAAGCACGAGGCGCGCCACCAACGGGATGCCTCGCACCGGCGCCATGGTGGCCCGCGTGGCTTCGAGCAACTCGCCGTACGGTACGCCCGAAGGGCAAGCGGTTTCGCACGCGCGACAGCCGAGGCAACGATCGAGATGCTTGGCCACCCCCTCGTCGGTGAGCGCAATGTCGCCGTCGAGCAGGCGCCGCATGAGTACGAGTCGGCCGCGTGGCGAATCGTTCTCGTCTTCGAGGTTCACGTACGTGGGGCACGCCTGCAGGCAGAAGCCGCAGTGCACGCAGGCATCGAGCCCGGCCGACGCCTGCTGCAGCGGCGTGCCGGGCAGCGCACAACCCGGGGCCGTGGTACGGTGCGCAGCGTGCGTCGTGGCGTGTGGCGTGGTGTCAGGCATCAGCGAGCGCCAGGTGCGCCGTCGAAATGGAAGCCAACCGATTGAGCACGTCGTGTGGGTCGAGAGCAGCCTTGATGCCCGCCTCGAGCGGCGAACGTGGTGTGGCCATTGGTGTCGCGAGCGTGCGACCCTGATCAACGACCACCGATATGGTGTGCATGGCGCCGTTCGCGGCGGCGAGTCGGTACCAGGTGGCGATGTCGCGTTCGAGCGATGGGGCGGCACTGTATGGAAGCACCACGCGCAAGCTGCCGTGTGCCGGATCGTAGCAGAGCGTGGCCTGCGGAAAGGCATCGCGCGCGGCGCGCACGAAGGGCACGGCGTCAGATCGGTAGGTGCGGGCTCGCAGCACCACGGCATCGTTGGCGGTGTGGCGCACGGTGCGCTCCACCTGCTCGGCTGTGATCTCGTGTGGTGAAGCTACGCCGAGCCCTCGTAGCTGTGCCCGTAACGCGGCGGCGCGCGCGGTGTTGCCCGATAGGCGCGCCAGCAGTTGCGGCGCTTCGTTTGGTGTACTCACCAACAGCATGGGCAGCGGCGCGCGCTGTGAAATGAGCTTGGGCAGCAAATCGTCGAGCGACACGGCACCAGCATCGTAGCTGCCATCGGATACGAGACAGGCGACATACTCGTCGACAGCGGGGCGCGCGTGCAGGCGCAGGCTCACTTCGGTGATCACGCCGAGCGTACCGTAGGCGCCGGTGTGCAACCGCACGAGATCGAATCCGGCTACGTTCTTCACCACGCGACCACCAGTGCGTGTGATGTCGCCGGTGCCGGTAACCACTTCCAAGCCGAGTACGAGATCGCGTACGGTGTAGTCGCCGAAGGCGAGAGGCGACGGCGAGGCAGTGGCCACCATGGCGCCCACCGTGGCGTGCGCGGCGCCATACGGCGTGAGCGCGAGCATCTGGCCGTGTTCGGCGGTAATGGCCGACAACTCGGCCAACGTGGTACCGGCGTGCGCCGTGACTACGAGATCACCCGGCGTGTACTCCACTACGCCCCGCAACTCGCCTACGGGCAGCGGGGTTGCGTCGGCCCACGGGCCGCCACCGTGCAGCCAGGTGCCGGCGCCGACAATGCGGAGGGGCGCATCGGCGCTGGCGGCGCGGATGCGGTCGGCGAGGGGCGCTATGGGTAACGGCGTCATGGGAGACGGGCGCTATGGGTAACGGCGTTATGGGTAACGGCGCTATGGGTAACGGCGCTGTGGGTAGGGGCGCTTTGGGTAACGGCGCTATGGGTAACGGCGTTATGGGTTATGGGGGAACTGCCGTGCCACTCCTTGCAGCTGTGCACGGGGACGACCTTGCCGGGGTTGGCGCGGCGGTCGGGGTCGAAGACGCTGCGCACGCGACACATGGCATCGAGTGACGCGGCATCGAAGAGCGACTCCATGTACGGCAGCTTGTCGAGGCCCACGCCGTGTTCGCCGGTAATGGTGCCACCAGCGGCAATGCACGCCTGCATGATGGCGCTCATGGCGTCGTGCACACGCGCGCTTTCGTCAGCGTCGTGCGCATTGTACGGAATGTTGGGGTGCAGGTTGCCGTCGCCGGCGTGGAACACGTTGCACACGGCCACATCGTATTGCTTCCCGATCGCATCAATGGCCGAGAGAATCTCGGGGAGCTTCGTGCGCGGTACCACGGCGTCCTGCACTACCAGCGCGGGAGACAGTCGTCCCATGGCGCCGAAGGCTTTCTTGCGTCCTTGCCAGAGCCGCGTGCGGTCGGCTTCGCTGGTGGCCACCGCCACGCCGCGCGCACCACTGGCCAGGCAGGCCTCGCGAATGATGGCGACGTCTTCGTCGAGGCCGTCGGCCACGCCGTCTACCTCGCACAGTAGTACCGCGGCGGCGTCCACCGGGTAGCCAGCGGCGTAGATGCTGGCTTCGACACAGCGGATGGTGGCGTTGTCCATCATCTCGAGCGCGGCCGGCACGATGCCACTGGCGATGATGCGCGACACCGCGCGCGCCGCATCGGTGACGCTGGCGAAATCCGCGAGCAGCGTATGCACGGCGTCGGGGAGCGGCACGAGTTTCACCGTGACTTCGGTGGCAATACCAAAACACCCTTCGCTGCCCACGAAGGCGCCAAGCAGATCGTAGCCGTCCTGTTCGGTGTACGGACCGCCGAGTCGCGTCACGGTGCCGTCGGGCAGTACCACTTCGCACTCGAGCACGTGGTTGAGCGTGACGCCGTACTTGAGGCAGTGCGGTCCGCCGGCGTTTTCGGCCACGTTGCCGCCAATGGTGCAGGCGGTCTGACTGGACGGGTCGGGGGCATATTGCAGCCCGTAGCGGGTGGTCTCGCGCGAGAGGCGCACGTTCACCACGCCCGGTTCCACGCGCGCAAAGCGGTTTACCGGATCGACATCGATGATGCGCGTGAGTCGGTTGAGCCCGATGAGTACCACGCCGTTGGCGAGCGCGCCGCCGGAGAGTCCCGTGCCGGCACCGCGTGGCACCCACGGAGTGCCGGTTTGGGCGAGTGCGCGTACAACGGCGATGAGTTCATCGCGGGTGCCGGGGAGAACCGCGAGGCTCGGGGTGGCGCGATAGCCCGGAAGGCCATCGGCATCGTACGGTGCCAGTTCCGGCGGGCGATTCTTCACCCAGCGCGAACCGACGAGGGCCTCGAGTGTCTCGCGCAGCGCGGCAGTCATGCGCACAACTTGGCGCGACATCGCACTGCCGCGCAACGACCGGTTTGGCGCGAGGGGCGGTTCACCCAGCGCGCCAGGTGCCGCGCCAGGTGATCACACGGCGCGCAGGCGCTCCACGACCGTGCGTAGCGTGACCAGATCGAACGGCTTCTGCAGCACGTTCGGGTGGGTGGCGAGCACACTGCCGGGCATCGCATCATCGATGGCATCGCCGGTGGTGAGTATCACCTTCGGCACGAGCGCCGGGTTGTCCACGCGCAGCCGCACGACGATCTCCTCGCCGGACACGCCGGGCAGGTGCAGGTCGCACACCACGAGGTCGAACGGTGCCGATAGCTCGACGCTGTTGGCCAATGCCCTCAGCGCTTCGTGTCCATCGCACGCCTCGACGACAGTCCACTGTTGCCGCTCGAACCATCGCTTCAGCGCGAAGCGGATACCGGATTCGTCATCGACGATCAACACTCGGGGCAACGCACCACTCCCAATGAGGGGGAACCAGCCAGCGCAGGCGATGCACTCGGCTGAACCGATACGCTAGCAAACTAGTCAACGTTCGATAATTCGGATATTGCGATCCTGTATAGGGACCCTAGATGCCAGTAGTCAGCCGCAACTGCCTCAGAAGTGAGCCACCAACCACTCGGCAAACAAAGCAGCGGGACCCCAGACTCTCGTCTGTAGATCCCGCCGTTTGCCGTTCCAGCGGTTTGCCGTTCCAGCGGTTTGCCGTTCCCGCCGTTCGCAGTTCCTGCCACCCGCCGTCTGTAGTTCCTGCCGTCCGCCGTCTGCCCTTTACCAGCTTCAGGTCACACCAAAGCCCGTCAGGCCGCGCCCCAGAAACCGGCCAGCGCGTGCCCATCGGGCGACTCGCGCAGCTTTTCGAAGGCCCGTTCACGGATTTGGCGAATGCGTTCGCGCGTGACACCCATGAGGGCACCGATGCGCTCGAGCGTCATGGCCTCAGCCCCTTCGTCGAGCCCGTAGTACAGGTAGAGAATCTTGCGTTCACGCGGCGTGAGGTACTTCCGGAAAACGCGGTCGATGAACTCGCGCATGAGGCGGAAGTCGGTGCCTTCTTCGATATCCGCGTGCGTTTCGCCGGCGAAGCGCTCGCCAAGGGTGGACGCCTCGCGATCCTGACGATCGATGGGAGCGTCGAGGGAGACCTCGGTGCTGGTGATCTGCCGCGCGCTGCGCACCTGCTCGACGGGCTCATCGAGCAGCTTCGCCATTTCAGCGTCGGTTGGCTCGCGATTGAGCACCTGCGAGAGGATCATCTCGCCGCGCGCCATGCGAATGAGCTGCGAGTTCTGGTTGAGCGGGATGCGCACGCTGCGCGTCTGCTCGGCCAGTGCCTTGAGGACCGCCTGACGCACCCACCACACGGCGTAGGAGATGAACTTCACGCCCTGGTCTGGGTCGAACTTGCGGACCGCCTTGAGCAGCCCCTCGTTGCCGATGGCGACGAGTTCGGAGAGGTCGAGGCCGTGCCCCTGGTACTTCTTGACGTAGCTGATGACGAACCGGAGGTTCGCCGTCACCAGGCGTTCGGCGGCCGCTTCGTCGCCTGTTTGGGCGAGACGGGCCAAGCGACGCTCTTCAGCGGCGTCGGTTATGAGCGGGAGCTTCTGAATGTCGTGCAGGTACTGGTCGAAGGCCGTGGAAGGCGCGGATCGGAAGAACCCTTTGGAACGGGTTTCGGAAGTCCTGGTCGCTGCGGCTGCCTGCATACGTCCTCGCCGTACGTGGTGCACAGGTGGGGCCGTGGGGAACGGCCCGAACATCGGTGGGAGCGCCACGATAACGGTCGCAGTCTGGACGGTCAATACAAATTTGTGAAACTCAGAAATTCAGGACATATAAAAGACAGTTATAAGACAGTATAAAGACAAAAAAGTGGTAATAATCCCGAACATGTCCTCAGGGTTTTGGGACAACCAGCTTGGGCACGTGCGCAGGGGTTTCAGGTGTGGTGCGAACTGTAGGCATCTCGCCACAGTGCTACAGTCCTGCTCGCCATGCCGGCGTCCGTCGGGACACAACGCGACCGTCGCCGTCGCCCTGCCCACGCGACACCGCGTGACGTCGCCTTCATGGAAACGTGCCAGACGGTTCCGGCCGCGAAACAGCGGCGTTGGTCTGAGAGCCACAATTCCATTCCGCACCCGTGTGGCACGAATCATGAAATATGGTCCATACACACCTCGACATACCTCCAATTCCGACTCCAATGCGCCGCCTCCGTCTGCTCGTCACTTCTGCCGTTCTGGCTTCCGCTGTTACCACCAACACGGCCTCTGCCCAGTCCTGCACCAGCATGGCCGGCAATCTCGTGGCCAACTGCAGCTTCGAAACCCCGGGCCCGAATGCCGGCCCCAACTATCAGTTCCTCAATGCGCTCCCCGGCTGGGATCGCAGCGGCGGGCAGTTCGAGCGGTGGTCGAACGGCTTCAACGGCTTCACCTCCAAGGATGGGGTCGCCCACCTCGAGCTCGATTCCGACCGTGGCAACACCTCGATCTGGCAGTACCTCAACACCGTGGCCGGCCAGCACTACACCGTGACCTTCTCGGCCGCGCACCGCTCGCTCAACTCGCAGTACAGCCAGCTCGAAGTGCTGGTGGGTGGCCACGAGCCTTCGAACAGCATCTTCACCACCCCGCAGCTGACCAACGGCAACCCGGGCCAGTACCAGTGGGTGACGTACCAGACGTCGTTCGTCGCCTCCAGCAACAGCACCAAGATCGTGTTCCGCGCCGTCGGCCCGTCGAACACCTACGGCGACCACATCGACAACATCTCGGTGGTGAGCGTGCCGGAGCCGGCCACGGCCACCTTGGTGGCGAGCGGCCTGCTCATGATCGGTGTGGCAGCGCGCCGTCGTCGCTCGAACGGCTGAGTGCTCGCACCTCAAAACAAAGCGGCCCCGGACGATTGTCGTCCGGGGCCGCTTCGTTTCTTGCTGTTGGTTACGCGATTACCGCGCGCGGCGACGCACCATGACCAGACCAGCCACGCCAGTCAGCAACAGCACGGCCGATGCCGGCTCGGGGACCGACGTGCCCTGCTTACGCCAGGACATGTTGTCCCACAACATGCCTTCGAATGACGTGGAATTGGGCTGATACAGCCGAATCGACTTCATGCCGCTGTAGGAGAGCGTGAGGAGCGGATTGTTGAACTGGCCAATATCCACCCCAAAGTTCTCGGAGTATCCGAGCGAATTCCCCATGGCATCGAACGCCTCGGCCCGCGCGCCGTTTTCGCCGACGTTCGTGCCGTAGATGGAGAACGATGCAAGCAAGTCGTCGAAGGTGATGACGATAGGCGTGTTGGCGGTCGGGTTGTACCCGCTCGAGATGGCCGAGATCTGCACGCCGCCCAGGAACGCCGACTCCGCTCCGTACACGGTAAACGCGTCGA
>ERZ1645185.551-NODE-551-length-15613-cov-5.611840_pt1 | contig 15613 bp, 11 predicted proteins | sample MGYA00575351_ERZ1645185 | MGnify/ENA primary metagenome ERZ1645185 (study PRJEB40838, sample SAMN11284767) | freshwater sediment metagenome | isolation source: river sediment | host: Sediment | place: India: Jana village, Kanpur | collected 2015-12-17 ...
TGATCGGCGAGATCATGCAGGCGGCGCCGAGCCTCGGCGTCGACCGCGCCTTCCGCCGCTACACCGGGATGGACCTCGAGGACCTGGGCGAGGAGTGGAAGGAGGCGGTGCAGGACAAGTACCTGCCCGAGGTCGCGCAGCTCGAGCGCCCGCGCAGGGTCGCGAGCGCGCTGCTCAACGAGCGCCGCACGGGCGGCATCATCCCGGTCTACGTCGCCCCCTCGCTCTCGCCCGACGGCAAGCGCATCGCCTACATCTCCACCGGCTCGCTGCTGCGCGCCGAGGTCTTCCTCGACCTCTATCTCGCGGACGCCACGACCGGCAAGCGGCTGAAGCGCCTCACCAAGAGCACGCTCGACCCCGAGTTCGAGGAACTCCGCTACGCCTACTCGCAGGGCGCCTTCTCCCCCGACGGCCGCTACTTCGCCTTCACGGCACAGCGGAAGGGGAAGGACGTGCTCTACATCTACGACATGCGGCGCGAGCGCGTGGTGCGCCGGCTCGACACGCGGCTGCAGGCGATGATCGGCCCGAGCTGGAGCCCCGACGGCCGCAAGATCGTCTTCAGCGGCGCCGAGGGCGGCCTCTCCGACCTCTACATCATCGACGCCGACGGCAAGAACCTGCAGCGCCTCACCAACGACCCCTACGGCGACCTGATGCCGCAGTGGTCGCCCGATGGCCGCCGCATCGCGTTCGTCAGCGAGCGCGGCCCGCAGACCGACCTCGCCACGCTCCGGCTCGGCGCGTGGCGCATCGCGGTGCTCGACCTCGAGACGGGCACCACCGAGACGGTGCCCGGCCAGGACGGCAAGAACCTCAACCCGATGTGGGCGCCCGACGGCCAGTCGTTCGCGTACATCTCCGACCGCACCGGCACGCCGCAGGTCTACCTGTACGAGCTCGCGGGACGCGAGCACTACCAGCTGACCAAGTTCGTCAACGGCGTCCTCTCGGTGACCGAGAACAGCCCGGCGATGTCGTGGGCGCGTGACGCCGACAAGCTCGCGTTCACGTACATGGACGACGGCAACTTCACGATCTGGAGCGTCGTCAACCCGAGGCAGCTCAAGAAGGAGCCGTTCCGCGCGGCGGCCGTGGTCGCGGCGGCGGACACGACGACGGCCGCGCAGCGCGCCGGCCGCGCCATCACGGAGCTCGCGCGCGCGATGAGCGACAGCATCGCGCAGGCCAAGGCCGCGGCGGCGACGCCGCGCAGCCGCGCCGTGTATCGCGCCTCCGACGGATTCCGCGCGACGTCCGTGCTGCCGGTCAAGGAGGCCGCGGGCCTCTCGGTCGCCGCGCTGCTCGACAGCGCCACGCTCGCCCTGCCCGACCCCGGCACCTTCAAGCGCGAGCGCTACAAGGGCGGCCTGCGGCCGGAGTACGTCATGCGCCCCTCCGTGGGCTACGCGCAGGACAACTTCGGGCGCGGCGTCTACGGCGGCACCGCCATCGTGCTCGCCGACATGGTCGGCAACGAGCGCCTGGCGCTCGCCGGCGGCATCAACGGCCGCGTGAGCGAGGCGCAGCTCTTCGCCGAGTACACCAACCTCGGCGGCCGCTTCCAGTACCAGGCCGGCCTCGCCCAGCAGCCGTATTTCTTCTACTACGACGGCTTCCAGGAGGGGAACGGCACCCAGTTCCTGCAGACGCAGGTGCTGGCGCGCTACATCGCGCGCAACGCCTTCGCCGGCGGCATCTACCCGCTCAACCGCTTCACGCGGTTCGAGTACGGCGCGTCGTTCAACAACATCGACCGCGCCCTGATGTACATCAGCCAGGGCGTCGACTACGCGGCGGGCTTCGCCACCGGCTTCTACCTCGACTCCATCGTCAACCTGTCGTCCCTCAACTACGCCTCGCCGTTCGTCGCGTACGTGAAGGACAACGCGATCTTCGGCGCGACCGGCGGCATCTACGGCCAGCGCTACCGGTTCGGCATCGAGCGCAACATGGGCTCGGTGGCCTGGACGACGTACTCGATGGACTACCGGCGGTACGACGCGATCCTCTTCAACTTCCTCACGCTCGCGTCGCGCGTGACCGCCAACGTCGCCGTCGGCCCCGACGAGATGGAGTTCCCCAAGTACATCGGGCGGCCCGACTTCATCCGCGGCTACGACCGCGAGTTCTACGCGAGCGACTGCAACACCTCCGCCACCGACCCCCTGGCGTGCGGCGCCGCGCAGCTGCTCGGCAGCCGCGTCGCCTTCGCCAACCTCGAGCTGCGCTTCCCGCTCGTGCGGCGCTTCGACCTCGGCGTGCTCCCCATCTCGCTGCCGCCGGTCGACGGCCTCTTCTTCTACGACTTCGGCATGGCCTGGTCGCAGGGGCAGACGATCTACGGCAGCAAGCCCGACAACTACGACTTCCGCACGCAGCGCTTCCCGCTGCGCAGCTACGGCTTCGGCATCCGCCTCAACCTCTTCAACATCGCGCTCCTCCGCTGGGACTACTCGATCCCGCGCGACGGCGCGCTCACCAAGGGCTACTGGTTCTGGACGCTCGGGCAGTCGTTCTGAGCCGGGGACCCCGCTAACTTCCCCGGGTGCGCGCCACCCGCCTCCCGCTCCTCCTCCTCGCCCTTGCCCTCGCGGCCTGCGGCGAGAAACGCCTCACGGCGACCTCGGTGCCCACCGGGGTCGGGCCGGACGCGATCCTCCTCCGGCTCCCGCGCGAGGGCGGCGCCGTGCGCGCGTACCGCGCCGGCCGGGACAGCGTGCTCTGGACCTCGGCGGGCCGGATCCCCGGCACCGCCGCGGTCCTCGGCTTCGACGACTTCCAGAGCGTCCTCGTGGCGCGCGACAGCGCCGGGCACGCCCTCAGCGTCGACCTCCGGCTCGGCGCCGTCGAGCGCCTCGGCAGCGCCTCGCTGCTCGGGCCCGTGCGTGCCGAGGGCGGCGCCGTTTTCGGGCTCGACGCCAAGGGCCAGGTGACCCGCGTGACCTCGGTGGCGACGTGGAGCTGGAAGCCGCCGCACCGCGCCGACGAGGTCGTCCCCACGCCGGACGGCGCGCTGCTCGTCGTGGGCTACGGCGAAGGACGCACGCGCGTGAGCCGCCTCATCCCGCCCGAGACGCGCCTCACCGACTCCACCACGCTGCCGGCGGCCGAGCGCGTGCTGCGCACGCCGATCGGCGACCGCCTCTGGGTGGTGACCGACAGCGGCCTGATGGCGCTGCGCACGCGCGACCTCACGCGCGCGCTGATCGTGCGCGTCGCGGATCCCATCACCGCGATCGAGGCCACGCCGAGCGGCGACCGCGTCTACCTCGCCTCCGCGCGGCCGTCGCTGCGCGTGATCGACCGCTTCGCCGAGCGCGAACGCGGCCGCATCCCGCTCCCCGCCCCGGCGCTCGCCATGCGGATGGATCCCGACGGGCACTACCTGCTCGTGCGCACCGCGCAGTCGGACTCGATCCACGTCGTCTCGATCGGCACCGAGCGCGTGATCACCAGCATCGCCGGCGCCTGGCGCGACGACCTGCCGCTCGTCACGCCCGACGGCCGCGTGCTCGTCGCGCGCGGCAACGACGTGGTGCACGTCGACGCGGAGACGGGGCGCGAGCGCCTGCGCTTCGTCGGCGGCGCCAATGACCTGTGGGCGCAGATCCGCTGGAACGGCTTCCGGCCGCGCGCCGCGGGCCTCGACCGCCCAGTGGAGTTCGAGGAGTACGCCGCCGACTCCGCCGCGGCGGACAGCGCGCTCGCCGCGATGCTCGCCGCGCGCTACGGCGACGTGACCAGCCAGCCGCTGCCCGCCGACGAGCCGGAGCGGAAGGCCCCCGAACCGCCCCCCACCGCGCCCGCGGCGGGCCGCGAGGTCTGGACCGTCTCGTTCGCGACGCTGCTCGCGGAGGACCGCGCCAAGGAGATGGCCGACCGCATCAAGGTCGATGGCCGGCCGGCGCGCGTGATCGCCGGCAACCGCGACGGGATCCCGATCTGGCGCGTGGTGATGGGCCCCTACGACTCGCGCGACGCCGCCGAGCGGGCCGGGATGGCCTCGCGGCTGCCGTACTGGGTGTTCGAGGGCGCGCCGTGATCCATCCCCCCGTGCCGCCCGAGCTCTGGGCGGCCGAGGGAGCACGGAGCGCCGGTTCGCTCGATGACGTCGCCGCGGCGCTCGTCATCGGCAGCGATCCCGCCGTCGCCGCCCTCGTGGCCCTCGCCATCGCCAAGGCGCAGCCGGCCGACCGCCGCGTCGCGGTGGCCGATCTGGTCGGCGGGCTGCCCGGCCTCGAGCCCGCGGCGCCCGAGGCGGGCAGACCGGAGACGTCCGGCGGCCCCGCGCCGGGCCTGCTCGACTGCGTCCGCGACGGCCTCCCCGTCTCGGCGATCGCGCGCCCGCTCGCCGAGGACCCGCGCGTCTTCGTGCTCCCCGCGGGCGGCCCCGAGGTGGGCACGCGGCTCGTGCTCGAGAGCGCGCGCTGGCCGCGCCTCGTCGCGGGCTTCCGCGAGGTGGACGCGCTGTTGCTGCTCGTGGTGCGCGCTGATGCCCCCGGCCTCGCGACGCTGCTCGCCACGATGGACGGCGTGGTGGCGGTGGACCTGCCCCCGGTGGTCGCGCGCGCCTGGCCCCTGATCGCGACCGTCGATCGGCCCGAGCCCGAACTGCCGCCCGTCGCGCCGATCCCCGAGCGCGCGACGCCGCGGCGCCGCTGGCCCGTGACGCTCGCGGGGGCGGTGCTCGTCGGCGCGGCGGGACTCGCGGCGTGGTGGGGGCTCGGGGCGGGCCCGCGCGGGCGCGCGGGCGCCGATCCCACCGCGGCCGATTCGCTCGCGGGCGCCGCGGCCGCGGCCGGACCGGCTGTGGCGGCCGCGGATCCCTTGCCCGACACCATCACGATCGGCGCGGTTGTCAACCCCGCGGACTCGCTCGCGACCGCCGCGTTCACCGTCGAACTCGTAGCGGCGAACACGCCTGCGGGTGCAAATTCCGGGTTGGATTTGCCCGGGGTCTCGCTCCCCGTGCCGACTCTGGTCCCCGTCCTGCTCGGCGCGGACGGACGACCGTGGTACCGCGCCCTCACCGGAGCGTGGCGCGCCCGTGCGGAGGCCGAGGCCTTCCTGGCGCCGCTGCGCGCGCGCGGGCTCGTGCAAGAGGATGGAGGGCGGGTGCTGCGCGCGCCGTACGCGCTGCTGCTCGCCGAGGGGGTGCTGCCGGAGCAGGCGACCGCTGCCGTCACGGAGTGGTCGTCCCGGGGCATCCCCGCCTATGCGTTGCTGCAGGATGATGGGAGCGTCCGCCTCTTCGCGGGCGCCTTCGAGACCCCTGGCCAGTCGGTGCTCGTGGCACTGTCGCTCCGCGACCTCGGTGCCGAGCCGCGACTGGCCTTCCGAACCGGGAGAACGTTCTAAGTGCGGTTGACCAAGCTCGAGTTGCACGGCTTCAAGTCGTTCGCGGATCCGACCTTCCTCACGTTCGAGCGCGGCGTCACCGCGATCGTGGGGCCCAACGGCTGCGGCAAGTCGAACGTCTCCGACGCGGTGCGCTGGGTGCTCGGCGAGCAGCGCGCGCGCATCATGCGCGGCGCGAAGATGGAGGAGGTCATCTTCCAGGGGTCGTCGGCGCGGCGCGCGGTGAACATCGCCGAGGTCTCGCTGCACTTCGAGAACGAGGACGGCTCGCTCCCGGTGCCGTTCAAGGAGGTCGTGATCACGCGGCGCCTCTCGCGCAGCGGCGAGAGCGAGTACTTCCTCAACCGCGCGCCCTGCCGCCTGCGCGACATCCACGACCTCGTGCGCGGCACCGGCCTGGGCGCCGACTCGGGCGTGGTGATCGAGAGCAAGATGATCGACGCCCTCCTCTCGGACCGCCCGGACGACCGGCGCGAGCTGTTCGAGGAGGCCGCGGGCGTGGGGCTCTATCGCGACCGCCGACGCAGCACGGAACGCCAGCTCGAGGCGACGAGCGCCGACCTGCTGCGCATCGACGACCTCACGAGCGAGGTGCAGACGCAGGTGCGCTCGCTGCTGCGCCAGCGCCGCCGCGCCGAGCGGCACGCGGAGATCACGACGCGCCGGTTCGCGGTGGAGCTGACGCTCGCATCGAAGGAGATGGCGGCGTGGCAGGAGGAGCTGGGCGGGCTGGAGGAGCGCCTGGGCGGGCTGCGCGAGGCGCTGCCGGCGGCGCAGCAGGCGGTGCGGGACGCCGAGCAGTCGCGCGACGCGGCCCACGCGGCGCGCGCGGCGGCCGAGACGACGCGCCACGAGCGCGCCGCCGTCGCCGCGACCGCGCGGCAGGCGGTGCTCGAGCTGCAGCAGCAGCTCGCGGTGGCCGAGGAGCGGCACCGCAACGCGCTCTCCCGCCGCGAGCGCGCGGCGCAGGAGCTCGCCGAGGGCGCGGCCTTCGGCGACCGCGTGCGCGGCGAGTTCGAGGCGGCGCAGCAGGACGAGCAGCAGGGGGCGCTGGCGCTCGAGAGCGCCGCGCTCGCGCTGCGCGAGAAGGTGGAGGCCGAGGACCAGGCGCGCGCGAGCGTGATGGAGGCGCGCCGCGCCGCCGACGACGCCGACCGCGCCGTGCGCGAGCTGCGCGACCGGATGCGCCGTCTCGAGCTGGAGCGCGAGAACGCCGAGCGCGAGCTCGCCGACGTGGCGCAGCGCACCGAGGCGCTCGTCGCCGAGCACGAGGCGCTCTCGGCGCGGCTCTCGCTGGCCGAGCGCGAGCTGGGGACCGCCGACGAGCAGCTGGCGATGGCGCGCGAGCAGGCCGCCGCCGCGGAGAACGCGCTCGACCAGGCGCGCGCCGCCGCCCGCACCGCGCGCGAGCGCGAGGCGGCCGCCCGCGCCGACGTGCGGCGCGTGGAGGAGGAGCACACCGCGCTGCAGGGCAAGCTGGCCGCGCTCGAGGGGCTCGAGCGCGAGCGCGTGGGCCTCGCCCCCGCCGCCGCGCGCCTGCTGCGCGAGAAGGACCGGTTCGGCGGCGACGCCGTGCTCGGCCCGCTCTCGGACTTCATCGGCGCCGACACCGCGGTCGCCGCGCTGGTGGAGCGCTTCCTCGGCCCCACGGTGCACGCCGTCGTGGTGCGTGACCGCGCTGCGGCCGATGCCGTGCGCGCCTGGCACGCCGAGGCGAACCCCGGCGCGCTGCTGCTGCTCCCGCTCGACGCCGTGAACGGTTCCGCCGGCGATCCCGACGACATCGCGGCGCGCGTGCGCGCCGAAGGCGTGGGCGGCGGCTGGGTGCGCGCCCTGCTCGGCCGGGTGCACGCGACGGCCGACGGCAACGGCTTCATCGACGCCCGCGGCGCGATGTGGCTCCCCGCCCGCGAGGCGGGGGCTGGCCCGCTGCGCCGCCGTGCCGAGCTCGAGGAGCTGCGGGTGCAGCTCAGTGGCATCGAGGCGCGCCGCGCCGCGGTGCAGGCGGCCGCGCAGCAGGTCCACGACGAGGTCGTGCGCGCCGAGACCGAGGCGGCCCACGCCGCCGACGCCACCGCGAGCGCGCAGCAGGCCGCGGCGCAGGCGGCGCAGGTCCGCAACGAGCGCGACCGCGTGCGCGAGCGCGCGGCCCGCGAACTCGCCGACGCCGTCGCCCTCCGCGAGAAGCTCGCGGGCCGGCACAACGAGCTCGGCGAGCGCGTGACGGCGAGCATCGTGGCGCAGGAGGAGGCGGCGCTGCAGCTGGCCGACGCCGACGACGCCGCCAACGGGGCCCGCGCCCTGCTGGCCGCCGCCGAGCGGATGCAGGACGAAGCGCGCGAGGCGCGCGCCGCGCACCAGGTCGCGCACGCGCAGGCCGAGGCGCGCCGGCAGGTGGCCAGCGAGCGCCGCGAGCGGCTCGACCGCGAGCGCGCCTCGGCGGCCAACCGTCTGGCCGCCCTCGAGCGCGAGCTCCAGACGCTGGCCGAGCAGGACGGCCACCTTGAGGAGCAGATGACGGTGTGGCAGGAGGAGATCGCCGCGCGCCGCGCCGTGCAGTCCGAGGCCGACGAGGCGCTCGCGATGGCCGAGGAGGGCGTCCGCGCCGCCGACGCCGCGCTCACGCAGGCCGAGCGCGCGCTCGACGCGGCACGCCGCGCCTCCGAGGAGGGGGCCAACGGCCTCCACCTCGCCGAGCTCCGCTTCGCCGAGCTCTCGGGCAAGCGCGCCGCCATCAAGGAGCGCCTCGAGGCCGAGTGGCGCCGTCCGCTCGAGGAGCTGCTCGCCGGCTACACGCCGGTGGAGGCCGAGGACGACGCGCTGCGCACGGAAGCGGAGGAGCTGCGCAAGCAGATCGAGCAGCTCGGCCCCGTGAACCCGCTCGCCATCGAGGAGCACGAGGAGGAGACCAAGCGCCTCGAGTTCCTCACCACGCAGCGCGCCGACCTCGCCGAGGCGCAGGTGAAGCTGCAGGCGGCGATCAAGGAGATCGACGTCACCGCGCGCGAGCTCTTCCTCGCGACGTTCCAGCAGGTGCGCGCGCACTTCCGCGAGATCTTCATGACGCTCTTCGGCGGCGGCGAGTGCGACCTCCGCCTCGAGGACCCGGAGCGCCCGCTCGACTGCGACATCGAGGTCCACGCCAGCCCGCGCGGCAAGAAGACGCAGCGCATCCACCTGCTCTCGTCCGGCGAGCGCGCGCTCGTCGCCCTCTCGCTGCTGTTCGGCATCTTCCTCACCAAGCCCAGCCCCTTCTGCCTGCTGGACGAGGTGGACGCGCCGCTCGACGACCAGAACATCGGCCGCTTCGTGCGGATGCTCAACCAGTTCAAGCAGAACACCCAGTTCATCGTGATCACGCACAATCCCCGCACCACCACCGAGGCCGCCGACGCGGTCTACGGCGTCACCATGCAGGAGCCGGGCGTCTCGTCGCTCGTGAGCGTCCGCATGACCGGCCCCGCGGTGGACGACGGCGAGCTCGCCGCCGCCGGCGCCGACACCCCCGCCACGGCCTGAGGACGCGACCATGCTCGTGGTGATGAAGCAGTCCGCCACCCCCGAGGACATCGAGCGCGTCTGCGCCTGGATCCGCGAGCGGGGCTACACGCCGCAGCCGATGCCGGGCGCCCAGCGCACCGCGGTCGGCCTCGTCGGCAACGACGGCCGCGTCGACGGCTCCGCCGTCGAGGACCTGCCCGGCGTCTCGGAGGTCATCTACGTCTCCAACCCGTACAAGCAGGTCTCGCGCGAGTGGAAGCAGGAGAACTCGCTCGTGACCATCGCGCCCGGCGTCACGTTCGGCGGCCGCGAGGTGCCGGTGATCGCCGGCCCCTGCTCGGTGGAGAACGAGGCGCAGATCGTCGCGTCGGCGCGTGCCGTGAAGGTCGCCGGCGCCGTCGCGCTTCGCGGCGGCGCGTTCAAGCCCCGCTCGTCGCCCTACTCGTTCCAGGGCCTCGGCAAGAAGGGCCTCGAGCTGCTCCAGCTCGCCAAGCGCGAGACGGGCCTCGCCATCGTCACCGAGGCGATGGACGACGAGGGCGCGCACCTCGTCGCCGAGTACGCCGACTGCATCCAGATCGGCGCGCGCAACATGCAGAACTACTCGCTGCTCAAGACCGTCGGCAAGCTCGGCAAGCCGGTGCTCCTCAAGCGCGGCATGGCGGCGACCATCCAGGACCTGCTCCTCTCGGCGGAGTACCTCCTCGCCGAGGGCAACGGCCAGGTGATCCTCTGCGAGCGCGGCCTGCGCAGCTTCGACACCACCTCGCGCAACCTGTTCGACCTCACCGCGATCCCGGTGGTGCAGCAGCTCTCGCACCTGCCGATCGTCGCCGACCCGAGCCACGGCACCGGGCGGCGCGACAAGGTGCTGCCGATGTCGCGCGCGGCCGTGGCCGCCGGCGCGGACGGCGTGATCATCGAGGTGCACCCGCAGCCCGAGAAGGCGATGAGCGACGGCGCGCAGTCGCAGACGCCGGACCAGTTCACCGAGACGATGCGGCAGCTGCGGAAGGTGGCGGACGCGATCGGGCGCTCGATCGCGGGGTCGCCCGCGTGAGGCCCGCCGGCGCGGCCGCCCGGCGCGGCGCGCGGCTCGCGCTCGCGCTCGCGTGCGCGCTGGCCGCCGCGCCGGGCGCGCTCGCCGCGCAGCCGGCGCAGGCCGCGCCGGCCGCCAAGGGCGCCGGTGGTCCCGCCGCCGACTCGGCGGCCCTCGCGCTGCTCGAGCGGACCGCCAAGGCGTACCAGGGCGCGCGCACGCTGCGCGCCGAGTTCACGCAGGCGCTCGTCAATCCGCGCACCCGCACCGACCTGCGCTCGCGCGGCGAGTTCCTGCAGCAGGGCAGCGCCAAGTTCGCCTTCCGCTTCAGCGAGCCCCCCGAGGACCGGATCGTCTCGGACGGCAGCGTGCTCTGGCTCTACTCGCCGAGCACCGCGAAGGGCCAGGTGCTCAAGATGCCGCGCGCGGCCGGCGCGGGGCTCGACCTCGTCACCGCCGTGCTGCGCGAGCCGGCCAAGCGCTTCACCGTCACCGCGCTCGGCGACACCTCGCTCGACGGCAACGGGGTGCGCGCGATGCGGCTCGTGCCGCGCGCGCAGGGCGGTCCGTTCCAGCGCGCGGTCGTCTGGCTCGACCTCAAGAGCGCGCTCGTGCGGAAGGCCGAGTTCACCGAGGCCAGCGGCCTCGTGCGCACCGTGACGTTCACGCGCATCCGCACCGGCGCCGCGCTGCCGAAGGACGCGTTCACGTTCACGCCCCCGGCAGGGGTGCGGGTGATCGACCAGGCGGCGCTGCTCGGCGGGAGCGCGAAGCCCTGAGGGCCGCGGCCGGCGCCGCGCGCCCGGCCGCCTACTCCTCGCTGGCGAACACCTCGCGCGCGGTGCGCGCGCGCCGCAGCGACTCCGCCGCCCGCTGCACGACCGGGTCGAGGCGCGCTGCGCGGCGCTGCTGGTACGGCGGCCCGAACGCCTGCCGTGCCATCTCGTTGCCGAGCGAGCGGTCGACGAGGGCGCGCACCTCGCCGAAGGTGACGATGCTCACCAGCACGCCGTTGCGCTCCATCTGGCGGTAGAGGCGCTCCCGCCACGCAGGCGCGACGGCGAACAGCGAGTCGCGCGCCGCCCCCTCGCGCACCAGCGCCGTCGCGAGCTCGCGCACCTGGGCGCGGAAGTCGGGGACCTTGGTGCCCAGCTCCGCGTAGAACCGCCGCTCCGCCGCCTCCGCGACGCTGTCGCCGGCCACGACGTCGGGCACGATGCCGCCGCCGCCGAACACCGTGCGCCCGAGCTTCGTGCGGAACCGCGGCCGCGCCGTGTCGGCGTCGGCGAGCGGCTGCTCGTCGGGCAGCGGGTACTCGATGCTGCGGCCGAGCGGCGTCTCCCAGCGCGCGTTGGTGAGCGAGACCGCCGCGCCGTTCTCGAGGCGGTAGATCGCCTGCGCGCTCCCCTTGCCGTACGTCGCGCGGCCGATGACGAGCGCGCGGTCGTGGTCCTGCAGCGCGCCGGCGACGATCTCCGCCGCGCTCGCGGTGTTGTGGTTCACGAGCACGGCCAGCGGCAGGTCGGGCCACCGCTCCGGCGTGGAGTCGACGTACACCGTGTTGGCCTGCTCCACCCGCCCGCGCGTGCTCACGATCCGCTGCGATGGCGCGAGGAACAGGTCGGCCACGCGCACACCCTGCGCGAGCAGGCCGCCGGGGTTGTTGCGCAGGTCGAGGATGAGCGAGCGCGCGCCGGCCCGCCGCAGCGAGTCCACCGTGGAGACAAGCTCGCTCTCCGTCGAGTCGCTGAAGGTCGTCACGGCCAGGAAGCCGACGCCCCCGTCGAGCACCGTGGCGCGCGCGACGGCGCGATTGAGGATCTCGGCGCGCTCGAGCGTGACCTGCAGGCGCGTGCCCGCGCCGCCGCCGCCGCGCTCGACGGCCAGCGCGACCGTGCTGCCCGGCGGGCCACGGAAAGCCAGCCGCGCCTCGTCCACCGTCCAACCGCGCATCGAACGGCCGTCGACCTCCACCAGCCGGTCACCGGGCTGCAGCCCCACGCGTTCTGCCGGTGACCCCGCGCGCGCGGCGGTCACCGTCACCCAACCGTCGCGAACGTCCACCTGCAGGCCGACGCCGACGTACGAGTTGCTCGCCGTGCGCTCGAGGCGTTCGAGGCGGTCCGGCGTGAGGTAGGCGGAGTTGGGGTCGCCGAGCTCGTCGAGGAGGCCGATCGCCGCGAGCTCCCACAGCCTCTCTTCGTCCACCGGCTCCACGTAGCTCTCGCGGACGCGGAACATCACGCCGTCGAGCAGGCGCTGGCCGTCCTGCGCCGAGCGGTCCACGCCTCGCACGGCGCGCTGCAGCAGCCAGACCGCCGACCAGGCGGCGGCGCCCATCAGGATCACGGAGCCGATCGCACGCAGTCGCCTCATCGCGCCCCCGCGGCCGAAGGCGACAACGCCGGGAGCCGCTCGGCGAGCACGGACCGCAGGCGCGCCTGCACCTCGTCCTCGCGGCCGGATGCATCCACGGCGACGATGGGGCCGCACTCGGGGTGCCGAGCCTGCCACGCCGGGTCGGCGAAGGTCCGGAAGGCATCGGCGACGCGCCCATGGAAGCCATCATCAGCCTGCTCGATCCGGTCGGCGCTGCCGCGTTGAAACACTCGCTTCAGGCCGTCGACGGGCTCGATCGCGAGCAACACCGTCAGGTCCGGCACGAGCCCCGCCGTCGCGAGCGCGTTCGCCGCCCGCACCTCGTCCAGCGGGAGGCCGCGGCCGTAGGCCTGGTACGCATACGTGGAGAGCAGGAAGCGGTCGAGGAGCACGTGCTCGCCGCGCTCGAGCGCGGGGCGCAGCTCCTGCGCGACCAGCTGCGCCCGCGAGGCGATGAACAGTGCGGCCTCCGCGCGCGGCGCGACCGGGAGGTCCTGGTGCAGCAGCAGGTCGCGCACGCGGTCCCCGAGCGTGGTGCCGCCCGGTTCGCGGTACAGGCGGTGCGGTACGCCGGCGGCGGCCAGCGCCGCGGCGAGGCGGCGGAGCTGGGTGGTCTTCCCCGCCCCCTCGCCGCCCTCGAACACCACCAGCCGCCCGCGAGGCACGCGGCTCACCCCAGCGTGATGATCGAGCTGGTGGCGCCCTTCTTGATCCCCTCGAGGATCCACTGGTTCACCTGCATCATCACCTTGTCGAAGTTCTCGTTCGCCGCGATGACGCGCTGGTAGATCGTGCTCCCCTGCACCTTCGTGAGCAGTTGGTCGAGCTCCTGCTCCATCTCGGCCGTCGGCTGCTGGCCCTGCTCGATCATCTGCTGGGCCTCGTGGCGCAGCGCGTCCATGCGCTGCAGCGCGGTGACGACCTCGCGGTCGTCGTTGAGCGCCTCGTTGGCGCGCTTCACCGCCTGGTACTCCGCGCTCTGGCCGATCATGCGGCCGAGTTCCTGCGCCTTGTCGCTCAGCATCACCGCTCCTGTCGTCGGGCCACCACGAACCGCGGGCGGCCGGTCAAGTCGAGTCGAGTCTCGATGTCCGTGAACCGGCCATCGTCCCGCACCGCGGCGGCCGCGAGATCGGCGCGCCGCGCATCCACCTCCATCGCCAGCAACCCGCCGGGCACCAGCACCTCGGCCGCCTGCGGCACGAGCGCGCGGATCGCCCACATCCCGCCATCGCCCGAGAAGAGCGCCATCGAAGGCTCCCACTCGCGCACGAGCGCGGGCAGCTCCGGCCGTTCGGCCATCGAAATATACGGAGGGTTCGAGACCACGGTGTCGAACCGCAGCCCCGTCACCGGCTTGAGGAGCGAGCCCTCGTGGAACGTCACGCGGGCCCGCTTCTCCTCGGGGATCGCCGCGAGGTTGGCCCGCGCCACCTTGAGGGCGTCGGGCGAGAGGTCGACCGCGTGCACCTCGTCGAACCCGCCCTCCGCGGCGAGCGCGAGCGCGATCGCGCCCGAGCCCGTGCCGACGTCGACGACGCGCCCCGAGCCCCCGCGCTGGGCCGCGAGCACCAGGTCCACCAGCAGCTCCGTCTCGGGCCGCGGGATCAGCACGCGCGGGTCCACCTGCAGGGTCAGGTGCCGGAAGGCCGCGCGCCCGATGGCGTACTGCATCGGCATCCCCTGCGCGCGCCGTTCGGCCGCCGCGCGGATGGTGCCCTCGTCGGACTCCGTGAGCTCGTCGTCGCGGTGGGCCGTGGGCCAGAAGCGCGGCCGGTCGAGCACGCCGGCGATGAGGTCCCGCGCCTCGGCGCGGGCCGGCGGCACGCCAGGGCCCGCCAGCAGCCCGGCCAGCTCGTCGAGCAGCTCGCCGACCGTCACGCGCCGCCCCGCGCCGTCAGGCGGGCGCTCGCGCGGCCCGACGCGTCAGGCCGCGTCACCGGAGAGCTTCTCCTCGATGTCGGCGAGGCGGAGCGCGTCCATCAGCTCGTCGAGCTTGCCGTCCATCACGCCCGCGAGGTCGTGCGTCGTGAAGCCGATGCGGTGGTCGGTGACGCGGCTCTGCGGATAGTTGTAGGTGCGGATCTTCGCGGAGCGGTCGCCCGTGGAGACTTGGCTCTTGCGCATGCGCGAGCGCTCGGCCTCCTGCTCCGCGATCCGCAGGTCGAGCAGGCGCGAGCGCAGCACCTCCATCGCCTTGAGCTTGTTCTGCAGCTGCGACTTCTGGTCCTGCTGCGAGACCACGAGGCCCGAGGGGAGGTGCGTGATGCGGACCGCGGAGTCGGTGGTGTTCACGCTCTGGCCGCCCGGGCCGGACGAGCGGAAGACATCGATGCGGAGGTCCTTGTCCTCGATCTTGAGGTCGATCTCCTCGGCCTCGGGGAGGACGGCGACGGTCGCGGCCGAGGTGTGGATGCGCCCCGCGGCCTCGGTGGCCGGCACGCGCTGCACGCGGTGCACGCCCGACTCGAAGCGCAGCTCGCCGAAGGCGCTCGGACCACTGACCTTGAAGATCGCTTCCTTGATGCCGCCGAGGGTGCCGTCGCCCATCGAGATGGTCTCGATGCGCCAGCCGCCGTGCCGCTCGATGTATCGCGTGTACATGCGGTACAGGTCGGCGGCGAAGAGGGCCGCCTCGTCGCCGCCGGTGCCGGCGCGGATCTCGACGATGGCGTTGCGGTCGTGCAGGGGGTCGGGGGGCAGGAGGAGGGGCTTGAGGGCAGCCTCCGCCTCGGGGATCGCGGCCTCGAGTCGCGCGATCTCCTGCTTCGCCTCCGCCGCCAGCTCGGGGTCATCGAACGACAAGAGCTCGCGCGCCTGCGCGAGCTCCGTGTCCATCTTCTCGAGGGCCTTGGCCGCCTCGACGACCTGGCCGAGACGCTGGTGCTCGCGGCCGAGGGACGCCATCAGTTTGGCGTCCTTGACCGTCTTGGGATCGAGAAGGTCGCGTTCGACCTCGGCGGCGCGCCGGAGCGCGTCCGAGAGCCGATCGCGGATGCTCAGGCGGTCGCCTTGGTGCCGTACTTCTGGCGGAAGCGCTCGACGCGGCCGGCGGTGTCGATGAGCTTCTGCTTGCCGGTGAAGAACGGATGGCAGGCGGCGCAGATGTCCGTATGGATCTCCGCGTGGGTCGAGCGCGTCTGGAACGTGTTGCCGCAGGCGCAGATGACCGTCGCGGTCGCGTACGTCGGATGGATGTCGGCCTTCATGGGTGCCTCAGGAACAGGGTATGGACGAGCCTCGAAACTTACCCGGGGAAGGGGCCAAGACGCAAGCCGACAAGGAGTTGCCTGTTTGACAGCCCCCCGGACCGGCCCTAACTTCGCCGCG
>ERZ1645185.552-NODE-552-length-15602-cov-4.415386_pt1 | contig 15602 bp, 13 predicted proteins | sample MGYA00575351_ERZ1645185 | MGnify/ENA primary metagenome ERZ1645185 (study PRJEB40838, sample SAMN11284767) | freshwater sediment metagenome | isolation source: river sediment | host: Sediment | place: India: Jana village, Kanpur | collected 2015-12-17 ...
TGAAGCCCTCCATCACTTCCTTGCCTTTGGAGCGCGTGAAGTCGCCCGTCTGGCTGCGGATGATGGTGATGTTCGCGTGACCGGCGATCGCGTCCTCAAAGCCTTTCTTGCGGTTGTTGGCCGGCGAGGATCCGACGGTGCCTTCCAGCTGCACCACCTTGCAGTCCTTGTCGCCCACGGTCTTGACTAGCCAGTCGCCGGCGACGGCGCCCTCATGGACCTGATCCGATGCCACCGAGGTCAGGTAGAGATCTTCCGGGGCATCGACGCCACGGTCGAGCAGCACGACCGGAATACTGGCATCCTTCGCCTCGCCCAGCACCTCGTCCCATCCGGTCGAAACGACCGGTGCAACCAGGATCGCGTCGACGCCCTGGGCGATGAAGCCGCGAATCGCCTTGATCTGGTTTTCCTGCTTCTGCTGTGCATCGGCAAACTTCAGGTCGATGCCAGCTTTCTCGGCCTGCTGCTTGGTCACCGATGTTTCGGCAGCGCGCCAGCCGGACTCCGATCCGATCTGCGAAAATCCGATGACCTTGCCCTGCAGGCCGTCTGCAAAGGCAACGCCAGACAACAAGGCACCGATGCCCGCGCCAAGCGCGAGCTTCTTGATGATTGACATGTTTCCTCCCTCAGATTGCGGCCTGACCTCTCCTCAGGGCTGGCCTGCATTCACGCTAGCAAAAGTATTACTATATGTAAAATGTAATTGTGAACGTATCCGATTCCGACTAATATCTATTAAACTCAATAACTTGCAGAAAATCCTTCTTTCTACGTCCGAACCAGGATCACCTGAAGCCACGACGCTTTGCCTTTGCCCGCCGTGGCGAGTCCGCCCCCTTTCCTCCTGCGGCTAACACCCGGGGAGAATGCCCGCGACATGATCTGACCAGGGCCGGAGCAGGCCACCCGCGCCGATTGCCGGTCGGGGGCGCAGGCACTAAGAGTGAAATTCAAGGGGCCGTTTCGGACCTTCACTCAGGGGACCCCATGGCAAGCAATGCCACCTTCTCGGACCTGTTCACCCTGCGCGGCGATCTCGGCGCGCCGTCCTTCTTGCCGTGGATCGCGCGCCATGCCGGCCGGCTTGGCATCATCGGACGGGTGACAGCGGCCAGCGCGGATGAAGTGAGTCTGCTTGTCGAAGGCCCCCCCGATCTGGTCGACGCGATGGAACTGGGCGTTTCGCTCGGCCCGATCGACGTTTGGGTGGAGTCGATCGAACGCGAGCGCCTCCTCTCGCTACCCTGACGGATCGTCGCGACAGGTAACGCTGGCCTTTGCCCAATTGCTAGGCAATCATGGATGCAAACGAACCGTTTCTGCCCTGACCTTAGGCGCGACGGCTTGCGTTCCGGTATGCTGCCAAGACATTCCGGGAGTCGCGCCGAGGGTCGGTGCAGAACGATAACCGGGGACAGACAACTCAGATGCCGCAGAACTGGACAGCCGTGGCCCTGTCGCGCGACGTGCCGCCACAGGTCGTCATTCCCTCGGTCGTCGACGGGCGCGAACTCGCCGTCTGGCGCAGCCAGTCCGGTCGCGTCGCCGCCTGGGACGACCGCTGCCCACATCGCGGCATGCGCCTGTCGCACGGCTTTGTCCGGGGCGAGGCGCTGTCCTGCATCTATCACGGCTGGAGTTACAACGAGGCGGGCCTGTGCCAGCGCATCCCGGCGCACCCCGATCTGGTGCCGCCCGATGCGATACGGGTTCCGGTGCAGGTCGCGGCTGAATCCGGCGGTGTGATCTGGGTCGCGCTACAGGAAACCGGTCAGGCTCCCCCCAGCCTTGGCGAATTCGTGCCCATGCGATCCGTCACGGTAGAGGCCCCCGCCACAACGGTCGCGGCCCTCACCGGGGTGGAAATCGATACTGCGGGTGCGCTGAGTGTCGATCTTGCCGAGACGCCTTGCGTGCTGCTGGTCCAGAACCTGCCTGCGGACCGGGTCGCGCTGCATGTGCTGGTCGCCGCCGGGACATCCGCCGCGGCGCAGGCGGGCGTTTCCCGCGCGCTCGAGGACCTCCGCCGTCGCGCGGAAAGCGAAAGGCAGCCGGCATGACCGCGAATCCGATGATCGACGAATGGTATCCGGTCGGCATCCTGACCGAGCTCTCGCCCGAGGGGCGGGATACGATGCTGATGGGTGAGCCGATTACCGTTGCCTGCGATGCGGCGGGCGATCCGGTCGTTACGGCCGGGGATGGCCGGTCCCTGCCGGTCCGCGCCCGGTATGGCCATGCCTGGACCTCGCTCGGAACGCCCGCGAAGGAGCTTTTCGACATTCCCGAAGCGGACCAGCCCGGCAGGCGGCTTGTCGATGTGGGCGTGGTCCGGGTGAAATGTTCGCCCCTGCGCGCGGTCGAGAATTTCCTCGACATCGCGCATTTTCCCTTTGTCCATACTGACATCCTCGGCGCCGAGCCGAATACCGAGGTCCAGCGCTATGAGGTGCAGATCCGCGAGGAGGTGGACGAGGTCTGGGCGACCAAGGTGAAGTTCTACCAGCCGCAGGCGGCCAAATCGGCCGAAGGCGGGATCACCACCGACTACATGTACCGCGTGCCGGCGCCGACCGTGTCGATCCTGTACAAGACCTGCCCGCCGCGACCCGGCGAATGGGATGTCATCACGTTGTTCGTGCAGCCTCTGGCCGAGGATCTGTGCGAGGTTTGGCCGTGGATGGCGCTGTTCGACGACCAGACGCCGATGACGGACCTGATCCACTTCCAGCAGATGATCTTCCTGCAAGACCGCTCGATCCTTGAGAACCAGCTGCCGCGACTTCTCCCGCTGGATCCGGGGATGGAAATCCCGACCCGGGCCGACCTGACCTCGGTCGCATATCGCCGCTGGCTGAAACGGCACGGCTTTACCTATGGCGCGCAACTGGTGGCGGCATGATCCTTTACGACTACGTCCTCAGCCCCGACTGCTACAAGGTGCGCCTGCTGGCCGCGCTGGCCGGGGTGAAGATCACCCTGCGGCCCGTGGATTTCCACCCCGGTGGCGAACACAAGACGGCCCCGTTCCTGGCGATGAACCCGTCCGGCACCATCCCGATCTTCGAGGATGACGGGGTGATCCTGACCGAGTCCTCGGCGATCCTGACCTATCTTGCCGCCAAGGCCGGGCCCGCGTGGCTGGGCGACGACACGCCGGAAATGCGCGGAAGGGTGGCACAGTGGCTTGCCTTCTCGCAGCGGCTTTCGGCCAGCATCGGCAAGGCCCGCGTCCATGACATGCTGAACAAACCCGCCGACATCGAGGCGTGCCGCAAGGCCGGCACCCAGTGCCTGAGAGAGATCGAGGCGGCGCTGGTGGATCAACGGTTGGCGGGTCATGACTTCCTTGCGGGCGACCGCCCGACCATCGCCGATCTTGCCTGCTTCCCGCATTCGATGCTCGCGCCCGATGGCGGCATCTCGGTCGATCCCTATCCGGCGATCCGGCTCTGGACCCGCAGGGTCCGGGCGCTGCCGGGCTTCATCGAGATGCCGGGCATCCACCGGCTTCACGACCTGAAGCCCGAACCCGGCCCGATTCCGGAGCGGGTGTGATGGCAAGCACCCTGTTTCGCGGCTGCGCGGCTGTCGTCACCGATCCCGGTGCGGCGGATGGCGTGCTGCGCGACGTGGATCTGCTGACGGACGGCCCGGCGATCCGTGCCATCGGCCGCGATCTGGTGGCGCCGCCAGGAACCGAGGTGATCGACGCGCGGGGATGGTTCCTTTTCCCAGGCCTCGTCAACACCCACCACCATTTCTTCCAGTGTTTCGTGCGCAATCGGGCAGAGCTCGACTGGACGAAACTCTCGGTGATCCAGTGGCTTGACCTGATCTATCCGATCTTCTCGCGCCTGACCGAGGACTGTTTCTATCACTCCTCGCTGACAGCGATGGCGGAACTGGCCAAGCACGGCTGCACCACGGCCTTCGACCACCAATACAACTTCCCCCGCCATGCCGGGAAACGCATCGTCGACCGGCAGTTCGAGGCGGCGGAGAAGATCGGCCTGCGCTTCCACGCCGGGCGCGGCGGGAACACCCTGCCGAAGTCGGAAGGCTCCACGATCCCCGAAGAAATGCTGGAGACGACGGACGAATTCATCGCTGACTGCGCGCGGCTGATCGACACTTACCATGACGCCTCGCCCTTCAGCCTGCGGCAGGTCGTGGTGTCGCCCTGCCAGCCGGTGAACTGCTACCGCGAGACCTTCACGGAATCCGTGGCGCTGGCCCGTGCCAAGGGCGTGTTCCTGCACACCCATGTGGGAGAGGGCGAAAGCCCGGTGATCGCGGCGCGCCACGGGATGCGGACGGTCGACTACCTCGAGGAGATCGGCTTTGCCGGGCCGGACACCTTCTACGCCCATTGCTGGGAACTTACCCACGAGGAGCTGCGCAAGATGGCCGCCTCGGGCACCGGCGTCGCCCATTGCCCCGAGCCGGTCTACCTGGTTGGCGCCGAGGTGACGGACATTCCCGCGATGGCGGCCTTTGGCCTTCGCGTCGGGCTTGGCTGCGACGGGGCGGCGTCGAACGACAATTCGAACCTGATGCACTGCGTCCATTCGGCCTACATGCTGCAATGCCTCGCCGCCTCGACCCGTACCCATCCGGTGCCCGAGCCGCGCGATTTCCTTGCCTACGGAACGACCGGGGGCGCCTCGCTTCTGGGGCGCGGTGACATCGGCCGGCTCGCGCCGGGCATGGCGGCAGACCTTTTCGCCATCGACAGCAGGCGGATGGACTATGTCGGCACGCGGCATGACCCGGCGAGCCTGATCCCCAAGGTCGGCATCGGCATGGCAACGGACCTGACCATGGTCAACGGACGGATCGTCTGGGCCAAGGGCGAATTTCCCGGCCTCGACGAGGCGCAGATGGCGGCCGAGGCCGAGGCTGCGCTGGCAACGATAAACCTATGAACAAACGCAACAGGAGAGCCCAGATGATCGACAGACGCACCTTCCTCCAGACCACCGCCCTTGGCGCCATCGCCGCCGCACTCGGCGCGCGCGCCAATGCGGCAGAGCCGCTCGGCATCGCGCTGATCCTGCCTTCGCCCCTGGGTGACGTGGGCTGGTCCCATACGCTGGCGGCCGGTCTCGACCCGGTAAAGGCCGCCTATGGCGACGCCGTCAAGATCACCATGATCGAGAACATCGCGGAAGGCCCGGACGCCGACCGGATCATGAACAAGGCCGTGGCCGACGGGAACAAGTTCCTGATCGCCGGCTCGTTCGGTTACCAGAACGGCGCGATGCAGATCGCCAAACGCGATCCCTCGGTCTCGGTTCTGCATGCCTCGGGCTTCATGGTCGCCCCGAACTTCTCGCCCTTCGCCGCGAAATACTTCCAGGGCACCTACCTGATGGGCATGGCCGCCGCCGCGCTGTCGAAATCGGGCAAACTCGGCTCGGTCTCGGCTTTTGCCATTCCCGAACTCATCACCTCGATCAACGCCTTCACCCTTGGCGCCCAGACGGTGAACCCGGATATCGAGGTTTCGGTTGTCTGGGTAAACTCCTGGTTCGATCCGGCCAAGGAACAGGAAGCGGCCAAGGCGCTGCTGGCGCAGGGCTGCGACGTGATCTTTTCGAACGCGCAGGACACGCCTTCGGTCATCTCGGTCTGCGAGGAAGCGGGCGTGCATGCCTTCAACCTCAACTCCTCGATGAAGTCCTACGCACCCAAGACCTACCTTGGCTGCGTCGCCACCGACTGGTCGCCGTTCTTCAAGGCCTCGGTCGATGCCCATGTCGCCGGAACCTTCCAGGGGGCGAACGCCTTCCTCGGCATGGCCGACAAGGTGGTCGAGGTCGTGGACTGGAGCCCGGACGTGCCCGCCGACATGATGGCCAAGATCAAGGAGGTCGAGGCCAAGATCGCCGATGGCAGCTTCTCGCCCTTCACCGGACCGATCACCAAGGCCGATGGCAGCGAGGGCGTTGCGGCCGGGACGACCCTGACCGACGATGTAATCGTCGCGATGGACTGGCATGTGAAGGGCGTGGCCACGCCGCTGCCGCAGTAACCCGCATGCCCGCGCCACTTCTGTCCCTTCGCGGGATGACCAAGAGCTACGGTCAGGTCCGGGCCAACCGGGCCATCGACCTTGACGTGGCTCCGAACTCGATCCACGCGATCCTGGGCGAGAACGGCGCGGGCAAATCCACCCTGATGAAGCTGATCTACGGGGTGGAGGAACCCGACGAGGGGCAGGTTCTCTGGCAAGGCCAACCGGTGCGCCTGACCTCGCCCGCCGAGGCGCGGCGGCACGGGATCGGCATGGTGTTCCAGCACTTTTCCTTGTTCGAGACGCTGACCGTGGTCGAGAACATCTCGCTGATCGTGCCGGGGGCGAAGGCGGAACTGGCCCGCCGCATCCGGGCACTGGGGCAGGATTTCGGGCTTGAGGTCGATCCCTTGGCCCATGTCTATGCCCTGTCGGTCGGCGAACGCCAAAGGGTCGAGATCATCCGCTGCCTGATGACCGAGCCAAAACTCCTGATCCTTGACGAGCCGACCTCGGTCCTGCCGCCGCAATCGGTGGGCCTTTTGTTCGACACGCTCCGCCGGCTGCGCGATACCGGGGTGTCGATCCTGTTCATCTCTCACAAGCTCGACGAAATCCAGTCGATCTGCGACCGCGCGACCGTGCTGCGCGCCGGGCAGGTGACCGGAAATGTCGACCCGCGTGAGCATGACGCGCATGAACTGGCCCGGATGATGATCGGCCGCGACATGCCGCCGCCCCTGCATGCCGAGGCCCGGCCCGTGGGCGAGAAGCGGCTGGAACTGGCCGGGCTCGACCATGTCGAGGACGACCCCTTCGCCGTCTCGCTGCAAGGGGTCAGCCTGACGGTGCATTCCGGCGAAATCCTTGGGATCGCGGGGATCTCCGGCAATGGGCAAGCGGAACTTGCGCGGCTGATCTCGGGCGAGACGCGCCTGTCGGATGGCGAGCGCGACGAGGTCCGGATGATGGAGCAGGGCGTCGCCCATCTCGGCCCGGCCGAGCGGCGGGCGCTTGGCTTTGCCTTCGTGCCCGAGGACCGGCTGGGGCGGGGTGCGGTGCCCGAGATGTCGCTGGCCGACAACAGCCTGCTGACGGCCCACCCGCTTGGCCTCTTGCGCCACGGCTTCATCGACCGCGCGAAGGAGGCCGCGTTCACCGCCGCCTGCATCAAGGATTTCGACGTGCGCACGCCGGGACCGGAGGCTGAAGCCGGCGCCCTGTCCGGCGGCAACCTGCAGAAGTTCATCGTCGGGCGTGAAATCCTTTTGAAGCCGAAGCTCCTGTTCGTCGCCCAGCCCACCTGGGGCGTCGATATTGGCGCGGCCACCGCGATCCGCCAGCGCCTGATCGCGATGCGCAACGACGGTGTGGCGGTGCTGGTGATTTCCGAGGAACTGGAAGAGCTGTTCGAGATCTGCGACCGCATCCAGGTGCTGCACAAGGGCCGGCTTTCGCCGTCGCTCGATCCTGCCACGACACGGCCCGAGGAGATTGGCCGCTACATGATCGGCGCCGAGACCCGGCCGAGCGAGGTCGCCTGATGCTCCGCCTTCCACGTTTCATCCGCCGTGACCGAGCGTCGACCCGGATGGCGGTCCTTGCCCCGCTCGTGGCTGTCGCGGCGGCGGTGGCCGTGAACCTCATCCTCTATCTCGTCATGGGGAAAAGCCCCGCGGCCGTCTTCCATGCGATGCTGCTCGAGCCGTTCCTGTCCTGGGCCTCGTTCTCGGAAGTGCTGCTCAAGACCGGGCCGCTGCTGCTGATCGCCGAGGGACTTGCCATCGGTTTCCGCGCCAAGGTGTTCAATATCGGCGCGGAAGGGCAGTTCATCCTCGGGGCGATCTTCGCGTCTGCCATCCCCGTCTGGTTCCCCCAAGCGACGGGCGGCTGGATTTGGCCGGCGATGCTGATCCTCGGGGCGATCGGTGGCGCGCTGTGGGCCGCGATCCCGGCCTTCTGGCGGGTGCGGCTGAACGCCAACGAGATCCTCGTGACACTGATGATGAGCCTGATTGCGGCGCAGGTGCTGAACTACCTGCTGCTTGGCCCTTGGAAAGATCCCAAGGGGTTCAATTTTCCGCAGTCGGTGATGTTCCAGTATGACGCGATGGTGCCGATCCTGATCCCCGGCACGCGGGTCAACGTCTCGCTGCTGCTGGCGCTGCTGTCGGCCATCCTCGCCTGGGCCTTCATGCAGAAGAGCTTTCGCGGCTATCAGTTCCTCGTCGGGGGCCTGGCGCCCCGGGCGGCGGCCTATGCCGGCTTCTCGGAGGCGCGGGCGATCTGGCTGTCGCTGCTGATCGGCGGCTTCGCGGCCGGCCTTGCCGGTGCGGCCGAAGTCGCGGGGCCGATTGGCCAGTTGCAACGCTCGATCTCGACCGGCTACGGCTATGCCGCGATCATCGTCGCCTATCTGGGGGGCCTGCATCCGATCGGAATCGTCGCCTCGTCGCTGCTGATGGCGCTGCTTTACATCGGCGGGGACAATGCGATGGTCTCGGCCGACCTGCCCATCGCCGCCGTGCGCGTCTTTCAGGGCAGTCTGCTGGTGTTCTACCTCGCCGCGACGACCTTCGTGCGCTACCGGCTCGACTGGGGACATGGGACAAAGGGGGCGGCACGATGAACGGGATCGAGTTCATCCTGGCCAACATGCTGGCCGCGGCAACGCCTTTCCTGCTTGCCGCCCTGGGGGAACTGGTGGTCGAGCGGTCGGGCGTGCTGAACCTTGGGCTTGAGGGGATCATGGCGCTTGGCGCGGTGATCGCGTTCATCATCGTCTACCACGGCGGCGGCCACCTTGCGGCCTTCGTCGGGGCCGGCGTTGCGGGGGCGGCCTTGTCCTTGCTGTTCGGCATCCTTGCACTCGGTTTCCGGGCGAACCAGGTTGCGATCGGGCTTGCCATCGGCATCCTCGGGCAGGGGCTTTCGGCGCTGATCGGCAATTCCTACGAGGCGCTGACCGTGACAGGGCTGGCAAAGATCCCCCTGCCCGGCCTGTCCAGCCTCTCGGTCCTGGGCGGGCTGTTCACCCAGGATATCGTCGTGTGGCTGTCGCTGAGTGCCACGCTGGCGATCTGGGCCATGTTCCGCTTCTCGCGGCTTGGGCTGGTGATCCGGGCGGTGGGCGAGAATCCGAAGGCCGCCCATGCCATCGGCTATCCGGTCATCGCCCTACGCCATGGCGCGATCCTGTTCGGGGGGGCGATGGCCGGTCTGGCGGGTGCCTATGCGGCGACGGTCTACACCCCGCTCTGGGCCGACGGGATGATTGCGGGTCGCGGCTGGATCGCGCTTGCACTGGTGGTGTTCGGCACCTGGATGACGGGACGGGTATTATTCGGCGCGCTGCTGTTCGGAGCGGTCTCGCTTGGTGGGCTCGCCGCACAGGCGCAGGGGGTGCCGGTCAACTCGCAGCTTTTGTCGAGCCTGCCCTACATCGTGACGATCGTGGTTCTGGGCATCATCTCGTCCAACCGGCGCCTGCTGAAGATCAACGGCGTCGCCTCGCTTGGCGAACCCTACGAGCGCTGATCGCCCCCGCCTGATGGCGCGGCGAACTGATGCCACGATCCCGTCCAGTAACCGATCCGTTGGTGTCAGACGCAGTTCGGATTTGCGCCGCGGTTCGACATATCCGCATCCGTCGGGCATTCGGCGTTCGGAACGGTCTCCGAGACACAGCCTGACAAAAGCGGGACGCTGAGCAGAAGGCAGATGACGAGCTTCTTCAAGACGGTGATCCTCTTGGTCAGGTTGTCCGGGGCGATGGTTCAAGGATGATCGTTCGACGAGGTGCCAACTGTCAATCGGTCGAAGCCCGGTATACGTTGCTCTGGCGGATGAATTGTCTGACTTCGACGGCGATCACATCGCTGGCCGGCGTTCAGGCCGACGCATAGTCGAGGCCAAGGTCGAGAACAGGCGCCGAATGGGTCAGCGCCCCGACGCTGATATAATCGACCCCGGTCGCAGCAACCTCCGGTATGCGCACGAGGCTCATGTTACCCGAGGCTTCGGTGACCAGCCGGCCCGAGACCATCTGAACCGCGCGGGTCAGAGTCGGACTGTCCATGTTGTCCAGAAGCACGCAATCGGCACCGCCAGTGGCAAGCACCTCTTCCAGCTGATCGAGCGTATCGACCTCGATCTCGACCCGCATCATGTGCGACCGGACCGCCGCGACGCGTCCGAGCACGGCGGCCACCCCGCCCGCCGCGGCGATGTGGTTGTCCTTGATGAGGATCGCATCCCCCAGGCCATAGCGGTGGTTCGCGCCGCCGCCATGCCGGACCGCCGCCTTCTCGACCAGCCGCAGCCCCGGGGTGGTCTTGCGCGTGCAGGTGATGCGGGCGCAACCTGCCGCCGCCGCGACAAAGGCCGCAGTCAGTGTCGCGATGCCGCTCATCCGCCCGGCGAAGTTCAGCGCCACCCGTTCGGCCATCAGGATCGCCACCATGTCACCGGACACCCGCATCAGGACCTGACCGGCGGCGCAAGGTACGCCGTCCTGCGTCAGGGTCTCGATCACCAGGCCGGCGTCGATCAGCCGAAAGGCCAGGGCCGCCACCTGCATCCCCGAGACGATTCCCGGCTGGCGCGACCGCATCACCACCGTCCCGCGCGTGCCCGGCGGGATCACCGCGCGCGAGGTCGCGTCGCCCCAGGGGGCGAGATCCTCGGTCAGCGCGGCGCGGACGACGGGCTCGAGCAGGAAATCGGGCAGGTCGGTCATGCGGGTTCCTTCAGCGCAAGGGCATCGGCAAGGGTCAGGCGCGACGGGCGCGGCGGCAGGCTTCCGGGAAAATCGCTCCGGCAATGGGCGCCCCGGCTCTCGCGACGAAGCAGCGCGGCGGTGGCGATCATCCGGGCGGCGGCGAGCATGTTGGCAAGGGCCGGAGGCGCGCCCGGTTCCAGATCGGCGATCTCCGCCAAGGCGCGGCGCAACCCGGTCTCATCGCGGATGACCCCGACATGGGCGGTCATCAACTGGCGCAGGCGCGCGACTTTCACCGGGTCCACGGCAGGGGCAAGGCCCGCAAACGCTACCTGCGCCTTGGGCACGGCCATGGATGGTATCGAAGCGGCAATGTCCAGACCGGCGGCCCGGCCCATGACCAGTGCCTCGAGCAGGCCGTTGGAGGCCAGGCGATTGGCGCCATGCAGGCCGGTGCAGGCGGCCTCGCCCGCGACCCACAGGCCGGGCAGGCTGGACCGTCCGGCATGGTCCACGGCGATGCCGCCCATGTGGTAATGCGCGGCGGCCGTTACCGGGATCGGCTGGCGGGAGGGGTCCAGTCCGGCGCGCTGACAGGCGGCATGGACGGTCGGGAAGTGGACTGCGATCCGGTCGCCCAGGGCGCGCGCATCCAGCATCGGGCGACGACCGGCTTGCCATTCGGCAAAGACGCCCCGGGCGACGATGTCGCGCGGGGCAAGTTCGGCCTCGGCCGCGAGGGCCTGCATAAAGCGAACACCTTCGGCATTGATCAGCGCCGCGCCTTCGCCGCGCAGCGCTTCCGTCGCAAGTGGCGCAGGATCTTCGCCGATGTCGATGGCAGTCGGGTGGAACTGGATGAACTCGGCATCGCGGATCATCGCGCCGGCGCGGGCCGCCATGCCCAGCATCTGGCCACGGATGCGGTTCGGGTTGGTGGTGACGGCGTAGAGGCCCGCCGCACCGCCGCCGGCAAACAGCACTGCCCGGGCGCGGATTTCACCGCAACCCTCGCCTTCGACCCGGACGCCAACCACCGCACCCGCCTCGACGATCAGGTCCACCGCCGACAGGCCGGTGGCCACCTGCACATGCGGGGCGCCCTGAATGGTCCGGATCAGCGTCGACATGATCGCCTGTCCGGCCCGATCGCCGCCGACCCGCACGACGCGGGCCGCGCCATGGGCCGCCTCGCGCGACAGAAGGTAATTACCGTGAAGGTCGCGGTCGAACGGCGCACCGAGGGCGGCGAGGCGCGCGATGTGGTCCGCGGCTTCGGCGGTCACGCGGGCGGCGACGGCTTCGTCCACCAGCCCTGCCCCGGCGCGGATCGTGTCGGCCAGATGGTCGGCGGGCCGATCGCCCGGGCCCATGGCCGCGGCCACCCCTCCCTGTGCCCAGGCCGAACTCGCGCCCAGGCCAAGCGGCTCCGGCGTGATGATCAGGACCGGGCGCGGTGCAAGCGCCAGCGCAGCGTAAAGCGCCGCGATGCCGCCGCCGACGATCAGCACCCTGTCTGTGCGCACACGGGCAGTCTGCATCAGCGCTTGCCTGAAAGGTCGATCATGCGCTGTACCGAGGCGCGCGCGCCTTCGGCCAGATGCGCAGGTACCTCGATCGGTGTCGTCATCGTGTGAAGCGACCACAGGATCTTTTCCAGGGTGATCATCTTCATGTAGGGGCACATCGTGCAGGGACCGACGAACTCGACCGCTGGATGCGCGTCGGCGATGTTCGACGCCATCGAGCATTCGGTCACCAGCAGCGCCGAGGCGGGTTTCTCGCGCCCGACATAGTCGATGATGCCAGAGGTCGAGCCGGTGAAATCCGCCTCGGCCACGACGTCGGGCGGACATTCGGGATGGGCGATGATCCGGGTGCCCGGATGGAACTGACGGAAATCGCGCAGATCGGTCGCGGTGAACTGCTCGTGCACGATGCAGGCGCCGTCCCACCAGACGATGCGTTTCTCGGGCACCTGCCGCGCGACGTTCTGCGCCAGATACTTGTCGGGCAGCATGATGACGATCTCGCTGTCCAGCCCGCGCACGATCTGGGCGGCATTGGCCGAGGTGCAGCAGACATCCGCCGCCGCCTTTACCTCGGCCGAGGTGTTCACATAGGCCACCACCGGCGCACCAGGATAGCGGCGGCGCATTTCGGCCACGCCTTCGGCGGTGATCGAGGAGGCCAGCGAACAGCCCGCTTCCATGTCCGGCATCAGCACGGTCTTGCCGGGGTTCAGCACCTTCGATGTCTCGGCCATGAAATGCACGCCGCCCTGGACGATGACCTTGGCACTGACCTTCTGGGCCTGAACGGCCAGTTGCAGGCTGTCGCCCACCACGTCGCATACGCCGTGAAAGACCTGCGGAGTCATGTAGTTATGCCCCAGGATCACCGCATCGCGCCTGGCCTTCAGGCGGTTGATCGCCTGCACATAGGGCGCATGGACAGCCCATTCGGCAAAGGGAATGACGCGCGCCGCCTTTTCCCAGATCCCGCGCGTCGCCTCGGCGGAAGCCAGCGAGGGGGCAAGGTCATAGGCCGCGGCCAGTTCGGCACGAATTGGGTTCAGATCGAGCAATGGCGGTGCCTTCCCGGATTGGAGCGTCGAGGACGCGCGATCAGGTGTCGATTTTCGTGGCGGGCTGGGTAAGTGATCCCCTGCCCCACGTCAATCGTCCGGTCGTCGTCCCCTTTTCGCGCCCTGATCGACTGTCCGCTGTCATATGGGGACAAAACGCCACCCGCAAAAGAGGGCAAGGGCGCCCGTCCCGTCCTTTCAGGATCGTTCAAGGATCCGTCCGGATCGTTCAAGATGCACAGCCCCCTCCCGCCCTAGCCTTCCTTCCCTGCAGGCCACCGGCCCGCAACCCGCAAGCACCGCTTCGGGAGGAGGAAACATGGATCGATCTGGGAGGATCACATGAGACAGGAGTTGGACGCACTTGTCATCGGGGCAGGCGTTGCCGGGCTTTACGAGCTTTACCAGCTGCGCCGCGACGGGTTGAAGGTGCTTGCGGTCGACACGGCGTCGGGTGTCGGCGGCACATGGTACTGGAACAGATATCCGGGCGCGAAGTTCGACAGCGAAAGCTACATCTACCAGTATCTGTTCGACGAAGAACTCTACAAGGACTGGACCTGGAGCGAGCGTTTCCCCAGCCAGCCCGAGATCGAACGCTGGCTGAACTATGTCGCGGACAGGCTCGACCTGCGCAAGGACATCCGCTTTGGCACCACGGTGACCGAAGCCCGCTATGACGAAGCGCGCGGTCGCTGGACGCTGACGACCGACAAGGGCGATGTCTTTGACACCCAGTTCGTGATCGGCTGCACAGGGATGCTTTCCGCGCCGCTCGAGAACCGCTTCCCCGGGCAGTCGAGCTTCCGCGGCCGCATCGTGCATACCGGGAAATATCCCAAGGGCGGTCTCGATCTGGAAGGCAAGCGCGTGGGTGTCATCGGCATCGGCGCGACGGGCATCCAGGTGATCCAGACCATCGCGCCGCTGGTCGGCGAGATGAAGGTCTTCGTGCGGACGCCGCAGTATGTCCTGCCGATGAAGAACCCGAAATACGGTCCCGACGAGGAAAACTGGTACAAGGGCCGGTTCCAGGAATTGCGCCAGAACCTGCCGCGCACCTTCACCGGTTTCGAATACGACTTCGAGCACAAATGGGCCGACCTGACGCCCGCGCAGCGCCGCGAGGTGCTTGAGGAAATCCATGCGGACGGGTCGCTGAAGCTTTGGCTGTCCTCTTTCGCCGAGATGTTCTTCGACGAGGCAGTCAGCGAGGAAATCTCGCAATTCGTGCGGGAAAAGATGGTGGCGCGGCTGAAAGACCCGAAGCTGATCGACATCCTGGTGCCCAAGAAGGGCGACTACGGGTTCGGCACGCACCGTGTGCCGCTGGAGATGAACTATCTCGAGGTCTATCTGCGCGACAATGTCGAGGCGGTGAACGTGCGCGACAATCCGATCCAGGAAATCGTGCCCGAGGGGGTCAAGCTGTCCGACGGGACCGTCTATCCGCTTGACATCATCATCATGGCCGTGGGCTTCGATGCCGGCTCGGGCGCGATGTCGCGCATCGACATCACCGGGCGCAACGGCATGAAGCTGCGCGACGAATGGTCGAAGGACATCCGCACGACGCTCGGAATCCAGAAGCACGGCTTCCCGAACCTGTTCATGACCGGCGCACCTCTGGCCCCGTCTGCCGCGCTGTGCAACATGACGACCTGCCTGCAGCAGCAGACCGAATGGATCGCCGACTGCATCCGCTACATGCGCGTCCACGACAAGTCGGTGATCGAACCCACGGCCGAGGGCGAGGATGCCTGGGTCCGCCATCATGACGAGACGGCGAATGCCACGCTGATCGCCAAGACGAACTCCTGGTATACCGGCTCGAATGTGCCCGGAAAGCCGCGCCGGGTTCTGTCCTATACCGGCGGCGTCGGCACCTACCGGGCGAAATGCGCCGAGATCGCCGAAGGTGGCTATACGGGTTTCGCGCTGAACTGACCCTGTGGCGGGACTGGCGACAGTCCCGCCAGCAAAGATCAGATCGTCTGCCGCCGGAAGGCGGCAGGCGTCTGGCCATAGGCCGACGAAAAGAGCCGTGTCAGATGCGCCTGATCGGAAAATCCGCAATCGGCGGCGATCGCCTTGATCGGCAAGGCGGTCCGGGCCAGAAGCCGCTTCGCCCGATCAAGCCGACGTGCCATGACATAGGCATAGGGCGGCTGGCCGAAACTCTTGCGGAACTGGCGGGCGAAAAGGCAGGGCGTCAGCCCAAGGGTGTTGCCAAGCGCCTTCAGGTCCAGCGGCTCGGCCAGATGCGTCTC
>ERZ1645185.553-NODE-553-length-15599-cov-4.213780_pt1 | contig 15599 bp, 17 predicted proteins | sample MGYA00575351_ERZ1645185 | MGnify/ENA primary metagenome ERZ1645185 (study PRJEB40838, sample SAMN11284767) | freshwater sediment metagenome | isolation source: river sediment | host: Sediment | place: India: Jana village, Kanpur | collected 2015-12-17 ...
TTCCTGGGCGTCAATATGTTCCTGTCGGGTCTGCATTCCTACGGCGAACTCTGACTACCAGAGGCCCGCGTAATGCCATCAAGAAGCAAATTTATCCAGAGCCTGGTTGACGCGCATCCGGAGCCGTTTGCGCTGATTGACGAGCGTTTCACCATTGTGGCTTGCAACCGCAGGTATGCTGAAGCCTACACGCATCTTGATCCATCCGATCTGGTAGGCATGAAATGCCATGAGGTGTCGCACAAGTCTGCCGAAAGCTGCGAAATCAACGGCGAAGAATGCCCGCTGGCGCGTGTGTTCCGAGACCAGGCTCAGGTACAGGTCATTCACCGTCACCTGGATCGCAATCACGACCCCGAGTACGTTGCCATTCACGGCAGTCCTGTTTACGGCGACGATGGCAAGCTGCTCTACATGGGTGAAGGAATGCACCCCATCAGCAAGGAAGCCGAACTGATTTTTGACGAACAGAAAATGGTGGGCTGCTGCCCCTCCTTTACGCGTGTACTGGATAACCTGTGCATGGTGGCCGATACCGATGCCCCCGTGCTGATCCACGGTGAAACCGGTACCGGCAAGGAAATGGCAGCGCAACTGCTGCATCGCAAGTCCTCTCGTGGCTCAGGCGAACTCATCACAGTGGATTGCACGCAATTCACCGAGGAAATGTTCGTCAACGAACTGTTCGGACATGAGCAGGGCGCATACACTGGCTGCGTGGGGCAAAAGAAAGGGTTGGTGGAACTGGCGCACAAGGGCACGCTGTTCCTCGATGAAATCGGCGAAATGCCGCCCTCCATCCAGGCCAAATTCCTGCGTGTGCTGGAATCAGGCACATTCCGCAGGCTGGGTGGCACCAAGGAAATCAAGGCCGATATCCGGGTCATCGCCGCGACCAACCGCGACCTGAAAGAAATGGTGGACAAGGGTCTGTTCCGTGCAGACCTTTACTACCGCATCAACTGTATGCAGGTAGAGCTGCCCCCTCTGCGCCACCGCAAGGAAGACTTGCCCGAGCTGGTGCGCCATTTTCTCTCACGCAAGGTCATGGGCACACACAGCGCCAGCATGTCCGACGAAGCATTGAACGTACTCAAGCGCTACAACTTCCCGGGCAACATGCGCGAATTACGCAACCTGCTTGAGCGCGCAGCACTGCTTGCGCGTGGCAACGTCATTCTGCCCGAACACCTGCCGGAAGAAATCCGTCATTACAACCCGGCGCTGGATCAGGACACCCAGCACCGCGACCACGACATTGAAACTCACGCGTGCGATACCTGTAGCCAGCCCGTCACCCTCGACCTGATCCGCCGCACGCTGGATCACTTTCATGGCAGCCGCCGATTGACTGCCAAGGCGCTAAAAATCAGCGAGCGCACGCTGTATAGGCGTCTGAAAGAGCTTTCCTGACCCCCTCACGTTTTTTTAAGATCACCGACCTGACACGACACTGACAGCCGTCTGCCAAGACTCTGCCACATCTCGAATTGGCAGACCTGTCCACGATGTTCTCAACCCCCAAAAGATTAACAACTCATTGATATAGAACAACTTACAGCCACCAACACAAACTGGCACGGCTCCTGCTATTAACCTACGGCTGCCTCGTTGCAGCCCATAAATATTCACAGGAGAACTGCATGACCAGGATAAGCGCCCTGCTGCTGGCCACCTTGATGGCTTTCCCGGCAATTTCAAACAGCACTGCCACGCCCCCTATCGGGCAACTGATTTACTTGCCTGCCAAGCCGGTTGCGCCCGCTGATTTCATGGCCGTCCCGGTTGCCATGACCGAAAACGGCAAGGTCTTCATGCAGTGGATGTTCGTGCCAGCGCAGGCACTCGCCAATCTTCCTGCCGCCAGCATCACACCACCGGCGCTGATGCCCGCCTTGCCCATGACCGTTGCTCCAGCAGCGCCCGCCGCCGCAACGCCCAAGCCTGCCGCAAACTCCACCCATGCCCGGTCCATGACCGCCACCTGCAACGCCTGCCACGGAACGGACGGCAAGAGCCATACCGCAATCCCGCCACTGGCGGGTCTGGACAAGGCCTACTTTGTTCAGCAAATGCAGGATTTCAAATCCGGCAAGCGTGAAGCCACTGTAATGCACCAGCACGCCAAGGGTTACACCGACGAAGAATTCCAGCAAATGGCAGATTTCTTTGCCGCAATCAAACCCTGAGGAGGCTGAACATGAGTATGCAAAGACGTGATTTCCTTAAAGCCTCCGCTATCGGTCTCGCCGCAGGCGGGCTGTCCTCGCGGGCACATGCCAACGCTGCCAAGGCCAAGGTCGTTATCATAGGCGCAGGTTTTGGCGGCGCCACCGCAGCCAAGTACATCCGCAAATGGGATCCGAGCATTGACGTTACCCTGATTGACCGTGAAGCCAAATTTGTTTCCTGCCCATTGTCCAATCTGGTACTGGCCGGGCTGAAAACCCTGGATGACATCAGTCGCACCTACGACGGCCTGAAATCACACGGTGTGAATGTGGTGGTGGACGAAGTAACCGCCATCGACACGGACAAGCGCGTGGTCAAGACCACCCAGGGCAACTTCCCTTATGACCGCCTGATTCTGTCGCCCGGGATCGACTTTCGTTTCGATCAGATTGAGGGCTACGATGCCAAGGCACAGGAAACCATCCTGCACGCCTGGAAGGCCGGTCCGCAAACCCTCAAGCTGCGCCAACAGGTTGAATCCATGCCAGACGGCGGCCTGATTGTCATCGGAATGCCGCTTGCGCCTTATCGCTGCCCGCCCGGGCCGTACGAAAGGGTGTGCCTGATAGCCAACTACCTCAAGCGCGCCAAGCCAAAATCCAAGATCATCATGCTCGATGCCAACCCGGACGTAGCCTCCAAAAAGGCGCTGTTCATGAAAGCCTGGGGCACGTTGTACAAGGATTGGGTGGAATATCGCCCCAACAGCAAAGTACTCAAGGTCGATGCTAACAACATGACTGTAAGCACCGAGTTCGAAGACTTCAAGGCCAACGTCATCAATGTCATTCCACCCCAGCGCGCAGGGCAGGTTGCGGAACTGGCAGGCGTGCGCACCGACTCCAACGGCGTATGGTGCCCGGCGAGTTTCGTCACCTACGAATCCAGGGCAAAAGCCAACGTCCACGTCATCGGCGATTCGGTTTTGTCCAACTATCCCAAGTCTGGCCACATGGCCAACAACATGGGTAAGGTATGCGCCAACGCCATCGTTGAAATTCTCAATGGCCGCGACCCTAACCCCGTACCCATTCTGGCAAACACTTGTTACAGCGCCGTCAGCGAAGACAAAGCCATCCATGTCGCCACGGTTTTCCGCTACGAGGCCGCCAAGGATCAAATGACCGCCCAACCTGGCGGCGGTGTTTCTGCAGACCTGTCCGAGGTCGAAGCAGTATATGCCGAGGCCTGGGCAGAAGGCATCTGGAACGACACTTTCATGTAGTCCTCAGCCCCGGCGTATGCGCCGGGGAGTTTTTTTACGAGGATTTACCATTCTCCCGCGAACAAACGGGAATGATTCAACAGAACACCAGCCCAAGGAAGCAAGATGAAACTGAAACTGCTCACCCTCCTGACCGTGACGACCTGCGGCTTTGCGCACGCCAGCGCCTCAGCGCCAGCCACGGCTGAAGCCTGGACGGCACGCATGACCGACCCGACGCAAAATGCCGCCGCTTTCAAGGATCCACGCACTTTTGTGCAATGGAGCCAAGCCATGACCAACCCGGCCATGGTGCCCGCCATGGGCGCCGCCGTGATGGACCCCGGCACCTACACCCGCATGGCCTACGGCATGATGAGCCCTGGTGCATTCCAGAATTACGCACAGTTTGCCGACCCGAACCTGGCCATGCGCTGGGCGGGTGCTGCCATGGACCCAAATTTTTACACCGGCATGGCCACCCCGATGATGAACCCCGGACTTTATACCCAATGGATGATTGCGCCGATGGATCCGCGCATGATGAACATGGGGATGCAAGTCATCAACCCTTCGGTATATGGGCAGTGGATGGCCATTCCTGCCGACCCCAAAATCATGAACCTGATGACCGCACCCATGAATCCGCAAATGGCTGGCAATTGGGCTAACGTCGTAGTTGATCCGCGCACCTATCCAGCCATTCAGAGCTTATCGCAACAGGTACAGAACCCGGCAGCCGGTGCCGTTTCTGCACCTTCCACCACACCGGCAAAGTAACTTTAATTTCGAGGAGAACTGCATGAACGCAACACGCAGAAACGTACTGAAAGGCGCGGGCGGCTTTAGCGCACTGTCAGTGGCTGTAGCCGCCGGGCTGCTCAAACCCACTCAGGTTTTGGCTGGCTGGAACCAGGCGGGCTTTTCCGCCACCAAGGCTGCAGATGCACTGGCGGCCATCGGCGCGGCTGGTGCGTCCGAATCCAAGGACATCAGCGTAAAAGCACCCGACATCGCCGAAAACGGCGCCGTTGTGCCGGTAGAAATCACCACAACCTTGGCCGACGTGCAATCCATTGCCATCCTGAGTGAGAAAAACGCCAACCCGCTGGTAGGTGAATATGCGCTCACCGACTTTGACGGCTTTCTGGCCACGCGCATCAAAATGGGCTCTACTGCCAACGTGCGCGCCATCGTCAAGGCTGGTGGCAAGACTTATACCGCCACCAAGGAAGTAAAAGTAACTGTCGGCGGCTGCGGCGGCTAATCCAGCAAAGATTACGAGGAGAAAACTATGGCAATCCCCATGAAACTGCGTGCCGGCAACGGCGAAATCAAAGTACTGATCAACCATCCTTCGGAAAATGGTCTGCGCAAGGACAAGAGCGGCGCGCTGATCCCCGCCCATTTCATCAAGAACATCAGTGTTGCCGTCAATGGAAAGGCGGTGCTTGATGGCCAATGGGGCGGTGGCGTATCCAAGGACCCTTACCTGTCATTCAAAGTGAAGGGCATGAAGTCGGGTGACAAGGTTGTCGTCAACGCCGAAGACAACACCGGCGACAAGGCAACGGTCGAGGCAGCCGCCAGCTAATCCAGAATCAGGGGTGCATATACATGCGCCCCTGTTCCTTGAATGGGAGAACTTTACACATGAACAAGATCACTCTGACCATCATGCTCGCGCTCGGCCTGGGCAGCGCATATGCCGACGACACCAAATTCAGTACCCACCTGCACGCCAAATTTCATCATTCGGCCTGCTTGACTTGCCACCAGTTCGAAACCAAGAACATTGCCGGAACTGGCAAAAAAGGTATTGGCTGGACCACTCACTTTGCACGCAAGCAGCAAAAATGCGAAACCTGCCATACCCCTGAAGTGACCGGCATGAAGGGCGAAGACTGGTTCGCAGACAAAGAGCTGGACTACACCGGCATGGGCCCCAAGGAAACTTGCGAATTCATCAAGACCACACATCATGGCAAAACCGGCACACCCGAAGCCATGACGAAACATCTGCTGACCGATCCGCGCATTCTGTGGGGTATCAAAGGTGGCCTGCCAACTGCGGGCAACCTGCCATTTGGCAAGAAGGCCGAACTCATCCCTGGCGACATGCAAGAGTGGACCCGCCAGGTCACCGCCTGGATCGGCGGCGGCATGAAGTGTGAGTGATGCATGAACCGGGCACTCGTTTCCCTTGTGCTCACCTTGCCGCTGGTTGCGGCATCCGTTCGGGCTGAGCCCGTCGGTGGTAAAACGGTCTTCATTACCGCCGACCAGCCCAAGGTAGAGGTACTGCATCACGGGAAGCGCGTGATGATTGAGCGCAATCCGGATACCGACAACATGATCGACCCGGATTTTGCCCTCACTTCACGCCCCTGCCCGCCCTATTGCATTCTGCCGATGACAATCGCCGAGGGTGTAGAAACCTTGGGCGAACTCGAACTCATCCACTATCTGGAAAATCTGGGCAAGGACAACGGCCTGATGTTGATCGATTCGCGTGACGGTGACTGGCCTGCGCGCAGCGGACTGATTCCGGGCGCGATCAACCTTCCCTGGCAGCAATTACACCCGGCACATGCCAGCGCCGACGAAATTGCCGAGATTCTGGAATTCAGGTTTGGCGCGGTCAGGCAAGGCGGTCTGTGGAATTTCAGTCATGCCAAAACCTTGGTGCTTTACTGCAACGGCCCCTGGTGCGGTCAATCCCCCACTAACATCAAGCAACTCATCGCATTAGGCTATCCGGCACACAAGCTTAAGTGGTACCGTGGCGGGATTCAGGAGTGGAAAGCACTTGGCCTGACAACTGTACCACTAGAGAAAACGCACTAATCCGTTATTATCAACGGCTGTAGTTTTATTAACGCCCAGTTATCAATTGAACATTGAAATTGAACAAATCAATTTAACAAAGCAACGACTTTCCCCGGAGGATCGCGACATGAATCAATTTTCTACAACCCGCTACTTTGGCACGCTTGTGCTCGCACTCGGTTTGACCACCAGCGCCCAAGCAGCAGACCCCGCACCTGCTAACCCTTACGCCACGAATCCTTATCTCAAGAATGTTCCAGCCCCCGAGCCCATGCTAACCATGCCCAAAGGCACTGGCTCGCTGAAAAACGCTGTGCCCTGGCAAATGTCCAAAATGCCCAGCGACAAGGAAAAGAAACGTCTCATGAAAACCATGATTCCTCATCTGAAGAGCATGGGCATGAACATCCGCGACATCATGAACTACATGACTACCAAATATCAGGCCAAACCCGGCGTAACATTTGATGATGTGGTCGAATCCATGAAGTTGCGCGCCAACCAGCTCAACCTGAAACTGGTGGGTCACTCGCCCATGATCAAGGATATCCAGGCCGTACTGGGCGATACCACCACCCCGCGCATGGAAGTATTCCACTTCTGCGATATCGCTGCGGGTCGTGAAATCATGAAGCTGGCGCCGGAATCCATCGTGTATCTACCCTGCCGTATCGCCGTCATGGAAGACGACAAGCGTAACGTCTGGGTACTGACGCTGGACTGGGACACCGCCTGGCTGGAAAGCATGGACACCCAAGAGTTTGGCGTTTCTGCGGAAATCGCCAAGATGGCAAAAGACATCCGCGACCGTATGGATAACGTGATGCAAGCAGGTGCCAACGGCGATCTGTAATTTTGCTTTTCTGTCGCGCCACGCCGTACCCAGCATGGCGTGACAGAAATCAGCGTTTACTTAGTGCCAGACACACACTAGACTGACACCTGCACAATCTACAACAAGCATTCTTGCCAGACGGCAACAACCTGTCGCAATAACGACAACCACCCCGGAGGAACTACTATGACCACCCGTAAACTCGCCCTGGCAGCCGCCTTGCTGGCAAGCACCGCCAGCCACGCCCAATATGGCATGGAACAAATGATGAACCCCATGATGTACGCCAACATGATGACCCCGATGATGGCGGGCATGACCCCCATGATGGGTTCGATGATGGCACCGATGGGTGCCATGGGTCCCATGATGACCGCCCCCATGGGCATGATGGGGCCGATGATGAACCCCGCAACCTATACCGGCATGATGGGCCCAATGATGGCACCGATGGGTGCCATGGGTCCCATGATGACCGCCCCCATGGGCATGGCTCAGCCCATGATGCAGCCCATGATGGATCCCGCCATGATGGGTCAGATGATGCAAGCTCCCATGGTCATGATGCCGATGCCACCCGCCGTGACCACGCCTGCAGCGCCCGCAAAATAACAATTGGTGTTTGCATGACGCCCTGCTTTGCAGGGCGTTTTGTTTTGTACAATCGTATTGCAGGAACCCCGCTTTACCAGTTTCCAGCACATTTAACCGGAGAATCTGACATGCGTACCTCTCGCCTTGCACTCGCCACCGCCCTGCTGATTGCAGGTTCTGCCCATGCCCAGTTTGGTGCCATGAGCAATCCAATGAGCATGATGAACCCTGCCATGATGATGGCGCCCATGAGCATGGGCATGATGAACCCTGCCATGATGATGAACCCCATGACCATGATGATGCCGATGACCATGATGGCCGCGCCGATGATGGGCAGCAGTATGATGAACCCGATGACCATGATGGCTCCCATGGGTAATTTCGGTGGCTACGGCAGTTATGGCAGCCCACAGCAGGTAATGTCCAACCCCTACACCAATCCCATGGGGGCAGCCAACCCCTACCTGATGCCTGCGGCGCCTGTACAACAACCCTCCTTCTTCCCGATGATGCCTGCTGCTCCCGCACAAGCACCCACCTACGGGGGAGGCTATCAACCCTATGTCATGCCCACGCCACAGCAGCCGGTATATGGCATGTATGGCGCACCGCCGGTTCCGGCTGCACCCCAAGCTCAGAGTGCCAGCCCCCCGGGCACAAATCCCATGGATAGCTGGATGGGTATGTTCATGCCACCTGCTGTTAGCGCACCGCAAGCAGCACCTGCCTCAGCCCCGGCTCCTGCTGCAGACCCGATGTTTGGCTGGACGCAAAACTTCATGCCGGCCAATCCACCCGCTGCAGCTACAACCACGCTACCTGCAAATGGCAATGCGCAAGACCCACTGTTTAACTGGATGCAAATGTTCATGCCCGCAGCCCAGCCCGCACCTGCCAAGTAAGCTGGCAAAGATGCACAAAAAAAGCCCGGCTTTTGCCGGGCTTTTTTGCAGCACATCACCGCTCACATACGCGCAAACGCACGACGCGCCGCTTCGATGGTGGCTGCAACTTCGGCTTCGCCATGTGCCGCTGAAACAAATCCGGCCTCAAAAGCCGATGGTGCCAGATACACACCTTCGTGGATCATGGCGTGGAAGAAACGGTTGAAACGATCCTTGTCACAGGCCATCACTTCGGCATACGTGCGCGGCGGCATGGCGCTGAAGAAAATACCGAACATGCCACCGACGCTGGCCGCACTGAAGGTTTCACCTGCTTCGCTGGCCACCTTGACCAAGCCCTCAAGCAACTGATCCGTACGCGCAGACAGCTTTTCATAAAAACCCGGCGCACGGGTCGCTTTTAGCGTGGCCAGTCCTGCCGCTACGGCAACCGGGTTTCCAGATAGCGTACCGGCCTGATACACCGGCCCAACCGGGGCCAGACGATCCATGATGTCGCGGCGACCACCAAATGCGCCCACTGGCATTCCACCGCCAATGACTTTGCCTAGCGTGGTCAGGTCAGGCACGATATCGAACAGCCCCTGCGCACCCTGCGGGCCAACGCGGAAGCCAGTCATCACTTCGTCGAAAATCAGCACGCTTCCGTGTTTCGTACAAAGCTCGCGCAAGCCTTCAAGAAAGCCAGCGGCAGGCTGCACCAGATTCATATTACCTGCCACGGGCTCAACGATGATGGCGGCAATCTCGCTGCCGATCTTTTCCATGGTGCGCTCCACACCGGCCAGATCGTTGTAGTCGAGTACCAAAGTTTGCGCCGCCACCTCGGCGGGCACACCAGCGGAAGTGGGATTGCCGAACGTCAACGCACCCGAGCCTGCTTTCACCAGCAAAAAATCAGCGTGGCCGTGATAACAGCCCTCGAACTTGATGATCTTGCTGCGCCCGGTGAAGCCCCTTGCCAGGCGAATCGCGCTCATGGTTGCCTCGGTACCGGATGACACCAGACGCACTTTTTCAAAACCGGGCAACAGGCTTGTCAGCAGTTCAGCCATTTCCAGTTCGGTTTCAGTCGGCGCGCCAAACGACAGCCCGCGCGCAGCCGCTTCCTGCACGGCTTTTACGCTGTCCGGGTGAGCGTGGCCAAGAATGGCCGGGCCCCACGAGCCAACGTAATCAATGTATTGCTTGCCGTCCGCATCCCACAGGTAAGCGCCTTCACCGCGCGCAAAAAAACGCGGTACGCCGCCCACCGACTTGAAGGCGCGCACGGGCGAGTTGACACCACCGGGAATGACTTTTTGCGATTGTTCGAACAGGGTGTGGTTGCGATCCATCTTCAATCTTCCGTTTCTTCAAAAAAGAGTGTGCCAAAGCGGCTGGCTGCCTGTTCAATATCCTGCGCATCAAACAGGGCGGAAATCACGGCAATGCTATCTGCGCCAGCCTCAATCAGCGAGGCCGCGTTATCGTGCGTAACGCCGCCAATCGCCACGACCGGCACATGCAAGCAGGCTGCATCACGCAACAGTTGCAGTGACGCGGGACGCGCGTCAGGCTTGGTTGGCGAAGGGAAAAAGCTGCCGAAAGCGACATAGTCTGCGCCCGCCAACTGTGCCGCCTGCGCGCGTTCCAGGCTTTGATAGCAGGAAGCGCCAATAATCTTCTCCGGCCCGAGAATCATGCGCGCCTCACGCAGGCTGCCATCTTCTTCACCCAGATGCACACCATCGGCCTCCACCAGATCGGCCAGGCGCAAATCATCGTTGATGATGAGCGGTACGCAGTACGCGCGACAAAGCGGCAGCAATTCGCTGGCCTGCTCATGGCGCAAAGCCACATCCCCGGTTTTTTCGCGGTACTGCACCGCCGCTGCACCGCCCATGAGCACAGCTTCCACGCCCTGCAGCAGACGCGCGGTATCGGCGCACTGTGGCGTGATGGCGTACAGGCCGGAAGGAAAAACGACCGCCATTACGCGCTACCCATCACCGGCACTTCCTGCGCCCAGAAAAAGCGATCCGGCAAATATTGGCCCATGCCTGGCCTGAATGCAGCCTTGAGTGTTTCATAGGTGAAGTCCTGTCCGTCCTTGACTGCGCGCGGCAACTCATTGCCAAACGCCAGACTGGCCGCAATGGCCGACGCAAGCGTGCATCCGGAACCATGAAAACTGCCCGCCAGCCTGTCCCAGGTGTCGGTCTGGGTCACGCCCTCCAGGCCGTAAAGAATGTTATGCACACGTGGCGTGTTTTCGTGCGTGCCGGTAATGAGCACGGATTCGCAGCCCAGTTGCAGTAAACGACTGGCGCATTCGGCGAGCGGCAGGTCGTCGTCTTCGCCATCATTCACGGCCAATCGGCGCGCCTCGATGCTATTCGGCGTAATCAGCGTGGTCTGCGGAATCAGGATTTCGCGCATGGCGGCAATCATGTCCTCGCTGGATAAATCATCGCCACGCCCGGAGGCCAGTACAGGGTCAAGCACCACCGGAATGTCAGGGTAGTCAGAAAGAATTTCGGCAATGACCGTCATGTTTTCCACGCTGCCCAGCAGACCCAGCTTGAACACTTCCACCGGCATGTCTTCCAGCAACATGCGCGCCTGATCCGCCACCCAGTCAGCATCGACAGCCGAAATGCCATCCACCCCTGCGGTGTCCTGAACGGTAATCGCGGTAATCACCGACAGGGGATGACAGCCCATGCCCGCCAGCGTCAGGATATCGGCCTGCACCCCCGCCCCGCCTGTTGGGTCAGAAGCGGCAAAGGTAAGAACCATGGGAGGGCTTTGAGACATGTGGAAGACTTTCGCGCCCGGCGGGCATACTGACTGCTGGGCAAGTGAATTAGAATGGAAACCGGATTTTATCCCGGATAACCCGGGTTGCCTAAAGACCCGGTTCTACCCATGAGCACCACGCCACAATTCAAAACTTACATGTGCCTGCTCTGCGGCTACATCTATGATGAGGCCAAAGGCTGGCCGCAGGATGGCATTGCGCCCGGCACGCGCTGGGAAGACGTGCCGATGAACTGGACCTGCCCGGACTGCGGCGCGCGCAAAGAGGATTTTGAAATGGTTGCGATCTAGAGCCGAGGGAACCTCATTCGCACGGCATCCCGCCTGCTGCCCACGCTTTGACGTCTTTTTCCCACTCTGCATAGCCACCCGGCACTTTTTCCTTCTGCCCACCCGGGGTCATACCAGATTCCAGCGCCCAGCGTATGCGTGCATCGTGCAGCAGATGTTCGAGGATTTTCCGGTTGTCGTTACCCAGATTGCGTTTCATCAGCTGACAGGTTGCCCTGGCATTCATGCCGGTCTGATCCAGTTTTGCATCCGGTGCCATCCAGTCATTGGCGCCTATCCCTGTAATCGCCGGAATATGACACTGGCTGCAAAGATAACGCGACTTGTGCGAGGTGTAATTGCGGCCATTCTGCTTTGCGCTGTTGAACTGATGGCATTGCAGGCAACGCTCATGCTGGAATTTTGCATGCAGCTTGTCGCTAAACTTGGCGGGTGCGGCCAGCGCCAAACCGGAACACAGCACCATCAGAATGGAAACGACCAGCTTCATTTGCTGCTTTCTGCTACTGCTCTCAGGGTCGGCACGGTCAGGTTCGCCTCGTCAGCAAACTGCAACGCCCGCGCGAGCCGCGCGGGGGCAGACCGCCCGGTACAGCCATGTTGCGGATCACCCGCGAAGGCTTCCAGCATGGCCTCAACAAGATGCTCATGATCATGCCGCACACCCGTTAGCCACGCCTGTATCTCTATCACTTCAAAGGCAACCTGCCGCGCAAAAAGTTCATGGTTTCTCCACAACTCACTTACTGTGCCACCTGTCCTCAGACCGGCAATATTGGTTGTGAGGATATAAACATTCTTGCGCACCAGCTCGAACAGCAGGTCATCCGCATCTGATATTTCGCGCGCGGGCAGTTCGACCGCATTCAAGGCTCGCACCAGCAAACCTGCCTGCGCACCATGCGCTGGCGAAGTAATCAGCGGCTTGGCATCCATGCCCTTTTTCTTTTCAAACCAGACCGAAATCACCGTGGGCTGGTCAATTCCGTGCATGTGCCAGTCACGCGGGAGCAGTTCATTCTGAATCAGGCCAACGCGTGATTTCCAGGCAGCTGGCAACATTGCCAGCACCGCGTGCAAATCGGGCTCAGCCACCGCAACCAGCACCAGCGCCGGGTCGGGGTGCTGCATGGCCAGCAACGCCATATCATCACCGCGATTAACCGGAATGACCTGGCAACCCGTACGTAGCAAACCGCCCGCGAATACACGCCCCAGTTGCCCAAGACCGATAACGATGATTTTTTGCATTGCAGAAACATCACAAGTAAACAACCCGTATTTTACTTGGGAACCTCTGATCAATTCCTCCATGAGCCGCGTTGCAGCCGAATTTTCTGACTGGCGCGAAGCTGTGCGCAAGTGCCCGTGAAGCGCAGGGCCTTGCAATGTACCGGGCAAAACGGACTGTCAGGTGGTTGGTCTGGGCAGCGGCCCCGGGATGTCGAGCAGATAGCCCTGCACCAGATCAACGCCCAACTGATTCAGCATGTCCAGCACTTTATTGTTCTCGACATACTCCGCCACAACGGTTTTACCCATGCCCTGGGCAATATCGACAATGGCCTTGACGAACACCTGATTGTCACTGTCCTGATGCAGATCGCGGATAAACATACCGTCGATTTTGATGGTGTCAGCGTGCAAATGCTTGAGGTATGCAAACGAAGAAAAACCCGTACCGAAGTCATCCAGGCACACCCCGCACCCCAGCTGTCGCAAGGCTTCAATCAGGCGCTGTGCGTCCTGCAGGTCAGATACGGCAGCCGTTTCGGTCAACTCCACCATCAACCGCCAGGGTAAAACCTGATGCAGCTGAAGCTGCTCGCTGATGAACTGCGGCAGCCCTGGCTCGGCAAACGAACGGGCAGAAATATTCACCGCCACGCCTGGCATTTCCGGGTGCTGCGCCAGGGTGCGAATGGCTTCGGCCACAACCCAGCGATCAATCTCGACGACCCTGCCACTTTTTTCTGCAATCGCCACAAAGCCCAGTGGCATGATGAGACTGCCCGGTTCGCGTTCGTCCTCCATACGCACCAGTGCTTCGTAGTGCGAGAGTTTTCTATCCTTGGCGTGATACACACCCTGAAAATGCAGGCGCAACAAATTCTGCTCCAGCGCACGGCTGATGCGCTCATTCCAGGTGAGGCGCTCGATCGTCAGCTTGGCACTCTGGCTGTCTTCACGGAAGACTCGCCAAGTATTCTTGCCCGCCTGCTTGGCCTGATACATTGCAGTATCCGCCTTGGCCACCAGTTCATCCGCATTGGCCGATTGTCCCGGGTAGTAGGCAATCCCCAGGCTGGCTGTAACCCGCAAGTTTCGTCCTTCGTAACGCAGGGGAATTTGCCCGACAGCACGCACGACACGCTCGGCCAGCGCTTCTGCATCGCCGCTGCCCGCATTGGGCAGCAAAACAGCAAACTCGTCCCCACCCAGGCGCGCAAAGATTTCCGTGCCCCTTATCAGAGCACCCACCTCACTCGCCACACGCATCAGCAAGGCATCACCAGCACGATGTCCAAAGTTGTCGTTGATCTCCTTGAATTCGTCGAGATCAAAGAACATCACTGCGCAATGCGCATGATGCCGATCCGATTCATTGATTATGCGCGACAGCTCAGACTGGAAACGATGGCGGTTGAACAGCCCGGTCAGGGGATCACGCTCGGCCAGATACACCAGCTGCTCAGCCGTTTGGCGTTCGTGGGTAATGTCTTCGTAAATCCACAAATGACCTATGAACCTGCCGTCCTTATCGCGCACCGGATAGTCCAGCTCGGTAATCAGCCGCCCGTCAGCCAGTTGAATTTCAAAGCTGTCGGACAGTTCGCGGGTTTCCATCACAGACAGCAAGTGGCGCGAGAAGTGATCCGGGCGCGACAGTTGATTGGTGGATCTGGCAAGAACTTCCGTCACCGGCATTCCGATCAGATTCAGGCGCTCATCAATCGACCACATGCGTGTAAATGTCGGGTTGTGGTAAACCACGCGACCATCTGCTGCAACAAACAGAATTCCCAGATTCATGGCTGCCAGCAAGGCAACCAGCCGCGCACGTTCCTGTTCAGAGTCATCCAGATAGCGCGCCTGAAGGCTCTCGGACAGGCGCAAGTCCAGGACAGTATTACGCAGTTTTTCCTCAGTTTCCTTCAACGCATCAATGTTGTGTACGCTGGCACGCAAACCGATGTTTTCACCCTGCGCATTGCGTATCGGGAGCCAGTTGGCGACCGCCCAGAAGTGGCTGCCATTTTGATGTTGTGCGCGGAAGATATATCCACTATCGCGCCCACCTCGCAGCGCTTCGTGTAGTTTCGCCCCGGCGGCTTCACGATCCGCCTCATGCACCAGCACAAGCGGGAATTCCTGCGCGGTCATGCAGAATTCAACGCTATAGCCAAACATGCGCTGTACAGAAGGATTAATCCACAACAGCTTGCCCTCGGGAGACAGCCAGAACTCCACGTCGTAGGTGTAATCAGCAATCGCGGCAAAGCGTTGTACCTGAACTTGTACCGCCTCAGCCATGCGGTTGAAGGTTAGCGCAAGCACATCAATTTCGGTTTCGCCCTGCAACGGCACGCGCATCTGGTAATCGCCCGCCGCAATCCGCTCACTGGCTTCGCGCAACGTAGTCAGCCTGCGCTCCAGCCACTTGCCTGCCAGCCACAAAAACAGGGCACTGGCCGCTATCGCCAGCAAAGCCAGCAGGCCGCTTTGCAACAGCGACTGTTTGCGCGCCACGGCGATTTCCTGTGCAGACAGCCCATAAGTCATACGCCCGTAAACCTGGCCAGCCAACTGAATATCAGCTCCACCATCGATCACGGGCCGTCCCGCCACCCGCCGGTCAAAGCGGGCAACCTCAAGGCCATTTCTGTCCTGCACAATCAAAAAG
>ERZ1645185.554-NODE-554-length-15599-cov-3.859624_pt1 | contig 15599 bp, 12 predicted proteins | sample MGYA00575351_ERZ1645185 | MGnify/ENA primary metagenome ERZ1645185 (study PRJEB40838, sample SAMN11284767) | freshwater sediment metagenome | isolation source: river sediment | host: Sediment | place: India: Jana village, Kanpur | collected 2015-12-17 ...
GGGTAGAAGACCCAACCAAACAAAAGCAATTCAGCGGAACAGTTGATGCACCTACACCTATGGCCTACAACATTAATAATGTAATGGCTGATGCGGGTGAAGAAACATTGTTGGTGAACACATCGACTGTGACCCGAGCAATGATTCGATTGCTTCGCATTAACCAGCCACCAGGCGGCTATACTTTCTTCCGGCAAATGGAACGAACATTGGCATCCAGCGCAATGGGACGCCCAATGTTGTCGATGGATCACGACTATGTGTCGGCACAATCGCCCAGCAATGCACAGCTCAATACAATCAACGCTTACCGCCGAGGGCTAGCCAGTGTTAATTGGTCATTCTAAAAATTCCAGTTATGAAAACTCAAAAGGTAAAACGAGCAAACAAAGGCCTGAGGAAAGCAAAAGCTTCCTTCAATACCACCTTCATCTCCCCTTCCCTCCAACGCAAATGCGACAAATGCGAAGAAGAGGAAAAACAAAAAGTGCAGAAGAAAGCCGATACCAATGCAGCGGCGGTACCTGCGCATACCAGCCAGTTTATCAGTGGCCTGTCGGCAAAGGGCAGTCCGCTGCCGGCTGCCCAACAGCAGTTTTTCGGAAAGCGAATGGTCCACGATTTTTCGGACGTCCGCATACATACAGGGCCGGATGCCGATGCCAGTGCCCGGGAGATAAATGCCCTGGCCTATACCTCCGGCAATCACATCGTTTTCAAACAAGGCAGGTTCAACCCGGATACGGAGGAAGGCAAACATCTGCTGGCGCATGAACTGCAACACGTGGTACAGCAGCGGGAAGGACTGCATCGCAAGCAAGCAAACAATGGCGCAGAGAAGGAAGAAAGACCCGCAGAACCTCCCTATGAAATTTTCGGCCCGGTGAAAGAAGAAAACACCACCCACTATGGCAATTGTGAAGGCGTATCGGTGCAGGGTGTTACCAATGCCAACTACAGCCACAGTCATTCGGCTTCCATCAACCCGCAGCCGGGCACAGGCTGCAGTGGCTGCGAAACCGCCAATTGCATCAGCAGTTCCGGCACCATCACTTCCACCTTCAATGCCAACCCCACGGTGTCACTTCCCTCTGTACCCTCAGGGCTCAACGAATGTGAAACCAATGCCGTCAGAACATTCATCAACACCACGCTGCGGGCACATGAGCAGCAACACGTAGCCGCATTCAATACTTACCGCGGAACCGTGAACACCCCTTACACATATACCGGGTGCCGCGATGGGGTGAATGCCTACATCGCCAGCATCCATGCCGGTATCGAATCTTCGAGGCGGGCGGCCAGCGATGCCGCCAGCGCAGCGCTTGATCCTTTCAATGCGGCCATCCCCTGCGATTGCCCGGACCCGGAAACAGAAACAGAAGCCCCGGAAAATGAATAGACAAAGTGACTCGCCGACCGGCACCGGCCGGATTTTAGGGAATGCAGATTTGCAGGGTTCGTATTAAATTGTGTACATGTCCGCCCCATCACTTACCAACGCACTCCAACTACTCGAAGACATTTGCGAGCAAAGAATTACCACCTATTTCGCTGGTAAAGCATTCAGCATAGAAACATTCCAGGACGATGGCCGATGGACTGATGCCCGATCCGCACTCCAACTACCGGATGAATTTTCCAATACTGAGTTGCTCTTGTTGCTGATCGCATTAGCGCCGCATGCAAGGCCGGGTTTTTATGAAGCCATCATCACCCGGTTGTTTCCGCAGGGAGGCGAGTTTACTGAAATGGGAGGGGCCAAAGGCTTGCAACACCGCGGCATGCTGCCTACCGGTGAGACTGCGTTGTTCATACTGGCAGGTATGGATTTGGAGCATCGTTTGAAGATCCAGCAGTTGTTCAGTGAAGAAGGGTGGATTGGCAAATTTGGCCTGCTGCAGGTGGAGCCCATGAAGGAAGGAGAGCCCGCCATGAGCGGTCGGCTGCTTGTGGACGAAGACTGGTTGGAGAAATTGCTGCTGGGGCGAGAAGCCAGCCCGGTTTTCAGCGCCGAATTCCCGGCCCGTCGCATTGCCACCGCCATGACATGGAACGACCTGGTGCTGCATCCGCAAACCCTGGAACAGGTACACGATATACGCCTGTGGATGGAGCATCGCGATAAGGTGCAGGCCGATGCAGTGCTGGCCCGTAAAATAAAACCCGGCTTCAGGGTGTTGTTCTATGGCCCTGCGGGTACCGGCAAAACTCTTACCGCTACGCTCATTGGCAAAGAGTTCAATTTGCCTGTGTACCGCATCGATCTGAGCCAGGTAGTGAGCAAGTATATCGGCGAAACTGAAAAACACCTCGAGTGGGTTTTTACCAGGGCAGTCCGCAAAAACTGGATCCTCTTTTTTGATGAAGCCGATGCATTGTTTGGCAAACGTACCAATGTGCAAAGTGCCCACGACAAATACGCCAACCAGGAAGTGGCCTACCTGCTGCAGCGCATTGAAGATTATGAAGGCCTGCTCATCCTCGCCTCCAATTTCAAAGGCAATATTGACGATGCCTTTCTGCGCCGGTTTCACAGCATCATCCATTTTCCCATGCCCAATGCCAATGAGCGGATGCGTTTATGGCAGGGCAGTATCCCTGCCAGCCTGCAACCCGAGCCTTCCATCGACTGGATGAAACTGGCGTCTGCGTATGAAATTACCGGTGCGGGCATCCTGAATGTGATGCATTATGCGGCCCTGCGCTCCTTCAGCAGGCATGAAAACACCTTGCATGAAAGCGACCTGGTGGAGGGTATCCGCAAAGAATTCAGGAAAGAGGAAAAGGGGTTCTGAAACTGCTTTTCAATTAAAAAAAGGATTGCTTCGCTTCTCTTCGCCAACAGTAGTGGCAGGTCCGTGACCGGGATAGACCACGGTTTCGTCGGGTAAGGTAAACAACTGTGTCCGGATGCTGTCCAGTAATTGCGAATGGCTGCCGCCCGGCAAATCGGTTCGACCAATGCTGCCCTGGAAAAGCACATCGCCCCCAATGACAAACCCCTGGTCTTTGCAATAAAAGCAAACATGGCCCGGCGAATGGCCCGGTGCAAAAAGCACGGTAAGGCTATCATTGCCCAGGCGTATTGCCTGCCCTGCCTGCAGGTGGTGGACGGCCCCCTCATAGTTATCAAAAGGCAGGTTCCACATGTTGCCAGATGCCGGTGCCCACTGCAGTACCATTTCTTCATTAGCATGCATCCATGGTTGCAGTTGCCATTGCTCCGCTGCCCATTTCAGCCCAAACACATGGTCGAGGTGGCAGTGGGTTTGCAGCAATTTCTCCAGCTGCAAATGATGGCTTTCCATGAATTCAATCAGCTCCTCCTTCTCTTCCTGGAAATAGCATCCCGGGTCAATCAGAACAGCCTGCCCGGCTTCGTTGTACAACAAATAAGTATTCTCCTGGATAGGACTGACAGTGAACATCGCAATCTGCAGCATGTTTATTACGTTTGACAAGTGCAAAATTGGGGGTTTCACGCCTGTGACCGGAGTGTTAAATAAAATGTATGCAATGCCCCACCTACAGGCAGTTTCCGTGCATCCACTACTTTTAAATGCTTAATTTGTCAGACCAATAAACAGGGTTGTAGATGTTTCGAAAGAAAATTGGAATTATAACGGGTCTCGTGTTGCTGTTAAGCAGCCTGGTTTCTGAGATCGCAACGGCGCAGGTATCCAGTGTAACTTTTGGCAAAAACCGTATTCAGTACAGGAAATACAACTGGCGTTTTTACCAAACGCCCAACTTCAATGTACACTTCAATGATGGGGGCCTGGAATTGGCCAAATATGTACTCGAACTAGCCGAAGAAGAACTGCCGCAGCTGGAGAAGTTTACCGAAACCGCTTTGCAGCGCCGGGCAAACATTGTGCTGTACAACAGCTACGATGATGCGCAGGCCACCAATATTGGCCTGGGCACCAATGCACCTGATGCCGGTGGCCTAACGCAACTGGTGAACAATAAAATGATCATTTACTTCAACGGCAACCATGCCGACCTGAAGCGACAAATACGCGAAGGCATTGCCCGCATCCTGGTAGACACCCGTTTGTTTGGCGAGAACATTGGTGAAATAGCCGGCAATGCCACCCTGCTCGACCTTCCCAAATGGATGACCGATGGATATGTGAGCTATGCCGCCGAACCCTGGAGCATCGCCAAGGATGACCAGATGAAAAACCTGCTGCTGGCCAATGAATACCGCAATTTTTACCAACTGGCCTATCATCACCCGGCATTGGCAGGCAATGCGTTTTTTCATTACCTGGCCACCCATTACAAAAAAGAGAACGTTACCTACTTCATGTACCTCTCTATTTTGTACAAAAACACCAATACCGCCTCTGTTCGCATTACTAAAATGAGACTGAAAGACCTGCTGAGCCAGTTTATGCAGGCAGAGTCGGACAAGTACTACAAAGAAATTCGTGGACGGCGCAACTACCCCAAAGGAAGCATTGCCATTACAGAAGCCGTGGACGCCAATAAGGATTTTTACCATTTTGCCCCCAACCCCAATCCACGGTCTTACACTTATGCCGTGGCCGAATACAAAAAGGGTAAGTACAGTGTAAACCTCTACGAAAACTACGTGAACCGCAAAAGGCTCATCAGTAATGGCATAAGGGTAATGATGCATGAACGCAACCCGCTCTATCCTGTAATGGCCTGGGATGGCAAGGGCAGCCGCCTGAGTGTGATTTATTGGGAAAAGGACAAGGTGAAGCTGATGGTGTACGATTTGACACAAGCGGACATCGTCATACGCAAAGACCTGCCTTTCGACCAGGTACAGGATGCGCAGTATTTCCTCGACCACAAGCGGCTTATACTGAGCGCTGTAAAGAATGGCCATACCGATATATACCTGTACTACGTGGAAACCGGAAAGGTGGAGCAGATCACCGACGATGTGTGGGATGACCTTGACGCCTCCTTTGTTTCTTTCCCCAACAAGTATGGCATCATCTTCAGCAGCAATCGTCCGGGTCCTTCGGTAGCCGGTGGCGATACTTCGCATCCCAGCGATTATCCATACAATGTTTTCCTCATAGATGTGGACGAAAAGGGAGGATATCGGCAGGTCACGCAACTCACCGACCAGAAATTTGGAAATGCGCGGTTTCCCACGCAATACAACATGAACCACTTCACATTTGTGAGTGAGGAAAATGGCATCGGAAACCGCTACGCCGGTTTCTTCACCACCAAAGCCGAAGGATTGGATACACTGGTCATCATTGGAGATGAAGTGCTGCGCAATCCATCGCTCAAAGAAGTGGACAGCACATTGAAGGCATGGGAACGGGATGAGCCGGACAGCATCGGTTTGATTGCATTGACAAAAGATTCTACTTATACCTTCCCGATCACCAACTACCAGAGCAGCCTTCTCGAAAGCCGCATTGCCGGCGACAAAGGACAGGTGAGTGAAGTGACGCAGCAAAGCGACATCAAGATGCTTTACCGCTTGCGGGTAGACAGCCTTGCCTTGAGGCGTCGCAATGTGAACGCCAAGCCCACCGAGTTCATTCGTGAACAAATGGCTGAAGCCCGAAAAGCAACCGGGCAGGCAACAACTTATGGCGGCAACAACGCCGATTCCGCGGACAACTTTTCATTCTTTGGTGAATTCACCGGCAAAACGGATACTGCACGTCTGCGTTCTTCGTACCTCCGTCCAAGGGGTCCCCAAAAAACCGATCAACGCGCCGACATACTCAAAAACGCCAAGCTGTACAAATACAGGCTGCGTTTCAGCAGCGACCAGGTACTGGGAGGCATCACCAACAACCTGTTGCTCACCCGCTATCAACCCTTTGCCGGTGGCAGCGGCCCTATCTACATGAACAACGGCAACAACCTGAGCTGGGCTTTCATGGCCACCATCAGCGATGTATTGGAAGACTACCGCATCAGCGGCGGATTCAAACCGGGCATCAATTTCAGCGACAACGAATATTTTGTCGATTTTCAGAACTACCGCAAGCGCATCGACTGGGGCTTGAATTTCTACCATGCCGCCAACAGCAATTTGCAGTTTTACACCGAAACACCTGATGCCTACTTCAGCACCAAGGTTTTGACCAACCGATACCAGGTAAACGTAAGCTATCCATTCGACAGGGTACGCAGTGTACGACTCATCACCAGTTTCAGAAACGACAGGGTGGTAATGCGGCCCAGCCAGTTCAGCACAGGTTCAGGCATCCCCAACCCCTATGGCTTGCAACGCCCTGACACCAACCTGCGGTTCGTGAACTTCCATTTTGAATATGTGCACGACAACTCGCTGAACAAAACGCAGAACATCTGGCACGGTGTACGCTGGAAAGTGTACATGGAGAACATCATGCAATTGAACAAATCGCAGATTGTTGCCGGCAAGGAAGCGCAGCGCCAATTCACTTTTAACTTTGGTGCCGACTTCAGGCATTACCTCCCTATTTACCGCAATTTCATTTGGGCGGTACGTGGTGCCACCGATGTCAGCTGGGGCAACCAGAAACTCATCTATTACCTTGGTGGGGTAGACAACTGGCTATCGCCCAAGTTCAATGCAGAGAACCGCCCCGATCCTACACAGAAATATGTATACCAGAGCCTGGCGCTGCAAATGCGCGGTTACCGCCAGAACCTGGCCAACGGCAACAACAACATGGTCTTCAACAGCGAATTGCGCCTTCCTTTGTTTGCCACTTTCCTCAACAAGCCGATCAACAATGCATTCATCCGCAATTTCCAGTTGGTGCAGTTCATTGATTTGGGTACGGCATGGGTAGGCACTTTCAGTGGCATTGCCCGCCCCGGTGTTCGCTATGCATCTCCCGATCCCAACAACCCTGTGGTGGTAAATGTGAAGGCGGGTGGTGTAGGTCCATTTGCCGGTGGTTACGGATTTGGTGCCCGCTCTACCCTGTTGGGCTACTTCATAAAAGTAGATGCCGGCTGGCCTATGAATGGTTTCTTCAACAACAAACCGCAATGGTATTTTGCCCTGGGCTTCGATTTCTAAGCATTAATACAAATAAGAAAAGCTCATGCTGAACAATAGCATGAGCTTTTTTTTCGTAGCCCTTCTTCTCACAGCCTGATGCGATACGAGGCACTCAACTTGATGAATGGCCCATCGCCCCAGTTGCGATTGGTCAGGTAGTTTTTGCCTTCAAGCCCTGTGCGCAGCTTGCGCATGATGCCATAGCCGGGTTCCAGTGTCAGGCAAATGTGTTTGGCCACATAGGCATCGAGGTACAATGAAATCTGGTTGTCGTCAATGCGTACATACTGGCCATTCTGCAGGCGGTAGCTATTGGTAATAGCCCGGAAGGTGGATCCCCAGTAAAGGCGCTTGTTGAGTTTGTGCTCCCAGGTAAGCCGGCCGGGGAGCAGGCCAAATATGTAATTCTTGTCATCGATGCGCCAGTCGGCACCCAACAGCGGCATGAAGAAGAAACCAAAGAAATCGCTGTTCATGTAAGCACCGAATCGGATCTTTTTGCCGGGCGCTTTTTCATAGCTCGCAAAGACAACGCCACCGATCTGCCATGTTTTTTGAGCAAACAGCTTTTCACCGTTGGTGCGTATGATGGGCATGATATTCATGGACCAACGAGAACCATGCATGGGAAAGAGGAAGCCCATGGGAAATGCGGCACTCCTTACAGTGGGCAGCACATTGCTTTTGTCGGCAGAATCGATGTTCCAGCTTTCGAAATACGGGCTAAGCAATTGGTAAGTTCTGTCCTTGAGTTTGATCGGCAGATCGCTGCCTGCCCACCAATGCTGGAAGGGTGTGGCATCTGATCCGGCATTCCTGAAAGCATAGGTATAGCGAACCTGGAACGGATCGACATAGGGCTGTGCCAGCAAGGATGCACAGAGCAATAGTGAAGCAAAAACCAATGCGGGAAGCTTCATATAAAAAAGATGAGTGGCCTGCTGCATTGCAAGACCACTCATGAAAATTATTACCCCAAGGGGGAAAATTATATGACAATTGACAGGATGGCGTTTTCAATGCATAACCTGCCAACTATGCCTCATCATTGCCGTTTCAATTCGCTGATGCTTACTGCTGGCACCAATACTTTGTTACACTTTTCAACGATGATGTCTTTGGCGAGTTCAAAGCTGCCGGCCAGTTTCACATCGGTGGCAGCGGCTGCCGCTTTTACCTCGTATTTACCCGCGGCGGCTATCCAAGAAGTACTGTTGGTGTCAAAAGAAGCCAGGAACTTTACCGGCAGTTCAAAATGCAGGGTTTGCTTTTCACCCGGCTTCAGTTCCTTCGTTTTGCCGAATGCCTTGAGTTCTTCGCTGGGTTTTTCCAGGCCAGCGGCCGGGGCAGCCACGTATATCTGCACGGCTTCTTTGCCGGCCGTCTTTCCAGTGTTGGTAACCGTTACCGACAGTTTCACCGTACCGTCCTTGTCGGGGCTGCTCACCTTCAGCTCACTATAGGCAAAGCTGGAGTACGACAATCCATAACCAAACGGGTAGGCAACCGGCACTTTAAAACTGTTGTAGTAGCGATAGCCTACATATATCCCTTCTTCATACACTACTTCCGATGCTTTGCCCATGGGTATGCCCAACGGGCCTTTGGCAGCTGGCATATCCAATTCACGGCCGGGGAAGTTTTTGGCAGAAGCCACCTCTTCATATTTCACCGGGAACGACATGGTCAGTTTGCCGGAAGGATTCACTTTGCCGGTGAGTACATCAGCCAGCGCATTGCCGGCTTCCTGCCCACCCTGCCATGCCAGCACAATGGCGTCAGCGTTATTTCTCCAGCTGGCAGTTTCAATCACACCTCCTATGTTCAGCACCACCACTACTTTTTTGCCCCTGGCCCTGAAGGCTTTTGAAACATTGGTCAGCAGTTGCTGCTCCGCAGCGGTAAGGTCAAAATCGTTCTCTTTTTTGCGATCCTGGAATTCGCCGCTGTTGCGGCCAATGGTCACCAGGGCTATATCGGTGCTGGCGGCCAGCTGCTCCACATCGGCACTGTTCCATTCCAGTTCAGCCAGCGGCGGCAGCAGTTCAAAGAACATCCTCCGCTTGGGTTGTTTTGCTTTTTCGGCAGCTATGTGGGTGGCATAGCGGCGGGCCAGGTTGTCGTCGAACTGGTAGCCTGCCTGCTGCATGCCGTCTACCAGTGAAATGGTATAGGCCTCATTTACATCGCCACTGCCCGTACCGCCGGAAATGAATTCATAGGAAGTGTTTCCAAAAGCAGCAATCTTCTTCGCCCCGTTCAATGGCAGGGTGTTGTTTTCATTCTTCATCAATACAATGCCTTCAGCGGCAGCCTGGCGGGCCAGCCTGGCATGTGTTTTCAGATCGGGCTGGTTGGTAGGAGTAACGTTGTTGAATGCCAAACCCATTTGCGCTACGGCCAGTATGCGGGCTACATTTTCATCCAGTACTTTTTCATCGAGCTGTTTGTTCTTTACTGCTTCCAGTATCCTTTTCACCTGGTCGGGCGTACCGGGCATAATGAGATCGTTGCCGGCTTTCATTTGAGCCACCACATCTGAGCCACCAAACCAGTCGGTCATTACAAATCCATTGAAGCCCCACTCCTTGCGCAGTATGGTGGTCAGCAGGTCATAATTCTCCGAAGTGTAAGGCCCGTTGATGCGGTTGTAAGAGCTCATGACCGTCCATGGTTGCGATTCCCTCACCGCGATTTCGAAGCCACGCAAATAAATTTCCCGCAGGGCCCTTTCGCTCACAATGGTATTTACCTGGTTTCGGTTGGTTTCCTGGTTGTTGGCGGCAAAGTGTTTAATGGAGGTGCCCACACCATTGCTCTCAATGCCATTGACCATGGCGGCCGTAAACTTGCCGGATACCACCGGGTCTTCTGAGAAGTATTCGAAATTTCTTCCGCCCAGCGGGTTGCGGTGAATATTGAGTGCCGGCGCCAGGATGTAATCCACTCCATAAGCTTTGGCTTCTGCCCCCATGGCTTTGCCAACAGCCATTGCCAGTTCGGTATCCCAGCTGCTGGCAATCAGCGTTTCAATAGGCCATGCCGTGGCGTAGTAAGACCTTGTGCTGTCGTTGTTGCGGAAAGGGCTGATGCGCAAACCGGCAGGACCATCCGCTGTGACGGTGGTGGGAATGCCCAACCGCGGGATGCTGTAGGTCGTTCCTGCCGCACCCGGCACTTTGTCTTCGGTTTGTCCCACCGTAGGGCCGCCCAATTGTGGCATTCCGGGAATTTTCATACCCATGCCTACTACCATCTGGGCTTTTTCCTCCAGTGTCATTTGGCTCACCCATTCCTGGGCTTTTTTGCGCATACCGGCAGTTTGAGCGTAGGAAATGCCGCCGATACCAACAAAGGCAGCTACGAGTAAAAGACGATTCATACAGCTTTGCATTTAAGGACACAAATCTCTTTTCTGCCAACCAAGACAGGATTGATATATGTCAATAAATGATCAGTGCATGCCGCGGATGCGACTCAGCGTTTCCTTGGTAATGCCCAGGAAAGAAGCCAGGTGTACACCCGGCACACGGCTCACAATATCAGGGGCGTCCTGAAGCAGGCGCTGGTATCGCTGCTGTGCCGTTTCAAACTGGATGGCTTCCATGCGCTGCTGCGAAAGAATCAGCGATCCCGTCACCATCATCCGGAGCATGCGTTCGATTTCGTGATGCTCATCCGCCAGCTTCATGAAAGTATCATGATGAATGCCCCATATGCTGCTGGGCTCCAGGGTTTGAATGATGAGCCTGCTGGGAACGCGTTGAAAGAAACTGGTGATGGACATGAAAAACTGGTCATCCAATGCCAGCCACTCGGTGATTTCCTTTTCGTCTTTATGATAAAAAATGCGGACGGCCCCTTTTTCGATGTACCAGATGTAATCGGCTACCCGGTGCTCTCGCAATACGAAATGATCTTTGGGCAGGTCCCATTGCTGCCAGGCTTGCAGAAAAAGATCACGCATCTCATGTTGCAACGGATGAATACGATCCAGCGCCTCTGATAATTGATTTAATGAATGATCCATAAATGCATGATTAATGCGTTACCACGCTATATACCTCGGTGGTACAATTCCATTCAAACGGAGATACACTATCAACTGACCCCGATGGTGCGTTTGGTGATCACTCAAAATATTGATCATTTGCATTTTGGTGATTTTGCCGGCAAAGAAGGCAACGCTATCCGCCAGGTTTTCTTTGGGCAATGCAACCACTGTAGCAATGGCGGCATCGTAGGCTGCCGAAAGTGTTTTGATGGTGTTTGCCTTGCTGCTATCCGTAGGCATGGTCCCCATGGCCTTTCCCTTGTCGGTTGAAACAAATTCTGTACTGATGTACAACAAATTTTCAGCCATGTGCATGAGCATACCACCAAAACTCATTTCAGCCGGCGTGGGTCTGAAACCATATTTGTCGCCTGGCATTGCCTCTGCCACTTTCAGGCTGTAGTCCTTTGCGTTTTTCAAACGCTCTACGGTAGAGCGTATAAACAGATCGTCCTGCGATGATGCCGCAATACTGCCAACATGCAGGAAAAGAATGAAAAGGAAACATCTCATGGGCTAAGCATTTCTACCTGTAAATGTCTGCCAATAGAATGAAACAATGCCAGCCTTTCTGCCGGCCCGAAAACACATTCAGATTGGCAATCATGTATAGGAATTTATCCTACATTCGATCGTACATGCAAGCCTCTATTGTCACAGAACAAGATTATCCTGCCATTGTACAGCTGGTGAACGCCGCCTACCGCGGTGAGGCCAGCAAGGAAGGCTGGACAACAGAGGCATGGATAGTGGGAGGCGAGCGGCGTACCAATGAACAGCACCTGGCTGGCTTGCTTCAGCAACCCGGTGCAGTCATGCTGCAGGTAAAATCAGACGCTGGTGAATTGCTTGGCTGTGTTTTCCTGCGACAGGATGACGAGGGCCTTTACCTGGGCATGCTGAGCGTATGGCCCAAATTGCAGACACATGGCGTGGGCAAAACACTGATGTGGATGGCCGAGGAACATGCCCACCAGCTTGGCGTGCATCGCATTTACATGCATGTGATCACAGCCCGTACCGAATTGTTGGAATGGTATTATCGCCGCGGCTATGTATCCACCGGCCAGTTCAAAACTTTTCCTTCTGATCCTGAATTTGGAGTGGCATTGCAGCCCCTCGAATTTGTAGTGCTGGAAAAACAGCTTTGATTCATCCGTCGATCCGGAAACTGTCGCGGTCTTTCAAAAAAGGCAGCTTGCCCCTGACTTCATTCAATGCATCTTTCGACAATGTGATGGTATGAATCACTGGCTCATGCGCCTGTTCGAACAACACTTCGCCCATCGCATCCACCACCATGCTGTTGCCACTGTGGTAAATGCCGTTGCCATCTTCACCTACGCGGTTCACACCAATCACATAGCATTGGTTTTCGATGGCCCTTGCCTGCAATAGAGTGCGCCATGCTTGCGATCGGCGCTCCGGCCAGTTGGCCACGTATATGAGCACATCATATTCAGCATCGCCATCCTCCTGCACTTGTTGGCGGGCCCAAACCGGGAAGCGCAGGTCATAGCATACCTGCAGGTGAATGCGAAATCCTTTTACCGAGGCGATGAGCCGCTTGCTTCCGGCCGAATAATGTTTGTCTTCGCCGGCATAGGCAAACAGGTGGCGCTTGTCGTAGTAGCCAAACTGCCCGTTGGGAAGCATCCAGATAAGCCGGTTGAAATACGCACCATTTTCTTCGATGATAACGCTGCCGGTGAGAATGATCTTTTTGTCGGCCGCTATTCGCTGCATCCATTGCACCGTGTAGCCATGCATGGTTTCGGCCAGCAATTCAGGTTGCATGCTGAAACCTGTGCTGAACATTTCGGGCAGCACTATCAACTCAGTCTTCTCAATGCTGCCGATCTTTTCCTCCAGCATTTGCAGGTTGGCTGCTTTGTCCTCCCAATGCAGTGGCGTTTGTATAATCGAAACGGTAAGATTTTGCGGCATGCTGCGAAATTAACGGGAGCCTCTTGTTATGCATAGCCCCACTGCTTCATCACCTGCATATTCTCCTGCATGCTTTGCAGCGGCGCTTTTCCCTGGTAGGCTTCCTGTTCTATGATAAGGTGTGCATCGGGCTGGCTTTTCAGAATCGTTTTCAGTATGTCCTGCAAAGGCACAATGCCTTTTCCAAGAATGGTGCTTTCGTATTTCTCCTGGGCACCGGCCACCGCTATTTCATCTTTTACATGCAGCGAGGCAAAGCGACCCGGGTACAGTCTCACGATGTCGGCAGCATTGGCACCACCATTGTACAGGTTGCCGGTATCCAATTGCTGTATCACCAGTTTGGCATCTGTTTCTTTCAGAATGATATCGTACAAGGTGCGGCCCTTCAGGGTTTCGCTGAACTCGAAATCGTGGTTGTGGTAGCCAAAGCGCATGCCATGTTTCCGGCACAACTCACCGGCTTTGTTGAACACTTCCATTTGGCGCCGCAGGGCATCATAGTCTTTTCGCAATACCGCATCCATGGATGGGCTGATCACGAACTGCTGCCCCATGTAGGCCGCATCTTCCACCGTGTATTTCCATGCGTCGGTGAAATCGTTCCTGGAATCATCGAAATGTTCCTTTTTCAATACGGTATGTCCGCTCGGCATTTTCATGCCCAGGTCATCGAGAATTTTCCTGAATTCAACCGCGGTATAGCCGTAAAACTTTCGGTCAACATAATTGGCATGCTCCACGTGCCTGTATCCCATACTGGCCAGCGCCCGCAGGGTGCCCAGGGGGTCACGCTTCATATCCTCACGAACAGAATACAACTGCAAGCCCGTTAAGTATTTCGTATTACCCTTTGCCCATGCTGCTTGTTGCGCCAGCGAAAGGGCAAGCACTGTATAGGCTGACTGCCGGATGAATTTTCTGCGTGATGACATGCTCTCGTTTTTTATCGATCACAATTTAGTGGATACCCAGTATCGGCGTGCAGTAACACATCAAGAAAATAAAATGAAGCGGAAGCCCTGCTGCAAATGAGTATCTTTCTACAGCAAAATTTCTGAGATGAAACACAAGTCATTTGCCTGGCTCATCCTGTTGGCAATGGTTGCATTGCCATTTGCTTATGCCTGGTATTTGTATCCTTATCTGCCCGATACGATCCCTACGCATTTTGGCGCCAACGGACAGCCAGACCAGTATGGCAGCCGGGAGAGCATATTTATCGTACCCGCCATTTTAGCGGTGGTAAGCCTGATCGTGTATTTGCTGCTCACCAATATTCACCGCATCGATCCCAAGCGATACCAGCAACCCACGGACAATGCCCTGTACTTGCAGTTTGCACTTTTCGTAGTGCTTTTCATGAGCTTGCTCAGCCTGGTGATAATATATTCGATGAGCCATCCGGGTACGGGCTTTGAAAAACTGATCCTGCCGTTGCTGGGTGGTTTTTTTGCAGGCATGGGCATGTTCATGCCAGGTTTTCAGCCCAACTATTTTGTCGGGCTGCGGTTGCCCTGGACACTCGATAACGAAAACAACTGGAAAGCCACGCACCGGCTGGCAGGCAAAGTGTGGACTGTGGGTGGCATCGTCATTGCATTAGGCGGCATTATTACGAGTGGTACATTTTCGGTGGCACTTTTTTTTGGAGGCTTGCTGACCATGATCCTGATCCCTGTGGTATATTCATACCAGTTGTTCAGGAAAGGAAATCCTGAATAAAATGAAATGATCATGAGGGTTTGTCTTATGATTTCCCTCCATTCACCACAAAATTCATCCTGGAAAACAGACCAGTCATAATCCCAGTCCTTCTGCTTGCTCAGGCAATTCATTCAAATTAGAAATATGTGTCGCATTTATCTGAACATCATCAGTCTTGCTCTTTTGCCACAACTGCTGGCAGCTCAAACAGTAAAAGAAGTAAACTCAGTACCACAGTTGCTGTCGGCACGAACAGGTGAAGTTCGAATGGCCGCAGGTCAGTATGTAATTGCTGACAATGCAGAATTGCCGGAAGGCCTGGTAATCCGGGCGGAAAAAGGCGTCCGGTTCCAGATTGCGGCCGGCCGGAAACTGCAGGTGCGTGCCACCATTGTGGCTGATGCCCGTTCGGTATTGTGGGAGGGTGAAGGCGAGCCGGAACTGTATCCCACCGCTATGAAGGAGGTGAGTGTTTGCCACTTTGGTGCCATAGCCGGAGACAACAGGGACGATGCGGACGCGATAATGAAAGCAGTGCGCAGCGCACAACGCATTGGAACCATTTATTTTCCGGCGCATGAATACGAAAAGCCTTACACCATCAGTAAGACTATTGAGTTCTTCAGTCCGTTGCGTGTTTCCAACTGGCATGTCATTGGCGATAAAACAGCCGATGGTGTGCAGAACGAAGAAATGGTAAGCCGCATCGTATACACCGCCAACAGCGGCCCCTGTTTCAGCTTTCGCGGACAGCGCCTGGGTTATATGGCCAACCTCAATATTGATGGCATGAACAAGAAACCGCAGGAAATGGTAGACAAACTGCGGAATACCACCGCCTGCTGGAATCCTGAAAACTGGAACAGCCCCGGCATAGACATG
>ERZ1645185.555-NODE-555-length-15571-cov-5.436453_pt1 | contig 15571 bp, 11 predicted proteins | sample MGYA00575351_ERZ1645185 | MGnify/ENA primary metagenome ERZ1645185 (study PRJEB40838, sample SAMN11284767) | freshwater sediment metagenome | isolation source: river sediment | host: Sediment | place: India: Jana village, Kanpur | collected 2015-12-17 ...
GAAATGCACCTGCGGCATGGCCAAGAAGGGGGCGGTTGCGGAAGATTGGGACATTCTCGACAAGGACAGCGATGTCGGCACCAACAAGGATGTGAAGCCGGAAGAGTTTCCTTGCGACCTGTTCGAGTACGCGTTCAACGTGGCAGGTTGGCAGGACGATGATGGCGACTATTTCTGCGAATCGCGCAGGGCCAAGGTCGCCTTCGAGGCGCCCGATGGCAACACCTACCAGCTCTATCCGGAAGAGGCCTTTCTCTACCAGTACGCCACCAAGATCAAGCCCGCTGCAGGAAATGCAAAGTTCGTACGCGCCGAGCAGTTGTTCACCGGCACCCTGGGCGCTTCCGACAAGGGCCTGATCTGGTGCCAGCAGGATTGCCTTCCGAACAATGGCGTGGTCGGCAGCGTGACGGCACCGGTGGCGGTCGTGGCCGATCCCGGCACAAATTCGCCCTTCCACGCGACGCTTTTCGGGCTGATGTTCTACCGCGCCAACGGCGATGCCGATCTGGATCCGACGACCGGCGGCAATGCGGCGATGAAGTTCAATGCGCAGTCCGCAGTGTACGGTTCGCTGGTGATCCAAGGGCAGGTCACGACCGGTTCCGGCGGCGGCCTGATCTTCGGCGACCGCGAGATCCTCCGCAACCTCGCCAACCTCCAGCCCATGTCGCGCTTCGACACCCTGCGCGGTGGTTGGACCGATCGGTACTCCTACTGAGGTTCCTCCGATGGCACGTATTCTCACATCGAAGATCGGCGGCATCCGCCGCACGTCGGGCTTCAACCTCATCGAGGTCATGGTCGCGGTGGTCATCCTCGCCACCGGGATGCTCGCATTGGCTGCGTTGCAGGGTGCATTGGCTCGCAATTCAGCCGACACCAAGGCGCGCAGCGCCGTGATGGCAGCCCTGTCCTCGCGCATGTCGGAGATTCGCCAAGCGCCCCCCGCATCGGGCAAGACGTGGACGATGTCCGATGCCTGGGTCAGTGCGGCGGCGGCGCAGGCCGGTAGTTCCGACCTGCAAGTGGTCGAGACCATCGCGGCCTATCGCTGGAACGGCACCGGCTACGTCACCACGTCGGTGACCAGCCCGGCGTCGACCTTCACCCGCGCCACCTTGCAGGCTTCGTGGACCGGTGCTGGTGGCGCCAAGACCTTGACCCTTGCCTCTGATCTCAGCGGGAGCATGTACGGCCTCGGGTCGGGCTATCCGGTCCCCGATCCCAATGGCTCGGCCGCCAAGGCCCCGATTGTGCGACAGGGCAATCCTTCCAAAATGGCGGGCGTGATTCCGATCGTGACCGGCAACCAGGCGACTGCAGCTTCCAACCCGCAGCCGATCATCGAGGGTGCTGACAGCAACCTTCGCGTGGGTACTTCGTTCGACGTGCTGAACTACGTGCCAGAAAGCGACACTTCGGCCATTATCACCAAGCGGTTCCAGACCCAAGTGATCAAGTGCCGCTGCAAGTACGGTGCCAGTGGCTACAGCGTGGCGGGCAAGGCGCAGTGGCCGGCTGTCTGGAACGGCACGACGTACGAGGTTTATGCAGGTTCTGGTGCGGCGACGGGTGTGAGTGCCAATGCAGGCGAGGATCCGGCATATGACGGTACCGCCAAGGGCGGCAAGAAGGGTGACGGCCGTGAGCAGAGTGAGCAGTGCACGGAATGTTGCCGGGACCAGCACGATGACGCGGGCACCGCAGCCGAAGCGAAGTACGATCCCGAGGGAACCGGGGTTTCGAAGTACGACTACAACAAGTCCACCGGCGCGCTGACGGTCCAGACCAATGTCAGTGTGGGCACCTATGTCGCGGCTTGCCGCGTGGTGAAAGTGGATGGTCTGTGGCGGACCACCGCTGACATGTACCAGCGCAGCTACGGTTTGCTGGAGACGACGGCAGACGTGAATGGTACGCAGGCGAAATCCGGTATTCCGAGTACTGCTGCGACCGGTGCGTATCAGGCCTACGTCAAGGACTACTTGAGTACATACACCAAGACGTCCACGACCGCGCCAGGAACTCCGCAGGCGACCTACGATGGCATCGCGGCTTTGAATGCGCCGACGACGATCACTATCGCTACGCCGTCGACGACGGATTATCGATACCTGCATGGGCGTGGGCTCTACGTCGATTACTTGACTGGCAAGGCTCAAATAGCGATCGCGAAGTGCGATGGCAAGTCGGGGACTGCGTACACCGAGTGCCTGCTGCCTATGCTGCCCTTCACCACGATTAATCTGACCGAGATCGCGAAGTGGACGCCCAGCGATCCGAACGTGCTGGCAGTCAACACCAACAACACTCTGTACTTCAACGTGACCGAGCCCTCTGGAGGCCGCACCGCAGGCATCAAGGGTGGGACGGCGACTAGCAACACCGAGAGCCGCAAATCTAATTCCGGGGTGGCGGTCAGTGACGACATCGCTGGCGCTGTCGACAAGAATGGAGACGAAACTGCCGCCTCAGACTCTCAACACTTCACAGTTGGTGGCGGCGGAGGCGGTTCCTCTGGCAACAACTATTTCTGGATGCGCCTCATTGGCGCGGGATCTTCGCCCAGGCTGCAACACACCCTAGGTCCGGACTGCGGCAAGCCGGGTAGCGACTTCCAGTGCACGTCCAGTTCGACGCTGCCGCAGGATGACATTGTCTCAATCAGCAAGTATTACAAGTCCGGAGGCACCTACACCTCCTACACGTTTACTGCCACCCCCGCTTGTACGCCAAGAGGGCCGAGCGTCAATGTGGCATGGGGGCCTGGCACGTACACGGTAGGTAGTTACAACACCTTGCAAAACGTCAACATAACGGGAATAACGCTTTGGAATGGCACCGCGTTGGCTAGCAACATGTACAGCGAGGCTGGTGCTAATGCAGCAGAAGTTGCGACCATCAACTTGTCGCAAGTTCCAGCAATGCCTGCCACTGGTTATGTCCCCGTGACCGTTTCGTTTGCCCATGACGGTGCCGAAGTCAGGCCGACGGTGAAATCATGCGTCTACGATCAAGTGAACGGCACTGGCGGCAACAAGTACATCACCATCTACTCAGTGGAATGGAATGAAACGTGGGCAACCGTCAGAAATTGATATGACCTGCTGTGGATGACAAGCCCGACAACGCCCGCTTCAGCGGGCGTCGTCGTTTTCGGCGGGGGCTTCAACTCGCCCAAAAAAAAGGCCGCGATCGCTCGCGGCCTTTTGTTCAAATCATGGCGCCCGAAGTTGGACTCGAACCAACGACCCCCTGATTAACAGTCAAGTGCTCTAACCGGCTGAGCTATTCGGGCAAGGCATGTATTTTCGCCAAAAACCCCTGCAGAGTCAATATTTGTTTGCGTGTTTATTCCCTAACCGTCGATATCAGGGGCTTAGATCGTGCATGCCAATGCGATTTGCGTGGCGTTCGGCCGGCCGGCGCGCAGATTGCCGGTATTGCTGATCACCAGGGTCTGTGCCTTGACGGCGCCGCGCCGGTCGCACAGGGTGAAGGTGACATTGCTGCCGGCATTGCCGCCATTGCCCTGGAACACCACGCGGCTCCGGCCGCTGCTGCTGATCAGGCGGGTGTCGGTCAAGGCCCCGCGGACGCTGATCAGCGCTTCCTCCGGCTCGCGTTCGCGGCTGCCGTTCTGGTCGATGAACGCTATCCAGCCCGCGCTCCAGTCGAATCCGGAGTTGCAGACCCGGCCGTCGAAGCTGGGGCAGAGCGTAGTCCGTACCCCATGGATGCCGGCCTTGCTGGAGGCTTTCATCAGGTCGCTCAGCAGCGCGGCCCGGGTTTCGGCCGAGTGCGCCGCATGCAAGGCCGAGAGCATGGATGGCACGGCGATGCCCATCAGCGTGCCGCCTATGGCGAGGCCGATGACCAGTTCAATCATGGTAAATCCAGCGATCATGCGTTTCATATCGGTTTCCCCGGTGTGTAGGAACAGCATGCCCTGCCGGTTTGGCCGAAGAAGTAGGTGATTACCGCTGTCGCTTGTGCGAAAATCCCCAATTGCGTTTGAGAATTCCCCATGGACCAGCCATTCCAGCTTGTATCGCCCTTTCAGCCGGCTGGCGACCAGCCGCAGGCCATTGAGAAGCTGATCGCCGGTTTCGAGTCCGGCGTGGCGGCGCAGACGCTTCTGGGGGTCACCGGGTCTGGCAAGACCTTCACCATCGCCAACGTCATCCAGTCCATCCAGAAGCCGACCCTCGTACTGGCGCCGAACAAGACCCTGGCCGCGCAGTTGTACGGCGAGTTCAAGAGCTTTTTCCCGCATAATGCGGTCGAGTATTTCGTTTCCTATTACGATTACTACCAGCCGGAGGCCTACATTCCGGCCTCGGACACCTTCATCGACAAGGACAGTTCGATCAACGAGCACATCGAGCAGATGCGCCTGTCGGCCACCAAGGCGCTGCTGGAGCGCCGCGACGCCATCATCGTGGCCTCGGTATCCTCCATTTACGGCCTGGGCGACCCGAACGAGTACTTCCGCATGGTGCTGCACCTGGTGCGCGGCGATTTCATCGACCAGCGCGAGCTGATCCGGCGCCTGACCGAAATGCAGTACACCCGCAATGACGTCGAGCTCAAGCGCGCCTGCTACCGCGTACGCGGCGAAGTGATCGACATCCATCCGGCAGAAAGCGACATCGAGGCCGTCCGCGTCGAGCTGTTCGACGGCGAAATCGAGGCGATCTCGCTGTTCGATCCGCTGACCGGCGAAGTGCGCCGTAAGCTGCCGCGCTACACGCTGTACCCCAAATCGCATTATGTGGCCACGCGACGGACCATCCTCGACGCCATCGAGACCATCAAGGTCGAGCTGAAGGACCGTCTGGAGTATTTTTACCGCGAGAACAAACTGGTCGAGGCCCAGCGCCTGGCGCAGCGCACCCAGTTCGACATCGAGATGATGCTGGAAGTCGGCTACTGCAGCGGCGTGGAGAACTACTCGCGGCACCTGACCGGCCACATGCCGGGCGAGCCGCCGCCGTGCCTGTACGATTACCTGCCGCCGGACGCCTTGCTGGTGGTCGATGAGTCGCATGTCACCATTCCGCAGCTGGGCGCGATGTACAAGGGCGACCGCTCACGCAAGGAAACCCTGGTCAATTTCGGCTTCCGGCTGCCGTCCGCGCTGGACAACCGGCCGCTGAAGTTCGAGGAATGGGAGCGGCGCGCGCCACGCAGCATCTACGTCTCGGCCACGCCGGGCAACTACGAGCTCGAGCACTCCGTCGACCAGGTCGTGGAGCTGGTGGTTCGGCCGACCGGCCTGATCGATCCGCAGATCGAGATCCGGCCGGTGGCGACCCAGGTCGACGACGTGCTCTCGGAAATCAACGAGCGGGTCAAGCTCGGCGACCGCGTGTTGATCACCACCCTGACCAAGCGCATGTCCGAAAACCTGACCGATTACCTGGCCGAGCACGGCGTCAAGGTCCGTTACCTGCATTCCGACGTGGACACCGTCGAACGCGTGGAGATCATCCGCGACCTGCGCCTGGGCGTGTTCGACGTGCTGGTCGGCATCAACCTGCTACGCGAGGGCCTGGATATGCCGGAAGTGTCCCTGGTCGCCATCCTCGACGCAGACAAGGAAGGCTTCCTGCGCTCCTCGCGGTCCTTGATCCAGACCATCGGCCGGGCGGCCCGCAACCTGCGCGGCAAAGCCATCCTGTACGCCGACAAGGTCACCAACTCGATGAAGGTGGCGATCGATGAAACCGACCGCCGGCGCGCCAAGCAGGTCGAATACAACGCCCTGCACGGCATCGTGCCGAAGTCCATCACGCGCGAGATCATGGACGTGATGGAAAGCGCGCGTTCGGACGGAACGCCGGGCGGTAAGGACGTCGAACAGGACGCCGGCGTCTCGGTGTTGACCGCCGTCCAGCTGGCCAGGCGCCTGAATGAACTGGAAAGCCGGATGTTCAAACATGCGCAGAATCTGGAGTTCGAGCAGGCCGCCCAGTGCCGGGATGAGATGACCAAGCTGAAGGAACAGGCGCTTTTACGCTGAAGATTTGCCACTGCGTCCGGGTTTGTCGTATAATCATCGTCCCGGATTCGGGCGATTAGCTCAGCGGTAGAGCACTACCTTGACATGGTAGGGGTCACAGGTTCGAACCCTGTATCGCCCACCAAGACCTTAAAAACCACCTTCATGGTGGTTTTTTCGTTTACAGCCGCAGGCGCGCGGCATGCAGTCTTTCATAGGCCGGCAGGCAGGCCTCGGCGATTTTCCGGTGCTTGGCGCTGAGTTCGGGCTCCCGCTCCGGCCGGCATTCAAACCCGGTCGAATCCCATACCGCATGATACCAATGCCTGGCCCAGACCCCGTCGCTGTCGCGGGGGCCGGCGGGCCAGCGCAGCATGGCCTCTTCAAAATCGATGCCGACGTGTCCGCACAGGGCCTGCAGGAAACCGCGCGGATCGGTCAGGAACTCGGTGGAGTCGATGACCAGCGGCGTTTGGCCACCTGCCAGATGCAGTTCATCGAACAGTCCGGCCTGCTGGAGCAGGCCGATGTCCCCCGGCTGGACCTCGGCGCGTGATTTGATATAGGAAGCGACTACGGCGGCGGGGTGGCGGATCAGGAAGACGTTGGTCAGCGCATGGATCCAATCGTGCGCCATGCCGTCCAACAGGTGGTGGCTCATGTGTTTCTGGTACCACAGCGGCCTGCCGCCCGGCACCGGACCGGTCAGCGATTCCGCCACCGTGCGCCAATCGGATTCCCCGGCGGCGATGACCTCATCCCGGCCGGGATGGTCGAGTCCGGTCTGATGGAGATAGGCGGCATACAGTGGCTCATCGGACACCACGCAGTCACTGCGGTTCTCGAAGGCGCGCATCATGGCGGTGGAGATGTTGCGCGGTCCGCTCCACATGGCGACGCGCATGGACGCGCTAGTGTCGCGGGAGGCAGGATGCCGTGAACGACCCAGCCGCACTGCGCTCATGCCAGGCGCTCGCCGCTTTGCACCATCACATCAAGCTCGACCAGCTCCTTATAAAGCCGCTGCAGGCGCAGGACCAGCGGGCCGGGCAGGGCGTCGCCGATCCGACGGCCGTCGATTTTCCTGACCGGCGTGACGCCGGCGAAAGTGCCGGTACAGAACGCTTCATCGGCGCTGTACACCTGGCTCAGGCTGAAGTTCTTTTCAAAACAGGGTATGCCGTTGCGTCGGCACAGCGCGATGATGTTGGCACGTGTGATTCCCGCCAGGCAGTAATCGCCGGACGAGGTCCAGACCTCGCCTTTGCGCACGATGAAGAAGTGCGTGGAATTGCAGGTCGCCACGAAGCCATGGGGGTCGAGCATCAACGCTTCATCGGCGCCGGCTTCGATGGCCTGGATACAGGCCGTGATGCAGTTGAGTTTGCTGTGCGAGTTCAGTTTCGGGTCCTGCACATCCGGGAAGCCGCGCCGCACATGTACGGTGAACAGGCTCAGGCCGGCCTGCAGGGTTTCCGGCTTGGGTGTCTTGTATTCGGGAATGATCACCACCGTGGCATTGCCGATGCATGCACGCGGGTCCTGGTAGGGTGTGCGTTTCACGCCACGGGTCACCATCAGCCGGATATGTACGTCATCGCGCATGGCATTGGCTGCCAGGGTGTCCATTACGGCCTTTTTCAGGTCGGAACGGCTCAAGCCGATATCCAAGGCGATGGCCTTGGCGCCTTCAAACAGGCGGTCGAGGTGCGCATCCAGGAACACCGGTTGCCCGGCCACCACCCGGAAACCCTCCCAGACGCCGTCGCCGAGCACAAAACCGCTGTCGAATACTGAAACCACCGCCTCGGTGCGTGGCTTGAGTTCCCCGTTTATCCATATCTTGATACCGGCATTGCGCGGGTCATCGTGGAAGTCGTGGATGCTGGAGCTCATGGGTGCGGGTTCCTTGGTGGATTATGGAACTTTAGCGAACCCCAATGCCTGCGTAAAGCATTGATCGTAAATAACCCGATGGAAAATACAGGCGTGAAGCACCGGATGGCCTGGACAGGCATGCAGGCCGGCCTGCGAGGGCAGGGCATTCACGCCGATTGACATTTTTCGCCATTCATATTAAGTTCATTATCACTTAATGGCGCGGTGCCGTTTTGATTTCATCAACTCCAAGGGGTTTTTCAATGATTCGACTGTCAATTCTCGCTGCTGCAACGATTGTGGCTTTGGGTGCTTCATCAGCCGCAGACGCCGGCGGCCGCCCGGATCTGGTCAAGCAGGATCTTCAACGCGGCAAGCAGTATGCCGCCGGCCAGATGATTGTCCAGTACCGTTCGTCCGCCACAGATCAAGACAAGCAGCGCGTCCAGAAAATCCTTGGCGGCAGCCGTGCGGACGTCCTTGGGACCCGTGGTGGCCGCATGAATCTCCGCGGCGACATTGAATTGGTCCAGTTCGCGGCCGGCACCACCATGCAGTCCAAGCTGGACGCCGTCTTGAATGATCCCGCAGTGGATTTCGCCGAGCCGAACTGGCTGGTGCGCCACATGGCGGTTTCCAATGACACCTATTACACCAATGGCTCGCTGTGGGGCATGTACGGCAGCGCCACCACCCCCGCCAACCAATACGGCTCCGGCGCCGGCACCGCGTGGCTCAACGGTGGCGCGGACTGCTCCAATGTGGTGGTCGGCATCATCGACGAAGGCTATATGTACACCCATCCGGAGCTGGCCGCCAACGCCTATAAAAATCCTGGCGAAACCGCCGGCAACGGCCGTGACGACGACGGCAACGGACAGGTCGATGACGTGTACGGCTGGGATTTCGCCAACAACGACAATACCGTTTTCGACGGCGCCGGTGACGACCACGGCACCCACGTCGCCGGCACCATCGGCGGCATCGGCGGCAACGGCGCCGGCGTGGCCGGCGTCTGCTGGAACGTCAAGCTGATGAACGCCAAGTTCCTCGGCAACCGCGGCGGCACCACCGCCAACGCCATCAAGGCCGTCGATTATTTCACCGGCTTGAAGAACAAAGGCGTGCCGGTTGTGGCGACCAATAACTCCTGGGGTGGCGGCGGTTTCTCGCAGGGCCTGTATGACGCCATCGAGCGCGCCAACACCGCTGGCATCCTGTTCATCGCCGCGGCCGGTAACAGCGGTGCCGACAACGACGCCACTCCGGCTTACCCGAGCGGCTACGCAAACGCCAACGTGATTGCCGTCGCGGCGCTGCAGAGCGATGGCGGTCTGGCTTACTATTCGCAATACGGCGCCACCAGCGTCGATATCGGTGCGCCTGGCTCGGCCGTCATGTCCACTGTGCCGGTTTCCAACAAGGGTAAAGTGATTGCCGGCTATTCCAGCTACAGCGGCACCTCGATGGCAACCCCGCACGTGACCGGTGCCGCGGCTTTGTACAAGGCCCGTAATCCAGGCGCCACCGCTGCCCAGATCAAGGCGGCCCTGCTCGACGGCACTTCGACCCCTTCCCTGCAAGGCAAGGTTGCCACCGGCGACCGTCTGGATATCAGCAGCTGGTAATGTTCAATCCGGTATCGGAACGAAAAAACACCGCTTCGGCGGTGTTTTTTTGTATGGGCACCATAATTCCCTTTGTTTTTGTTCAATGGCCCGAGGGCATTCAAATGGCCCTGAATTATTAACAGGGAGGGCTTTCTTGGACCGACTTTGTCAACGCATTGGTCAATAAATACCCACTTGCATTTGACTTTACGCTTGATTCATATTATGTTCATCAAGACAGAATGGCATGGCGCCATTTGTGACCAACCACACACTTTAAGGGGTTATTAAATGATTCGATTGTCATTACTGGCAACAGCCACCATTCTCGCCATGGGCGTTTCTTCTTCTGCAGATGCAGCCGGCCGTCCGGATTTAGTTAAAAGGGATCTGCAAAGCGGCAAGCCATTCGCTAACGGACAGATCATCATCCAGTACCGCTCGTTCGCTACGGCAGCCGACAAGGCGCGGGTCGAAAAAACCCTGATCGGTAAACGTGTACAGGTGCTTGGCACCAAAGGCGGCCGTATGAACCGTCGTGGTGACGTCGAGCTGCTCCAAGTCAACCAGGATGCCGGCATGCAGGCCAAGCTGGACATGCTTGCCAACGATCCAGCCGTTGATTTCGCTGAGCCCAACTGGTACGTGAGGCACACGGCCACATCCAACGACCCTTATTACACCAACGGCACCTTGTGGGGCATGCAAGGCAGCGCCACCACACCGGCCAACCAATACGGCTCCGGCGCCGGCACCGCGTGGCTCAACGGCGCGGATTGCTCCAGCGTCGTGGTCGGTGTCATCGATGAAGGCTATATGTACAACCATGCCGACTTGGCCGCCAACGCCTTCAAAAACCCGGGTGACAACACGGTCGACGGCGTCGATAACGACGGCAACGGCTTGGTCGATGACGTGTACGGCTGGGATTTCGCCAATGGTGACAGCTCGCTTTTCGACGGCACCGGCGATGACCACGGTACCCACGTGGCCGGTACCATCGGCGGCGTCGGCGGCAATGGCGCCGGTGTAGCCGGCGTCTGCCATCAGGTCAAACTGATGGGCGCCAAGTTCCTCGGCGCGCAGGGCGGCACCACCGCCAACGCCATCCTGGCCGTGGATTACTTCACCAAACTGAAACTAGACCAAAACCTGAATATCGTCGCCACCAACAACTCGTGGGGCGGCGGCGGCTACTCGCAGGGCTTGTATGACGCGATTGAGCGTGCCAATTCCGCCAATATTTTGTTCATTGCCGCCGCCGGTAACAGCGGTTCGAATAATGACGCCTCGCCGCATTACCCAAGCACCTACAGCAACGCCAACATCATCGCTGTGGCCGCCTTGCAAAGCAACGGCAGTCGGATTTATTCGTATGGCGCCACCACGGTGGATATCTGCGCACCAGGCTACGGCATCATGTCGACCGTTCCGGTGGCTTCCGGAAAAGGCCGCAAAGCCGAAGTGGGCAGCGGCTACGCCAGCTACAACGGTACTTCGATGGCTACCCCACACGTGACCGGTGCGGCGGCTCTGTACAAGGCCCGCAACCCGGGCGCCACAGCGGCCCAGATCAAAGCAGCGATCATGGGCAGCTCCACGGCCACGGCATCGTGCAACGGTAAGGTGGTCAGCAACGGCCGCTTGAACGTCAGCGGTTTCTGATAACAATCCCCGGATTGGAAAAACACCGCTTCGGCGGTGTTTTTTTTGTCCGTAAAAATTGGTAAATGCGCGTTTTTCATTGACTTTTTGCCCTAAAACGCCTACTTTAGACGCATCTGCAAGGTAGCGTCCGGGCGCCGAGCACGCGATATGGCCGCCGGCATTTCCCCATGCTGAACCTTATGCTGAGCGTCGATGCCGGACGCCCAGCGTCCTTTTTTATTTTTTACGCAAGAATATATGATCAATGTAACCCTGCCTGATGGCTCGCAACGTCCGTTTGAATACCCCGTTACCGTCGCTGAAGTAGCCGCCTCCATCGGCGCGGGCCTGGCGAAAGCCGCCTTGGCCGGCAAGGTGGACGGCAAGCTGGTCGATACCGGCTTCATCATCGGCCAGGACAGCCGGCTGGAAATCGTCACTGAAAAGCATCCCGACGCCCTGGAGATCCTCCGCCATTCCTCGGCACATCTGCTGGCTCAGGCCGTGCAGCGCCTGTTTCCCGGCGCACAGGTCACCATCGGCCCGGTCATCGACAACGGCTTCTACTACGATTTTTCCTATGAGCGCGCATTCACGCCCGATGACCTGCCGGTCATTGAAGCGGAAATGGCCAAGATCATCAAGGAAGCGCATGCGGTTTCGCGTTCGGTGAAATCCCGCGACGAGGCCGTGGCTTTCTTCAAGGGCATCGGCGAGCACTACAAGGCGGAAATCATTGAATCGATTCCTGCCAACGAGGACCTCTCGCTGTACACCCAGGGCGAATTCACCGACCTCTGCCGCGGCCCGCATGTGCCGAGCACCGATAAGCTGCGCGCCATCAAGCTGATGAAAGTGGCCGGCGCCTATTGGCGTGGCGATTCGAACAACGCCATGCTCAGCCGCATCTACGGCACCGCCTGGCTCAATGACAAAGACCTGAAGGCCTACCTGTTCCAGCTGGAGGAGGCCGAAAAACGCGATCACCGCAGGATCGGCAAGGCCTTGGACCTGTTCCACCAGCAGGAGGAGGCGCCGGGCATGGTGTTCTGGCATCCGAAAGGCTGGGCCCTGTGGCAGGTGGTCGAGCAGTACATGCGCCGCGTGTACCGCGATTCCGGCTACCAGGAAGTGCGTTGCCCGCAGATCCTCGACGTCTCGCTGTGGAAGAAGTCGGGACACTGGGACAACTACCAGGAAAACATGTTCTTCACCGAATCGGAAAAGCGCACTTACGCGATCAAGCCGATGAACTGCCCGGGCCACGTGCAGGTCTTCAACCACGGCCTGCACAGCTACCGCGACCTGCCGATCCGCTACGGCGAATTCGGCTCATGCCACCGCAACGAGCCGTCCGGCGCGCTGCATGGCATCATGCGCGTGCGTTCGTTCACCCAGGACGACGGCCACATTTTCTGCACTGAAGACCAGATCGAACCCGAAGTGACCGCTTTCCACCGGCAGGCCATGCAGGTTTACGGCGATTTCGGTTTCAGCGACATTTCCCTGAAGATCGCGCTGCGCCCTGAAAAGCGCCTCGGCAGCGACGAAACCTGGGACAAGGCCGAAAACGCCCTGCGCGCCGCCTTGGCCGCCTGCGGCGTGGAATGGCAGGAATTGCCGGGCGAGGGCGCCTTCTACGGCCCTAAAATCGAATACCACATGAAGGACTCGATCGGCCGCGGCTGGCAGGTAGGCACCATGCAGGTCGACTTCATGATGCCCGAACGGCTTGGCGCAGAATACATCGACGCCAATTCCGCGCGCCGACACCCGGTCATGCTGCACCGCGCCATCGTCGGCTCCATGGAACGCTTCATCGGCATCCTGATCGAAAGCCACGCCGGAGCGCTCCCGGCATGGCTTTCACCGGTGCAGGCGGTGGTCATGAACATCACCGATTCGCAGGCGGATTATGTACAATCCATTCAGAAAGCGCTGGTCCAGAAAGGCTTCCGGGTGGCCAAGGATTTGCGTAATGAGAAAATCGGCTATAAAATCCGCGAACACACCCTGCAAAGGGTTCCGTTCCTGCTGGTCATAGGCGATCGGGAAAAGGAAAACGGGCAGGTGGCCGTCAGGACGCTTTCCGGGGAAGATTTAGGCGTCATGTCCCTGGAGGCATTCATCGAACGGCTGCAGGCCGAGACCCCGCTGCATTGAGCGGCGGGTTTTATCACGCAAAGAGGATTCAATAATCAATACGCAAGTTACAGATAAAGGCAACCGCAAGAACAACGAGATCCGCGTACCGCGTGTACGTGTGATCGGTGCTGACGGTGAAATGGTCGGTGTGCTGTCCCGCGACGAAGCCCTGGCGCTCGCCGAGGAGTCCGGCATGGACCTGGTGGAAATCCAGCCCAACCAGGACCCGCCGGTCTGCCGCGTGATGGACTACGGAAAATTCCGCTTCGAACTGCAGAAGAAAGCCGCAGCAGCCAAGAAGAAGCAGAAAGTGGTGGAAATCAAGGAAGTCAAATTCCGTCCGACCACCGACTCCGGCGACTACAACATCAAACTGCGCAATGTCCGCCGCTTCCTGGAAGACGGCGACAAGGTCAAGATCAATGTCCGCTTCAAAGGCCGCGAAATGTCGCACCAGGAGCTGGGCATCGAGATGACCAAGCGCATCGAGACCGATCTGGCCGATGAAGCCGTCATCGAGTCACGGCCGCGCCTGGAAGGCCGGCAGATGATCATGATGATCGCGCCGAAGAAAAAATAAGCCTTTCAGCGCGTTTTGACCACTTGGATTCATGAGCCTTTGCTGAATTAGCTTCAGTAAAGGCAGGATTTGACTCGCTTTTTGTCTTTCAAGGCTTGCCTGGGCCTGAAAAAGAAGGCATAATGGCGGGCTCTTGGTTCTCCAAGCGGTTGCGTAAACCGTCAGCCTTCGGGCAGCGCTATGGACATCGGGCTCTTCGGAGCCCACTCGCGGCATAGGCAGGATGGAAAGCGTGGCGAAAGCCGCCGCCTGGCCAGAATATTAAACCGATAAGGAAACATCCCACATGGCCAAGAATAAAATCAAGACCAACCGGGCGGCTGCCAAGCGATTCAGAAAAACAGCTTCCGGCAAATACAAGTGCGGCCACGCTAATCGCAGCCACATCCTCACTAAGAAATCGACTAAACGTAAACGTAATCTGCGCCAGGCTAACCATGTCCGCGCCGAAGACGCCGGCCGTTTGGACCGTATGCTGCCCTATCTCTAAGGAGGAATGATCAATGGCTCGTATTAAACGTGGTGTTACGGCTCGTGCCCGTCACAAAAGAATTCTCAAATTAGCGAAAGGCTACTACGGCGCGCGCCGTAAAGTCTTCCGTGTCGCCAAACAGGCTGTCACCAAAGCCGCCCAATACGCCTACATCGGCCGTAAGCAGCGCAAGCGCCAGTTCCGCAGCCTGTGGATCGTCCGCATCAACGCGGCCGCCCGCCTGCACGGACTGAGCTACAGCCGTTTCATGAACGGTCTGCTGAAGGCCGGCATCAAACTGGACCGCAAGTCCTTGGCCGACATCGCCATTCATGACGCGAACGCGTTCGCGAAAATTGCCGAGCAAGCCAAAAGCGCCCTCGCGGCCTGATAAGGGCTGTTGCGCGGTTGCGCGCAAGCAAGGCAAAAACAGGAATGGGGAAGGGCTGATGTCCTTCCCCATTTTCATTTCCAAATTCCGCCCTGGTGTGTGATGACAGACATCGAACAAGTTACCGAACAGGCCCTGCGGCAGATCGCCGCGGCAGGCGATCTGGATGCGCTTGACGCCCTGCGCGTTTCCCTGCTGGGCAAGGCCGGCCTGATCACCGTGCAGCTCAAGCAACTTGGCGCCTTGGCGCCCGAGCAGCGCAAAGCCGCCGGTGAGCAGATCAACCGCAGCAAGGAATCCGTCGCCGCGGCATTGGCCGACAGGAAATCCGGCCTGGAGCGGGCGGCGCTGGAGCAGCGTCTGGCTTCCGAGCGCATCGACGTGACCCTGCCGGGCCGCGGCCTGCTGCCGGCCAACGCGCACCCGGTCAGCAAGACCCTGGAGCGCATCAGCGAAATCTTCTCGCGCCTGGGCTACCAGACCGCGCAGGGCCCGGAAGTCGAAGACGACTGGCATAACTTCGAAGCGCTGAATTTCCCGCCGCATCACCCGGCGCGCGCCATGCACGACACCTTCTATTTTCCCACCGGCCATCTGCTGCGTACGCATACCTCCGGCGTGCAGATCCGTTTCATGCAGGACAACCAGCCGCCGTTCCGGATGATCGCCATGGGCAAGGTCTACCGCTCGGATTCCGACCAGACCCACACCCCGATGTTCCATCAGATGGAAGGCCTGCTGGTCGATGAGACCTCGAGTTTCGCCGACCTGAAAGGGACGCTGGCGGCCTTCGTGCGCGCGTTCTTCGAGCAGGATTTCGAGATGCGCTTCCGTCCGAGCT
>ERZ1645185.556-NODE-556-length-15565-cov-4.224049_pt1 | contig 15565 bp, 13 predicted proteins | sample MGYA00575351_ERZ1645185 | MGnify/ENA primary metagenome ERZ1645185 (study PRJEB40838, sample SAMN11284767) | freshwater sediment metagenome | isolation source: river sediment | host: Sediment | place: India: Jana village, Kanpur | collected 2015-12-17 ...
GATGTCCCCCGAATATCCGCTGTCCTTCACTGCCGCCGATGACAAGGGCAAGGTGGCCGCCGACCTGCTGGTCCGCCAACCGGAGCTGAAGGTCATTGCGTCGGGCACGCCCGAAGAGACGACCTATACCTTCACCGCGCCCAGCGTGAAACTGACGCTCGAAAAGCTTCTGGTCGATGACGCGCCGAAGAATGTGCAGGCGCAGGCCGATCTTTCGACGCTCGCCGGCAGCTATGTCGTCACCTCTGGCGACAAGAAGGGCGTCACCTCGAACATGACCGCCGGAGATGCCTCGATCGACATCAACGCTGATGACGCCGAGGCCAAGAGCAAGTTCGTCCTGAAGGGCAAGGTCTCGAACCTCAGCGGCAAGAGCGAGGGCGTGCTGCTCGCCTCCGAAGCGATGAGCGACCTGAACGCGGCGCTGAAGGACGGGTTCAACAGCAAGGGCGAGTTCGCCTATGGAGTCGGCAGCTATGACTTCGAGTTCGCCGATCCGACCTCGAACGGCAAGGGCTCGGCCACCATCGGCGGCGGCGACATCCATTATGTGCTGGATTCGACCGCGCTCGGCTATGGCGGCACGGTCAAGGACGTGGCGATGAAGCTGTCCAGTTCGGACATGCCGTTCCCCGAGCTTGCAATCGGCTATTCGGAAGGCGCGCTCGACCTGCTCATGCCGCCGTCGAAATCCGAAACGCCCGGCGACTTCAAGTTCCTCGTCTCGCTCAAGGACCTGACGATCTCGGACGATGCCTGGAACATGTTCGACCCCAACAAGGTGCTGCCGCGCGATCCGGCAACGGTCGCGATGGACGCCACCGGCACCGGGCGCTGGCTGACGGACATCCTGACCGAAGCGGCGTCCGACCAGCCGCCGGCCACCGAAAACCCGATCGAGATGCAAAGCCTCAACCTCAACAACCTGATCCTGAAACTGGCGGGGGCGGCGGTCACCGGCACAGGCGCGCTGACCTTCGACAACACCGACATGACCACCTTCCAGGGCATGCCGGCGCCTACCGGCACGATCGACCTCAAGCTTTCGGGCCTGAACGGGTTGATCGACAAGCTGATCCAGCTTGGCTTCGTGCCCGAAGATCAGGCGATGGGGGCGCGGATGATGCTGGGCCTCTTCGCCAAGCCGGCAGAGGGCGGCGGGCCTGATGACCTCGTCTCGACGCTGGAATTCAAGGACAAGGGCTTCTACGCCAACGGCCAGCGCCTGCAGTAAGGTCGGGCGAAGGAATGTGATCGGGGCGCCTTCGAACCGGGGGCGCCCCTTTTGCTGGGGTGCTTGCAGGCTGACCGAAGGCAGACTACCTCAGCCGGAACCGAAGGAGTGCCAGATGTCCCGTTCGCTGCAAGACCTGACCGAAGCGATGCTTGCCGCCGCGCGCAAGGCGGGGGCGGATGCCGCCGACGCACTCGCGGTCGAAGGCACTTCGCTGGCCATTCACCTGCGGCAGGGCAAGCTGGAGCAGGCCGAACGGTCGGAAGGTGTCGATCTGGGCCTGCGTGTGCTGGTCGGGCGTCGCCAGGCCTGCGTCTCGGTCTCTGACACCTCTGACAGGACCATCACGGAGGTCGCCGCCCGCGCCGTCGCCATGGCAAAGGAGGCGCCGGAGGATCCCTTCGCCGGGCTGGCCGAGCCGGACCAGCTTGCGCGCGATTGGGATCTGGCGGCCCTGGAACTGGCCGAAGACGGTGCCGAACCGGGCGCGGCCGCGCTCGAGGATCAGGCGCGCCGGGCAGAGGTCGCAGCACTTGCCACCGGGGCGATCACGCAGGTCGAGGCCGCAGCGGGATACTCGATGCGTCGGATGCACCTGGCGATGTCCAACGGCTTTTCCGGCGGCTATGCCCGCTCTTCGCACAGCGTTTCGGCCGTCGCCTTCGCCGGCGAGGGCACGGGGATGGAGCGGGACTGGGCGGCCGAGGGGCGGACTTTCCGCGACGACCTGCCCGCGCCCGAGGAAATCGGCCGTCTGGCCGGCGAGCGGGCGCTGGAACGGCTTGGCGCGCGCAAGCCGGCAACGGGCGCCTATCCGGTGCTTTACGATGAACGTGTCGCCGCCTCCCTGATCGGGCACCTGCTTGGCGCGGTGAACGGCAGCGCCATCGCACGCGGCGCGTCCTGGGCGCGCGACCTTCTTGGGCAACAGGTGCTGCCAAAGGGCCTGTCGGTGATCGAAGACCCGCACCGGCCGCGCATCGGCGCCTCGCGCCCCTTCGATGCGGAAGGCCTGCCGACCCGCCGCCGCGCCATCGTCGATGACGGGGTGCTGACCGGTTGGACGCTTGACCTGGCTACTGCGCGCAAGCTCGGAATGGCCAGCACCGCCAATGCCAGCCGCGGAACCACCGCGCCGCCGTCTCCCGGAACTGGCAATATCGACCTGACACAGGGCGCCGCCAGCCGCGATGAACTGATAGCGGCGATGGGAACGGGGCTTCTGGTCACCTCGATGATCGGCTCCTCGATCAACGCGACCACGGGCGACTATTCGCGCGGGGCTTCGGGCTTCTGGGTCGAGAACGGCCAGATCGCCTATCCGGTCAACGAAGTCACGGTGGCGGGGAACCTGCGTGACATGCTGCTGCGGATCACGCCGGCCAATGATGCGCGCGCGCATCTGTCGACGCGCGTACCGAGCCTGCTGGTCGAGGGGCTGACCCTTGCCGGAGCGTGACCTCGCCCTCCTGACCGAGGCGGCGCTGAAGGCGGGCGAGATCGCCATGCGGTTCTGGAAGAAGACGCCGCAGGTCTGGGACAAGGGCGGCGGCAACGATCCGGTGACCGAGGCCGACCTTGCGGTCAACGACATGCTGTCAAAGACACTTCGCGCGGCGCGGCCCGATTACGGGTGGCTGTCGGAAGAGACCGAGGACAGCACCGCCCGGACCGATGCCGACTATCTGTTCGTCATCGATCCGATTGACGGCACCCGCGCCTTCATCGCGGGCGAGGAAGCCTTTGCCCATTCACTGGCGGTCGCGCATCGCGGCAAGGTGACGGCGGCGGTTGTGTATCTTCCGGCGCTCGACCGGCTTTATACTGCCTGCGACCACGGGCCAGCGCTGCGCGATGGCGAGCCGATCCTTGCCAGCCGCCGGGACGCGCTTCCCGGCGCCACGCTGCTGACCAGCCGCGCGGGCCTTGCGCCCGAACATTGGCCGGGTGGCGTGCCCAATGTGCACCGGGTGTTCCGCACCTCGCTCGCTTACCGGCTTTGCCTTGTGGCCGAGGGTCGCTACGACGCCATGCTGACCTTGCGCGACACCTGGGAGTGGGATGTCGCTGCCGGAATGCTGATCGCCGAACGGGCGGGCGCCGTGGTCAGTGACCGCCTCGGTGCGCGGCTGAGCTTCAACGCCCGGCATCCGCAACTGCCCGGAGTGATTGCCGCGGGGCCTGCGGTACATGGCGCGCTCATGGACAAGCTTGGCGTCCGGGCGAACTGAACCGTCGCCTCCTCGTCCTTGAATAGCGAAAGGCCCCGGGTTTCCCTCGGGGCCTTCCTGTATTGTCGCGCGCTCAGGCTTTCGGCTTCTTCGGTGGCACGAACCGCTTGCTCGTGTCCGAGGCATCCGGCGCCGGGCGGCGCGGGGTGTCGGGCTTGCCGTGGCTTTTCATCCCGGCAGATTTCGACTGGCCGGGCTTGCCGCCATGCGACTTAAAACCAGCGGACTTGAACGGCGGCTTGCCCTTCCCCTCCGCAGGAGCGGACCGTTGCGGACGGGCATCCGGGCCGGCATCGGCCTTGGTCTTCCAGCGCGGCTTGCGGGGTTCGTCGCCTTCGGCGGCAGCGGCGGCATCTTTGCGGGCATAGGGCTTCGGCGCGGCGCGTTCCGGCTTGGCCCAGGGCTTCGACCCAGCATCATCGCGTTTCGCGTAAGGCTTGCGATCGCCGTCCTCGCGCTTGGCATAGGGCTTGCGCGGGCCATCGCCCGCCTCGCCGCGGGGCTTGCGGTCGCCCTCGGACCGGGCCGCATAGGGCGCGCGCCCTTCACCCTCGCGCTTGGGATAGGGTTTGCGGTCCCCTTCCTCACGGCGGGCATAGGGTTTGCGATCGCCGTCTTCGCGTTTCGCGTAGGGCTTGCGGTCGCCGTCATCACGCTTCGCATAGGGCTTGCGGTCGCTTTCATCGCGCTTGGGATAGGGCTTGCGCTCGCCATCCTCGCGCGCAGCATAGGGCTTGCGCGGACGTTCCTCGTTGGCGCTGTCGTCCCGTAGTGCACGGGGGGCGGGTGCGGGACGCGGGGAATCATCGCGGCGCGGCGGACGGGCGTCGTCACCTTCGGCGCGCGGCGGTCGCGGCGCGTAGGGCTTGCGCTCGGGCCGGTCTTCGCGCGGGCGGCCACGCGGTGGGGCGTTCAGGTCCGGCTCGCCCTCCATCCGGCGCAGGGTCAGACCCGGTTCAAGCTCCGTGCTCGCCGCGAACTGCGCGGCGACGGGCGCGGAGATTTGCACGAAGGTTTCATCCTGCTGCACACGGATCGCGCCGATGCTGGTGCGGGTGATGCCGCCCGCGTCGCAGATTTTCGGCAGAAGCCAGCGCGCCTCGGCCCGGCCGGTATGGCCGACCGACAGGGTGAACCACACCGCAGGCCCGAAATCGGTCTTCGGGCGCGGCGCGGCGGGTGCGGCGGGTGTCGTGGTGTCCGACAGCTCTTCCGGCGCGGCGCGGCCGACACGCCAGAGCTTCAGGAAGGCGGCAGCGACGCGATCGGCGCCGTGGCGGGCGACCAGTTCGGCAGCCAGCGTGGCGTCTTCTTCCGACGGCGCGTCGGTCAGCGCGGCGTCTTCCATCAGGCGGACCGCATCACGCTCGGCCACTTCCTCGGCCGAGGGGGCCTTTGCCCATTCGGCCACGACCTTCGCCCCTTGCAGGAGACGGTGAGCCTTGCGGAACTCGGCCGGCGGAACGATCAGCACCGACACACCCTTGGACCCGGCGCGGCCCGTCCGGCCAGAGCGGTGCAGCAGCGTTTCAGAGTTCGCGGGCAGGTCGGCGTGGATCACCAGCTCCAGCCCCGGAAGGTCGATGCCGCGCGCGGCAACGTCGGTTGCGATGCAGACCCGCGCCCGGCCATCGCGCAGGGCCTGCAGCGCATGCATCCGCTCCTGCTGGCTAAGCTCGCCCGACAGCGCGACCACGTTGAAGCCGCGGTTGCCAAGGCGCGCCAGCAAGTGGTTCACCGCCACGCGGGTCTTGCAGAAGATGATCGCCCGTTCGGCCTCGTAATAGCGAAGGACGTTGAAGATCGCGTGGTCGCGGTCGCGCGGGGCGACGTTCAGCGCGCGATACTCGATATCGGCATGTTGGCGTGCCTCGCCGGCGGTCTGGAGCCGCAGGGCGTCGTTCTGGAAGGTCCGGGCCAGCTTCTCGATATCCGCCGGAACGGTGGCCGAGAACATCAGCGTGCGGCGCTCGGCTGGGGCAGCCGACAGGATGAACTCCAGATCCTCGGCAAAGCCCAGATCCAGCATCTCGTCCGCCTCGTCCAGCACCACGGCGCGCACGCCCGACAGGTCCAGAGAGCCGCGCTCGATATGGTCGCGCAGGCGGCCCGGCGTGCCGACGACGATATGCGCGCCGGCGCTCAGCGCGCGGCGTTCGGTGCGGTAGTCCATGCCGCCGACGCAGGTGGCAATCCGCGCCTCGGCCGGTTCGTAGAGCCAGCCAAATTCGCGGGCAACCTGCTGGGCCAGTTCGCGCGTCGGCGCGATCACCAGCGCGACGGGACGGTCGGCGAACAGCAGAAGGTCCGAGCCGTTCAACACGTCCGGGGCAATCGACAACCCGAAGGCCACCGTCTTGCCCGAGCCGGTCTGGGCCGAGACGAGCAGGTCGCGCCCCTCGGCTTCAGGGGTCAGCACGGCCTCTTGCACGGCCGTCAGGGTTTCATAGCCCTTGGCGGAAAGTGCCTCGGCCAGCGGCCGGGCGATCCGATCGTTCATCATGTATCCTTGCCTAGAAAGGGGGTGCATTCCGTGCACCCGACGCAATGGCGCCATTCCCCTTCACGGCCGGGCCTCCTCGCCCGCCGCCCCGGAAGTCGGAGCCAAGCCGCCCCCGTATCCGAAAGCGAACCGCTTGTATAGGCCCGACTGCCCCTTGCACCCGCTGGCCGCCCTGCCATCATCCTTCCGCAAACAGGAGAGTCCCATGTCCCAAGCCCGCACCGTCGTCATCGAAACTCCCGGCGGCCCCGAGCAGTTGAAGGTCGTCCTGCGTGATGTACCCCCGCCCGGACCCGGCCAGATCACGATCCGGCAGGCGGCGGCAGGGCTCAACTTCATCGATGTCTACCAGCGGACGGGCCTTTACCCCCTGCCGCTGCCCGCCGCGCTCGGGATGGAGGGGGCGGGCACGGTGACGGCCGTGGGCGAGGGCGTGACGCATCTGAAGGTCGGCGACCGCGTCGCCTATGCCGCCCAGCCTCCCGGCGCCTATGCCGAGGCGCGGACGATGCCGGCCGGTCAGGTCTGCCACCTGCCCGATGCGATCAGCTTCGAGGAAGGCGCGGCGATGATGCTGAAGGGACTGACCGTCCAGTACCTGTTCCGGCGCACTGTGCCGATCGCGCGCGGCGATACCGTGTTGTTCCATGCCGCGGCCGGCGGTGTCGGTCTGATTGCCTGCCAATGGGCGCGCAGCGAAGGCATCACCCTCATCGGCACCGCCGGCAGCGACGAGAAATGCCGCCTCGCGCTGGAAAACGGCGCAGCGCATTGCATCAACTACGCGACCGAGGACTTTACCGCGCGGGTGAAGGACCTGACCGGCGGCAAGGGTGTGGATGTCGTGATGGATTCGGTCGGCGCCTCGACCTTCGAGGGATCGCTGAACTGCCTGCGGCCCTTCGGCATGATGATCTCGTTCGGCAGCGCCAGCGGCAAGGTGCCTCCGTTCGATATCCTGACGCTGGCCGCGAAAGGGTCGCTGAAGATCACCCGCCCGACGATCTTCACCCATATTGCCGATCCCGCCGTCTGCCAGCAGATGGCCGCCGACCTGTTCGGCAAGGTCGCGTCCGGTGCCGTGAGGATCAGCATCGACCAGCGCTTCCCGCTGGAACAGGTGGCCGACGCCCATCATGCACTCGAGGCCCGAAAGACCACAGGGTCGACAATCCTCACGATTTGAGGGGTGAACTGAAGTTCTGCGGCGCAGCGAACTTGACCCCGGGGGCGCAATCATTAGGTTGCGTCCGTCCTTCCGCGGCAAAGGAGTGCGCGCCCCATGCCCCAGCAACGTCTTCACCTCGTCTTCGGTGGCGAACTCGTCGATCCGACGAAAACCGTCTTCAAGGACGTCTCCAAGATCCACATCGTGGGCATGTATCCGGACTATGCCAGCGCCTTCGGCGCCTGGAAGGCCGAAGCGCAGCGCACGGTGGACAACGCCCATATGCGCTATTTCATTGCCCACCTGCACCGGCTGCGCGATGAAGAACAGCCGGGTTCCCCGACCGAGTCTTTCGGGGACTGATACCGAGAGCTGATGCAGCAATCGCTCGTTCTGTCGCTCTATTCTCTGGCGGCCCGCCGCCGGAACGAGCCTATGCCTGCCTGGCCCGCCCGTCCGCCGGGGCAGCTGGTGTGGCTGCACGCACCAGGTCCAGGTTCCTATCGCAGTCTGCTGGAACTTGGCCGGAGGCTCAGGGACGAGGACGGCTATCAGGCGGTCATGACCAGCCCCGAGGAAACCGGCCTGCAATCGGGCGTGCCGAACGTGCGCCCCCCGCCCGAAACCCCCGCCGCCGCGCGGGCCTTCTTCGACCACTGGCGGCCCGATGTCGCCGTGCTTGCGGATGGAGAGTTGCGACCCGTCCTTCTGGCCGAGGCGGTGCGGCGCAAGGTGCCGGTCTTCATGGTCGATGCGCGCCAACCCTATCTGCCGGGCCCCGCGCCGGGCTGGTGGCCGGGGCTTGCCCGGTCGGCCCTGTCGCATGTCGACCGTATCATCGCCGTGGATGATACCGCCGCCCGCAGCTTCGAGCGAATGGGGGCCGAACCCGGCCGCCTGCGCGCCGATGGCCGCATGGAGGAAGGCTCGAGCGTCCTGCCTTGCCTGGAAGCCGAGCGCGCCGCGCTGGTCCGCCAGTTCGACACGCGTCCGGTCTGGCTGGCCGCGGCCCTGCCCGAGGCCGAGGAGGCGGCGGTTATCACGGCCCATCGCGCCGCGCTGCGTCTGTCACACCGGCTTCTGCTGATCCTTGTCCCCGACCGGCCGGAACGGGCAGAGGAACTTGCGCAATCGCTGCATGCGACCGAGGGATGGACGGTCGCCCTCAGAAACGCTGATGAAGAGCCCGACAACGAGACTGAGGTGTTCATCGCCTCGACGGCTGAGATGGGCCTCTGGTACCGTCTCGCGCCGATCACCTATCTGGGCGGCAGCCTGTACGGATCGGGATCGCAGCGTGACCCGATGGAACCGGCGGCGCTCGGCTCTGCCATCCTGCACGGACCGCGTGGTGGCGCCTGGTCCGCCGGCCATGCGCGCCTGTCCGACGCCCGGGCAACGCGGCTGGTGTCCTCGCCGTCCGAGCTGGCCGAAGGGCTTACCGACCTGCTGTCGCCCGACCGTGCGGCACGACTGGCACAGGCCGCCTGGGGTGTGGCCTCCGCCGGTGCCGAGGTGACCGACCGCATTCTGATGATGCTGCGCGAAACGCTGGAGAAACGGTCATGAGGGCGCCGCGCTTCTGGTTCACGCCTCCGGATCGGCCTGCGGCCCTTGCCCGACTGCTCTCCCCCCTCGGCCATCTCTACGCGGCGGCGACGGCGCGGCGGATCGCGGAGCCGGGGTATCGCGCCGGCATCCCGGTGATCTGTGTCGGCAACCTGAACGCGGGCGGCACCGGCAAGACGCCGACCGCCATCGCCTTGATCGAGCGGCTCCTGGCGCGCGGCGCCAAGGTCGCCGTCGTGTCGCGCGGGCATGGCGGCCGGCTGAGCGGCCCGGTGCGGGTGGACCCGCTGCGCCATGACGCAGGTGACGTTGGCGATGAGCCTTTGCTGCTGGCCGCCTTCGCGCCGACTTTCATCGCGCAGGACCGGGCGGCGGGGGTGAAGCTGGCCGAGGCGGGCGGAGCGGGGGTGATCCTGCTCGACGACGGGTTCCAGAACCCCTCGGTGGTCAAGTCCTTCTCGCTTGTCGTGGTCGACGCCGTCATGGGCTTCGGCAACGGTCTCTGTCTGCCCGCAGGGCCGCTCCGCGAACCCGTCGATGCCGGGCTACTGCGCGCCGACGCCGTCCTGTCCATCGGCGGCGAGACCGCGCAGGCGGGGTTCCGCGCTCAATGGGGCGAGCATTTGCGCCAGCCGCATCTGACCGGGCGGCTCGACCCCTTGCAGATGGGCATGGACTGGGAAGGCGAGCGGGTGCTGGCGTTCGCCGGGATCGGCCACCCCGAGAAGTTTTTCGCGACGCTGCGGGCCGAAGGGGCCGACGTCGTGCGCGCCGAGGCGCTCGACGATCACCAGCCGCTCGGCGAGGCGCTGATGACCCGGCTGGAGATCGAGGCCAAGGCGATCGGTGCGCAACTCGTGACCACCGAGAAAGACGCGGTGCGGCTGCCGCCCAGCTTCCGCGCCAAGGTGCTGACCCTGCCGGTCCGGCTGCGTCTGGATGATTGGGGTGCGTTGGAGGCGGCCTTCGACAGGCTGGGTCTGTAAACCACCCCTCAGGCATGATCGCTAGCCGAGAACTTCGTCCTGATGCTCGCCCAGTTTAGGCGCGGGACGGTCAAGCTTCAGGTCTGCCGCAGAGAAGGTGAAGGGCGAACGGACCCCAGGTATCCCGTCGAGATCGAGCCTCAGGCCCCGTGCGATCACCTGCGGATCGGCAAAGACCTCATCCAGCGAGTTGATCGGGCCGGCGGGGACGCCTTCGGCCTCGCAGGCAGCGAGGAGATCGGCCTTGGCCCAGCCCTTCGTCGCGCTCATGATCCGGTCGGTCATCGCCTCGCGGTTGGTCACCCGGTCGGCGTTGGTCAGGAAGTCCGGCGCCTCGGCCATGTCCTGTAGCCCGAGGATCGCGCAGAGACGGCGGTACTGCGCATCGTTGCCGGTGGCGAGGATGATCCAGCCGTCGGCGCAGTCGAACACCGCATAGGGCGCAAGGTTCGGGTGGGCGTTGCCCATCTTGCGCGGCGCCTTCCCGGTGGCAAGGTAGTTCAGCGCCTGGTTCGCCATCGTGGCCGTCGCCACATCCATCAGCGCCATGTCGATCTGCTGGCCCTCGCCGGTCCGCCCCCGCTGGATCAGCGCGGCAAGGATTGCGGTCGCGGCATAGATGCCGGTGAACACGTCGGTCACCGCGACGCCGACCTTCTGCGGCTGGCCGTCGGGCTCGCCGGTGACGCTCATCAGCCCGGCCATGCCCTGGATGATGAAGTCATAGCCCGCACGGTGTGCATAGGGCCCGGTCTGGCCGAAGCCGGTGATCGAGCAATAGACCAGCCGCGGGTTCACCTTGCGCAGGCTTTCCCAGTCGAGCCCGTATTTCTTCAGCCCGCCCAGCTTGAAGTTCTCGATGACGACATCGGCATCAGCGATCAGGCGGCGGACCATCTCCTGCCCTTCAGCCGTGCGGAAATCGACGGTGATCGAACGCTTGCCCCGGTTCGTCGCGTGAAAATAGGCGGCCGAGCGGTCGCCGTCGCGGTCGATGAAGGGCGGCCCCCAGCGGCGAGTGTCGTCGCCTTCGGGCGCCTCGACCTTGATCACGTCGGCGCCCAGATCGGCAAGCGTCTGGCCAGCCCACGGGCCGGCCAGGATCCGCGCCAGTTCGATGACGCGGATACCTTCCAGAGGTGCGCTCATGTCAGCCGCCAAGCTTCTCGTCGAGGATCTTCTTCAGGTCCGCGTAGGACATGTTCGAATACTGCTGGCCGTTGATCATGAAGGTCGGCGTGCCCTGGATGTTATCGGTCTTCATCTGCTCCTGCGACCAGGTGACCAGCGCCTGCGCGGTGGCGGCATCCTCGAGGCAGGCCTGGATCGCGGCGTCGTCCATGCCTGCGGTGCGACCGATCTTCTTGATGTTCTCGACGACCACGGTCGGATCGTCCGACGCCGCCCATTCGCGCTGTTGGTCGTAGAGCATCGAGTTGATGCCGAAATAGCGCGTCTCGCCGCCGCAGCGCGCCATCATCGCCGCCCACAGGCCGTAGCGGTCGAAATAGACCTCGCGGAAGATGAACTTCACCTTGCCCGTGTCAATGTAGTCCGCCTTGAGCGGCTTGAAGCTTTCGTCGTGGAAGTCCTTGCAGTGCGGGCAGGTGAAGGACCCGTATTCCACGACCGTCACCGGAGCGTTGGCCTCGCCAAGGATCATGTCCTGAATCGCCGGCGCATCTTCGGCGAAGGCGGCGGATGGCGCAAAAAGCGCCGTGCCGCCGAATTTCAGCAAGGCAGCGCCCGCGCCGGTCAGCGCAATCATCGTCAAGAAGGTTCTGCGGTCCATCATGGCCCCTTGTTCAGCTTTTCTGTCTTGAAAGGACGTTCTGCGCCAGCCTGTCAAGGGCAGCGCGCAGCCCGTCGTCATGGATGTCGGCCGTTTCCGCCGCCGCTCGGGCAACCACGGCCGGATCGGGCGCGCGTACGGGCTTCGGCGCCGGTGCGAACTGCGCCTGCCCTTCGGCAAATCCGGTGGCGGCGGTCTGGGTCAGGCTGATCCGGGCGATGGCATTGTAGCCGTAGCAGGCATTCACCCGCTCTTTCAGCCGCGGCAATTGCATCTGGACCATCGGGGCCTGCGCCGAGGTGGTCAGCAGCGTCAGGGTCGCGCCCATCCCCTCGCGGCCGTAGCCGATCTTGACCGGACGGGTAATCGAGGCCAATTCGGCCCCGGCGATCTCGGGCCAGGCGGTCAGCAACCGGGCGACCGCGAAGCCGCGCTTCTCGCCCGCGGCGCGGATGCGGTCGGCGACCAGACCGGATGCCGGTTCGAACCCGCGCATCCGGCGGGTCGGCTGTTTCGGCTCGGCAGGCGGCTGGCTCATCTGGTCATCGCGGCTCCTCGGGCTATTCTAGGCAGGCGCGCGGCACATGCCAGCGGAATGGGTTGAACAAGGACATAAAGATTGCGTGACGCAGGTTTGGCCGAAGCGCTCCTTGACTGGTATGACAGCCACGCGCGGGTCATGCCCTGGCGTGTGGGACCGGCCGAGCGTAGGACGGGCGCACGCCCGGACCCCTATCATGTCTGGCTGTCCGAGGTGATGCTGCAACAGACGACCGTCGCGGCAGTGCGTGCCTATTTCCGCCGGTTCCTGGCGCGATGGCCGACGGTCGCAGATCTTGCCGCCGCCGAGGATGCCGAGGTGATGGCCGAATGGGCGGGTCTTGGCTATTACGCCCGTGCTCGCAACCTTCTGGCCTGTGCGCGCGCCGTTGCGCTGCAGGGCGGGACCTTCCCTGAAACGCGCGATGGGCTGCTTGCCTTGCCCGGCATCGGCCCCTACACGGCGGCGGCCGTCGCAGCCATTGCCTTCGACCGGCCCGAGACGGTCGTCGACGGCAATGTCGAGCGGGTCATGGCGAGGCTCTTTAAGGTCGAGACTCCCATGCCGGCCGCCAAGCCGGAGCTTGTTCGCCTTGCAACATCGCTCACGCCAGAGCATCGCCCGGGCGACTATGCGCAGGCGGTCATGGATCTGGGCGCAACCATCTGCACGCCCCGCAGCCCCGCCTGCGGCATCTGCCCGTGGATGGCGCAATGCGAGGCCCGTGCCGCGGGCGTCCAGGGGGGGCTTCCCCGCAAGACGGCCAAGGCAGCCAAGCCGGTGCGCAAGGGGCTGGTCTGGATCGCGCGACGGTCGGATGGCGCGATGCTGCTTGAGACGCGCCCCGAACGCGGGCTTCTGGGCGGGATGCTCGGCTGGCCGGGCGATGGCTGGGACGGCGCAGGCGGGGACGCGCCGGTTCGGGCCGACTGGCGCGAGCTGGGCGCAGTGGTCCGCCATACCTTCACGCATTTCCACCTGGAACTGGACCTCCGCGTGGCCGAGGTGGCCGACACGCCACCCGACCGCGGCGCCTTCATCCCGCGCGACCGGTTCCGCCCCGCCGACCTGCCGACGGTGATGCGCAAGGCCTATGACCTTGCGTCGGGAGCATTCGGCCGCGTTGAGTGACGCGCGCCCTGCCCCTATCGTGGGGACGGGAGGAAGAACGATGACCACTATCCCCAAGACGGACGTGATGCGGCTGAAGAACGCGCTGCCGTTCTGGCTGTCGCTTGGCCTCATCCCGATTGCTGTCGCCGCGACCCTTCTGGGCGGCTGGGTGATCGCGCTGTTGCCGCTTTACTCCTGGGGGATGTTCTCGGTCCTCGACAGCGTCGAGGGGCGCAACGAGGACAATGCCGATCTCGACACGCCCGATGCCGGACTGTTCTGGTATCGACTTGTCACCATCGTCTGGGTTCCGCTGCAGTTCGCCCTGCTGTTCTGGGCGATTTGGTATGTGACCCACACCGGACATCTATCCCGGGGCGAGAAGATCGGGCTGTTCTTCGGGCTCGGCATCGTGTCTGGCACCATCGGCATCAACTACTCGCACGAGCTGATGCACCAGAAACCCGCCTTCGAGCGCTGGCTGGGTGACATCCTTTTGTCGATGGTGCTTTACAGCCATTTCCGCTCGGAGCACCTGCGCGTCCATCACCCCTGGGTCGGCACGCCGCGCGACGCGGTCACGGCCCGCTACAATGAAGGCTTCCACCGCTTCTTCCCGCGCGTCCTTTGGGAATGCCCGCAAAGCGCCTGGCGCGCCGAAGTGGCGATGCTGGCGCGACGGAACCTGCCATGGTGGCACCGGTCGAACCCGTTCTGGCGCTATGCCGCGCTCCAGCTCTTCATGCTGGCGCTCGCCTTTGGCCTGGGCGGCTGGGTCGGCCTCGCGCTGTTTGTCTGGCAGGCCTATATCGCGGTCTGGCAACTGGAGCTGGTCGATTACATCGAGCATTACGGCCTGACCCGCCGCTACAAGGGCGAGGGCAAGTACGAGCATGTCCTGCCGCGCCACAGCTGGAATTCGGATTACCGGGCCTCCAACTGGCTGCTCATCAACCTGCAACGCCACTCGGACCACCATTACAAGCCCGACCGGCGGTTTCCGCTGCTCCAGACCTATGACGAGGAACAGGCGCCGCAACTGCCCTTCGGCTATCCGATCATGACGATGCTGGCGATGGTGCCGCCGGCCTGGAAGCGGGTGATGAACCCGCGCGTCAAGGCTTGGCGGAAGCAGTTCTACCCGGACATCAGGGACTGGAAGCCCTATAACAAGGCGCTGAACCCGATGCCGAAAGGGACGGGCTAGCGGGGATCGGACGGCCGGTCGCCGCCACCTTGCCTGGTCTTGAGTTGCACGATGACGATTTCCGCCAGCGCCGTCACCGTCAGCACGAACATTCCGATCCCCAAGATCAGAAAGCCGATGGTGAACAGCCGACCTGCGGGTGTCTTTGGGGCAAGGTCGCCGTAGCCGACTGTCGCCATCGACACGACCGCGAAATAGAAGGAGTCGATCAGCGGCCAACCTTCCAGCACATGATAGGCGACGGCCCCTGCTGCGCCGATCAGGGTCGTGAAGAACAGAAGCGCAAGGAACCTGGGCGTCCGGAAGGCGACACCGACGGCACGGCCAAGATCTGCGTAGGCAGCGAAGAGTCTGTTCACGATCCGCTCTCCAAAGTTGGGTACCACAATAAAAAAAGCCCGCCGTGATGTCACGGCGGGCAAGGTTGCAATCCGGTCAAGGGGACCGGGCTGCAGGCGGTTCGGAATATCGGATCAGGTCAATGCGCGGCGTCGCCCATTTCGGCGCGGATCTGTTGCCGCAGGATGTCGATCGGGATCATCTGGCCGTCGCGCTTGAAGTGCCAGTAGGTCCAGCCATTGCAGGAGGGTGCGCCTTCCAGAGCGGCGCCGACCTGATGGATGGAACCCTTGGTGTCGTCGGAAATCAGCGTTCCGTCAGCACGGACGCGGGCGGTCTTGCCGCGCGGGCTGACCAGAACCTCGCCGGGACGCAGCATCCCGCGCTCGACCACAGTGCCAAAGGGCACACGGGGTTCCGCGCGCTTGGAGCCGGTTACGTCCAGTGCCGAGCGGTCGAAGGGGCGGATGCGGTCCAGCCGGGCCGTGGCGGCGGCGCGGTAGGCTTCCTCGCGCTCGATGCCGATGTAGGACCGGCCCAGCATCTTGGCAACCGCGCCGGTGGTGCCGGTGCCGAAGAACGGGTCGAGCACCACGTCACCGGGATTGGTCGTGGCGAGTAGCACGCGATGCAGCAGCGCCTCGGGCTTTTGCGTCGGATGGGCCTTGTCGCCATTGGCGTCCTTCAGCCGCTCGCCGCCGGTGCAGAGCGGGATCACCCAGTCGGACCGCATCTGCACGCCGTCGTTGAGTTCCTTCAGCGCCTCGTAGTTGAAGGTGTATTTCGAGGATTCCTCGCGGCTGGCCCAGATCAGCGTCTCATGCGCATTGGTCAGGCGCTTGCCGCGGAAGTTCGGCATCGGGTTCGACTTGCGCCAGACCA
>ERZ1645185.557-NODE-557-length-15555-cov-4.224000_pt1 | contig 15555 bp, 8 predicted proteins | sample MGYA00575351_ERZ1645185 | MGnify/ENA primary metagenome ERZ1645185 (study PRJEB40838, sample SAMN11284767) | freshwater sediment metagenome | isolation source: river sediment | host: Sediment | place: India: Jana village, Kanpur | collected 2015-12-17 ...
GTTCCGCACCGTCTTATCGTCATGGTGCTGCGCCGTGACCGGAATCCCGTAGTCATCCGGCCTGACATAGGGATTGGTCGTCATGATGGCATTCGGCAGATACGGGGTACACTCCGGGCCTTCCCGGTGGGAGATGAAGTTCTCTCCGTACTCGATCGCCTCGGGTTCCACTCGATAGGTTTCCAGCCGCCCGGATCGCGTCCAGTGCGGTTTCGACTCGTTGGTCTCTTCCCAGAGCGGGTGCCGCGGATAGGTGCGGCACATGACCATCCGGCCCTTTTCCGACTTCAGCATCACATCGGCGCTGTAGCCGAAGAACGTGCTGGAGGCGTCAAGAATCCGCTGCACATAGACGTCTACACGATTCTGATAGACGAACTTGTACGTATCCGCCATCCGCTGCTCACCCGTGATCTCCTTCAACTTCGCGGCCACACCAGAAAAACTATCGAGATCGTTTCTGGTGTCATACAAGGGTCGAATGCCGCCCTTCCAGATCTGCACCCACGGATTGGAGACCGTGGCGGTCATTTCCGGATAGGTGAACTCCATCCACGAGTTGACGGCAAATGCCACGTCGGCATGGTTGACGTCCGACGTCATTTCGATGTCTTGCGTGACCAGCATCTCGATGTTCGGGTCGACGTTCTTCACCATGTCATAGTGGTGCTTGGCATTGTTGAGGATGTTGACGTTCACCACCCAGCGAATCTTGCTGGGACTGGGCATATGCGTCTTGCCGGTGAACACCTTCCGCCCGTACTTCGGCGTATTGACGATCAAGGCATTGTCGCCGTGATTCCAATAGCCAGGCTCTTCGCCATAATAATATTTGCGATACTTGATCTCCTTCCCGTGCACGTCATCCTTGAGGTTCAAGTTCCATGGATCCTCTCCCAGGTAGACGCTTGCCCCGGCGCCGGACCAGGGTGCCGCTTGCCAAATACCGACCTTGTAGTTGCCGGACCAGGTGTGACACCCGGTGCCGAACTTTCCGATATTGCCCGTGAGCATCATGACCAGCGCGGCGGCTCGGCCCATCGACGTCATGTGGAAATAGTGACAGACCCCTTCCCCGTTGTGGATGGCAGCGGGCTTCACCGTTCCGCAATCCCGCGCCCACCGGACGATGAGATCCTTCGGGGCCCGGTTGATCTGGTGCACGGTATCCAGGTCATAGTCCTGGAGGTGCACCTGATACATCTGATAGATCGGCATGACGTCGATTTCACGCCCGTTCAACAACTTCACCCGATAGGTGCCGCTCAAGGCCGGGTCGATCCCGCTCTGGGCCAGATGCATGCCGACCTGCTCGCGATGCAACGGGACGGCCTGCCCCTTGGCGAGATCCCAGACCATCATGCCGCCCAGTCGTCGGACTTGATCTTGGGTTAATCCCTGCACCCGCCCCGAATACGACTTCGTGAAGTCCGGCAACTGGTAATCCTTCATCACTTCGTACGGATCCAAGTATTGCAGCGTGTCCGTCCGAACCAGCAACGACATGTCGGTAGAACCCTTGATTAAGTCGATGTCCTGGTAGTTCTCATCAAGAATGATTTTCGACGCGCCGAGAAACAGCGTCCCATCCGTTTCGGGACGAACCGGAATCCAATAGTCCGCACGGCTGGCCGTCGGATTGTATTCCGGAGTGATCACGACCAGGCGCGCGCCCCGTTCGATACTCTCCAATTTCCAATGCGCTTCCGGCATTTTGTTTTCGACGAAGTTTTTACCCCAACTGGTATTCAGCTTCGTAAAGCGCATATCCGACAAGTCGACATCGCAGTTCTGCGTGCCGTTCCACCAGGGCTGCGACGGGTCTTGGTCGCCATGCCACGTATAATTGTTCCAATACCGCCCGCCTTGCGCCTGATCCGGATTCACCTTGCGGATCCAACTGTCCAGCAACGGCAGGACACAATTGTTGAAGCGGGTATTGGCATGTTTTCCCATCATCCCGAGAATCGGCATGCCGGCGCGATGTTTGAAAGTCCGTACGCCCGCCCCCTTCATCATTTCGATCATTTCCGGAGCATACCCCTGCTCGCGGAGACGACGGGCACCGGCCTCGCCGCTGTACCGTGTACCGATGACCACCAACCCTTTTGCCACATACGTAAACGCCGTATCCCACGAGACGCGGACCATATCGTCAAGGAAGCGGCTGTCAAACTTGTACTTCCGCTTGGCATCCGATGTCAGCTCAGGAGAGCCGTCGTCCATCCACTGCTTCCAGCCCTTCCGCATCAACGGTCCTTTCAAGCGATAGGGACCGTACACGCGGCGATGGAAGGTGAAGCCCTTCAAACACATGCGCGGGTTATGCGCGAACGTGCCGCGGTTGCCATAGAGGTCCTCGTATGTCTGATGATCATAATTTTGCTCGACCCGCATGACGACGCCGTTCCGGACGAAGGCCCGGATGCGGCAGGCATGGGTGTCGTTCGGCGAGCAGCACCAGGTGAAGGATGAGTCGTACCGATATTGGTCGTGATACACACGTTCCCAGGACCGGTCGGGGTACTCGCCCAAGGGATTGTCGACTTCCACGACCGGCTGTAAGGCGGTCAGCGCCAAGGCTTTGTCGGCCACGGCTGCCACCGCGATGGTCCCCGCGGAGACCTTCAAAAACTGCCTGCGAGATACCTGCATCATGAATACCTCCTCAAATGAAGACAGGACACAGAACCGGCGCGACGCGTCCTGCTGTCGCGCATACCCGCACCGTCGATCGGGACGAGACGTTGTCCCCCCTTTCTGGGATCGTGAGTGTTCCGACACAGGTGAGACCCACACATGAGCAGCGAGACGCGGCGCGATCCCTTTCGCAACGCAGGGCGCTCCTGGTGAATGGCAATGAGGGAAGAAAAATTCACGACCACCCCCTGTGCACCCTGCATGCCACGGTGCGCGCAGCGTACAATCAGGCTATCTCATTGAAATCAGTGGCCGTCCAAATTCTTGAACCCGATGAGATCCGGCCACACCCAGACGCCCACGAAGAGAAGCGGTGGAAGGCCACGGCCCCACCACGATTAATCGTGGGACGGAACAGTCAACGGAGGCTGCAGGAGGACACGTGGAAGACGAGAGGTTACGTGCGGGAAGGACGACGAATGCCGAGTTTGTTGAGTCGACTGCGGAGCGTGCTCGGGGCAAGCCCGAGTTGTTCTGCGGCTCCTCCGGAACCTTCGATACGCCAATCCAACAGGGTGAGCGCCCGGAGAATATGGTGACGTTCTTCATCCTGCAGGGTTCGCCGGGCACTCGACTCTGGGGAGGCGGGCGAACTCATCATGAGCGAATCGAGCGATAGCAGTCGCTCCTGACAGAGGATCAGCCCTCGCTCCACGATGTTTTCCAGTTCCCGCACATTCCCCGGCCAGGCATACCGGACCAGGCGCTCCATGGCGGAGGCGTCGAAATCCTCGCAGGAGCGTTTCAGTCGCTGCGCATGCACCCGCAGGAAATGCCGGGCGAGGATAGGAATATCTTCCGGGCGCTCCCGCAACGGAGGCATATGGATGGGAAACACATTCAACCGGTAGTACAAATCGCTGCGAAATCGGCCATCCCGAATCGCCGCCGGCAAATCGGCATTGGTGGCCGCGATCACCCGCACATCGACCGGAACAGGCTTCGTCCCGCCGACGCGATCGACCAACCCGTCTTGCAACACCCGCAACAACTTCGCCTGCGCCTCCAACGGCAATTCACCGATCTCATCAAGAAACAATGTGCCGCCATCGGCCAGCTCGAACCGCCCGATGCGCCGCTGATCGGCCCCGGTGAAAGCGCCGCGTTCATGACCGAACAGCTCGCTCTCAATCAATCCCGACGGCAGCGCCGCGCAGTTCAGGCGGACAAATGCCCGCTCGCGCCGGAGGCTTTTCTCGTGGATGGCCCGGGCGAGCACCTCCTTCCCGGTCCCGGTTTCGCCGGTAATCATCACCGTCGCCGTCGTCGGGGCCGCCTGCCGCGCGAGCCTCAGGACGTCCTCGAATGCCCGGCTTCTCCCCACGACGATGCCAAAATCCTGGGTCGCCTTGAGCTCATCCGTCAGATACAGGTTTTCGCGGGCGAGTTGCTCCCGAAGACAATTAATCTCTTCGTAGGCGTTCACATGGGCGATCGCAAAACCGATTTGGGTCGCCACCTGCTTGAGAAAGTCCACATCATCGGGATCCGGCGGGCCCGCTTCGACACTCCCGATGTTCAGGGTCCCGAGACACGCATCCTGCACCATCATGGGAATATTGATCATCCGGCCGAGGCCTTCCTGCAAATAACTCTCGTCCTCGATGAACAGGCGTTCTTCCTGGAGATGCGGCCGCACATGCACGCGCTGATGGTCATACACCCACCCGACCGCACTATGCGCATGAGGAATCATGGCGTCGCTGCGCAGCACCACTTTCGGCAAATTGGTTTCCACGGCATAGAATCGAAAGGCGTCCGACTCCAGGTCGTAGACCGTCACGCCGGCACGTTCCCACCGAATCACGTTTGCCAGTTGCTCCGTGATGGCCCGAAACAGGCTTTGCCGGCTGCGTTGGGAATTCAACACATTGGTGACGGAGAGGAGTGTGCGGTACGTGATTGCGAGGTTCTGCACGACGTGTGGCCTCCTTCCAGATCCTCCGCTGTAGCCGGACGGCGTGATAATGGTGCGCCCTGGGGTGACACATCGTCAGGAGAGGCGAAGCACAGGACGGATCAGCGGGCAGGCCTCATATGTCGGTGTGGCTGGTGCGCTGCCGGCATTATAGGCTGGGACGATTACGTATTCACATCGGTTCGTCAAATCTTCATCAAACTTTAATGTCGCCTCGCGAGATCGGCGGGCAACGCCGCGAGCCCCGTGCCAGCGGTCATGCCCCATGAACAACTAGTGACGCCCCGTGCCGAACACATGCCTCCCCTCATCCATTTCCGACCCGGATCTCATCCGCGAGGCCCCACGCCCCGCTTCAGGCCCCAATGAGCTCGAGCCCGGGCCGACCGAGGGCGTGAGCGGAAACGTGGAGACTCCCATGTCCGGGCTTCGTCTCGGGACAAAAGGGTTCGGCAGGTGTTCCTCGCGGCGGCGAAGAGGCTCGCGCTCCAGCGAGCTCCGCTCCCGCAACGACAGGGCACTCGCGCCTTGTGTCGGGATGAGCCTCTTTAGTTCCAGTTCCTCAAAAGACGCATCCCCAGCCGCGTCCGTATCCGCCACCACCAGATTGCTGGCCATCACTTCCTTCGCCATGGATTCCGCAGTCGGAAGCTCGTCCGCATAGACATCGGTTTCGTATTCCGCAGTGGAGGGCGTGGCCAGCGACGTCCAGACAGACTGCCCGGACTCGGTCACATTGATGCTCGTCACGGTCGACAGGCCCGGTCTGATCGGATGCTCACGGATTTCCTCCGCCGGCAGTGCGATACGCACCGGCACCCGCTCGACGATATGAATGAAGTTTCCGGTCGAGTTGTCCGGGGGCAGCAGAGCAAAGGCACTCCCGCTTCCGGGCACCAACCCCTCGACGGTGCCGTGGAACGTGTGCTTCGATCCGTACAGACTCACACTGACCAACGCCGACTGCCCCGGCCGCACATGCTGCAGCTCGGTTTCGCGCAGATTGGCTTCTACCCACAGGTGATCCAGCGGCACGATGGTCATCAGCGGCGCCCCGGGCTGCACACGATCGCCGACTTGCGCTTTTCGCTTGGCGACGTAGCCCGAAATCGGCGCCCTGATCTGCTGGCGCGTATACTCCAAGTAGGCCTCGATGAGCTGGTGCTTGGCCAGATCGACGGCAGGATGCGCCATCACGGTCGTGCCCCCGACCTGCGCATCCAGCGTGTTGAGTTCGGCCTGCGTCTCCCGGACCTCCGCCTCCAGGGCCAGAATCTTGTCGGCTGTATTCTGGACGATCTGCTTGGAGATGGCGCCGCTCGGCGAGGCCGCCTGATAGCGATCCATATCATGCTGCGCCAGAGTCAACCGCGCCCGACGCGAGGCTAACTTCTCCGCCACTTGTTTTCTGGTCATGAACAGAGCGGCAATGCGCCGAACTTCCTCGCCCAACCGTCCGCGCGCACGCCCCAGCGCTGCATAAGCGTTGTGTTCGTCCAAGCGGATCATCAGATCACCCCGGTTGACAAATTGCGTTTCCTCCGCCAGCACCTGGGTGACGATGCCGGACGCTTGCGCCGCCACCGGCACCAGATTGCCCGTGACGTAGGCATTGTCGGTCCGGACCCAAAAGCGGTCATAACTCCACCAATAGGCGAGATAGGCGATGGCGCAGATCAAGGCCAGGAAGGCGACGGCCAGCAATCGACGATTCCGCTGCGCGCGGATCGCCTTCGGGTGAATGCGGGCGGCTCCCGGACCCGGCACGGGTGCGGAGGGTTGTGAGGACGGTGTCGTCTCTGATGTGGTCATAGGATCAGCTCGGTTTCTGTGTCGGTCGTTTTTCAATATCCGGGTTGTTATACCCGCCGCCCAACGATTCGATGAGATCGACCGCGGCCACTAGTTGGTCGCTCTCCAGCGCTCTCAAGGCATATTCCTGCTCCAGCACCGGATGCCGATGCAGCAACACTTCCCGGTCGTCGTCGAGACCGTTGACCAACCGCACCTTCGCCAGCCGCCAGTCCTCCCCGAGCGACGCCAACAGGCGCTTGTGAGAGGCCATCATCTCGCCGGTCGTCTGCCAGGCACTGAGGCTGTCCGCGACCTCTCGCATCGCGTCCAGCAAGGTGTCGTTGTACAGTTCCACAGCAGCGTCGTATTCCGCACGTTGTGCACCCAATTCCCCGCGGAGCCGGCCACCTTCGAACCAGGGCATGCGCAACCCCGGGGCCAGTCCGTAGGCGAAACTCTGGCCGCTGAACAGAAAATTGGCCAGTTTGTCCGTCCCCTTCGCCAGCGTCAGCGCGTTGAACCCCACAAACCCGGTCAGATCGATCGTCGGGTAAAACTGCGTCTTGGCGACCTTCACGAGTCTCGACGCGGCGTGCGCCCGATAGAGGGCTGCAGCCAGATCCGGCCGATGCACCAGCAACCCCATGGACAGATGATCCGGCGCCGGAATCTGGCGTGGGACCGTGACCTGAGGTTTCGCAAAGAGATGCGCCGCCTCATCCGGCCCTTTGCCAGCCAGTCGCGCAAGGAGGTGGCGTTGTACGTCAAGTTGATCGCGAATGGCCGCCTGGCGTTTGAAGGCGGCTTCATAGTCCGCCACGGCGATTTTGACTGGCTGGTCGTTGTCCAGCCCCAGTTGGAAACGGGTCTCCGCCAGCTTTTTCAGATCCCGACGGATCCCGACCATCGCCTTCACCACATTGAGCTGCTGTTGAAGCGCCTGCCCTCGAAAATAGGCGCGGGCAATACCGGTGGTCAGCCGAAGGCGAACCTCCGCCCGTTCCGCCTCTTCCGCGGCTGCATGGCCGAGTGCCGCCTCAAGCATCGCCCGGTTCTTGCCCCAGAAGTCGAACTCATACCGGAAGCTCAGCGGATTGATGATGCCGTACATGATCTTGATGCCCGCCACTTCCTGATTGAGTGCGGCGAACACCCCATGCTGGGAAATGCGTTCGTACGTGAGGGAGGCGTCCGCTTCCAGAAACGGCAGGAGCCTGGCCCCTTCTACCTTGACGAGCGATTGCGCTTGGCGCAGACGAGCCGAGGCTTGTTTGAGTCCGGGATTGTCCTTGAGGGCCCCGGTGATCAACTCGTTCAACTCCGGGCTACCGAACTGTTCCCACCAGCGATCCTCCGGCCATTGCTGCAGACGGCTCGTCACTTCGGACAATGTCTCGTGGATTTCGGGCGGCTCAAGATATTCGGCCGGCGCGTCGCCTTGCGGAATCCAGGCGCAGCTGCCGAAGAACAGCCCACAGCCGAGTCCAAGCGCAAGTCGCAGATGATCCGCCGCCGTGCGACAGGCTGTCATGGTACCTCCTCGAGCAATTCTTCCGCACGCATACGCCGGAGTTCCTCGGCCGGCGACATCGGCACCGGCAGATGCGTCGGATGGGCGAACCACACCAACACTCCAAGCCCAATGAACAGAAAACTGGCGACGAGGAACGCATCATTCATACTGAGAATCGCCGCCTCCTGCTTGATGAGCAGCCCCAACTTCGCCTGTACCTCGCCGGGCGTGAGCCCCGATGAACTCAACTTGGCGGTCAGTTGCCCAAGCGGATCGAAGGAGACCGACTGCCGCCCGCCGAAATGGTCGGCCAGGTGCAGCTGATGAAAATGCGCCCGCCGAAAAAACACGATGCCCTGAAACGTGATACCAAACGCACCGGCGGCGACACGTAACAGATTGGCTACCTCCGCCGCACGCGTCATCAGCGGGCCGGACAGGCCATGCAGGGTCAGCACCGTGACCGGGGTGAAGAAGGACCCCAAAAAGATCCCCTCGACCACCATGGGCCAGAACAGTTCCTCGTATGAATGCGGATCGTCGAACAGGCCGATCCAATAGAAGGTCCAGGCGAAACCGAGACAGTTCAAGCAGACCAACCAGCGCGCATCGAGGTACTTGCACAGGTAGTGCATCACGGCGATCGTGGGCGCCCCCAATAACACCAACGGGAGCAGCGCCAGGCCCGCCAGCTTCGAGGAATAGCCCAACAGCAATTGGATCTGGACGATCAGGAGCGACAGGAGCCCCTGGATCGAGAAAAACCCGAGCGTCAACCCGATGAGTCCGATGACGAAATTCCGGTGCTTGAAGAGATGAAGGTCCAGCGTCGGATGGCGTTCCCCGAGCTCCCAGATGATGAAGACCGGAAATGCAATGACCAGCACAAGAGCGACGGCCTGGAGGAACGGCGAGTCCAACCAGTCGAAGTCATTGCCCATGTTGAGCAGCGTCTGCAACCCGAGCAGCAACACCGCTAGCAGGAGGAATCCCACCAGATCGAAACGCGCATATCTGCGCCGAAATCCCCGGCCATACAAGAGCGCGCTCAGTGTCCCGACGATAATCAGCGTCAGCACGAAATCCAGATAGAACAGGGACCGCCAGCCCAGCATATAGGCGATGTAGCCGCCGACCGGCATGCCGATGGTGAAGGGCGTAATGCTGAACAGGCCCCAAACCGTCAGCGCGAGCGCCTTGAGGCGTTTGGGATATTCATTGAGCAACATCGATTGTGCCAGCGGGATCGTGATGCCGCCGGCGATCCCCTGTACGATGCGGGCAGGGACGAATTGCGCGAGTGTCCGACTGTCGCCACACAGGTACGACGCCAGGCTGTACACCATGAAAGCGGCGATCATCAGGCGATACTCACCGAGCCGCCCCGAAAGATACCGTGCCAGGGGGAATCCCAGGGCAAGACCGACCATGAAGTCGGTTTGGGCCCAGGTGAGAAAGCTTGGCAACACCCCGCCGAGATCCCCGGACACATGCGGCAGGAGCGCGATATAGGAGCCGGCGTTGAAGAGCACGACGATGTGCGCCAAGCCGAGCACGGCATTGAAGAGCACGAAGCGCCATCCATGTAATCGCCTGAGATACACCGCTGCCATAAATGAGTGTCCTGCCGTTCTTGCCTAATACGAGGGTGAATAGCCCGGCTGGTCACGCCGCTGGTTCGCTGGCTGGACCGGAACCGCCGTCGGGACCGGTTGCGCCGTAGCCGGTGCGGTACCACGATGGGCCGTATAAATCGCTAATCCGGTAAACAGCATGCCGCCGACCAAATTCCCCAGCGTCACTGGAATCTGATTCCACAACCACCAGGTGGAGATGCTGATATTGCCTCCCAGCATCATGCCGACCGGAATCAGAAACATGTTCACGACTGCATGCTCGAATCCTTGTGAAAAGAACAACAGCGTCGGCCCCCAGATGGCGAGAATTTTCCCGGAAAAGGACGTCGACATGTAGGCAGCGACAACGGCGAGACTGACCATCCAGTTACAAAGCATCCCTTTGGTAAAGGCCGCGAGAAGGCCGGAGGAGCCGTGCGACACATAATAGTTGGTCTTCGCTTCGGCAACCGCAATGAGCTTGGTACCAACCGCATTGATATGGGCATCTCCGGCGGTGGTCAGGGCAATCGCGAACAACCCCGCGTACAAGACGCTGCCCAGGAGATTGCCCAGGAAGACCCAACCCATGTTTGCCAGCACATGAGGAAGGCCGGCGTTCTTCTGACCGTCGGCCACCGCCACGGGAAGAAGCGCGAAGCTGCCGGTAATGATCTCCGCTCCCAGCAAAATCGCCAACGCCAGGCCGAATGGGAAGAGCAGACTGCCGATGATCCAGTAACCCGTCTCGACAGCCACCGTCACGGCCATGCTGGTGCCGATCCCCAGATAGGCACCAGCCAACATCCCACGTAGCACCAATTGGCGAGGCGGCAAGCTCAGCTTCAATGCGCCCCCAGCCAACATGCTTTCCACCACGCCATATGGCTTCACGTAGTCCATCGTCGCCTCCTTGTTCGGCTCATCGATACTCGAATCACCTGCTCGTCCCTGTCCGTCAAGACCTCTGTCCCAGCTAGAGCAAAGCGCATGCCTCCTCGCGCTCCCCCACGAGGTGATGCGCCGATGCACAAGCAGGACAGACCGTCCGCTTCTCTGGCATGGCGTGTTTCGCCCCCGCGAGGCTGCATATGAACCTGCTCGTAGTCGGGCGAGATCGCACAGGCGCTCAGTGCGAAATCGCTCATTCCTGGTTTTGCTCCCTGCATCACAGGAAGCTCAATGGCCTTGGCAAGAGAAGAGGGCGTGAAGCGGCATGGGTGAACAACGCGCACAGGGGACCGAGAGCAGGCCTTTGCGAGGCGGCGATATTGCACAGACATGGCGGCACGGACTACGATACCCTCGGAGATTGAGATCCGCCTTGAGTGACCTGTTAAGCAACCTCCCCATTGCCCGCAAGCTCTTCCTTGCGTCGGTCATCCCTGCGCTGACGGTGCTGCTCCTCAGTATCTTGACCTATCGCAGCGTGACGACCTTCTCCGACGATGAAGGCCAGCTGAACGACATCTACTACTCGCAACGTCTGGCATCGGAATACCTTCGGCTCGTGGTCGACCTTGAAACAGGATTCCGCGGTTTTGTGCTCACCAGCCAAGAACATTATCTGTTTCCCTATCGCACGGCCCAGGACCATGTACTGAACATCGGCCGCACACTGGAGGCGCAGGTTTCCCAGCAAGATGATCAACGCGCGCTCATCACCTCCGTGCAGCAACTCGTCAAACAGTTCATCCATGAAAAGGAGGCGCTGATCGACGCCGTGAAGGCCGAGCATACCGAGGAGGCGCGAGAGTATATCGAGGAAGGGAAAGGGCGCACGCTGATGTTGAAAATCCGGCAAGACATGGGCCGGTTCGAACACCTGACGCAAACGGCCTTGAATACCAAGCTGGCGAAAATCGCCCAAGATCGAGACGCCATGCTGATGACCATCCTCGGCGGCGGACTCTTCGCCCTGATCTGCATGGTGGCGGCCTTACACCTGATTGCCCACTCCATCACCACGCCGCTGGCGCGCTTGGCCTCCGCCGTCGTCACATCCGACAGCAACCCGATCCCGCAAGTTCCCGTCATGACCAGAACGGATGAAATCGGCCATTTGTCGCGTGTGATGCGTGCGATGAGCGCGGCCATCGAATCTCACATCGCCATGGTGCAACAATCGGAAGCGAACCTCCGCCAGCTCAACCAAGATCTGGCTGGATCCGAAGCCAAATACCGCAGCATCGTCGACCATGCCCCCTTCGGCATTTTCACTACACGCGGCATGACCCTCGTCTTCAGCAACCGCTACAACAGCCTGCTCGCGGGTCTCGATCCAGGCGAGGAGAAAGATCCTGAGGCGGTTCGCCGCGCCATCCACCCGGAAGACCGTGACCGGGTGATCGAGGAATTCGCCCGGGCAGTCGCGGAAGGGCAACCCTGCGAAATGGTATTCCGCTTTCTGCACGCCGACGGTACGGTCCGCAAGGTCTTGAGCCGGCGCATCCCGATTCGAGACCAGTCCGGAGAGGTCGTCATGTACCAGGGATTCAACGTGGACATCACGGCCCTCGATTTCATGCAAACGCGATTGCGTCGGGCCGAACGACTGGCCACCTTGGGACAGGTCGCCGCCGGCATCGCACATGAGATCAGAAACCCCCTCGTGGGAATCGGCTCGACCACCTCCCTCCTGCTCGACGACACCGCCGCCGATGACGCCCGACGCCCGGACCTCGAGGTCATCCTGCAAGAGACCAAACGCCTCGACCGGATCGTCAATCAGATCATCGACTACGCGCGTCCCCGTGAGGTTGTGGCATTCGCCTTCGACATGGCACAGTTGGTGCACGAGGTCACAAAGGTGTTAGATGAGCCCCTTGCGAGGAAACAGGCAACGATCACGCTCTCGGCCCCGTCTCCACCCTATATGATCCAAGCCGACCGTGATCAATTCAAACAGGTGCTGCTCAACGTGATGCAAAATGCCGTCGAGGCCACGCCGGCCGGAGGGTCGATTACCGTGACCATGACCCCGCTCGCTCGCGGCCTCGAACCAGGACTTGAAGTGGCGGTCACGGACGACGGACAGGGTATCAGCCCCTCCCACTTGCAACATGTGTTCGAGCCGTTCTTCACGAGCGGCAAGCCGCGCGGAACAGGATTGGGGTTGGCCATCTGCCGCAATATTCTCGATGCCCACGGCGGAGACATTGCCCTGGACAGCAAGCCGGGATGCGGCACCACGGTACGCATCTGGGCACCCTTACGACAACAACCGCAACGAATGCAGGAAGAAGAAACTCATGCAGGCCACGATCTACGTAACGGATGATGAACCGGCCATTCGCTCCGCCATCGTCAAACGTCTGTCTCGACGCAATCACACGGTGACCGGACTTGAGTCCGGGGAGGAATTGGTCCGGGCGGTGACGCAGCATCCGCCCGACCTGATCCTGCTGGACCTGAAGATGCCCGGCATGGGCGGCATCGAAGCACTCCGGCAAATCCGTCCGCTCGCGCCACAGACCCTCGTCATCATGCTGACGGCGTACGGAACGGTAGAAAATGCGGTCGAAGCGATGCGGTTGGGCGCCTATGATTTTCTGATCAAGTCCGTCGACCTGTCCGGCGTCGACCCCGTCGTCGATCGGGCCCTCGAATTTCTCGCCCTGCGTCACCGTGTTGAATTCGCGCTGGAAGATCAGAACAGCGCCTATGCGCTCTCGAACATTGAGGTGCGCAGCCCGGCCATGCAACTGCTCCTCGGTCAGGTGCGGGACGTGGCCCAGAATGCCAAGGCGACCGTCCTCCTCCAGGGCGAAACCGGGACCGGCAAAGAGTTTCTCGCACGAGTCATCCACTGTAACGGACCACGGGCAACCGGCCCGTTTGTCGCCGTCAATTGCACAGCTATTCCCAAAGAGTTGTTCGAGAGTGAGCTGTTCGGCTACGAGCGGGGAGCCTTCACCGGCGCCCACCAGCGCAAACGCGGGTTGCTTGAAAAGGCGGAGGGCGGCACCCTCTTTCTGGACGAGATCGGCGATTTGGATCCGGCCATGCAGGCGAAGCTCCTGCGCGTGCTCCAGGAGCGCACCTTCCGGCGACTGGGCGGCACCGAAGACCTGTCGGTTGATTTCCGTTTGATGACCGCCACGAATCGCGATCTCAAAAAAGACACCGTGCGCGGCACGTTCCGCGAGGATCTCTTTTTCCGGCTGAACGTGGTGACATTCGAACTCCCGCCGCTGCGCGTACGAACGGAGGACATCCTCCCCCTCTGCATGCAGGCGATGTTACGATTCGGCAAGGAATTCGGAAAAGACGTCCTCGACATTGAACCGGAGGCGCAGGAGCTGCTGCAACGATACAGCTACCCCGGGAACATCCGCGAGTTGCAGAATATCATCGAGCGCGCCATGATTCTGTGCCACGAGAAAACGCTGACCGCCGGCTGTCTCCCGCGAGAACTTCGCGATCAGGCCGCGCAAATCACCGTCGCCATGGCCCAAGGGGAACATCCCACATTGCGGATCGAAATGGTCTTGGGACAGCAGACGTTGGCGGACATCGAGTCGGCGCTGATCGAGGAGGTCGTGCGTCTCTCCGATCACAACAAGACATTGGCCGCCAAGTATTTGGGTCTGACCCGTTTCGCCCTGGATCGCCGACTCAAGAAACAACTGGAGCAGGACTAGCCCGCAATATTCATGCGCGCTTCTGCTACAATCGCGGATTCGCAGCTGCGACTAGCCCGTCGGCGGGCGGCCTCACCGCTCGGTCGGTCGACATCCCGTTCAAGGATGCCTTCCTCCCTCACGGCTCCGTGCGCCCGTCTCGCTTTGCGACTCCGCAATCTCGCGACGAACCGTCATGAATAATGCGGGCTAGCCTCCCAGACAACGCATGCACCGCACCGGAGTTGAACCGATCCTCGAAGACACGCATACTAGCGGGATGGATGCACCCATGACGCAGAAGACTCACGATCGCAACATTCGGACGCTCGTCGTCGGCCTGAGCAGCCTGTTATTCGTCATCGATCTGTTCATGCCCCTTGGCATCGCCATCGGCGTGCTGTATGCGGGAGTCGTGCTGTTGGCTGCGGCCTCCTCGAATTCCCGACTACCCTTTTTCACCGCCATCTCTTCCACCCCCCTCATCATCGCAGGGGCGGTACTCGGTCCGCAGGACCACGACATTCCCCTTCGGGTCGGCGTGAGCAACCGGATCTTCAGTCTGGTCGTACTCTGGATTGCTGCGATCCTGCTATGGCAGCGGCAACAGGCGGTCGCTGAATTGCGCCGGGCCAAGGACGAGTTGGAGGCGCGCGTCGACGCCCGCACAAAGGAGCTGGCCGACGTCAACCAGACCCTCTTGCAGGAAATTTCCGGGCATGTCGAAACGGAAGGCTTTCTCCGTACCAGCGAGCAGGCACTGGCGACCAGCCGACAGGAGCTCCGTGACCTGACCGCGCGGCTGCTGACGGTGCAGGAAGAAGAGCGCCGACGCATTTCCAGAGATCTCCACGACGACATCAATCAACGGCTCGCGATGCTGGTGGTCCAGGCCGAATCCCTGGAAGCCAGCCTTCCCCCCTCAGCCGGTGCCTGCAGCAAAGAGCTGCGCTCGATCCAGGACCGTTTGACGGAACTGTCCGATGACGTCCGCCACTTGGCCTATCAGTTTCACCCATCGATCCTGGACGATCTGGGGCTCCCCGTGGCCTTGCAACGCCTGGTTGATGATTGCGCCGCGCGCTCCACGATTGAGATTTTATTGGAAGTCGGCACCCTTCCCCACACAATTCCTCAAACCGTCTCCACATGCTTGTATCGCATCGCACAGGAATGCCTCGCCAATGTGATCAAGCATGCCCAGGCCTCACGAGCCACGGTGACCCTGGCCTCGACAGCGGAAGCTCTCACCCTGACCGTGCAGGATAACGGCATCGGGTTTGATACCCAGAGCGTGGTGGACAATCCACGCGGGCTCGGCCTGGTGAGCATGGCGGAGCGGGTACGCCTGGTTCACGGTACCGTGACCATCGATTCGATACCCAGGAAAGG
>ERZ1645185.558-NODE-558-length-15548-cov-4.737430_pt1 | contig 15548 bp, 16 predicted proteins | sample MGYA00575351_ERZ1645185 | MGnify/ENA primary metagenome ERZ1645185 (study PRJEB40838, sample SAMN11284767) | freshwater sediment metagenome | isolation source: river sediment | host: Sediment | place: India: Jana village, Kanpur | collected 2015-12-17 ...
TAGGCACCACGGCCTGCCGCCGTCTCGATCACCACCTTCGGGCTGTCCACATGGCAGGTGATGACATCGCAGCCGGCATCACAAAGTGCGTTCGTCGCCTCGGCCTCTTTCACCGCCAGCGACCACTCGCCGGTGAAGATGACCTGGCAGGTGATCGTCGGATCGACCGAGCGGGCACCGAGAAGGAAGGAGTTCACGTTCAACAACACCTGCGGGATCGGCTTGGCCGCGACGAAGCCGATCTTCTTGGTCTTGGTCATGTGCCCGGCGACGACGCCGTTCAGATACTGGCCCATGCCGATATAGCCGAAATAGCTGCCGACATTGGTCGGATGCTTGTCGGCCTGCCACATCCCTCCAGCGTGCTCGAATCGGACATCGGGATATTTCTTTGCCATCTCCAGGATATGGGGATCGAAATACCCGAACGAGGTCGGGAACAGCAGCGTTGCCCCGTCGAAGTTGATCATCGATTCCATCGTCTTCTGGACGTCGATGGTCTCGGGGACGTTCTCCTCCTCCACCACGGTCACGCCGGGGATGGATTTCAGCGCCGCGGCGCCCTCGGCATGGGCCTGGTTGTAACCATAGTCATCCTTGGGACCGACATAGATGAACCCGACCGTCAGCTTGTCGAGCGCCTGGGCACCGGCCATGCGCGGCAGTCCGAGCAGCGCGGCAGACCCGGCAAGGGCCGTCCCGGTCAGGAAGCGGCGGCGCGAAAGGGGAAATGAGGACATCAGCGTTTCTCCATCCTGGCGGGCCGCGTCTGGACGAGAGGGGAGCAGGAAGGCAGCCCGAACAGCCTGACGATGATCAATCACAGTGCTGCTGTCATCTGCTCTTTTCGCACTGGATCGCTGCAAGATTTGCATCGCTTCCGGAATTGGGAACAGACAACGCCCGCACCCGGCCCCATGTCGGGCACAGGTCCGTCAGCTTTGAACCGCAAACGGTGCTCAGCTGTAGCGCTCGGTCATCACCCGGGCGATCTGGTCGGCGAACTTGGCGGCGGCGACCGGCAGGCTGCGCCCGCGCAACTGGCCAAGCAGAAGCTGCCCGGGCGCGACGTCCCGCAAGTCAAGCGGGCGGTAGCACAGCCCGTCCTGCCCCAGTGGCGGAAGGCCGATCGGGATCTGGAACGAGATCAGGTTTTCGGTGGTCGGATAGCGTCGCAGGAATTCGAAGCTGTCGGATTCCACCGTGGCGGGAAGGCTGAATGAAGCGCGCATCAGTGCCGCGTCGATCAGGTGGCGCACCCCATAGGCCGCCGTCGGCAAGCCGATGGGATAGGGCACGCAGTCACGAAGCCTGACGACTTCCTTTCCTGCCAGCGGATGATCTTCCGACATCACGGCACAGATCGTCTGCTGAACGACCGTCAGGGTGTGGAAATCACTGAAGCGAACCGGCTCCAGCACCAGCGCAAGGTCGGCCGAATGGTCGACGAGGGCCTGCTCCGCCGCATCGCGGTCGCGCAGATGCACGCTGAAGGTCACCGCCGGATGGTCGCGGCGGTAGAGCGATATCTGCTCCGGAAGAAAAAACGGCAAGAAGGCCTGGCTGCAGGCAATCGAGATATGACCGCGCCTCTCTCCCGCCAGGTCGGCGATCTGCGACCTGACCCGGTCGAGATCGGAGATCTGGTTGCGGATATGATGGATCAGCAACTCGCCCGCCGTCGACAGCCTGACGCCGCGCGGCAGCCGCTCGAAGATCGGAGCGCCAAGTTCCTCCTCCATCGCCAGCAGCCGGCGGTTCAGCGCCGTCGAAGTGATGGCCAGCGTCTCGGCCGCCTTGCGGATCGACCCGGCCCGCGCGATCGCATCGATAAAACGCAAGGAGTCGAGATGCTTCATTTCCGCCCGAACCCGCAGGATGCCGGCACCAGTTGCAGCGGCGACATCGCCGCGGTCAAGCGGGGATGACCGTCATCTGGCTTCAGAAAGGGAAATGGCGGACCCGGAGCGATTCGAACGCCCGACCCTCAGATTCGTAGTCTGATGCTCTATCCAGCTGAGCTACGGGTCCGTCGTGGACGGGCATTTAGACGCCCGCGGGGGGCATTGCAAGGCCGAAAACGAAAAGCTGCAGCGTCAGGACCTCTCGGCCGCATCAAGCTCCTTAGGAAGGCGGATCAGGAACTCGGTTCCCTCGGCATCGCTGCGCAAGAGATCCAGCCGGCCGCCGTGACCGCGGATCAGTTCTGCCGAGATCGCAAGACCAAGCCCCGTACCGCCCTTTCGCGCGCCGCCCTGGAAAGCGGTAAACAGATGCTCCCGTGCTTTCGGCGGCAGACCGGGGCCGGTATCGCCGACCTTGATCCACCAGCCGCCTTCATCCTCGCCTGCGCCGATCTCGACCGTGCCGGGATTGCCCGTGGCCTCGATGGCCTGCCGCGCATTGCGGACCAGGTTCGACAGCACGCGGTAAAGCTGCTCGCTGTCGGCCCGGATCGTCAGCCCCGCCGGTACGTCCAGCAGGCAGGCCACGATCGTGCTCGCGCCTTCGCCAAGCCCCTCGGCCTCGACCACATCCTCGGCAAGCGGGCGCAGCGGGAACAGCGATAGCTGCGGCGGGGGCTCTTCGGCGCGGCCGAAGGCGAGCGTTGTCTCGCACAGGTTGACCGCACGCTTGATTGAGGCTTCAAGCTTTGGCGCGGCACGGGCGACAACGGGATCTTCGCTGCCCTCGATCCGGTCGGCGAAAAGCTGCGCCGTTGCCAGGATGTTGCGCAGGTCGTGGCTGATCTTCGCCACCGCCGCGCCAAGCTGCGCCAGCCGCTCCTTCTGCTTCAGCGCGCCGGTCAGCTGGGTCTGCATGGTTTGCAGCGTCTCCTCGGCCTCGCGCAGTTCGACCAGGCGGGAGCGGGGCGCAATGATGCGTCGCGTATCCTCGGGCGCCGCGGCGTAGGAGGTCATGTGATCGACCACCCGGCGGATCGGCACGACCAGCAGGCGGCGGACGGCAAGGAACAGGAGTACCGCCGTTACCGCCGAGATCAGCGCCGACAGCGCCAGGATACGCAGCCCGTAGTCGATCAGCGCCTTGCGCAGCGGACCAGTCGGCAGCGTGACCTCGATCAACAGGCCCGCCTCCTGTACCGGGTTGCCGATCACCCGGATGACATGGTTGCCGGGGTCGGCGATCAGGGCAAAGGCGTCCTGGATCAGGGTCAGCGGGCCGGAACTGCGCAGGTCATAGGTCGCCTGGATCGGTTCGGGAATTTCCGAGGACAGTACCAGCTGCCGCACTTCGTCGCGCCGCAGGACGACGTTGTAGACCCCGGCATTGGCGAGCAACTCCTTCTCCAGCTCCGGCCCGATCATCTCGTCCGTCGCCAGCGTGGCGAGCGAAGCGATCTGCGCCTTTTCGAGCTTGTCCATCAGGTAGTCGGCGCGGAACCGGGCCAGCGACGGAACAAGGATCAGGATTTCGGCAAGCACAAAGAAAGCGAGTGTCAGAAGCAGGAACCGCCCCGACAGAGTGCTGAAAAACGTCGCTCGCCCGACCTTCACTCCGCGCCAACCCTTCCGCCGCGCCCTCGCCGCAATAGACGAAGGCTATGGCAGGACACGCTGCACCAGCCGCACGACCTGCCGCAACGCAGGATTAGCAAAGAGCTTGGGCGAGAAATAGGCCCCCGCCGCACGTTTCGACACCTCGGACAGGGTCGGATAGGGCAATACCATACCGGCAACCGCCGACAGCTTGATCCGGTTCGACAGGACCAGTGCCCACAGGCCGATCAGTTCCCCCGCACTTGCCCCGGCGATGCCCACGCCAACCACCCTGCCCTTCACCGCCACCAGCTTCACCAACCCTTCGGTGCGGCCCTCGGCCTGCGCGCGGTCGTTATCGTGGAAGGACCAGCGCAGCACCTCGACCCGGTCGCCGTGGGCCTTGCGTGCCTCGGCCTCGGTCAGGCCGATCTGGGCGAGTTCGGGATCGGCATAGGTCACGCGCGGGATATGGTCCGTGCGCGCCCGCGCCGGCAGGCCGAGAACTGCCTGCCGGATGACGATGCCGGCGTGGTAACCGGCGAGATGGGTGAACTGGCCCTGCCCGGCGGCATCGCCCACCGCAAAGACGCGCCGGTTGGTGCTGCGCAGCCGCGCATCAACGGTCACGCCCCGCTGGTCATACGCGACATTCGCCGCGCCGAGGTCCATCCCATCGAAGGACACGTCGCGCCCTGTTGCCACCAGCAGATGACTGCCCCGCAAGGTGCGCCCGCCCTCAAGGCGCAAGGTAACCCCTTCGGTCCAGTCGACCGAGCCCACCTTGACCCCGGCCACGATCTCCACCCCCTCCGCGGCGAGTGCCGACAGGACAACCGCCGCCAGTTCGGGGTCCTCCCGCTGCAGGGCCGCCCCGGCCTCCACCACCGTCACCCGGCAGCCAAGCCGCCTGTGCGCCTGCGCCAGTTCGATGCCGATCGGGCCGGCGCCCAGGATCAGCAGGTGATCCGGGCGCTTGCGCAGCGGAAAGATGCTCTCGTTGGTCAGATAGGGGCCGTCCGCCAGCCCCGGGACCTGTGGGATGCGCGGCCGCGACCCTGTAGCGATGACGAAACGCCGCGCGCGGACGCGCAGGCCGCCAGCCTCGACGGCATCGGGCGCGACGAAGCGCGCGTGGGCGCGGATGACCCGTACGCCCAGCCCCTCGAACCGCTCCTGGCTGTCGATCGGGGCAATGGTGGCGATGACCCGCGCGACATGGTCCTTCACCACGGCGAAGTCGACCTCCGGGCTGACCGGCCGGATGCCAAACCCTGCGCCGGCCGTCATCGCATGAGCCGCCTTCGCCGCCGCGATCAGCGCCTTCGACGGCACGCAGCCGTGGTTCAGGCAGTCCCCGCCCATCTCGGCTGCCTCGATCAGGACCACGCGCGCGCCCATCTGCACGGCTCCCGCCGCAGCCGACAACCCGCCCGAGCCGGCGCCGATCACGCAGAGGTCGGTCCTGATCTCTTCCATCCCTACAGGCTCCTTCCGCGCCAAAGCCGGATCAGGATCGGCAGCGCCGCCAGAACCGCAAGGCCGATCCCCGGCAGGATCGCCCGCCAGCTTTTCAGCGCCGCGAGGTCCGGGACAGCCCCCGCCGCCAGAACCTCGCCCAGTCCGGCGCCGAAGCCGGTCAGCAGCAGCGCCCCCGGAATGATACCGAAGAAGGTGGTGAAGGCGAACCGCGCAAGGCTGACCCCCATGACCGAGGGGATCAGGTTCGCCAGGAAGAACGGCACGACCGGCGTCAGTCTCATCAGGAACAGCACCGGCACCTCGTTCTCGCGGATCTCTTCCATCAGCCGCGCCGCCCTTCCGCCGGCCGCCGTGATCCGCCCGCGCAGGCTTTCGCCAAACCCCGACCGCGCAGCGAGAAAGATCAGAACCGCGCCGCAGGTCGCCGCGACCAGATTGTAGAGCACACCCGGAAAGACGCCGAACAGGAACCCGCCGGTCAGCGTGGCGACAGTCGCCCCCGGCAGGCTCAGCGTCACGATGGCGGTGTAAACCAGCATGAATAGGATCACGGCCCGGACATAATGCGCATCGCGGAAGGCCAGAAGCTCCGCATGGTGGTCGGACAACGCCTGAAGCGTCAATTCATCGCGAAAGAGAATCACACCGGCCACCGCCGCGATCGCAATGAGAAGGATCGGCAGGCGCCGCCAGTTGCGCCCTGCGCCTTGCGCTTTGGCTTGTGCTCCTCCGTCCGACCCCATCCGCTTGCCTTCCGCAGCCTTGCGGGCCAAGACCTAGCACGGGCCCCGGCTCGGGACAGGAAGTTTTCGCCCCACTGCCAAGTCAGCCGAGTTCCGGTGCAGATTCCGCAAGAAAAACCCGCCCGGCGGAATTGACTTGGGGCGAGGTCGCCCGTAAAGGACGGGCTTCGAATGGGGGCCGCCCTCGAATCCTTCGCGGTTCGGGTTGCCCGGAAGAATTGGAGAGCCGCGATGAAGCGCACGTATCAACCCTCGAACCTGGTCCGCAAGCGGCGCCACGGTTTCCGCGCCCGCATGGCGACCAAGGGCGGCCGCCTTGTGCTGGCCGCGCGTCGCGCCAAGGGCCGCAAGGTTCTGTCGGCCTGATCGGCCGCGAACCTCTCGCAAGGTCACACGACATGACACCGCCGGAGGCCGGGGCCACGGGCAGCAATGCCGGGGCCGCCACGCCCCCGGCGGTTTCAGTTTGTCTTGAGGTCATCGCCAAGCGCGCCGATTTCCTGCGCGCGGCGCAGGCCCGGCGTCAGGCGATGCCGGGCTTTCTCTTGCAAGCCCGCCGCCGGGGCGACGACAGCGCGACCATCCGCGTGGGCTATACCTGCTCGAAGAAGGTCGGCAACTCCGTCCTGCGCAACCGCGCCCGCCGCCGCCTGCGCGAGGTCGCCCGCGCTATCCTGCCGAAGGCCGGCAAGCCCGGCTGGGACTATGTGCTGGTCGGCCGGCCGGGTGCGACAGTCGAGCGCCCTTTCAGTGACCTCCTTGCCGACCTATCTCTGGCCCTGACCCGCATACACGCGGAAAAGGCCCGATGACCCCGCTCGCCCATCTCGTCGCCCTGCCCGTCCGCGCCTACCGGCTGGTTCTCAGTCCCTGGGTCGGCCACGGCTGCCGCTACCAGCCCACCTGCTCGGCCTATGCGCTGGAAGCGCTGGAAAAACACGGCGCGCTCAAGGGCAGCTGGCTCGCCGCCCGTCGCATCGGCCGCTGCCACCCCTGGGGCGGATCGGGCTATGACCCGGTGCCGCCGAGGGAGTGATCACGTCTTCTCGAAGAAGATGGTAACCTGTCCGACCCGCGCCCCCGCCTTGCGCATGTAGGCGATGTTGAGAAGCCGGTCCTCAGTCAGAAGCCACATCCAGTCGTCGAAGCCCACGCGCAGGGTGCCGTCCGGCACAGGCAGATCGATCCGGTAGGTCCAGTTGAAGGTGTCGCCCCGCTCGACCCCGCTTGCGGTCCCCAGAACGCCGGGCGCCGTGCCCTGCCAGGTATCCGGCCCGGTCTTCGTCAGCGTCCATTTGCGGTTTTCCTTCGACCCGTCCTCGTAGACGAAGTTCTCGTCCAGCGTCAGGGTCTGGGTCCTGGGCTGCCAGTCACCGTCGATTGTCACCACGAAGCGGCGCCGAACCTCGCCGAAGACATCCTGGAACTGGCCATGGGCCACCACGCGGCCGTCGAAGAATTCCTCGAGGTTCAGCTTGCGATCGCTCAGCAGGGGGTCGGATGGCCCCGGTCGGCCGGAGCAGGCGCCCAGAACCAGAAATGCCGCAAGGATGATCCAGTGCATCGCGCCCTTCCCCCAGTTGTTGTCCTGCCGTATACGCGCGGAAACGCCGACCGGATGCCCTGCGCGCGGAAAAGCCCCATGTTCGACGAAACCGACGACCTGCCGCCGATCCTGCGCGGCGCGCCCGACACGACGGAGTTCAAGAAGCTTCGCAAACGGCTCGTGCGCGAAGTGCGCGAGGCGATCGAGACCTATGGCATGGTCGAACGCGGCGCGCGCTGGCTGGTCTGCCTGTCGGGCGGCAAGGACAGCTACACGCTTCTTGCCGTGCTGACCGAGCTGCAATGGCGCGGCCTGCTGCCGGTGGACCTGCTGGCCTGCAACCTTGACCAGGGCCAGCCGGGCTTTCCCGCAACTGTCCTGCCCGAGTTCCTGACGCGTATGCAGATCCCGCACCGCATCGAATACGCCGACACCTATTCGATCGTGGTCGACAAGATCCCGCAAGGCCGCACCTATTGCTCGCTCTGCTCGCGCCTGCGGCGTGGCAACCTCTACCGTATCGCGCGCGAGGAGGGCTGTTCGGCCGTCGTCCTTGGCCATCACCGCGACGACATCCTCGAGACCTTCTTCATGAACCTCTTCCATGGCGGGCGACTGGCTACCATGCCGCCGAAGCTGGTGAACGAGGACGGCGATCTTTTTGTCTATCGTCCGCTTGCCTTCGTGGCCGAGGCGGACTGCGAGCGGTTCGCCCGCGACATGGCCTATCCGATCATCCCCTGCGACCTCTGCGGCAGCCAGGAGGGACTCCAGCGCCAGCAGGTCAAGCAGATCCTCGACGGGTGGGAGGCGCGCAGCCCCGGCCGCCGTCAGGTCATGTTCCGATCGCTGATGAACACGCGCCCCTCGCACCTGCTCGACCCCGCGCTGTTCGACTTTGCCGGGCTGCAGCTTGGCGCCTCCCCTGCGGGAGATCGTGAAAATCCTCCGCAACTTCGGGGCGAGGATTAACATTCCGATCAGCCTGTCTGCCTAGCTTCGTCCTGCGGGCACCGGATCGCCCGCAGCGACGGGGGCGCGGGGCGAATGGTGGACCTGAAAGACATCCAGCGCGGCATGGTGCGGATCAACGGCATGTTGCGCCAGCCCGAGGTGATGATCTTCCTGCCGGCGCTTACGCTGGCGGGCTTCTGGATGGGCGGAGAAGGGACCTTGATCCTGATCGCGCTCGGCCTGCCCATGGTTTTCGTCATGACTGGCGCCTTCAGTCAGGCACCCGCCCCCGCCGCCAGCCTTGGCGAGGTCGGACTGCGTGCGGACATCACCGCCGCGCTCGACGCCGTCCTGCGTCAGGGGCGCACCTCCGGCCTGACCACCGCCTGCCTTGTCCTGCAATTCGACGAGGCGGACCGGTTCCTTGACCGTCACGGCCGCTCGGCGCAGGCCGAGATGCTGCGGCGTTCGGCCGAACGGATCTGCACCGCGCTCCGCCAGGGCGACACCGTTGCGCGGCTGGAAGGCGGCGGGCTCGCGGTCGCGCTCGGGCCGGTTCGCCGGCTCGACCTTGAAACGCTGGTACAAGTCGCGGGGCGGCTGCAGACCGCGCTTGGCGCGCCGATGTCGATCGAAGGCGCGCAGATCTACGTCACCTGCTCGGTCGGGTTCTGCCTGGTCTCGCGCGCTCCGCAGGAAACCGGGCGCGCCATGCTCGATGCCGCGCAGGTCGCGGCTGACGAGGCGCTGCGTAACGGCCCCGGCGCCATCCGCAGCTTCTCGCCCGACATGGCACGCACCCGTGCCGATCGCGAGGCGCGGCGCGACCTGCTTGAGGCGGCACTGGACGAAGGCCAGATCCGCCCGCATTTCCAGCCGCAGATCTCGACCGACACGGGCGAACTGACGGGGCTCGAAACGCTTGCCCGCTGGCATCATCCCGAACGGGGCACCCTGTCGCCGGCGGAATTCCTGCCGGCAATCGAAGAGGCGGGACTGGCCGAACGGCTGGGCGAGGTGATGATGTTCCACGCCCTGACCGCACTTGGCCGGTGGGACAAGGCCGGGCTGGCGGTTCCCTGTGTCTCGGTCAACTTCTCCGGGGCCGAGTTGCGAAACCCCCGGCTTCCCGAACGGATCAAGTGGGAACTCGACCGCTTCGATCTGGCCAGCACTCGACTGACGGTCGAGATCCTGGAAACCGTCGTGACCCGTACCGACGACGATGTGACGGTCCAGAACATCGCCGCGCTGGCCCGGCTGGGCTGTAACATCGACCTCGACGATTTCGGCACTGGCCACGCCTCGATCACCAATATCCGTCGCTTCGGCGTGCGCCGGATCAAGATCGACCGCAGCCTTGTCACCCGCGTCGATACCGACCGCGAGCAGCAGAAGATGATCGCGGCGATCCTGTCGATGGCCGAACGGCTGGGCATCGACACGCTGGCCGAAGGGGTCGAAACGGCGGGCGAGCACGCGCTGCTCGCACAGCTCGGATGCCGCCACGTGCAGGGCTTTGCCATTGCCCGACCGATGGATTTCGATGCGACGACCGACTGGATCCGCAACCACGCCGCGCGGCTTGGGACACCGCCGCGCCTGGGCCATCGCAGCGCCTGAACTGGCCGGCGGGTCGACGCCGAACCACCATTGGGGCCGGGAATCCGCTTGACCTTGGCCGACCCATCTGTTGAAGCACCGGCTGACCCTTTTTCTGGCGGAACGGTGGTGGTCCAGATGGACGATCAGAACAAGAACCTAATCCTCGCAACCGTGCTCAGCTTCCTGGTGATCCTGGGCTGGTTCCTGGTCTTCCCCCCGCCTGAAACCCAGCCGGCCCCGCCGACCCCCGCGGTCGCGACCGATGCCGCCACCCCGGCACCCGCCGCGTCTGCCACGCCGTCGAGCGAGGCCATCGAGCCCGCTGCGACCGAGACGGCGCGCCTCGTCATCGATACGCCGCGGGTTTCGGGCTCGATCGCGCTGACCGGCGGGCGGATCGACGACCTGCTGCTGAAGGACTACCGCGTCACCATCGATCCGCAGTCTCCGCTGGTGCGCCTTCTCACCCCGGTGGGCGAGAAGGAATCCTACTACGCGCGCTATGGCTGGGAATCGGATGGCTCGGTGGCCTCGGCCGATCTTCCCGGCCCGAACACCGTCTGGACCCAGACGGCGGGAACCACCCTGGCCCCCGAGACGCCCGTTACCCTGTCCTGGGACAATGGCAAGGGCCTGGTCTTCACCCGCACCTTCGCCATCGACGACAATTACATGTTCTCGGTCACGCAGGGGGTCCAGAACAATTCCGCCGCTCCAGTCACCCTCTATCCCTATGGGGTGATCGACCGGCACGGCACCCCGAGCGATGTGCAGAACTTCTTCGTCCTGCACGAAGGTGTGGTGCGCATGGCCGACGGCCAGCTGGAAGAGACGCGCTACAAGGACGTCGCCAAGCTGCCGGTGATCGATTCCGAGGGCGGCCCGGCCGAAATCGTCGAGGTGGCGCAGAACGGCTGGATCGGCTTCACCGGCCATTACTGGCAGACGATCCTGATCCCCGCCGACGGCAAACCCTTCACCGCCGTGACCAAGCACCTGCCCCAAGGCGACATCTTCCGCACCACGGTCCGCAACCAGCCGGTCACCGTTGCCCCCGGCGCCTCGGCCGAGAACGGCTCGCGCCTGTTTGCCGGCGCCAAGGAATGGGAAACCCTGCGCTATTACCAGGATCAGCAGGGCGTGCATGGCTTCGTCGACTCGATCGACTGGGGCTGGTTCTATTTCCTGACCAAGCCGATTTTCCGCGTACTGCACGCGCTGCACGGCCTGATCGGCAACATGGGTCTTGCGATCATGTCGCTGACCCTCGTGCTCAAGGTCATCGTTCTGCCGCTGGCCTGGAAATCCTACGCCTCTATGGCGCGGATGAAGGAGCTTCAGCCCGAGATCGAGAAGCTGAAGGAACGCGCCGGCGACGACAAGGCCATGATGCAGCGCGATATGATGGCGCTCTACAAGGAAAAGAAGATCAATCCGGCCGCTGGCTGTCTGCCGGTGCTGATCCAGATCCCGATCTTCTTCTCGCTCTACAAGGTGATCTTCGTCACGCTCGAACTGCGCCATGCGCCGTTCTTCGGCTGGCTTCAGGACCTGTCGGCGCCTGATCCGTCGTCGCTGTTCAACCTGTTCGGCCTGCTGCCCTGGGCCGCGCCGGCCCATGGCACGATGCTGGCGACGATCTTCATCGGCGCGCTGCCGATCCTGCTTGGCATCTCGATGTGGTTCCAGCAGAAGCTGAACCCTGCCCCGGCCGACCCGGCACAGGCCGCGATCTTTGCCTGGATGCCGTGGATCTTCATGTTCATGCTGGGCGGCTTCGCCTCCGGCCTGGTGCTGTACTGGATCACCAACAACACCATCACCTTTGCGCAGCAGTATCTCATCATGCGCAGTCACGGCTCGAAACCGGACCTGTTCGGCAACATCAAGGCCTCGGTCAAACGCAAGCCCAAGGCCGCGAATGACGCCAATGCGCCGAAGCCGGGCGCAAAGAAATGACCGCCCGGCTGGCGCATCTGTGCCGCCATCCGATCAAGTCGGCGGGCTATGAAGAAATCGAAAGCGCGACCCTGACCGAGGGCCGCGCTTTTCCCTTCGACCGGGAATGGGCCGTCGCGCATGAGGCGGCACGCTTCGGCGCGCAACCGGACGGCTGGGCGCCGAAGATGAACTTCCTCCGCGGCTGGGCCTCGCCACAGCTCATGGCCATCGCCTGCACTTCCGACCCGGCCAGCCGCACGCTGACGCTGCGCCATCCGGCCGCCGGAACGCTGACCGTAGCCCCGGATCACCCCGACGAGGCGGCGGCGCTGGTCGACTGGCTTCGTCCGCTTTGGCCCGGCAATCGCCCCGAGCTTGCCCGCGTCGTGCGGGTCGAAGGGCAGCCGATGACAGACGTTCCCGACCCCTGGGTCGCGCTGCTTAGCCTTGCCAGCAACCGCGACCTCGGGCAGCGGATGGGCGTCGACCTGTCGATCCATCGCTGGCGAGGCAACCTGTGGATCGACGGGCTGGAACCCTGGGCCGAGTTCGGCCTGATCGGCCGCGAGATCGCCATCGGCCCGGTGCGCCTGAAGATCGAAGAGCGCATCACCCGCTGCCGCGCGACCTGCGCCAACCCCGAGACCGGACGCTCCGACACCGATACGCTCGCTGCACTCGACGCGGCCTTCGGCCATCAGGACTTCGGCATCTATGCCCGCGTCGTCTCCGGGGGAACCCTGCAGATCGGCGACGAGGTGGTGGTCGCATGACCGCGCTTCCCTTCCCCCTGGCCCCTGAACCCGAGGACGCCGCACGCGAGGCTGGCCGGCTGCTGTTCGCCGGCCCCGTGACATTCGTCAAGGGCGTCACGGCCATGTCCGGCCTGCCGCCCGCCGACCGGATCGAGATCTGCTTTGCCGGCCGCTCGAATGTCGGCAAGTCCAGCCTGATCAATGCCCTAACGGGTCGCAAGAACCTCGCCCGCGCCTCGAACACGCCGGGACGGACGCAAGAGATCAACTATTTCGCCCTGGGCGAGGACCGCTACATGGTCGACCTGCCCGGCTACGGCTATGCCGAGGCGCCGGTGGCGATCGTCGCGAAATGGCAGGCCCTGCTGAAAAGCTATCTCGCCGGCCGGGTCACGCTGCGCCGCGCCTTCGTGCTGATCGACACCCGCCACGGGGTGAAGGCGGTCGACGAGGAAATCCTGACGCTGCTCGACCGTTCGGCGGTGACCTTCCAGGTGGTGATGACCAAGGCCGACAAGGTCAACCAGGCCACGCGCGAGGCCAATCTGGAGCAGGTCCGCGGTGCCCTGTCGAAGCATCCGGCGGCCTATCCGGAAATCGTGATGACCTCTTCGGAAAAGGGCGACGGGATCGAGACGCTCCGCGCGATCATCGCCGGTCTCGAGTAGGCCGCTCACCGGGCGGGTCCGGATGCCGTGCGAAAGGCTTGGCAGCCCCGGCCAAAGCCGCTAGGACGGACCCCGCATTTCCGCCCTAACCCCCCGGGGGCCCGCATGAGAAAGCAGACCAGCACGATGGAAGATTCGATTGCCACCGCCCGGATCCTGTCCGAGGCGCTTCCCTACATGCAGCGCTATTCCGGCGCGGTCGTCGTGGTGAAGTTTGGCGGCAACGCCATGGGCGACGATGCCGCGATGGCCGAGTTTGCCCGCGATGTCGTGCTGATGCGCCAGGTCGGCGTGAACCCGGTGGTCGTGCATGGCGGCGGGCCGATGATCAACGAGATGCTGAACAAGCTTGGCATCAAGTCGGAATTCGTCCGTGGCAAGCGCGTGACCGACAAGGCCACCGTCGAGGTGGTCGAGATGATCCTGTCGGGCCTCGTCAACAAACGCATCGTGCAGGCGATCAATGATCAGGGCGGCCGCGCCGTGGGGATTTCCGGCAAGGATGACGACCTGATGGTCTGCGAGGCGGACGATCCCGAGCTGGGCTTCGTCGGCCGCCCGGTCGAGATGAATGTGCAGGTGCTGCGCGACCTCTACAATGCCGGGATCATCCCGGTCGTCGCCCCGGTCGCCACCGGCATGGCCGACAACGAGACCTTCAACGTCAATGGCGACACGGCGGCAGGCGCCATCGCCGGGGCGCTCCAGGCTGATCGCCTGCTGCTTCTGACCGATGTCTCGGGCGTGAAGAACCCGGCGGGCGAGGTCCTGACCCAGATCACCCCCGAGGAAGTGCGGGCGATGATCGCCGATGGCAGCATCTCGGGCGGGATGATCCCCAAGACCGAGACCGCGCTGGCGGCGCTGGACCAGGGCGTGCGGGCGGTGACGATCCTTGACGGGCGCATCCCGAATGCCTGCCTGCTGGAACTGTTCACCGACCACGGCGCGGGCTCGCAGATCCGCTCGACCGAGCCGCGGGTCAAACCCCGCCGCAGATGACAGCGCTCGCCGGGATCGAGGGGTATCTTGCGCCGCAGGGCCTCGCGATCCTGGGCGGCTTCGCCGCGACGGCAGAGGATGACCTGCCGGCGGGCACGCGGACGCTTCTGATGATCGGCCCGGATGGCCCCGCCTTCTGGCCGATCCTGACTGCCAGCGGCGAATGGCAGGACGGGGCGCCCGATCCGGTCGATCGCTGGTCGCGCCGGGTGATCGGCCGCATCGCCTGCGACCTTGGTGCCAAGGCGCTGTTCCCATTCGGCGGACCACCCTATTGCCCGTTCTTCAGCTGGGCCATGCGCACCGGGCGCTGCCACCAGTCGCCGGTCCGCCTTCTGGTCCATGATCAGGCGGGGCTCTGGGTGTCCTTCCGCGGTGCGCTGGCGCTGAAGGAAGATGTCGCCCTGCCGCCCCCACCGCCCTCGCCCTGCGACAGCTGCGACGGGAAGCCTTGCCTCGCCGCCTGCCCGCCCCGCGCCCTGACCGGCGCCGGCTATGACCTGCCCCCCTGCCACGCCTTCCTCGACACGGCTGCCGGACAGGACTGCATGACCAAGGGCTGCGCCGTGCGCCGCGCTTGCCCGGCCTCGGTCGCCCATGCAAGGATGCACGAACAGTCGGCCTATCACATGAGGCAGTTCCACCGATGACCAAGCGCCTGATCCTGACGCGGCACGCCAAATCCAGCTGGGACGATCCGAACATGGCCGACCATGACCGCCCGCTGAACGAACGCGGCAAGACCGCGGCGGCCGATCTTGGCGGCTGGCTCGCCTCGCGCGGCTATGTCCCGGAAGAGGTGCTGTGCTCGGACGCGCTGCGCACCCGCAAGACCTGGTCGGGGATTGCGCCCGCCCTGCCCGGCACCCCGATCCTGGAACTCAAGCCCGCGCTCTACCATGCCGGGCCCGACGTGATGCTGGCCGTCCTGCGCCATGCCAAGGCCGACACGGTGATGATGATCGGCCACAACCCCGGCATCGCCGAATTCGCCGCGCGCCTCGTCGCCCGCCCGCCGAACAGCCCGGACTTCCACCGCTACCCGACCGGCGCAACGCTGGTGGTGGACTTCGACATTGCCGACTGGACCCAGACCGAATGGGGTCGCGGCGCCGTCATGGATTTCGTCGTGCCGCGCGAAATCGACGCCTGACCATTTTCTGCTCGCAAGTATCCTCGGGGGTGAGACCCCGAAGGGGTCGAGGGGGCAGACAGCCCCCTCTCTATTTCAATGCCCCAGGATCTGGCTCAGGAACAGCTTGGTGCGTTCCGACTTCGGGTTCAGGAAGAACTCTTCCGGCTCGTTCTGTTCGACGATCTGGCCCTGGTCCATGAAGATCACCCGGTTCGCC
>ERZ1645185.559-NODE-559-length-15546-cov-7.981990_pt1 | contig 15546 bp, 9 predicted proteins | sample MGYA00575351_ERZ1645185 | MGnify/ENA primary metagenome ERZ1645185 (study PRJEB40838, sample SAMN11284767) | freshwater sediment metagenome | isolation source: river sediment | host: Sediment | place: India: Jana village, Kanpur | collected 2015-12-17 ...
TGTTGATGACCACGTGGCCGAACTGACCCTTACCACCCGACTGGCGGATGAACTTTCCTTCGACCTTTTCAACGCGCTTCTTGATCGTCTCGCGATAGGCCACCTGTGGGCGACCAACGTTCGCGTCGACCTTGAACTCGCGCATCATGCGATCGACGATGATCTCGAGGTGCAGTTCGCCCATGCCGGCGATGATCGTCTGGCCCGTCTCGGCGTCGGAACGCACACGGAACGTCGGATCTTCTTCGGCGAGCTTCTGCAGCGCGATGGCCAGCTTGTCCTGGTCCGCCTTCGTCTTCGGCTCGATCGCGACGTCGATGACGGGGGCCGGGAACTTCATGGCCTCGAGGATGAGCGGATTGTCTTCCGTGCAGAGCGTGTCGCCCGTACGCGTGTCCTTGAGGCCGATGGCGGCGGCGATGTCACCAGCACGCACTTCCTCGATTTCTTCGCGCTTGTTGGCGTGCATCTGCAGCAGACGACCGACACGCTCACGCTTGTCCTTCGTGCTGTTGTACACGTAGCTGCCCGACTGCATCACGCCCGAGTAGACGCGGAAGAAGGTCAGCTTACCGACGAACGGGTCGGTCGCAATCTTGAACGCGAGCGCCGCGAACGGCGCGTCGTCGCTGATCGGCGCGTCGATGAACGTTTCGTCGTGGTGCGGCAGATGCCCCTGAATGGCAGGCACGTCGACCGGCGACGGCAGGTAGTCGAGCACCGCGTCGAGCAGCGCCTGCGTACCCTTGTTCTTGAACGACGCCCCACACAGCACCGGCACGAATTCCATCGCCAGCGTCGCCTTGCGGATGGCGCCACGGATTTCCTCGATCGACAGCTCCTCGCCGGCGAGGTACCGCTCCATCAACGCTTCGTCGTGCTCGACGGCCGCTTCGACGGCCTGGTGACGCGCCTCGTCGACGGCGTCCTTGAACTCTTCCGGCACATCGACCACCGAGAACGTCTTGCCGAGCGTCTCTTCGTGGAAGATGTACTGCTTGCGCTCGATCACGTCGATGTGACCGGTGAACGTCTCACCCGAGCCAACCGGCAGCGCCAACGGGAAGGCGCGCTTGGTCAGACGGTCGCGAATCATCTCGAGGCAGCGATCGAAGTTCGCGCCCACGCGGTCCATCTTGTTCGCGAAGATCATACGCGGGACACGGTAACGGTCGGCCTGACGCCACACCGTTTCCGTCTGCGGCTCCACACCGGCCACCGAGTCGAGCAGCGTGACGGCGCCGTCGAGCACGCGGAGCGAACGCTCCACTTCGACGGTGAAGTCAACGTGACCCGGGGTGTCGATGATGTTGATGCGGAACTCAGGGCCCGAACCGGTCTTGTCGCTCTGGCCATGACGCATCCAGAAGCAGGTCGTCGCGGCCGACGTGATCGTGATGCCGCGCTCCTGTTCCTGCTCCATCCAGTCCATCGTGGCGGCGCCGTCGTGGACTTCACCAATCTTGTGCGACTTCCCCGTGTAATAGAGGATGCGCTCGGTGGTGGTCGTCTTGCCGGCATCGATGTGCGCCATGATGCCGATATTGCGGTAGTGCTCGAGCGGGGTCGTACGCGGCATAGTTCTCGGTCAGCGCCAGAAGGAGCGCAGTGAGTGTACAAAAGTGAACCAGCAAAAAAACGGCTGGACCAGACCTCCCATAGGGGAGCGGTATCCATCCGCTGTCGCCGGGTACGCTCGCCGCTGCTGCACGAGTGGGGACCCAGGCGCGCCGACTCCAGAGAACTGCTGACTCCAGAACCGACGTTGAGTTGGCTATCCGGGAGGCGTCTCTCGGGGTGTATGGCCCACCTGCAGACCGAAACCTTTTGAGCCGTTTTCCGACAGACCCCTAACATGACCGACCCGGCTGCGGAAGTCAACCCGCGTCAGGCCGCGAAACCACAGGATGTCCGTCGTGCGCTACTGGTGCCTACCAACGCAAAACCCGAACTCGGGCCCCGGAGCCTGTCAGCTCCAGGTGGCGAGTCCGGGTTGAGGGTGGCGGGCCAATCACGGCCCGCCAGGGTTCAGCGCGAACGGCGGCGGCGTGCCACGCCAACCAGGCCGGCCAAGCCGACCGCGACCAGCGAGAACGTGGCCGGCTCGGGGACGGGCACCGTCGACACGTTGAGGTTGTCGACATAGTACGTCAGGTACGGCAAGGCGTCGTTCCACCCAGCCTCGTAACGACGCTGCCGGGAATCGTATGGATCCCACGCCGAGGCGCCCTGCCCAGGAGCCCAGCTTCCGCCGAGGGCCAGGTTCCAATCCACGTTCAAGCGGAAGTAGTCGATCGCGACGTCAGACTGCCCGAAGACGGTGATCGGCCCGTTGGCGGGATTCAGATTGTACGTGTTCGAGTACATCTGCTGTTCGCCGAAGCGCATGCCCACCACGGTCAGGGTGGTGGGATTCACCCAACCGGCGCCCAACTGCAGGCTGTTCAGGAAGAACTGGTTGGTGCCCGGCATACGCTGCATGAAGCTGTTGCCGAACCCAAGCGCCACCACACCGGTCTTCGCATAGCCGTTCTGCTGCAACGGCGTGGAGCTGTTGGCCCAGCACTTCTGGTAGTTGGCAAGATCGAGCGGACGCACCCCGAAGAACTTGTAGCCGTCGAGTGTGATATCCTCGGTTCCACCAGCCCAGTTGCAGGGGCTGGAGGCGCCGCCGTAGCCCATCCCTTCAAAATCGTACGACTGGGCCGCCGCGATCGAAGCGGTGCTGCTCACCAGGGCCAGCGTCAGCGCGGTACGTGAGGCGAAAGAAAGCATTGTCGGGTTCCTGAAAGTTGTGGGTCCTGCTCCTGCCATACCCTGAAGCACATGCCGTGCCATCAGTTTGTCCCGGTTTTCCACACTCAGCCGCGGTTTTGGGGTACCGAACCCCCTTTCCCGCCCCCAAACGGCTGAACCGTGATGCATGAAGCAGAGGTCACGCCACAGTGCGCTGCACGCACGCCACACTCTGAGTTTTCATGCCACGGCCGAGTTCGCTACTCAGCCCCTACAACACCATCGACATCACCGGTGAGTCCACCTCTTCGCACAGCGAACTCTCCAGAATGTCCACGATCCGCTCCGACGCCTTCCCGTCGCCAAACGGGTTCGGCACCGTGACCATGCGGTCGTACACCACCGGATCGCAGAGAATTGCCAGCGCTTCCTTCACGATCAGGTCCGGGTCGGTTCCCACCAGAATCCCGGCCCCCACCTGCACCACCTCGGGGCGCTCCGTCCGCTCGCGCAAAATCAGAATGGGACGTCCCACGCTGGGCGCTTCTTCCTGCAACCCGCCACTATCGCTCAAAATGATCGTGCTGCGGTGCAGCACCTTGAGCAGATCGGGGTAACTGAGCGGCTCCAGCAAGTGCACCCGCTCCACGCTCCCGAGCTCCTTCTGGAAGAGCCCCCGCACGTTCGGGTTCGGATGCAGCGGGAGCACGACCTGCAGATCAGGCACCGCCGACACCAGGCGTTTGACCGCACGCGCGATATCCCGCATCGACTCGCCCTGGTTTTCACGGCGATGCGCGGTCACCAGCGCCAAGCGCCCCTCCGGCACACGGTCGAGCGCCGGGTTCTCGTACGGACGCGACACATCCATCTGCTTGACCGCATCCACGATGGTATTGCCGGTCATGAAGATGCGATGCATCGGCACCCCTTCACGCAGCAGATTGTCGCGGCTTTCCGGCGTGGGCGCGAAATGCCACTGCGCGGCCACCCCCACCACCCGACGGTGGAACTCCTCAGGGAACGGCTCCTGGAAGTTGAACGAGCGCAGCCCCGCCTCGACGTGCCCCACCGGAATCGAACGCCACGTGGCAGCCATGGCGCCCGCGCAGGCGCTGCTCGTATCGCCCTGCACCAGCACCGCGTGCGGTTTGGTCTGCGCAAACGTGTCGTCGAGCGCGGAAATGGCGCGCGCCACGAACCCGCTCGGCGACTGGTTTTCCGTCATCAGCGACAGCTCGATGTCAGGTACCAGCCCCACATCGTCGAAGGCACGCACGAGCAGATCCCGATGCTGCCCCGTGCTCACCAGCGTACACGAGAGGCGACTGTTCGCCGCCCGCAGCGCACGTACCACCGGTGCCATCTTGATGACTTCGGGGCGCGTCCCCACGATCACCGCGACATTCGGTGTGCCCTGCACGACCGGGGCACCGCCCCGCATGGGGGTCAACCAACGCGACCGACTCATGAGCGTGTATTCCTCACAACGGTTTCGACGTCGTCCCGCGAGACGGCGCCCTGCTTGACGAGAATGGCACCCAACTGCCCGCCCTTCTCGCGCTGTTCCTTGAGCGCCAGCACGAGCTGCTGTGTGGTGAGCTTCTTTTCCTCGATGAGACGCTCGCCGAGCCGCATCTGTGCGCCTACCTGCGGCGGTAGCGAATGCTCGGTCTTGTCCCAGCTCATCGGGATACCGGTGCGGCGCGACTTGAAATACTGATTGGCTGCGCGGAACGTGGCCACCATGTTCACGATGTTCGAGAACGGTGTGCGGAAGATCGCCAGCAGCGCCTGACCAAATCCGTACAGCTTGCCTGTGCTGATGGCGCGCTGGATGAGTCGGTTGCACATGAAGAACAACCCAATCCAGAACAACCACGCGAACCAGGGCTCCTCGAGCACGTTCGGCAACGAGCGATCGTAGAACACGCGCACCCATTCGTACGCCACGAAATAGAGCAGCAACAGGTAGCCGGCGAGCACGACGAGATAACCGGCCGGTCCGCGGCGATCGTGCGCCAGCAGCCAGCCGAGTCCCTTGGGCCAGCCCCAATGCTCCCACCCCTGGAACACGATGCCGGCCATCCAGCGCGTGCGCTGACGCACAGCCGTGCGGAACGTCTGCGGGAACGGCGCCCAGGTGGCGATCAGTTCGGCCGAATCCTTGTCGTCGTCATCGATCTGCACATACTGGTGCAGATAGCGCGTGGGGCGCCCCTGCACTGTAAGGCCGAGCCCGAGATCGTAGTCTTCGGTGAGCGAATTGATGGCGAATGGCGTGCCGTTGCGTTCGTCCATGAGCTGATCGATCACGGTGCGGCGTACGCACGTGGCCACACCGGCCGACGGCACGAACCCCCACACCTTCTCGCGCACGAACATGTTCTTCGTGTACATCTCGGCGAATTCGTCGATGTACGTGCCGGCCACGAAATCGTACCAGAACGGTGGTGTGGAGAGCACCGGCAGCTGCACGAAGTCGACGTCATCGTTGCGAAAGTACCAGTTGAGCAGCCGCAGTTCTTGCGGATGCACGAGGTCCTCCACGTCATGGAACACGATGAGGTCGTAGCGCAGCCCCGCACGCTGCTCGTGCTCCACGATGGCCTGCAGGACGGTGTTCACGCAGTCGGCCTTGGAAGTGGGGCCGTCGTTCGTGGTGGTCACCTTGCGCACGTTCGGATAGATCGCGCGCACCTTGTCCACTTCACGCCGCGTGTCCGGATCGTTCTGGTAGGTGCCGATCCAGTAGTCGTATCGCTGGTAGTCGAGGCGCGGCAGGTTGTACAGCAACATGCGCGCAATGACGTCGTCTTCCTTCCAGGCCGGCGTCACAATGGCAATGCGCCACTCGCTGACTTCGCGGAGTTCCTTGGCGGTGACGGTGGGGCGCTTCCACCAGCCGAAGAGCTTGCCGAGCCAGTAGGTGACATCAAAGAAGATGTCGTCGATCGCAAAAACGAAGTACATGGCCGCGATGACGACCACGCCCATCTCGAGCGGGGTCATCGGCGTGCCTCCCCATTCACAGGCTTGAGTGCGCGCCAGCCCCACACGGCGGTCACACGCCAATCCTGATAGCGGCGCTTCACGCCGGCCGGCGGCTGCGGCATGAAGCGACCATACAACCCCTCAGTGAAGAGTACGAAGTGCGGCCCCACACGCAGGGCAACGCCGCCACCGCCTTCAACGGCGCGGTTGAAGAAGTCACCACGACTGTCGTAGCCCACCCATCCACGGCCGAAGACGTCGAAGGCCACCTTGCCGGTCGTCCCCACGCGCACACCTTCGCGCAGCAGGGCATATCCGATGACGTTCTTGTCGAAACGCTCGTACCAGCTCACGTCGGCGGCAATATCGGTTACGAGCTTCCAGTTGGCTGCGGCGTACAGCCGCCGCTCGTCCTGCGCGATGACATAGGCGCCAGCACGAACATCCCGTCGCCATGACACGGAGTCATTGGCCAGCAGGGAGTACGCGCCGCCCGCTTCGGCGTACAGCCACACCGGCCCGTGCCAAGGCCGTACACGCACGCCGCCGGCGAGGATGGCGGCGTTGTCGGAGAGCACACGCGATTGGGCGCCAAAGGTGGACTTGCTGTCGCGGGTGACGCGCAGCGAGGTGTACGCCGCCGGAGCCCACGCGCTCCCGCTTTCGATGCCGTGCCGCAGAAAGCCGAAGCCGATGGCGTTCTCGAATCGCGTCTGATAAAACGGCGCGAGGTAGCCCTCGGAGAACAGCACGGTGCCCACGTCGCCCTTCACGCGAAGCGCGCGGCGCGCGGGATTGGCCACACTGGTATCGGTGCTGGCCGCAGCGGCGCGAAACGCCGCGAGTGCCTCACCATTGCGCATGGCCGAGTCGTACAGATACGCCAGCGCCAACCGGTCGCGATCGATATACCCGGAGGGCGTCGTCGCTATGCTTTCGAGTGCCTTGATCGCGTCGGACGTGCGGCGCAAGTCGATGAGCACATAGCCGAGTTGCCGACGAACATTGGCGTCCTCGGGTGCTCGAGCGGCGCCCTTTTCAAACCAGTCCGCCGCTGCCGGCTTGTTGCCGGCCAGGTCGAGATAGCCCAGTTCGATGAAAGGCGCGGGTGCGGCGCTATCGGCGGCGATGGCGCGCATGAAATAGTCGCGCGCCACGGCGGTATCACCACGCTGTTTGGCGGCATACGCGACGTTCATCGCGGCGGCGAATCGCTCTGCGGTTGTTTCCTGCGCCCGAACGGCGGCGGGAAGCAACAGACAGAGCACGAGTCCTACACATTGGAGCGCCGCCCGGTTGATGCGGCGGCGCATCGGAAGACCACGTTTCTTGAGCAGCACGGAGACTGAGGAGGGGTACGACGGTCGGCCTCGGAGTGCCGCCGTAGTGACGCCGCCGGAAGATCGACGACCTCTGGCGGATGAAAGCATACCGGGGCTGTGACTTTCGCGATAGACGCCGAGGGTGTGAGCGGGGTCACCGCCAACGCGACATTGTGCAAAGTACCGTTGGTCTGGCCGCGGGGGGAATGAGGATAACATCACACCATTCGCCGACCGTTTGGCAACGAAAAACGCCACACCGAGGAGGTGTGGCGTTCGGGGTGGTGGGTACTTCAGGTGCGTCGTGGTGGCACCACAGTGGCGAGCGGCTCGCCCGGCGTGATCAGAGGGCGCGTACGGTGTGCACTTTGATGGCCGCGTCTTCGGCGTAGATGCCGATGCGTCCCTGGCGATACGGCTTTTCCGTGTCGCGGGTACGAACCAGCTCGCGGCCGTCGACGAACACGGCGAGGCGGTCGTCGTCCTGTACGATGGTGACGTCGTAGACCTTGCCAATGGGGAACGTTTCGCGCGTTCCCGAGGCGAGGAACCGCTGGCCGCCGGGGTAGGCGGGGTCACGCTTACCGAGTTCCCAGCCATTGGGCTTGGGAATGAAGTAGTAGAAGCGGGTATCGTCTTCGTACTGCCAGATGACCCACGCCACTTCCCAGGGGTTGGGTGCCCCATCGCGCAGTTGCGCCGTGGTTTCCACGCGGGCGTGCATGAGGAGATGGTCGCCGTAGGCGGGGCCGAGCACGAGCGGGGCATGGGTGTGCCAGTCCTTCGCGGCGGCCTTGGGGCCCATGGCGAGCGCTCCCTGCTCTCCCTTGCCGGTCACCGTAACACAGCCGTAGCCGTCAAACCGCACCGTCCAGGCGCCAAAGTCCTCGCCTTGGGTAAGGCAGTCTTCGCGCAACCGCGGGAACGCCACCTTGGGGAGGCGATTGGCGGCGCGCAGCATCTGCACTCGGCTGGCGTCGTCCGTACGGGCGGGTGCGGCAAGAATGGCGTCGGCGGTAGGCGCCGCCCCCATGGCGGGGTTGAGTGCTTCACTCGCACCCACGGCCGGCCGGCAGGCGGCCAGCAGCAACAGCGCGCCACCGAGCGCTGTGGCGCCGAGTCTCCGCGCTGCTGTGTTGAAAATGTGCCGTGTCGTCGTACGCATGACCTTCGTGCCTCAGGATGTTCGTTCGGTAGCTCAGCCAGCTGGGCACCGGGGTGCCTGAAGCTCTGGAGCTTTGCGTCGCTGGCTTTCGCCAGCTTTGCCGTTTCGCGCTGTCCCGTGACGGGCCTCGCGTACCGCTTTCAATAAAGTGACGCGACGTGGTTCGGCACGCAACACGCCAGGCCGTCTCCGAAACGTTCGGTCCGGGTTGGTGACGATTGCCTGCGAGGAAACGCGTCTGTCGCTTGGGGAAAGAGGAACGGGTGTGATTGGGATGCCGCTGGTGTGATACGGACCTTGGTCCCAACGATCGGAAAACATAGCCCGCCAGCGCCGGCGACGCTGTGTCGCCGATCACAGTTATGTCATTAGCCGAGCTCTACTGTGTAGCACAAAAAGCAACGCCCCGGAAGCCGAAGCGTCCGGGGCGTTACTGAAGGAGCAATGAACGACGCGCTTACCAGCGGTAGTGCGCGAAGGCCTTGTTGGCCTCGGCCATGCGGTGCGTGTCTTCCTTCTTCTTGACCGCGTTGCCTTCACCGCGGGCGGCGGCGAGCACTTCAGCCGCGAGCTTCTCGGGCATCGACTTCTCGTTGCGATCGCGCGAGTAGTTGATGAGCCAGCGCATGGCGAGCGCGGTACGACGGTCCTGACGGACTTCGACCGGCACCTGGTACGTGGCACCACCGACACGGCGGCTCTTCACTTCGACGACGGGCTTGAGGTTGTTCAACGCCTGCTTGAACACGCCGACGCCCGGCTGGCTGGTCTTCGCCTCGACGATGTCCATGGCCGAGTAGAAGATGCCTTCGGCAGTGCTCTTCTTGCCCTGGATCATCAGGTTGTTGATGAACTTCGAGACGGTCTGGCTGTCGTAGCGTGCATCAGGCAGCACGGTACGCTTTACGGCACTCTTGCGACGGCTCACTTCTTCTTACCTCCGGCAGCGGCAGCCGCCGCACCCTTCTTGGGACGCTTGGTGCCGTACTTGGAGCGGCTCTGGTTACGGCCGTTCACGCCCGAGGCGTCGAGTGTACCGCGCACGATGTGGTAACGCACGCCCGGGAGGTCCTTCACACGGCCGCCGCGCACGAGCACGATGGAGTGTTCCTGAAGGTTGTGGCCTTCGCCGGGGATGTAGGCCGTAACTTCGAGCTGGTTCGTGAGACGAACACGCGCAACCTTGCGCAGCGCCGAGTTAGGCTTCTTGGGCGTCGTGGTGTAGACGCGAGTGCACACGCCACGCTTGAACGGATTGCTCTTGAGCGCGGGCGCCTTGGACTTCTCCACCACGTCCTTACGGGCGCGACGGACCAGCTGGTTGATCGTAGGCATCAGGTTCTGGTAGCCCGGCGCATGGTATGTACGCCAGGAAGTTCGTACTCCGACTTCTACGTGGATCGCCTCAGCGAGCTGAGACGGCACGGAACAGAATCCTGAGCTTAAGCTGGCCGGCCCCTCCAAGCAAGGGGATCGGCCAATCGCGCGCCCGGACGCATCGGTGGCCACTTCCCCAGTGTCGTAACAATCGAAGGCCCGGAGCGTAGACTTAACAGTACGCCGATTTCCCGTTTTCCATCAGCTTCCGTACGCCGTGAGTGATTTTCAGGACCGCCTGCAGTCCGCGCTGGCCGCCGATTTCCAGATCCATCGGGAACTCGGCGGCGCAGGCATGTCCAGAGTCTTTGTCGCCACCGAACGCGCCCTCAATCGGTCGGTCGTCGTGAAGGTGCTGCCCCCCGAGCTTGCCGCCGGGGTGAACGTCGAACGGTTCCGCCGCGAGATCCAGCTGGCCGCCCAACTGCAGCACCCCCACATCGTCCCGCTGCTTTCCGCCGGCGATGATGATGGACTGCTCTGGTTTTCGATGCCGTACATCGAGGGGGAATCGCTGCGCGGGGCACTCACACGGCACGGCCGACTCTCCGCCCGGGACGTCGTCCGCATTCTGCACGATGTAGTCGATGCGCTCGCCTATGCCCACGCGCGCGGCGTTGTGCACCGCGACATCAAGCCCGACAATATCCTCACCTCGGGTATGCATGCGCTCGTCACCGATTTCGGGGTGGCGAAGGCGCTCAGTGCCGCCATCCCCATTCATGGTGGCACCACCACCGGCATGGCCATCGGAACGCCTGCATACATGGCTCCCGAGCAGCTCGCCGCCGATCCGGCGGCCGACCATCGGGTCGATCTCTACGCCGTAGGGCTGCTCGCGTACGAATTGCTGACCGGGAAGAGTCCGTTCACCGGATCGTCGCCGCAGGCGACGCTCGCGGCACAGCTCACCGTGACCCCGGAGCCCCCACACCGTACGCTCAAGGACATTCCTGAAGCGCTCTCCGGGCTCATCATGCACTGCCTCGAGAAGGACGCCGCCAAGCGCCCGCAATCGGCGTCAGCGCTGCTGGAAGCCCTCGAGTCGCTGCCTCCCATATCGAGCACGGCCTCGACGCCCAGCAGCGTGCTGGGCGGCAATGCCGGGCGCCGCCAGCCTCGGGCCGCCATGCTGGTGGGGGCGCTTGTGCTCGTGGCGGTCGCTGCGTGGGCCCTGGTCCCGCGCGGCAATCCAGCCGCGACCGACTCCGTGGGGATCGAGGCTCGCGACACCGGACCTGGTGGTGACGTGCAGTCGCGTCTTTCGCCACGCACCGCCGGCAATACAGCCGCGGCGTCGCTCGCCGCCGACTCCCTCAACGCCCTGACCACAGCCGACTCGGCGCCGGAGTATGCGCGCCTCTCCGACGCCGCGCCCGGGATCGTGGTGCCGTTCGTGATCACGCGCGCCGAATCGCTGGCGATTGCCGAAGCGGTAAGTCGGCGCAGTCCAGTGAAGCCGAAAACCTCGGCCACAAACAGTCAGACCGCCGTGGGGCCAACCACCATCCCATCAGGCACAGCGGAGCCGAAGTCGCCGCCTGGCGATACCATGCGCGTGTTCTTGAAGCTGGCCAATGGATCGACCGCTGAGGTGGACCGCGCGATGTTGCTGGCCGAGGTGGGGCGCATTTTTGCCGACTCCATGTCGCGCGCCATCAAGGAGATGGAAACCGTGCTGCAAGCGGCACCGCGCTTCGTACGCCCTTCACCGCCCAATGCCGACGCGGCTGCCGGTACCCGCGTCGAGACTCGGCGCGAAGGCTTCGACGCCCGCACCGCGCCACGCCCCACCAGCTTCGTCGCGCCGCTCATGGCCCCGCCCAGCGACAACCGCCTGCGCGTCGTGGTGACCTCGTTCACCAACGCCACGGGGAAGCGCGAACTCGGGGGAATCGCGCGCGATGCAGCCAGTCAGCTGCGCGACGGTATTCCCGGCGATCGTTTCGATGTGGTGCCCGCCGACATGACGGAACGGGCGACGCGCACGCTCCCCGACATGATGGCGGTCGGGTGGTCGCTGCGCGCTGATTTCGTGGTGAGCGGCTGGGTGGTCGCGCGCGGCGATTCGGTGTCGCTGATGACGACGCTGACGGACGTGCGCACCGGTCGCTTCACGCGCGCGGTGGAGAGTGTCACCACGGCCGAAGCCGGAGCGACCAAACCGGTGGAACTCGCGCGAAAACAAGTGAGCGCGTGGCTGGACACGGCCGCGACCATCGCCGCGCGGCGACGAGCTGCGGATAGCGCGAGACGGTGAGATCAGAGAGTTGAGTTGGAGAGTTGAGACGACCGAGGCTGAGAGTTGAGCCCGGATAGCCGTGAGAGTTGAGCCCTCTCGCGGTGAGAGTTGAGGCTTCTCTCGGTGAGAGTTGAGGGAGACTACGGGCGCTCTGGCTTGGCGAGCACGTGTTTGCGGAAACCGAAGGTCATGCGACGAACCTCGATGACCTCCTCGATCAGCGGATCGTAGTCGGCGGAGATGATGTCCAACGCACGTGCAAGCCTCAGCTGCAGCTCGACTTCGTTGCAGGAGCCGATCGCGGTATTGCAAAAGGCAGCGACCTTGGAGGGAGAGGGAAACCCGGTGCCTTCGGCCAGATTCAACGCGATCGAGTTCACCGCGCGCAGTAATTGATTGCGCATCCCCGGCGATAGTCGCGCCATGGCGTCCTGCGCATGGTCTGCCATGCGATGCACATCGACCGAAAGGGCAAACGCGCGCTGCACCACCTTGAGTGAAAGCGGATTGTGTGTCATGCGCCACGATATGCACACACCGCCAACAGGGTGTCACCCAAATCCCTCGCATTGTATCACGGGAACGCACCCGCGTCGTCTCCCTCAACTCTCACCGCGAGCCCGCTCAACTCTCACCGCGATCCGAGCTCAACTCGCATTCTCACCCTCTCAACTCTCATTCTCACCGCTCGCATCTCACAGCTCATGAGGCAGGAATGACAAAGGGGGCGGACCTTTCGGTCCGCCCCCTTTGTCATTTCTGCTCTCACTCGTCCGGCATCGTGAACGCCGACGGTTCGAAGCTCGGCAGCAGCGCATCGAAGTTGGGTTCGAGCGCTTCCGGCAGCGGCTCCGGCTCGGGGAGCGCATCGCTCTCGACGTCCACTTCCTGGTAGCGGTACATGCCTGTACCGGCCGGGATGAGGTGACCGATGATGATGTTTTCCTTGAGCCCCAGCAGGTCGTCGCGCGAGCCACGGATGGCCGCGTCGGTGAGGACGCGCGTGGTCTCCTGGAAGGAGGCCGCCGACACGAACGACTGCGTGGTGAGCGAGGCCTTCGTGATACCGAGAAGCAGCGGCTCGGACGTAGCCGGCGTGATCTTGCGCTTCTTGGCGTCTTCGTTGGTCTCCCGGAACTGAGCCCGATCGACATGCTCACCTTCGAGCATCTCGGTGTCGCCCGATTCCACGATCCGCACCTTCTGCAACATCTGCTTGACGATCACGCCGATGTGCTTGTCGTTGATCTTCACGCCCTGCAGGCGATACACCTCTTGCACTTCGTTCAAGAGATATTCCTGTACGGCGCGCGGACCCTTGATGCGGAGAATGTCGTGCGGGTTGACCGGCCCTTCGGAAATACGATCGCCGGCGCGCACGCGGTCGCCCTCGTGCACACGCAGGTGCTTGCCTGACGGCACTTCGTACACCTGCTCCGCCTGCGATTCGTCGACCTGCCACACACCCTTCTCGACGACCGCGGGGCGCACGAACACTTCACGCTTGCCGCGCTTGATTTCGCCGAAGCGCACGAACCCATCGACCTCGGAGATCGTGGCGGGGTCCTTCGGACGGCGCGCTTCGAAGAGCTCGGCAACACGCGGCAGACCACCGGTGATGTCGCGCGTCTTGTAGGCTTCGCGGCTGATCTTGGCGAGAATGGTACCCGCCTTGATCTCGTGATTGTCCTCGATCGTGATCACGGCGCCCACCGGCAGGATGAAGTCGCGCACGCGCTTCTCCTTGCCCGCCTTGTTCTGCCAGATCTCGATGTGCGGATGCAGCTTCTTCTCGCGGTCTTCGATGACGACGCGCTGACGGAGACCCGTGAGTTCGTCCAGCTCTTCCGACAGCGATTCGTCTTCGACGAGATCCACGAAGCGGATCGTGCCCTCGACGTCAGCGATGATGGGATTCGAATACGGATCCCACGTGAACACCGTGTCGTCCTTCTTGACCGTCTGGCCGTCCTCAACCATGAGGTACGCACCGAGCGGCACCTGGAGGCGCGCTTCGATGACGGCGTTCTTCTCGGCCGAAGCCTTGATGATCAGCTCGCCTTCGTACGACGTCACGACCTTCTGGCCTTCCGGGTTCACGACCGTCACAAGACGATCGCCGAACTCGATGACACCGGCCTTCTTGGTCTTGCGCGCGGTCTGTTCGGCGATACGTGCGGCGGTGCCACCGACGTGGAACGTACGGAGCGTAAGCTGCGTACCCGGCTCGCCGATGGACTGGGCCGCGATGATACCCACCGCCTCACCGAGATCCACCATCTGCATGGTGGCCAGGTTGCGGCCGTAGCACATGCGGCAGAGACCGCGCTTGGCTTCGCAGGTGAGCACCGAACGGATCTTGACCATTTCGATGCCCGCGTCTTCGATACCCTGCGCCATCTCTTCCGAGATCAGCGACCCCGCCTCGACAAGCAGGCGCGGACGCCCGGCTTCATCCCGCTCCATCGGATCGAACACGGCTTCCGCCGCGACGTTACCGACGAGACGCTCGGCGAGCGGCTCGATCACGTCTTCGCCTTCCTTCAGCGCCGCCGTATCGATGCCGAGGATCGTGCCGCAATCCTCTTCGGTGATCGTCATGTCCTGCGCCACGTCGACGAGTCGACGCGTGAGATAACCGGCGTCGGCCGTCTTCAGCGCCGTGTCGGCCAGACCCTTACGGGCGCCGTGCGTCGACGAGAAGTACTCGAGCACCGAGAGGCCTTCACGGAAGTTCGACTTGATGGGGTTTTCGATGATTTCACCGATACCACCCGTCAGCTTCTTCTGCGGCTTGGCCATGAGGCCGCGCATACCCGCCAGCTGGCGGATCTGGTCGCGGCTACCACGCGAGCCGGAGTCGAACATCATGAACACCGGATTGAAGCCGCCCTGCGACTCGCGCATCGTCTTGATCATGGCGTCCGCGATGTCGGTATTCGCGTGCGTCCACGTATCGATGACTTTGTTGTAGCGCTCGCCGTTCGTGATGTTACCCGTGGCGTACGCGCGCTGGAAGCGCTCCACGCGCTCCGACGCTTCCGTGAGAAGCACCTGCTTCTCCTTCGGAATGTGCAAGTCTTCGATACCGATGGAGACACCACCGCGCGTGGCGTTGCGGAAGCCGAACTCCTTGAGGCGATCGAGCATGGCCACCGTTTCGGCGAGCCCCGCCGAGCGGTAGCTCTCGAAGACGAGTTCGCCGAGCGCCTTCTTCTTCATGTCCTTGTTCAGGAACGGCAGGGCCTTGGGCACAATGCCGTTGAACATGATGCGACCCGCGGTGGTGGCGATCCACTCCGAGCCGGCGTCCGTTTCCAGGCGCCAGCGGATCGGCGTCTGGTAGTTGGCGCGGCCGTTGGCGATCGCCATTTCGACTTCGGCGCTGCTGGCGAACGCCGGCAGCGTCTTCACGTAGTTCGGATCTTCCTTCTTCTTGTCGAAGTCGGCGAACGGCGCCTTGGTTGCGACATAGCAACCCAGCACGATGTCCTGCGACGGCTCCGCCACCGGACGACCGTCCGACGGCTTGAGGATGTTGTTCGACGACAGCATGAGCACGCGCGCTTCGATCTGGGCCTCGAAAGACAGCGGCACGTGCACGGCCATCTGGTCACCGTCGAAGTCGGCGTTGAACGCCGAGCACACCAGCGGATGCAGCTGGATCGCCTTGCCCTCGATCAGCACCGGCTCGAAGGCCTGGATGCCCA
>ERZ1645185.561-NODE-561-length-15528-cov-5.462354_pt1 | contig 15528 bp, 17 predicted proteins | sample MGYA00575351_ERZ1645185 | MGnify/ENA primary metagenome ERZ1645185 (study PRJEB40838, sample SAMN11284767) | freshwater sediment metagenome | isolation source: river sediment | host: Sediment | place: India: Jana village, Kanpur | collected 2015-12-17 ...
GTGGCGGAGGTCATCTCGACGCTCTCCACCTACGTGGCGCTCGCCCCCGGCGATCTCATCTTCACCGGCACACCCGCCGGCGTTGGGCCAATCCAGCCGGGCGAAACGGTGGTCGCTGAAATCTCAGGTACGGCGCCTGTCGAGATTCGCTTCACGGCCTAAACCGGATCGCTGCGATCACGCTGTTCCGAAGCCCCGCCCTGCGCCTTGATGAAGCTGATCTTGCCCTGCGGCTCGATGATCGCCCACGCGACCTCTTTCAGTGAGGCGATGCCGGCGAGGCGCATTTCCGATTCCAGTTCCGATCGCGTCACGCGGTCCCGTCGCAGGTTCTCGACGATGATCGTGCCGTCGCGCACGACGACGCGCGGCTTGCCGTCGAGCAGGCGCTCCATCGCGGGAAACAAATACGTGATCCAGCTCAGCAGCAGCGCGAGGAAACCGAATGTGGCGACGGCGAGCAGCGCGCCGGTGAGGCTGAAATCATTGTGCGTGACACCCTGCTGAATAAGGTCGCCCATCACGATCATCACCAGCAGTTCGAAGGGCGTCAGCTGACCGAGCTCGCGCTTACCGAGCAGCCGCAGCAGCAGGTAGAGGATGACGAAGACCGCCGAGGCGCGCAGCACGATATCCATCAGGGCCGCACCTCAAGCCGCGCCGGAAGCGCGGCGAGCAGCGTTTCCCCGTCGTAGAGCGTAACGCGCCCCGTCGTGCCGCCGACGAGTGCCGGATTGATCTGGCCGTCCACCTTGATGCGCAGCGTGTCGCCCGCAGCGAGCGGCGCGTATTCGAAGCGGTAGCCGCCGCGCCCATAGCTTTCGTCGGCAGCGGCCGGGATCATCGTGTTGATCGTCAGCTCGTGCCAGTAGGCGGGCGAAACCGCGATTACGGGTTGGGCAATCGCGTGCGCGGCGTCGATGCGCATCCGCATTTCGAAAACCATGCCGCTGCGCGCGATTTGGGGCGCTTCCAGCGTCAGCCGAGCCGTCGGCCCGGCCGCGCTCCGCGAAGGGTTCGGCAGGCCGCCGAGCGTTCCCGAAACCGCGATCAGGATGAGCGTGGCAAGAACGATGAACGACAGCGGGCTGGCGCTCCGGTGCCATTGGCTGGTGCGGAGGTGCGTTTGCGTGATGCCGTCCGGGTAGCGGTCGCCCATGTGTCTCTCCCGGGGGCACAATCCCGGAAGGGGGCGGAAGGTTCCCGTCAGGAAAGCGCGGCGCCGCCGTAAGCCGCGGCCGGATAGCGCACGACGAGCAATTGCCGTGCGCGTCGGATCGAGCGGATCGGCGGGAGCGCGATCGGGTCTGCCGATACGGCGGAGACAATGGGGCGCAGGAACGCCGCGTCGAGCGCCGCGCGATCTATGCCCTCCATCGTTTCTGCGGGAAATCGGCGGCGCAGACCCTCGCTCTCGTGCGCGCGCGGTAGAATACGCGCCTTGAGGCGGCGGCCGACGGAAACCCGGATGGGCAGGCCGGCGCAGACCTTGATCCAGCTGTTCCAGCTGATGCCCGCGCGGCGCATGATTTCGCTCTGGGATCCGGTAAGCGGCGCGATATCCGCCACCAGCGCCGGGTTCACGATACACATTCCGGGCTTGCCGCGCGTCACATCCACTCTCCTCAACGTCTATTTGGAAGCCACGTATCGGTGCGCGCTCATATTTTCTGTTTCCCGCCCCATGACGATCGGGAATAGCGCCGGATTATACGCTATTTGTTGCGATGCTCGCCGCTTCCCGATAAGTCCGCGCGGCTATGCGGTACATCAGCACGCGCGGGGGAGCACCCGCACTCGATTTTCGGGGCGTCACGCTCGCCGGTCTCGCGTCGGACGGCGGCCTTTACGTGCCGGAGGAATGGCCGGTTCTGTCTAAAGACGAGATCGCCGCGCTCTCCGGCCTCAGCTACGCTGACACGGCCTTCGCAATCTTTCGCCGCTTCACCGGCGATTCGATCGCCGACGGGGATCTCAAGCGTCTGATCGACGAAGCCTACGCGAGCTTCAACCACGCCGCGGTCACGCCGCTCGTCCAGCTTGATGAACGCCATTTCCTGCTCGAGCTGTTCCACGGCCCAACGCTCGCGTTCAAGGACGTTGCGCTGCAGTTCCTCGGCCTGCTGTTCGAGCATTTCCTGAAAGGTGCCGGGCGCCACCTCACGATCGTCGGCGCCACCTCGGGCGATACCGGCTCTGCCGCGATCCAGGCGCTTGCGGGACGCGAGCATGTCGACGTCTTCATGCTGCACCCGGAAGGCCGCGTCAGCGACGTGCAGCGCCGCCAGATGACGACGGTGATGGCGCCCAACATCCACAACATCGCGATTTCCGGCACGTTCGACGACGCGCAGGCGATGGTGAAGCGCATGTTCGGCGATAGGGACGTGACGAGTCGCTTCGAGATCAGCGCCGTCAATTCGATCAACTGGGCGCGCCTGATGGCGCAGGTCGTCTATTATTTCTACGCCGCCGTCCGCCTCGGCGCGCCGCACCGCGCGGTCGCCTTCTCGGTGCCGACGGGCAATTTCGGCGACGTGTTCGCGGGCTATGTCGCGGCGCGCATGGGGCTTCCCGTCGCGCGGCTGATCGTGGCAACCAACATCAACGACATCCTGCACCGCGCGCTCTCCGCCGGAGACTATTCGGCTGGCACCGTGACGCCGACCGCGGCACCCTCGATGGACATTCAGGTGTCGAGCAATTTCGAACGCTTGCTCTTCGACCTCGCGGACCGCGACGGCGCGACGCTCACCGCGATGATGCAGGCCTTCGACGCGTCGAAGGTGATGGAGATTCCCGCCGCCATGCGCGCCCGCGCTGCCGAGCGCTTCACCAGCTGCCGCGTCGATGAGGACGAGATGGCGCTAACGCTGCGCTGGGCCTCCGAGAAGGCCGGGAACATCCTCGATCCACACACCGCGATCGGCCTCGCCGCAGCGCGCGCGGCCGATCTCGATCCCGCAATTCCCGTCGTGACGCTCGCGACCGCGCACCCCGCAAAGTTCCGCGATGCCGTGGAGCGCGCGACCGGCGTGCGCCCCGTGCTGCCCGCGCGCCTTTCCGGCCTCTTCGACCGCGAGGAGAGCTTCACGTCGCTCCCCGGCGATTATGCCGCTGTCCGCGATTTCGTCACGGCGAGGGCCACGCCTAGATGATGCGTCTCTCGACGCTCGCGAACGGGCTTCGCGTGGCGACGCGCGAGATGCCGAGCGTCGAGACGGTGTCGGTGGGCCTGTTCGCGGACATCGGTTCGCGCCATGAGCGTGCGCGCGAAAACGGCCTCGCGCATCTGTTCGAGCACATGGTGTTCAAGGGCGCGGGTGGGCGCAGCGCGCGCGCCATCGCCGAGGCGATCGAGGATGTCGGCGGCGAGCTGAATGCCGCGACGAGCCGCGAGACGACTGTGTTCTCCGCCCGCCTGCTCGCGGATGACCTCGCGCTCGGCACCGGCATCATCGCCGATCTCGTGCGCCTGCCGCATTTCGACGACGAGGAACTCGAACGCGAAAAGCGCGTCGTGCTTCAGGAACTCGGCGAGGCGCGCGACACGCCGGGCGACATTATTTTCGATAACCTCCAGTCGGTCGCCTTCCCGGGCCAGCCGCTCGGCCGCTCGATCCTCGGCGACGAGGCGAGCGTCGGCGGCCTCACGCGCGCGGACCTCGTGCGCTGGCAAGAGCGTTACCGGCCGGACGGGCTGATCCTCGTCGCGGCGGGCAAGGTCGATCACGACATGCTCGTCGATCTTGCCGCCGTGCGCTTCGGCGATCTTGTCCACGCGGAGCCCACGCTTCCCGAGCCCGCGACCTTCGTCGGCGGGCTTTCGGCGGACCCGCGCCGATTTGAGCAGGCGCACCTCGCGCTCGGTTTCGCAGCGCCGCGCGCGCTCGCGCCTGATTATTTCGCGGCGCGGCTATTCGCGGAGGCCGTGGGCGGCGGCATGTCTTCGCGCCTGTTCCAGTCGGTGCGCGAGGAGCGGGGGCTTGCCTACAGCATCTATGCGGCCGTGCAGGCGTTCGATGATGCGGGCCTGTTCTACGTTTACCTCGCCACCGAGCGGCGCGAGGCGGCGGCGGCGATGGCGCTCGTGCGCGAGGAACTGGCCCGCGCCGTGACGGATCTCGATCCCGCCGAGCTGGCGCGCGCCCGCGCGCTGGTGAAGGCCGGGTTGCTGATGAACCTCGAAAGCACGGAAGGGCAGGCGAGCTATGTCGCCCGTCAGCTCGCGCTCTACGGCCGCCTCGTCGAGCCCGCCGACGTTGTGGCGGAAATCGATGCGGTGACGCTTGAAGACGCCCGCGCCGCCGGCGCCGCGATGCTCGCCGGGCCATCGGCCCGCGCCTCCGTGGGGGCGGCCGAGAAGGCGCTCGCGGCCTGATGACGCTCGAAACGCTCGTCACCGAACCCTGGGCCGATTTCGGCCTCATCGACAGCGGCCACGGCCGCAAGCTCGAACGCTATGGCCCGTGGCGCTTCATCCGCCCGGAACCGCAGGCGATGTGGACGCCAGCCACCCCGGACTGGCGTGCCGACGGCGAGTTCGTGGGCGGATCGGACGCGGAAGGCGGCGGGCGCTGGACGCTCGCGCCGAAAGTGCCGCCAAGCTGGCCGCTTTCGCGCGGCGGTTTGAAGTTCTGGGCCTCCAACACACCCTTTCGCCACCTCGCCTTCTTCCCGGACATGGCGCCGCAGTGGGACTGGATCGCGGACCGCATCGCGCCCGGCGACGAGGTGCTGAACCTCTTCGGCTACACGGGCGTCGCCAGCCTCGTGATGGCCGCGAAGGGCGCGCGCGTCACGCATGTCGATGCGTCGAAAAAGGCGGTCGGCGCGGCGGTCGAAAACCAGAAGCTCTCCGGCCTCGGCGACGCGCCGATCCGCTGGATCATCGATGACGCGCTGAAGTTCGTGGAGCGCGAGGTGCGCCGCGGTCGCCGCTATGCGGGCATCATCCTCGATCCGCCCAAATACGGACGCGGCCCCAAGGGCGAGGTGTGGGAACTCGATGAGAAGCTCGCCGCGCTGATGAGCGCCTGTGCCGCACTGCTGGACGACCGCTCGAAGTTCCTCGTCCTCACCGCTTACGCCGTGCGCCTGTCCGCCATCGCCATCGCCAACCTCACCGAAGAGGTGACACGCCCGCTCGGCGGCAGCGTGCAGGCGGGCGAAATGACGATCCGCGAAGAAGCGCGGGGGCTACTCCTGCCGACAGCGATCTTCGCCCGCTGGTCGCGGTGACGAAGCCCACACCGTCACCCCGGCGCAGGCCGGGGCCCATGCGCCGGTGAAGCCACGCGGCTGGGTGTATATCATGGCGAGCCGCAAGGGCGGTACGCTCTACATCGGCGTTACAAATGATCTCGCGCGGCGGGCGCATGAACACCGAGAAGGCCTCGTCCTCGGCTTCACGAAGCGGTACGCCGTGAAAACACTCGTCTGGTACGAAGAGTACGACGATTTTCGCGAGGCCATCGCCCGCGAGAAGGCACTGAAGGAATGGAACCGCGCCTGGAAGTTGCGGCTCATCAACGAAGCGAACCCCGAATGGAGCGATCTTTATCCGTTTTTGTAATCGGGTAGGCCGCATGGGCCCCGGCCTGCGCCGGGGTGACGATCTTGTTGAAACGCTACCGCTTATCCCGTCATCCCGGCGCAGGCCGGGATCCATAACCACGCTTCAGCGCAGCGCTTACGCGTCGTGGCTCACCGCGATCGGCTTCATCTGCCGCATACGCTGCAGCTCTGCCTTGAAGCGGGCGAGTTCCTGGCCTTCCAACTGCTCCTGGATCGGCAGCTTCGCGGAGCGCGGGTTCACCGGGCGGCCGGCGATGTGGACCTCGTAGTGGAGGTGCGGGCCGGTCGAAAGCCCGGTGGAGCCGACGTTGCCGATCACGTCGCCTGCGCCGACGCGCTGGCCGCTGCGCGATGCGATGCGCGAAAGGTGGCTGTAGGTGGTGACGATGCCGCTGGCGTGGCGCACCTGCACCTGGTTGCCGTAGCCGCCGTTGCGACCCGCGAAGATGACGGTGCCCGGCGCTGTGGACATCACCGGCGTGCCGCTGCGTGCTGCGAAATCGACGCCCGCGTGCATCCGCGCGCGCTTCAGGATCGGGTGGAAACGCGTGCCGAAGCCGGAGCTGAAACGCGCGCCCGCCACGGGCGACTTGATCATGCCCTCAACGGCCGAGGAGCCGTCGGCGAGGAAGAATTTGGTGCGGCCGTTGTGGACCCAGCGCAGCAGCTCGACATCGCGTTTTCCGCCGAGCTTTGCGTAGATGAGGTTGCCCGTCTCGGTCTCGCCGGTTTCGGCGCGGCGGTGCTCCACGACCATCTGGAAGCTGTCACGCGAGCTGACGTCGCGCTGGAAATTCACCTTGGGGCTCAGTGCCTTGATGTAGCTCGCGACGACACGGCTCGGCAGGCCGAAGGCGCGCGCGGACTGGTAGAGACTGCCGCCGACGTCGCCCGCAACAACGAGCGGGCTGTCGTCGACCGCGATCTCGTCGCGCGTCACGATCAGGTCGCCGGCCTGACTGCGGTTCACTTCGAGACGCAGGTCGAACGCGGCGCGGAAGGCGAGCGATTCGAGCGGGCGCGGCTGCGACTTGTCGCTGCGGCGGCCGAGCACGAGGTCGATCGTGGCGCCGGGTTTCAGCGATTTCACGTCCGTATGGCCGGCAACGAGCAGCGAGACGTTGGCGACATCCGCGGCGGAAACGCCGGCGCGGCGCAGCGCGCCGTTGAAGCTGTCGACGTCGCGCAGGCGCGCGGTCACTTCGATACGCGGCCGCTCCGGCGGCTCGGCGAGCGCGGTGACGCGGGACGTGGGCTGGTGAAAGGCGATGCCCTGCGGCGTCTGCGCCAGCGGGGCGATCGAAACGGTTTCGAGCGCGGCAAGCTGCGTGGGCGCGAGTTCGGGCTGAACGGGCTGCACGAGCGGCGCCGGGTTCAGCGCGATGGTGGCCGCAACGCCAAGCATCGCGCCAAGCGTGCCCATGCCGCGCCACCAGCGCTTGGTGCCGATTTCGGCGCCGAGATCGACGACGATGTCCACCCCGCGCATAGCGGCCAGACGCGCAGCAGGCTTTGCAGACGCAAAGGGAGCCCGCGCCGAAGGCGCCGGGATCGAGAATGTCGCGCCTTCAAAAGCGCCTGTGGTGGGTTGAAACACGAAGCCCCCGCCCCAATTTTCAACACAGACATTGCCGCCGGAGCGAACATTCTATCTGCGTGCGACCCATCAATTTGGAATTGGCCGAAAATCGACCGTTCCCCGCGAGCCGCAAAGTGTCGTTCAGAGTGCTTAATGTCAATTTAACACGGGGGGTTAAGCGCCGTGGCTGCGATGAAGCGACAGGTTTTAAGCGGCGAGCCGTTGGGCGCATCCGAAACGATTCGTTTCATCGTTTCGTCGCTTGCGTGTCGTAGGGATCGGTGACACCATATGTTGTGTTTTAGGGAGATGTGTTGTTTCGTGAGTGCATCGCACCGAAACCTTCGCCTGAAGAGCCCGGTCAGGAAGCGTGCCCATGAGCGGCACTGACCGCTCCGTCACTGCCGTTCTCGGGCCCACCAACACGGGCAAGACCCATCTCGCCGTCACCCGCATGTGTGCGCATTCCAGCGGCATGATCGGCTTTCCGCTGCGCCTGCTCGCGCGCGAGGTCTACGACCGGGTGGTGCAGATCAAGGGCGCCGCGCAGGTCGCGCTCGTCACCGGCGAGGAAAAGATCGTTCCCGATGGCGCGCGCTATTTCCTGTGCACGGCGGAATCGATGCCGGTGGGCAAGGATGTCGCCTTCGTCGCGCTCGATGAGGCGCAGCTCGGCGCGGACACCGAGCGCGGACACGTGTTCACGGATCGCCTGCTCCACGTGCGCGGCCGCGACGAAACGATGATTCTCGGCTCCGATACGATCCGTCCCATCGTCCGTGCGCTGCTCCCCGATGCCGAAATCGTCGGCCGGCCGCGGTTCTCGACGCTGAGCCACGTCGGGCCGAAAAAGCTCTCGCGCCTGCCCAAGCGCAGCGCGGTCGTCGCGTTCAGCGCGGAGGATGTCTACGGCCTCGCCGAGATGATCCGCCGCCAGAAAGGCGGCGCGGCAGTGGTGATGGGCGGGCTTTCCCCGCGCACGCGCAACGCGCAGGTGGAGCTCTACCAGTCCGGAGAGGTCGATTATCTGGTGGCGACCGACGCCATCGGCATGGGCCTCAACATGGATATCGCCCACGTCGCCTTCGCCGCACTCACCAAGTTCGACGGCAAGCGCGTGCGGCGGCTGCGGCCCGCCGAAATGGCCCAGATCGCGGGCCGTGCCGGGCGCTACCAGACCGACGGCAGCTTCGGCCCGCTTGCGGTGGCCGACGACGACGGGCCCGCCTTCGAGGCGAGCGAGGTAGAAGCGATCGAGGCGCACACGTTCCCGGCGCTCGACCGGCTCGTGTGGCGAAACGCGCGGCTCGATTTCGGCTCGCTCGGGCGGCTCATCGCTTCGCTCGGTGTGCGGCCGGAGCACGCGCGGCTCACACGTTCCGACGACGAGGTCGATTTCCAGGTGCTGAAGCGCCTTGCTCGCGAAGACTGGATCATCGAGCGTGCAAACAGCCCCGCACGGCTGCAGCGGCTTTGGGCCGTGTGCGGTCTCCCGGATTACCGCAAGACGGGGCCGGACACACATGCCCGCTTCATCGCGCGCATCTACGGCCATCTTACCGAGGGTTCGGGGCGGATTCCCACGGACTGGGTGGCGGCTGAACTCGCGCGGCTCGATGACGTGCAGGGCGACATCGAGATGTTGGCGAACCGCATCGCGGCGGCGCGAACGTGGACGTTCGCGGCCCACCGGCCGGACTGGCTCGTCGATCCGCAGGCCTGGACGCAGCGTTCGCGAGAGATCGAGGATCGGCTTTCGGATGCGCTTCACCAGCGGCTGACGCAGCGCTTCGTCGACCGCCGCACCTCGGTGCTCATGCGCGAGCTTTCCGCGCGCGGCCATCTGCTACCCACAGAGATCGACGAAGACGGCGCGGTCGTCGTGGGCGGCGAGGCGATCGGGCGTTTGACCGGCTTCCGTTTCGAAACCGATCCGGCTGCGCGCGCGGGCGAGAAGCGCAGGCTGCTCGCGGCTGCGGAGCGCCGTCTCGCGGGCGAACTGGTGCGTCGGGCGGCGCTGCTCGCGGCCTGCGAGGACAATGCGCTCGCGCTCGAATTCAACGGATCTCTGCCGCCGCGCATCCTCTGGAACGATGCGCGCGTCGGCTATCTCTCGCGCGGCCCCGATCCGCTCAGCCCGCGCGTGCGGCTCGATCGCAGCCTCGCGGATGTCGATCCCGCCTCGCGCGCCGCCGTTCGCGTTCGGCTCGAAGCGTGGTTCACACGCCTCGTCGGGCGCCACCTCGGCCCGCTCCTGAAGCTCAAGGCGCGCGTCGACCAAGACGCCTCCCCCGCGCTGCGCGGCCTCGTCGTCCAGTTGACGCAGGGTCTCGGTTGTCTCGCCCGCGCCCCCACGCTCCCGCTCCTCTCCGACCTCGGCGAGGCCGACAACGCGCTCCTCTACCGAAGCGGCGTTCGGATCGGCGCCACCCACGTCTATTTCCCCGATCTCCTCCGCCCCGAACCGACGCGCTGGCGCCTCGCGCTCTGGGCGGTGAGCAGCGGCCTCGAGTCCGCTCCGCCGCCGCCCGCGCCCGGCCGCGTCTCGGTGCCCATCGACGAAAACACCCCGCGCGCCTTCTACGAGGTTGCCGGCTTCTGGCCGATCGTCACCGATGCCGTCCGCGTCGATATGGTCGAGCGGCTGGTGAAGGCGATGCACAAGCAGCGCCGCGGCGCCGCGCCGTTCGTGCCTGATGCGCTGTGGATGCAAAGCCTCGGCCTTTCGCAGAAGAGCTTCAGCCAGCTAATGCGCGCGCTCGGCTATCGCAGCGTGCAGCAGGAAGGCCGCACCACCTTTGCCTGGCGGGGCCTCCCAGCGAAGCGCCCCGCGCCCCGCGTCGCACCGCAAAACCATTCACCCTTTGCCGTTCTCGCCTTCATGAAGAAAGGATGATGCCCTTGGTATTCGGACCCGCGCTTCGTCTCGACAAATGGCTCTGGTACGCGCGCTGCACCCAGTCCCGCAGTGAAGCGCAGGACCTGTGCGAAAGCCGCCGCCTCCGCATGGATGGCCGCGTCATCGAACGCGCCTCGGTGCGCGTGCGGCCCGGTGCCGTACTTAGCTACACGCGCGGCGGAGAGGTGCATATCGTGCGGGTGGAAGCGCTCGCCGAGCGGCGCGGGCCCTATGTGGAGGCGCGCCAGCTCTACACCGATCTCACGCCGGGCTGTGGTGGATTGACGCCGGCCACCGTCGCTGTGTAGCAGACGCGGGAAACACGCCGTCCGTTTTGAAGGTGACACGCGATGACCTATGTGGTGACCGAAGCCTGCATCAAGTGCAAGTATATGGACTGCGTGGAAGTCTGCCCGGTGGATTGCTTCTACGAGGGCGAGAACATGCTCGTCATCAACCCCAATGAGTGCATCGATTGCGGCGTGTGCGAGCCGGAATGCCCCGCCGAAGCGATTCTGCCCGATACCGAAGACGGGCTTGATCAGTGGCTTGAGCTGAATTCCACGTATTCGGCGCAGTGGCCCAATATCACGACCAAGAAGGATGCGCCCGACGACGCGGAGGCCCACAAGGGCGAAGCGGGCAAGTTCGAGAAGTATTTTTCGCCCAATCCGGGCTGATTTCGCGCCGCCTGCGCCTGATTGACGCAGATTCGGCGTAGCGCCGACGTCATTTTTCTGTTATATAATCCTCAATGAGCGCAGTTTTGCGAGCTTTTTAGCTCCCTGAACGGCGCTCTTGCTTTGTATAATCAACCGCGCGCGGTCGTACCTGCCGGCCGCCCGCCCGAACGCAGGGTCGCGGCAGGGACAATCTGAATTTTTCGTGCACCCGGCCCGGTTCGGGGGGTCACGTTCGCGCTCTTTGAACATCTGACGAAGGAACCAAATCTATGGCAGCAAAGGCACCTGGCTTCAGCGTTGGCGACCATGTCGTTTATCCGAAGCATGGCGTCGGCCGGATTGTTGAACTCCAGGCGACCGAAATCGCGGGCGCGAAGCTGGAGCTCTATGTGCTGCGCTTCGAAAAGGAGCGCATGACGCTCCGCGTTCCCATGAACAAGGCCGAAGCCGTGGGTATGCGCAAGCTTTCGAGCCAGGCGACGCTCGCCGACGCGATGACGACGCTGAAGGGCAAGCCCAAGGTGAAGCGCACCATGTGGTCGCGCCGCGCGCAGGAATATGAAGCGAAGATCAACTCGGGCGACCTCGTGTCGATCGCCGAGGTGGTTCGCGACCTGCACCGCGCCGAGGATCAGCCCGAGCAGAGCTACTCCGAGCGCCAGATCTACGAAGCGGCGATCGGCCGCCTGGCCCGCGAACTCGCGGCCATGGAAGGCGTCGACGAGGCTGCAGCGCAGACCAAGATCGAGGAAGTGCTCATGAAGAAGCTCGCCAGCGCGAAGGCGCAGCAGGACGCTGTCGCGGCCTGATGGCGGCATCTGGTTTCAGTTGAAAAGGGGGCGATCCGAAAGGGTCGCCCTTTTTCGTTGAGCCCTCACGGATCCGCTGTTGCGGTCGGCGATTTTCCCTGCTAGAGGCCCACGCCTTGCCAGTCGGCAGAGCGCAGATGCGCCCTGCTTTTCACGTGCGGTCGTGGCGGAACTGGTAGACGCGCAGCGTTGAGGTCGCTGTGGCCGAAAGGCCGTGGAAGTTCGAGTCTTCTCGACCGCACCAGGCAGTGTTAAGTAGTTGATATAGAAGAGAAATTCTCTTCCGCCGCCAGAAAATGGCCGAGTTTCCGGGGGTTTCGACCCTCGCTTCAAGCCCCTGCCAACACCCTTCGGTCTCTGGCAGCAGATACGTCCTTCAGAAATGGCCGTGTCTCCCGTCTTTAAAAGCCCGGCCCCAGCTGCGATGCGCGATTGCTGCGCATCTGCTGCACGAATGATGCGATGATTCCGGTGTCCTCACGGAACTAAAAAGGGCTCCATTTCGGAGCCCGATTTATTCGGAAATATCCCGCGTCAGATAAATCCGAGTTGCCGTCGCTGTTCTTCCCAGTCGGGCGAGACATGTGTTGCGAGAAGTTTTTTCCGGGTCAGCGATGCGGGCTGTCGCCCTTCAAGGATTGCTGCGACGATATCGGGTGCGAGATAAGACTGGCGCATCCTGTCGGCGAGATGGCCGCGGCAGCGTCCGAGCCGCGCTGCAATCTGCGCGAGCGATCCTTTTCCTTCGAGAACCGCTTGCCGTGCGGCATGAGCTTCGGCGAGGAGATCGATCAGGTTCGAGTCCGTGTTCGTCGTTGCGGGCTCCGATCCGGGGAAGACCAGCTTGATGACATGACCGCGCCGCAGGCGTTCGACCGGTGAACTCAGCGTTTGGATCTGATCGCTTCCCGGTATCAGTGCCGAGAGGCGGACGCCGACGTCGATGTGATCATCGTGTAGATCGACGCGGGCGACAATGCGACGGAGTTGCGTACGAAGGTCGTCAGCGTTGGAGGCTGCCAATGCACCCGCCGCGGTATAGGCTTGATCGAGGCAGGCTTGCACCGCTGAGGCGTTTTGCGTGTCGGTCGCTTCCTGAACGGCGGTATCATCGCGAAGAAAATCCCGTAGCCGCTGAATAACCATCTGTTCGAGGTCATGGGCCGGTACACGCACTGCGCTGTCATTCCTGCCCTGACGCTCCTGCGCATGGGTGATGTAGTACCGATAACGCTTGCCCTGCCGGTTTGCATACGAGGGTGTCATCCGCCGACCAAGGCCATCGTGCAGCAATCCCGCGAGCAAGGCATTCTGCTTGCCATTGGTCCGGGTTCGCCTCCGGGCTGCATTCTCGGCAAGCTTCTGCTGCACTGCGTTCCAGAGGTCCTCGTCGACGATCGGTTCGTGCTCACCGGGCCAGGCCTTGCCCTTGTGCACGATGAGGCCGCGATAGATCGGGTTCTTCAGGAGATGATAAAGACTGCCCCTGCGGAACGGGATTCCGCCACGATGCGGGCCACTCACCCGGTGCTGGATCTTGGTACGGATGCCGGCGCGTTCCAGCTCATCGATCAGCGTTCCGGCGGAGGCGGTCCTGAGGTAACGCTGCATGATGTCCCGGACAGTTGCCGCCTCGGTGTCGACGAGGTGCAGCTTCCGCTCCCGTACCTCGTAGCCGAGCGGAACAGGGCCGCCCATCCACAGGCCCTTCTTCTTCGACGCTGCGATCTTGTCGCGGATCCGCTCGCCCGTCACCTCGCGCTCGAACTGGGCGAAGCTGAGCAGCACGTTCAGCGTCAGCCGTCCCATGCTCGTCGTCGTGTTGAACGCCTGCGTCACGCTGACGAACGATGCGCCTTTCGCATCCAGCACATCGACGATCTTGGCAAAGTCGGCGAGGCTGCGTGTCAGGCGGTCCACCTTGTAGACGACGATGATGTGGACTTTCCCGGCCTCGATATCCTGCAGGAGTTGCCTCAAGGCCGGTCGCTCCATGCTGCCACCGGAGAAGCCGCCGTCGTCATAGAAGTCCGGAACAAGCGACCAGCCCTCGTGCTTCTGGCTGAGGATATAGGCCGCGCAAGCCTCCCGCTGGGCATCGAGGCTGTTGAACTCCTGTTCGAGCCCGTCCTCGGTGGACTTGCGCGTATAGATCGCACAGCGGACTGGTCTTCCCGCTTCCTCCCTACCCATTGCTGTCTTCCCGGCGGCGGATGGCGCCCTTGCCCTTGAGGCCGAAGAAGCGCGGGCCCGACCAGCGCGTTCCGGTGATCTCGAAGGCGACCGCGCTCAGCGATGCGTAAACACGTTCGCCCAGCTGGTAGCCATCCTCGCGCACGACCACCTGGTGCGTCTCGCCGTTCCAGCTTCGCACCAGCCGGGTGCCCGGACGCAGCATCGTGTCCGGGGAGGCTGGAGACGGAGGTCCGTCTCCCGAGGCCCGCCGGAGCAACTGGCGTTCAACGGCTGGTGAGAGCCCCCCGTATACCCGTTCCTGCCAGCGGTATGCGATGCCGCGTGCCAGCAGGTCGGGGCTGAGAGCGGGAGCGGGCGCCCGGTACACCCGCCGCCATTCTGCCCGCAGTTCGGCCGGCGACAGAGTCGCCAGGCCGTTCAGTCTGTCCTTCAGGTTGTTCATTGCGCGGCCGCTGGCTTCACATCGGCAACCAGCCGGTACGCGGTCTCGCCCGTGGTCCGTTCCTCGCGCGCAAGCACCTCGCCCTTCTTGCGCAGGCCCGTGAAGAACGCGCGCACGCTGTGGTTCTGCCAGCCGGTGGCACCCATGATCTCCGCGACGCTTGCGCCCTTCGACCGGGCGAGCAGCTTGCAGACGATTGCCGTCTTCGTGGAGGCCTTCGGCTTTGATGAAACGCTGGTCATAATCGGGACTGCCACGCAATACGATTCGTAGATAGCTGCGGTCAGACACGATCGAGCCCCAGTTCAAGGTACCCGCACGGCCAAGCAAGCTGGACACATTTGCCGATCGGCTATCGGCCTGGCTGCAACGGGAGATGGGGCGTCCGCGCAAGCAGAAGCGCGCGATCAAACAGTTGCACGCCGATCTGGTGAGCTTTGGCTATGATGGTTCTTATGGTCGTGTCGCTGCCTTTACGCGGACACGGCGCGATGATTGCCGCCGCCAGCAGCAGATGAGCGGCCGCGGGACGTTCGTGCCGCTGTCCTTTGCCTTGGAGAGGCGTTCCAGTTCGACTGGAGCGAGGAGTGGGCGATCATCGGCGGGGTGCGCGCCAAGCTCAGCTTCAGCCGAGCTTTCCTCGTGCGGGCCTATTTGCTCCAAACCCATGAGATGCGATTCGATGCGCATAATCACGCCTTCTGCGTGTTGGGCGGCGTGCCGCGTCGGGGGATTAACGACAATATGCGCACCGCCGTCGACAAGGCCGGGCGCGGCAAGGAGCGGAACGTCAACACCTGCTTCCTCACGATGGTCAGCCATTATCTGTTCGAGGCCGAGTTCTGTAACCCGGCAGCGGGATGGGAAAAGGGCCAGGTCGAGAAGAATGTTTGGGATGCGCGACACCGCCTGGGGCAGCCCACGCCGCAAGCCGAGAGCCTCAACGCTCTCAATCTGTGGCTGGAGGAGCGCTGCTAGGCACTCTGGCAGGAGATTCCGCATGGGATCGAACCTGGTTCGGTCGCCGATACCTGCGCGGATGAGGAGGAATGCCTGATGCCAGTGGGCAGGCCGTTCGACGGTTTTGTCGAATATGGCAAGCGCGTCTCGCCGACCTGCCTCGTCCATCTGGAGCGCAATCGCTACAGCGTACCGGCATCCTTCGCCAATCGGCCATTTTCGTGATGCTGCGGCGATGCGAAGGAGGATGCGCTCAGCAGAAGCCGAGCACGCGCTCCTGCTCGTCCCAGTCGAGCGGAAGATCGGCTTCAAGCAGCCGTGCGCGCGTGAGGCTGCGCGGGATATCGCCGGCGCAGACGCGTTCGATGATCGACGGCGCCAGC
>ERZ1645185.562-NODE-562-length-15506-cov-5.941816_pt1 | contig 15506 bp, 17 predicted proteins | sample MGYA00575351_ERZ1645185 | MGnify/ENA primary metagenome ERZ1645185 (study PRJEB40838, sample SAMN11284767) | freshwater sediment metagenome | isolation source: river sediment | host: Sediment | place: India: Jana village, Kanpur | collected 2015-12-17 ...
CTCGGTAAACGCGCGCACGGCCGCCACTTCCTGCAGGTAGGCCATGAGCGCGGCCTTGTCCTTTGCATAGTCGATCTTGTTGACGACGAGGATCACCGGCCGGTCGGTGGGCAGCAGGTCCATCACCTGCTTGTCCTCGCGCGTGAGGCGGCCGGCTTCGACCAGCATCATCACCACGTCGGTGTCGGAAAGCGTTTCGCGTACGCGCTTGTTCATCGCGCGGTTCATGGTGCTGGTGTGGCGGGTCTGGAAGCCGGGCGTATCGACGAAGACAAACTGCGCCTCATCGGTGGTGTGCATGCCCATCACGCGATGGCGCGTGGTCTGCGCCTTCTTGGAGGTGATGCTGATCTTCTGCCCTACCAGCCGGTTGAGCAGGGTGGACTTACCGACGTTGGGGCGACCGACGATGGCAACCAGGCCGCATTTGAAGTGTGAGGTGTCGTTCATGATTTGATGGCGCTCGATGCCAGCAGGGCGCAGGCTTCGCGCGCGGCTTCCTGTTCCGCAGCGCGGCGGCTTTTGCCCACGCCGCGCGTGGTGCGTGGCGGACGGGCCAGCACGCACTCGACGATGAAGCTCTGGTCGTGCGCCTCGCCCCGGGTATCGACGAGGCGATACTCGGGCAGCGGCAGGCGGCGTGATTGCAGGATTTCCTGGAGTTGTGTCTTGGCGTCCTTGCCCGAGGCGCTGGGGTCGATTTTTGCCACCAGCGGGTCGAACAGGCCGCGCACCACGCGTTGTGCCGTGTCGAACCCGGCGTCAAGAAACACCGCACCGAACAGCGATTCGAGCGCATCGGCCAGGATGGAGGGGCGGCGGAATCCACCGCTCTTGAGTTCGCCTTCCCCCAGGCGCAACACGTCGCCCAGTTTGAGTTCCGCTGCAATCTCGGCCAGGGTTTCCTGCCGGACCAGATTGGCTCGCAGCCGCGAGAGGCTGCCTTCGGGCAGATCGGGAAACGCGTCGTACAGGGCGCGCGCCACGGTGCAGTTCAGCACGGAATCGCCGAGAAATTCGAGCCGCTCGTTGTTGATCGAGGCAAAGCTGCGGTGGGTGAGCGCCTGAACCAGCAGGTCGGGCCGGGAGAAGGAATGGCCCAGCGCCTGTTGCAGGCGCTGAAGCAACAGGGGATTACTCAACGGTGGCGGCAGGGTCGGATGCGCTGCCGGCCTTGAAGTCGATCACCAGGCTGACATTGCCGACCAGCGGGGTGCGAAACTCATAGTCAGCGCCCACACGCGGCCCGCCACGCTCACGCGTGATGACGAGATCGGTCCCTTTGACTGCGGTGATGTAGTCGACATTGGCGCGCCGGTCGAAATCACTACGGATTTCGGCATTGGTCTTGCCTTCGAGGCCGCCCTGCTCCATGGCGGCCAGAACCTTCTTGACCGAGAAGAACTGGATGTAGGCAGGAACGACTTTCATGGCAACCATGGCGATCATCACCAGCACCACGGCAGTGAAGAGAAAACCGAACATGGTGAGGCCGCGTTGGCGGCTCGGAAGGGCAAGTGCGCGCTGCATGATTTCTCCTTAACGAAGGGTGGTGCCGATGCGGCCGAAATCGTCGAAATTCATCCAGATGAAGAAAGCCTTGCCGACGATATTCTCGTCGGGCACAAAGCCCCAGTAGCGGCTGTCGTTGCTGGCGTCGCGGTTGTCACCCATCATGAAATACTGGCCCGCCGGCACCGTGCATTTGAAGCCTATGCCATCGGCATTGTAGGAGCAGTTTTCACGCGAGGGGAAGTCCGTCACCTGCGGCGGGAAGAAATCCGGCTTGCCCGGTTCGGTCATCATCTCGTGCCCCTCGGCGTTGAGCCGCTCGTCGTAGACCAGCGCCGTGACGTAGTTGAGGCCGTTGCCCACATAGCTGTAGGTGCGGATCTGGCGGGTGGGCACCAGCTGGCCGTTCACGCTGAGTTTCTTGTCGCGATATTCGATCACATCGCCCGGGGTGCCCACCACACGCTTGATGTAGTCGAGGCCGGGATCTTCGGGATAGCGGAACACCATGATGTCGCCGCGCTGCGGGTCGTTGAGCGGAATGATCTTCTGGTTGATGACCGGCAGGCGGATGCCATAGGTGTATTTGTTGACCAGGATGAAATCGCCGATGAGCAGGGTGGGCATCATCGAGCCGGACGGAATCTTGAACGGCTCCACCAGGAAGGAACGCAACCCGAAGACGATGAGGATCACCGGGAAGAAGCTCTTGGCGTATTCGACCAGCATCGGCTCCTTGGCGTCCTTGTCGCGGCCGCGCTTCAGCACCAGCGCATCGAGCAGCCAGATTCCCCCGGTGATGACGAGCGCAAGAAACAGGATGAGGGCGAAGTTCATGATGCTTGATCCATGGTTTTATTTATCGGACACCTGGAGAATCGCGAGGAAGGCTTCCTGCGGGATTTCGACGTTGCCGACCTGCTTCATGCGGCGCTTGCCGGCCTTCTGCTTTTCCAGCAGTTTCTTCTTGCGGGTGATGTCGCCACCGTAGCACTTGGCCAGCACGTTCTTGCGCATGGCCTTGACGTTCTCGCGCGCGATGATGGCGGCACCGATGGCCGCCTGCACGGCCACATCGAACATCTGGCGCGGAATCAGTTCGCGCATCTTGGACGCCAGCTCGCGGCCACGGTACACGCTGGTGGCACGGTGGACGATGAGCGACAGCGCGTCGACCTTCTCGTTGTTGACGAGGATGTCGAGCTTGACCAGATCGCCGGCGCGATATTCCTTGAACTCGTAGTCGAGCGAGGCGTAACCACGGCTGGTCGATTTCAGCTTGTCGAAGAAATCCATCACCACCTCGTTCATCGGCAGGTCGTAGCGCAGCATCACCTGCTTGCCGTGGTACTGCATGTCAAGCTGCACGCCGCGCTTCTGGTTGCACAGGGTGATGACGTTGCCGACGAACTCTTCCGGCACATAGATCGTCGCCGTCATGATCGGCTCGCGGATTTCCTCGATCTTGGGCAGGTCCGGCAGCTTGGACGGGTTCTCGACGTTGAGCTGCGTGCCGTCCTTCATCAACACCTCGTACACCACCGTCGGGGCGGTGGTGATGAGGTCCATGTCGTATTCGCGCTCGAGCCGTTCCTGCACGATGTCCATGTGCAAGAGGCCCAGGAAGCCGCAGCGGAAACCGAAGCCCAGCGCCTGCGAAACTTCGGGCTCGAATTGCAGCGCGGCGTCGTTGAGTTGCAGCTTGGTCAGCGCATCGCGCAGCGCCTCGAAGTCGTGCGACTCGACCGGATAGAGACCGGCGAATACCTGCGACTGCACCTTCTTGAAGCCGGGCAGCGGCTCGGCGGCCGGGTTGTCCACCAGCGTGATGGTGTCACCCACCTGCGCGGCCTTGAGCTCCTTGATGCCGGCGATGACGAAGCCGACCTCGCCGGTGGCGAGCTGCTCGCGGTCCACCGATTTCGGCGTGAACACGCCGACGTGTTCGGTGAGGTACTGCGCGCCGGTGGCCATGAAACGGATCTTGTCCTTGGGGCGCAAGGCACCGTCGACCACGCGCACCAGCATGACGACGCCGACGTAGTTGTCGAACCAGGAGTCGATGATGAGCGCCTTGAGCGGCGCGGTTTCGTTGCCGCGCGGCGGCGGCACCTGCTTCACCACCACTTCGAGAATTTCGGCGATGCCGATGCCGGTCTTGGCCGAGGCGCGCACCGCGTCGCTCGCGTCGAGCCCGACGATGTCCTCGATTTCCTCCGCCACGCGGTCGGGGTCGGCGGCCGGCAGGTCGATCTTGTTCAGCACGGGGATGACTTCCACGCCGAGGTCGATGGCGGTGTAGCAGTTCGCCACCGTCTGCGCTTCCACGCCCTGCGAGGCGTCGACCACCAGCAGCGCGCCCTCGCAGGCGGAGAGCGAACGGCTGACTTCGTAGGAGAAATCGACGTGCCCCGGCGTGTCGATCAGGTTCAGGCGGTAGACCTGGCCATCCTGCGCCTTGTAGGTGAGCGAGGCGGTCTGCGCCTTGATGGTGATGCCACGTTCCTTTTCCAGGTCCATCGAATCGAGCACCTGGGCTTCCATCTCGCGCTCCGACAGTCCGCCGCAAAACTGGATCAGGCGGTCGGCCAGCGTGGACTTGCCGTGGTCGATGTGGGCAATGATGGAAAAATTGCGGATCAGGGTCTGCGACACAACAAAACGGGCACGTTTCCGTGCCCGGTCAGGGATGAGATAACTGCGCGAATTTTAACGGATTTCAGGCGTTTCCGGCGAGCCATGCACGAAACGCAGCCGGATCGAGGCGGTGTCGGGCAATCTCGGTTTCGCCGTGGAACAGCAACGGCACATCCCAGCCGTAGCGGGTCTTGAGCGCTGAGTCGGTATCGACGTCGACCCGGGCGATCGCGATGGTCCGTCCGGCCAGCAGTCCCTCGACCGCCGCCTCCATCTCCTCGCACAGCGGGCAGCCTGTGCGGGTATAGAGGATGAGGTCTTTACTCACCCGATATCTTCAGCGGAATGTACAGCGACCCGTCACCCCGGCGCACCAGAATGGCCGCGCTCTTGCCGACGGCCACGGTTGCGATGGCCTTGCGGAAAGCGTCCACGCTGGCCACCTTGGTGTTGTTCACGGCCAGGATGATGTCGCCCGAACGGATACCTGCGCGGGCAGCGTCGCCGGTTGCTTCCTCCACCCTCAGGCCGTGCGTCAGGTCGAGCGCGCGCTTCTGCTCGGCGTTGAGTTCGGACAAGGCCAGCCCGCCCCGCGAAAACGCCTTGCTTTCGCCTTCACCCTGCGCGGTCTCGCCCGGCAATTCGCCCAGCACCACATTCAGCTGCAGGGACTTTCCCTTGCGCCACACGGTGGCCGGGGTCTGCGCACCGGGCTTGGCCATGCCGACCATGCGGGGCAGATCGCCCGAATTTTCGACCGGCTTGCCGTTGAATTCGAGAATCACGTCGGCCGCCTGCAGGCCTGCCCGGGCTGCGGGTGAATCGGGCTGCACCTGCGCCACCAGGGCACCGCGCGGCCGGTCAAGGCCGAAGGATTCGGCGAGGTCGGCCGTCACTTCCTGGATCACCACGCCCAGCCAGCCCCGGGAAACCTTGCCACCCGACTTCAGCTGGCCCACTACTTCCATGGCCACGTCGATGGGAATGGCGAAGGACACACCCTGGTAGCCACCGCTGCGGCTGTATATCTGCGAGTTGATGCCGACCACTTCGCCCTTCATGTTGAACAGCGGGCCGCCGGAATTGCCAGGGTTGATCGGCACATCGGTCTGGATGTAGGGCACATAGTTCTCGGACGGCAGCGACCGGCCCTTGGCGGAAACAATGCCCGCCGTGACCGAGTTTTCGAAGCCGAAAGGCGAACCGATGGCCGCCACGGCCTCGCCCACGCGCAGTTTGGTCGGGTCACCCAGCTTCACGGTGGGAAGGTTGCCCGCCGGAATCTTCAGCACGGCCACGTCGGTGCGGGTGTCGGTGCCCACCACTTTGGCGGTGAACTTGCGTTTGTCGATGAGTTTCACGACCACTTCGTCGGCGTTTTTCACCACGTGCGCGTTGGTGAGAATGTAACCGTCGCTGCTGACGATGAAGCCCGAGCCGGCCCCCCGCGCAGGGATTTCCTGCATGGGTCCACCCTGCCCGCCCGGGCCGCCGGGTGGAAAGAACTTGCGGAAGAATTCCTGCATGTCCTCTTCGTCGGGCATGACGAAGGGCATGCCTTCTTGCCCCCGTTTGACCAGCTTGGTTGTGCTGATGTTGACGACTGCCGGCCCCTGCTTTTCGACCAGATCGGCAACATCGACAACATCCTTTGCCAGCACCGGGGCCGACAGAGTTACTGCCAGGGCCAGTCCTGCCATTGCGGTTCGCATCATGGCTCTATCCTTTCGTGAGATGAATCGTTCGGGTGTCCGGGGTGTCGCGCCGCAGTACGACCGGGCGGGCTGCCCGACCGCTGCGGGCCAGCAGGAATCCCAGCCCACCCCCCGCCAGCAGGCCGACCAGCGCTGAAGCGTCGCCAGGCACCCAGGCCTGGGAGAGCAGTGCGCCCAGCAGCATGGCCACCAGGGGCAGACCATACACCCGCAGCGCCCCCGCGAGCACGCTGCCGTCCGGGATGCCGATCACGACGCGTTCGCCCGGCATCAGGGGGAATTCACTGTCGACCTGGAAACCCCGCGCATCGCGGCGGAAGAGTTCGGCGATGCGCCGCGTCGAGCAGCCCTGTCCGCCGCACGAGCCGCAGCCCGAGGATTCGACCGCACGCACCCACGTGCTGCCGGGGTCGGCGACGAGGACTTCAGCGGCCTGTTCGAGCATGGTGCAGTCGGATTATTTTTTTCTGGCTGAATTGCCAGTTTCGATCAGCGCCGCCGCAGGCGCTTCACCCAGGGTGGTGACGGTATACCCATCCACCGACCGGGCGTAGATGCCGATTGCCCCTTCGGCGGACAGCCCGTTGAGCGTATGCGCCCGGGGGTCCGTAGGTTCGATGAACATCGAGAGGACGGAGAGGCCGTCGGAGAAAACCAGGTGCGTGACCGGCGAAGTCTTGCCTGGCAGCGGCCGCACGGCAGCCCCCACCTGCGCATAACCGGGGGGCGCTTTGGCGCTCCAGGCTGCATCGGTCACCTTGTCGAGGCTGGCGTTGAGGACACGCTTGCCTGCGATATCGTTCTGGAAGTGCTTGGCGTCGGGCGCTTTGCCGATCTGCACTTCGGAAAACACGAACATGGACACCACGCCGCCATTCTCGTTGACGATGCGAGATTTGAGCGGCAGGCCGGTGCGCTTGTCGAGCCACAGGTTGAAAGCATGCCGGTAGCCGTCGCGCGGTTCCAGCGTGACCACCTGGCACAGTCGCCCGGCCACGCGCTCGCTACCGCCAAGCTTGGCGTCGTAGTGCGCCAGCAGCGCCTGCGGTTCGCTCGGCAACAGGGCGGGGAAGAATCGGCGCGGAGCATTGCGCTCCAGCCGCACATGCCGGCCATCGGGCAGGTGGCAGTACACGTCGTTGTTGACCCGGAGGAACTGGCGGGGCGTGCCGTCGAGCACCTCGACCTTTTCCTGTTCGCCGCGCGCATCGGCACGGTGCAGTACCCGCATCACCTCGACATGCTCGCCGTGGTGATAGACATACACGCCACTGTAATTCTGTTCCTTGGCCGCCTGCGCAGCCCGGTTGAGCCAGTCCAGCGCACTGTCGGCGTGGGCGGAGGTTGCCAGCACCCACCCGGCCAGCAGGGCGACCAGGCCACGAGACCAGACGAAACTCACTGCCTGCATCAGCGAGGCTCCACCGACACGGCCACGGCGCGCTGGTAGGGTGACACGACCGCCATGGGCGCGAATTCCTGATGGGCCACCAAGTAGGGTGCCATGCGGGCAGCCGCCTGTTCGGCATCCGGCCGCGCGTCAGCCAATGCCAGCGCCTGCGGGGCCGGCGCACTCGCCATGGTGCTGCCGGTCGGCGCATCGTTGAGGATGCCGGTGAGGCTGACCGTGCCCCACACCGCCAGCACCGCAAAGGAGGCCACGGCCACACCCTGCACCCAGCCATGCCGGCGCGGTGCCAGTACGGTGGGTTCGTCTGCCAGGCTGGCTGAGAAACGGGCCATGAAATCATCCGAAGCCGGTTCCACACCACGCAGCGCATCGCCGATGAGGTGATAGTCCGCCCAGTCGCGGCGCGCAGCCGCCTGCGTTCGCAACGCGGCAAACCCGGCTTCCGAATCCGAAGCCGACGCTTCGCCATCCATCAGGGCGGACAACACCGACAGGCGAGTTTCATCGGCCTCGGGGACGGAATCGATTTTGCGCAATGCAGACATGCTTACCACCTTTTATCCTGACTCGTGCCCAGCATGGGGCGGATTTTCTCGGCGATGGCCTCGCGCGCCCGGAAAATCCGCGAACGCACGGTACCGATCGGACACGCCATCGTCTCTGCGATTTCCTCGTAACTCATGCCTTCGAGTTCACGCAGGGTGATGGCTGTTCTCAATTCCTCGGGCAGCGCTTCCACTGCCTCGTTCACTGCTTTGGCGATCTGCTTGGTCTGGAGTTCCGCGTCAGGCGTCGCGATATCGCGCAGCATGTCGCCGTCCTCGAAGTTCTCCGCATCCTCGGCCAGTACATCCGATGAAACCGGCTGGCGCTTGTGGGCCACCAGGTAGTTCTTTGCCGTATTCACCGCGATCCGGTACAGCCAGGTATAGAAGGCACTCTCGCCACGAAACCCCGGCAAGGCCCGATAGGCCTTGATGAAGGCTTCCTGCGTGATGTCTTCCACCTCGGCCGCGTCACGCACCATGCGCGACAAAAGCCGCCCGAGCTTGCGGTGATACTTGCTCACCAGCAGCTCGAATGCGCGTTTGTCGCCCTTCTGGGCGCGCTCGACCAGCACCTGATCCAGTTCGCGATCCGACATGTCTCCCTGCAGCTTGTTGTATGGGCGGAAGTATACGCGAGCCTATCTTCCGCCCAATGGAGCCGTGGCCGCCGATAAAGTTCAATCACAACAGGGTTATTCCCGCACTGGCGCAGCCTGCTATCATCGCCCGCACCATGCAGCACAGACACGACGTACTCATCCTCGGCAGCGGGCTGGCCGCCCTGACCACCGCGCTCAAGCTCGCCGACGCGCGCCGCGTGGCCATTGTGACCAAACGCAGGATGACCGACGGCGCCAGTGACTGGGCCCAGGGCGGGATTGCAGCGGCCGTCGACAGTGGCGATTCGGTCGAAGCCCACGTCCACGACACGCTGGTTGCCGGCGCGGGCCTGTGCGACGTCGACGTCACCCGTCTTGTTGCCGGCCAGGCGCGTGAAATGATTGCCTGGCTGACCGCCAACGGCGTGGCCTTCACGCCCGACCCGCAGGCACCGGGCGGCTTTCATCTGTCACGCGAGGGCGGCCATTCACGCCGTCGCGTGGTCCACGCTGCCGATGCGACCGGCCACGCCGTGCAGACCAGCCTGCTCGACAAGGTGCGCGCCCACCCCAACATCGACACCTTCGAACAGCATGTCGCCATCGACCTGATCTCGGGCAAGCGCGTGGGCGGACAGGAACGCCAGATTCACGGGGCCTATGCGCTCAATCGCGGCACAGGCGAAGTCGAGACCTTTGCGGCCGGTCACACCGTGCTGGCCACCGGCGGCGCGGGCAAGGTCTATCTCTACACGACCAACCCCGACACCTCGACCGGCGACGGCATTGCCATGGCCTGGCGCGCCGGCTGTCGCGTAGGCAATCTGGAATTCGTGCAGTTCCATCCCACCTGCCTGTATCACCCGCACGCCAAATCCTTCCTCATCACCGAAGCGGTGCGGGGCGAAGGCGGACATCTGCTGCTGCCGGACGGCTCACGCTTCATGCATCTGCACGACGCGCGGGCCGAGCTCGCCCCGCGCGATGTGGTGGCGCGGGCAATCGACTTCGAGATGAAAAAACGCGGGCTTGACTGCGTGTTCCTCGACATCAGCCACAAACCTGCGGAGTTCGTGCGCGAGCATTTCCCCACAATCCACAAGCGCTGCCTGGAGCTGGGGATCGACATTACCCGGCAGCCGATTCCGGTTGTGCCGGCCGCACATTACACCTGCGGCGGCGTGGTCACCGACCTGAAGGCACGCACCGACCTGTGCAACCTGCACGCCGTAGGCGAAGTCACCTTCACCGGCCTGCATGGTGCCAACCGCCTGGCTTCCAACTCGCTGCTGGAATGCCTGGTGTTCGGGCATGCCGCAGCCGCCGACATTCTCGCCACGCCTGCCGCCCCCATGCTCGACCTTCCCAGCTGGGACGCCTCGCGCGTGACCGACCCGGACGAAGAAGTGGTGATCTCGCACAACTGGGACGAACTGCGCCGGTTCATGTGGGATTACGTGGGCATCGTTCGCACCAACAAGCGGCTCGCACGCGCCTCGCACCGCGTTCGCCTGCTGCGGGCGGAAATCGACGAGTTCTACCGCAATTTCCGCGTCAGCAATGACCTCATCGAACTGCGCAATCTCGTGCAGACCGCCGATCTCATCATCCGCTCCGCCCAGCTGCGCCAGGAAAGCCGGGGCCTGCACACCAGCCGCGATTATCCCGAAACGCTGCCGATCGCCGGCAACACCGTGCTCAACCCGCGTCCGGGGACGATGTGTCCGAGCGTGTGTGGCGTGCCCAGCGAAGCGACACCCTGAGCTTGCGCAGGTCGTCTGCCGCCGCGCTGTCCGGCAGCAAGACCAGGGTTCGCGTCCGATCTGCGCGGCCGCGATAACGCAGCACGATCATGCGTGTGGAAACGAGGCTGTCGGGCAAAACCCGTGCGGCCTCCCAATCGCCGCCCCCTGCGCGCACATGCAGGCCACCGTCCTGCGCGAGCGCAAGGCTGGGCAAGGTTGCAGCATGCCGCCTGTGCCAGTAGACCGCCCCACCCACCATGATCATCAAGCCCCATTGCAGCGGCACGGGCACATCCGCCTGCGCAATCGCCACGCAGGCCAGCAGACCCAGAACCAGCAGGCCTGCCCCCAGACGCCGTGAGGGTTTGAGTTTCAACTCACGCATCCGCGTGTACACTTTTCAGATTGCATTTTGAAAGCAAGACCATCGTGATCGAATCCTGGAAAACCTTTCTCCTGTCGCAGAACGCCCAGTTTGAAAACGGCAGTGTCGCCCACTATGGGGACGCAGACGCCGAACGCGCCGCCGCCATCGACGGCACCGTGATGGCCGACCTGTCGCAGTTGGGAGTCATCGCCTTTTCTGGTGAGGAAACCACTGCGTTCCTGCAGGGCCAGCTTACCAATGACGTGCGCGCCCTGCACGCCGACGGTGCGCAATGGAGCGGTTACTGCACGCCCAAAGGCCGCCTGCTCGGCAATTTTCTGGTGTGGCGGGACGGCGATGACACCTGTCTCCAGTTGTCGGGTGACATCCTGCCAAGCGTGCTCAAGCGCCTGTCGATGTTCGTGATGCGTGCAAAAACCCGGGGCCGCGACGCCAGCGACGAGCGCGTGCGCCTGGTTGTGGCCGGCCCTGCCGCACCGGAAGCCGTCACCGCTGCGCTGGGCCCGATACCCGAATCGATCATGCAGTCGGTAGCGCATCCGGCTGGCCGGTGCGTGCGCGTCGGCAGCGACAAGTTCGTCCTGTCTATTCTTCCCGAACAGGCCGAAACCGCATGGCACAGCCTCAAAACCCACGCCCGTCCGGTTGGTGTGCCGGTATGGGACTGGCTGCGCCTCAACGCCGGCATTCCCATGATCGTCGCGGCCACGCAGGAGCAATTCGTGCCGCAGATGGTGAATTACGAGGCGCTCGGCGGCGTGAGCTTCCAGAAAGGCTGCTACCCCGGCCAGGAAATCGTCGCGCGCAGCCAGTATCTCGGCAAGATGAAACGCCGCATGGTGCTGGCCCATGTGGACGCGCCCGCCGCGCCGGGCGACAGCCTCTACAGCGCCGACCTTGGCGAGCAGGCCAGCGGCATGGTGGTGAACGCCGCGCCGGCTCCCACCGGCGGTTATGATCTGCTGGCCGTCACCCAGATCGAAAGCGCGCGCAGCCAGACCCTGCACCTCAAGACCGCCGATGGCCCTGCCCTGGTGCTCAGGCCGCTGCCCTACGCCGTGCCGGAATAAGTGCGCGCGGCTTACGTCTACTACCGCATCCAGCCCGCCTGCACCGACGACGCTCTGCAGCGGGTGGCGGGACTGATGCGGGCCATGCGGGCGTTTTGCGGGCAGCCGCCACGCATGATGCAACGCTGCGACGACCCCACCACCTGGATGGAAATTTACGAGGACATCGCGGACTGGCCGGCATTCGTCAGTGCGCTCGACCGCGCCACCGCTGAATCGGGCCTGGCATCCTGCCTGGCCGGCGAACGCCATATCGAGTGTTTCCTGTCGCGCGACACCGCAGCGTAAATGCCGGGCATGAAAAAGCCGGGGCAAGCCCCGGCTTGTGCGTGCGTGGGAATTACTTCCTGACCATGACCTGCTCGACCCAGCCTTCACCATCCTGCCCCTGCACCGAGATAAAGCCATCCTTGTCCTTGCCGGTGTAGATGACTTCCTCGCCACGCGCGAGTGTGAAGACCACCTTGGACGATTTGCTGGGCTGGGCGTAAATCTTCAGGCCGCCAATCTTGCCCATCAGCACATCGCCTTCGTTGAATACCACGCCGGCCTTGGTCGGCTGGCCGGATTTGCCCTTGAGGCTGATTTCCTGGCGCTGCATCTCCGGATTGCCCCGGATGGAGCGCACGATGTTGTTCCAGTTGTCCAGATAGCTCGCCGCAATCACCTTGCCTTCCGGCGTATTGGTGTAGCCGCCCAGCGCACCCGCCGCGCCGCCGCCGACCAGCAGGCCGCCCACGCTCCAGTCGGTTTTTTCGGCATTGCCGGTTGCCGACGCCAGTTGCAGCGAGGTCCGCGAATCCGAGAGGATCATGGTGGTCTGTGCCGACTTGAACTTGAGCCCGGCAGCAACCAGACCGGCAACCGCCCCGAACACCCCCAGCCCACCCAGCGCGCCGCCGATGCCGCCGGAGTCCTTGCTGGAAAACACTGCGTCAGGCGTCAGCACATAATCGGCCGTCACCATCTGGCCCTTGCCCATGTTGGAGCCCCGGCGCAGTTCGCCCGATTCGGCCAACTGGCGCTCCTGCATCAGGTTCTGCATGGCGCGGCCGCGCTCCACCAGCACGAAACAGTTGGACTGTTGCACCATCATGCGGATCAGGCCGGTGGGGGATTGCAGGCCGTATTGCAGCAGATGCGAAATCACCGCGTCCTGGGGCTCGACCACCGCCAGCGTGCCGTAAGGTTTGTCGCACTTCTCCAGTTCCTTCGCCTCGCCTTGCGCACCGTCCGGTCCTGCCGAGCCCGAAGCCTGGCCTTCTTCCTTTTTGTCGCCCCCGAGTTTGAAACCGAAGAGGCTAGCGTGTGCAGGATACGTCGCGTGGGTCAGAACCAACCCCAGGACGAGTGCGCGTGCAATGGCTTTCATGTTGAAGCTCCCCTGTTTGGATGGCCCGATTATAAACACAAGCCCCTGCAGGTAAATGCTCGTCCGGGACTTGGATTTCGGTTGCCAGGTTCTATAACCCAATCTCCTTCAACCAACCGAGGAGCAACACATGCTGGACATCAACAAATGGGTGATTCAGGAACTGACCGATCCAGGTTCACGCGGCCATCTGTTTGAACTTGACCCCTGGAGCGAATCACAGGCGGTCGAGATGGCCCGGCAGGACGGTCTTGAACTGACCGACGACCATCTCGGCATCATCCGTTACCTGCGCGACTGCTATGCGGATCACGGCGGCACGGTCAATGCGCGTGCGCTGCTGAACAGTCTGGAAGAGGAGTTCGCCGGCATGGGCGGACACAGGTTTCTCTATTCGCTGTTCCCGCGCGGCCCGATCGCCCAGGCCACCCGTTACGCCGGCCTGCCGATGCCGCCGGGTACGCGTGATCCGTCGTTCGGCACCACGCACTGAGGCTCAGTCGACCTCTTCAACCGGCACCCGCGCCGCCAGGGCACACAGCAGCTCGTAGCTTGTCGTGCCGGCGGCGGCGGCGACACTGTCGACCGGCACTGTTTGCCCCCAGAGTTCCACCGGGCTCCCCGGCATCGCCTCGGGCATGTCATGCAAATCCACGCACAGCATGTCCATCGATACCCGGCCGAGCGTGCGTGACAGTCGCCCGTTCACCGCAACCGGCGTACCCGTCGGGGCATGGCGCGGATAGCCGTCCGCGTAGCCACAGGCCACCACGCCCACGCGCATGTCGTGTTCCGCCCGGAACAGCTGGCCGTACCCCACACCCTCACCCGCCCGTATCATCTGCACGCTGATCAATTCCGAGGTAAGCCGCATTGCCGGGCGCAGGTCAAGCTCTGCCGCTGACACCTCCGCAAAGGGCGATGCGCCATAGAGCATGATGCCGGGGCGGACCCATGCGCCGCAGGTTTCGGGATAGCGCAGCAAGGCCGCCGAGTTGGCACTGCTCCAGGGGAGGCCATAGACCGCCAGTTGATCGAGAAAGGGCTTGAGCTGCCAGTCTGTGCCGGCAGCTTCATCTGCCTGCGCAAAATGCGTCATCAGCGTCACGCTGGCCACGCAGGGCATCTGGCGCAACCGCGAGACAACCTCGGCATGTGCGCCCAGAGGAAAGCCCAGGCGATGCATGCCGCTGTCGAATTTCAGGAAAATGGACAGCGGTCGGACAGGAGGCGAGCGCTCCAGCCAGTCGAGCTGGGCGGCGTGGTGCAGTACCGGCCACACATCGAGCTCGGCGCAGCTGGCGATTTCGTCCGGTCCGAAGAATCCTTCCAGCAGCAGGATGGGCTGTTCGACGCCCATGAGCCTGAGATTGGCGGCTTCTTCAAGTGTCAGCACGGCAAAGCCATCGGCAGCGGCGAAGGCCCGTCGCGCCCGCGAGAGCCCATGGCCATATGCATTGGCTTTCACCACGGCAAAAACATGTGCCCCGCCTGCGTGACGGCGTGCCACGCGCAGGTTGTGCGCGAGCGCACCGATCGATATCCGCGCCCGGATTGGCCGCATCGTGTCAGTAGGAGCCGGGCTGCGCCAGCGATTCAAAGCGCGTGTATTCACCCAGGAAGGCCAGCGGGACCATGCCGATGGGGCCGTTACGCTGCTTGCTGATGATGATCTCGGCCTTGCCCTTGTCCTGCGTGTCGGGGTTGTAAACCTCGTCGCGGTAGATGAAGAGGATCACGTCAGCGTCCTGTTCGATGGCACCCGATTCGCGCAGGTCCGACATCACCGGACGCTTGTTCGGACGCTGTTCGAGCGAGCGGTTGAGCTGCGAGAGCGCGATCACCGGCACGTGCAGCTCCTTGGCCAGACTCTTCAGCGCGCGGGAGATTTCGGAGATTTCCGTGGCCCGGTTTTCGCCGCCGCCGCTGCCCGCCATGAGTTGCAGGTAGTCGATGATGATGAGGCCGAGCTTGCCGCACTGGCGCATCAGCCGCCGTGCGCGCGCGCGCAGTTCGAGCACATTGAGACCCGGCGTTTCGTCGATGAAGACCGGCGCTTCGTTCAGCTTGCCAAGGGCGTAGGTCAGGCGCTGCCAGTCGTCTTCGCCGAGCTTGCCGGTGCGCAGGCGGTGCTGGTCGAGCCGGCCCACCGAGCCGATCATCCGCATCACCAGCTGAGCCCCGCCCATTTCCATGGAAAACACCGCCACCGGCAAGCCAGTGTCGAGTGCAACGTTTTCGCCGATGTTGATCGAAAACGCGGTCTTGCCCATCGACGGCCGGCCGGCGACGATGATGAGGTCACCGGGCTGCAGGCCGGAGGTTTTCTGGTCCAGATCGTGAAAGCCGGTCGGCACGCCGGTCACGCCGGAATCATTGTCACGATGGTAAAGCTCGTCGATGCGCTCGACGACTTCCTTCAGCAGCGGCTTGATTTCGGTGAACCCTGCCTGTCCCCGGCTGCCGGATTCGGCAATCTCGAAAATCTTGGCTTCGGCTTCATCCAGCA